>ERZ772927.19-NODE-19-length-176291-cov-40.9364_pt1 | contig 176291 bp, 180 predicted proteins | sample MGYA00512115_ERZ772927 | MGnify/ENA primary metagenome ERZ772927 (study PRJEB29015, sample SAMEA2737924) | human oral metagenome | biome: human oral; feature: human-associated habitat; material: dental | place: China | collected 2013 ... | reverse complement strand
TGAATAAATATCCAAGGGAATACCCTTTCCCAGGTGAAATTTAAAACAAAATTGAAACCTATAGTGATCCATGGGGGTGATTAGTCGGATCTTTTTCACCCGGAAAATACCATGATTTTAGGAATGCGCAATATGGTGAAAGCGCCCCTCAATGCGGTGCAATTTGTCATCATTTATAATGCAAACGCAATGGGTTTTATTCCTTTTTTATAATGGCTATTAACGAGCTTTTACACCGAAGGGATACCATTCATGTTTATGCCCAAAACCGTGCGCACGATCCTGGCCGGGGCTGTGGCTGTGGCCACAATGGTGGCGACCACGCCGGTCGCATCTGCGAGGGATATTGAGGAAACGGAGGTTTCCGCTGGTGGGTGCATCAAGTATTACATTAGTTACTTGGATAAATTTGACGATTTCATGATGACGATCAAATACCACAAGCGTGGCGCCATGCAATGCTCCATCCAGCTCACGCCCCTCGATTCGGATTTCGGCCCCGCCCCCAGGCTCCGGCCACGGGATGATTGGCCGACAACCTCTGGCAAGCTCGGGAAGGCGTACGAAAACACCCTGTACAAGTGGGAGCTGCTTGACGACCACGACAAGGTGGTCAATAGCGGCACGTTCTACAGTTAGCGGGTTTGAGCTGGTGCTTTAGGCGTCGAAAAGCCGCATGATGGGGGCTGCCAACAACCGCACCACCGGCACAATAAATGGCACGACGGGAACATATGTGCTGGTCTGATTGAAGCCGATGACCTTATTCACGTCCTTCTCCCCCACCGTAAACGTGAATGCCTCGGGCGCGTAATGGCGGAAACCGGTGCGCTGGGCGTCCTGCGCGTTCTCATACACGGTACACAATGTGCCGACGGGAAGCTTTTCCGGCGCGATGGCCTGTTGACCGTTGCCGGACACCGCGAGGGTGCCGGTGATCTTGGTGTGCGCCGGATCGACGCATTCATAGGTGAAGTTAATGGTGCCGTTACGCAGCGGCTCCCACACCCGCACCGTGTTGGCGATGCCGAACTGTGCGGTCTGGCGTTTGTACACGTTTTCGAAGAGCACGGAACCTCCCACCGTGACGCTTTGCGACGCCGGTGCGTTCCACGTGTACCCGGCCACCGGGGCGTCCTGCTCGGTCACGGTGCAGGTGGTGCCGAGCGGAAGATCAATGCTTTCTGCAGAGGTGCCGGTAATGGTTAATGCCTGGTCAACGGGGGCAAAGGCGCCATCATAGGCGGGCTGGCAGGTGTAGGTGAATGGGAAATCGTTGCGGCCCGTGGGAATGTCGGCGGTGATCTTCTTGCTCACCGTGAACTTGCCCACCCTGGCGGTGTAGTCGCTGCTCGAAAGGAATTTCGCATTGGTGGGAACTTGGGTTCCGGCGGGCTGGCCGTTGACGAAATACGTGGTGGCCACGGTGGCGGCGGGAACCTGGGCGTCCTGCTCCGTCACGGTGCACGTGAGGCCGGGCACCGCAGGCGTGGGGATGGTCACGGTTTCGCCGGCCCGCACCTCGACGGTGCCCCGCTGCGCCGCGCACTGGTAGTCGAACTTGAAGGTCTTGGGGGCAAGAGCAACGGCGTTCCCCGTCACCCGCTTGCTAATGGTGAGCGAACCGGCATCACGGTTATAATTCTCCGTCAGAGTAATAGCCTGTTCCTTGGTTGTGACGGTGACTTTCTGCTTGTCGAACTGGCTGTTTTTTATATAGCCCGCCCGGTCGCCGCCCAGGTCGGTGAATTCGCACTGGGTGCCGGTGGGAATGTTCTCGATGCGGGCCGGGTTACCATTCTTAAATTCCGCCTCGCCGGTGAGACCACCACAGGTGTAGCCCACCTTAATGCTCGCATCGGGGTTGGCTGGCTTGCCGTCAACCTGGAGTTTTTGGGCAATGCTGATACTGCCGGTGGAACGCACATAATTATTAGTAAGGGTGACATCGATGGGTTCCCTACCGATGACCACCTCGGGCTTGGGTTCAATGTCGATCTTGTCCAGGGCGTAGCCGGGGAGCTGCTGATTTGGAACCGTCAGGGTACAGATAGAACCGAGCGATAGGGGTGGCGACGTGGCCTCGCCGTCGACCTCAAGGAAACTCGTGACCGGCCCCTGACCATTCGACACTTTCGGGTCTATACAGGAGTAGTCAACCCGAAACTTCCGGCCGGTTTCCGCACCAACGATTTTGCTGGTTATCTTGAAAACGCCCTGCTCCCGGGCATAGTTGTTGGTAGCGGTGATGACCTGGTTCTTGTCAGTGACGAAGAACTTCTGTTTATCGAAGCTCACGGTTTTGGTGTATCCCTCACGGTCACCGTCTTGTTCGAATAGTTCACATTCGGTGCCTAAAGGTATATTGTCGACGCGAGCCGGGGTTTCGGTGGTGACGGTGAGTTCACCAGTTTGTTCCCCGGTGATGGCTTTGCAGGTGTAGCGCACCTTAAAGGGTGTGGGGGAGGCCTCGGGTTTGCCGTCAACAAAGACTTTTTGGGTGACGACAAAGCCACCGGTCAGCAAGTTCGTGATGATATCGCTACTGAGCGGTTCTAGGGATATTTCTTGCGCGGTCGCGGTCACTGGGGTGGCGTAAAGGCCAAGAGCTGCGCAAATAGCAATAGTGGTTTTCTGTAATCCTCGTGTCACCGGGGCTCCTAAGATAGTTGCACGCGTAATACATTATGGCTTATCAGGGTGTTATGCAACAACAACTGCCAGTTTTGCCCTCATTACCCCACCATCACATAAGGTTACCTCGCGGTTTTCTAAGCCAGGGGGTTCATTCCTCATGTGTGTTGTGACGACCCCTGGTAGGGTAAAGAAATCAGTAATGGTGGTGTGAAGTACCACCACAACACCGTGAGCAAACAGGTTTTCGATAGTAGGTTTTAGAGAATGTGCTGGGTCATAATAGCGTAGTTTCTCCATGTGGCCTCCTACTGCCCCACAGGATCGCACTCCTATTCGAGCCGGGGTTCCGGGAGGTTAAGGCGTCGAAAAGCAAAAAGCCGAGAGAGCATGACGCTCCCCGGCTCTTGGCGGTGTAAGGATTACTCTTCGGTGAAATCCTTCTGGATGGACGGGTCAACCGGGATGCCGGGGCCCATCGTGGAGCTCAAGGTCACCTTGCGCAGGTAAATGCCCTTGGCGGACGACGGCTTCAACCGCAGCACTTCTTCAATCAAAGCGCCATAGTTTTGGGCCAGCTGTTCAGCGGTAAACGATGCCTTGCCGATCAGCGCATGCAGGTTAGCGGCCTTATCCACGCGGAAGGAAATCTTACCGCCCTTGACCTCGGCAATTGCCTTAGCAACATCGGTGGTCACGGTGCCGGTCTTGGGGTTCGGCATCAGGCCACGGGGGCCCAGCACGCGGGCCACACGACCCACCTTAGCCATCTGGTCGGGGGTGGCGATTGCCACGTCGAAGTCGGTCCAGCCTTCAGTGATCCGGGCGATCAAATCGTCGGAGCCGACCACATCGGCACCGGCGGCCTCAGCCTCGGTGGCCTTCTCGCCAGCGGCGAACACGACAACACGCACGGTCTTACCGGTGCCGTTCGGCAACGACACGGTACCACGCACCAGCTGGTCGGCCTTGCGGGGATCAACACCCAGGCGAATAGCGACATCAACGGAGGCATCGAAATTCTTCGAAGAGGTGTCCTTGACCAACTGGGCGGCCTTCAACGGGGTGTACAGCCGACCCTTGTCCAGCTTCTCTACCAGTGCTTTATAGGCTTTTGATTTTTTGCTCATATGTCTTACATCCTTGAAATTTGTGGTGAAAGATATGTGGTGGAACGGGCCGAAGCTGGCCCTCCCACAGGAATATTTTTAGCCCTCGACCTCGATGCCCATGGACCGAGCGGTACCGGCAATGATCTTTGCGGCAGCATCAATATCGTTGGCGTTGAGGTCTTCCAGCTTGGTTTGGGCGATTTCCCGCACCTGGTCCATGGTGACCTTGCCCACTTTTTGGGTGTGTGGAACGCCGGAGCCCTTCTGTAACCCGGCAGCCTTCAGCAGCAGCTTAGCGGCGGGCGGGGTCTTCAGTTTGAAGGTGAACGACCGGTCTTCGTACACGGTGATTTCCACCGGCACCACATTGCCGCGCTGGGATTCTGTGGCCGCATTATAGGCCTTGCAGAATTCCATGATGTTCACGCCATGCGCACCCAGGGCCGGGCCAACAGGCGGAGCAGGGTTCGCCGCACCGGCTTCGATTTGAAGTTTAATGAGGCCAGAGACCTTTTTCTTGGGGGCCATGATGTTACCTACTTCCTTGATAACAGGCCACGGATTATGGCGAATCCGCAGCCTGTCCGGATGCCTGCGTTACGCAAGCCACCGGGAAACAACGATCGAAAACGCATGACATTCATAAACATGCACACGCAATCGAACATCCTATAGCAAACCCCAGCTTGCACCCAAATTCTGGGTTTTCTAGTCGATCTTCTTAATCTGGTCGAACGTCAAATCCACCGGTGTTTCCCGACCGAAGATCGACACCAACACCTCAACCTTGCTGTTTTCCGCATCAATCTTCGAAATGGTTGCCGACACCGACGCCAGCGGCCCTTCCAGAATGGTGACGGCCTCGCCCACCTCATAGTTGACCACAACCTTTGGCTTTGTCATATCCGTCGGCATGGCCACAACCTTCTCCCCTTCTGGGGTTTCACCAGCAGCCTGCGTGCTCTCTGCAACAGGCTTCGTGTCGCGCGGCATGAGGAATTTCGCCACATCCCGTGGCTTCACCGGCGTCGCATTCCCCTCATTGCCCACGAACGACGTCACACCAGGGGTTTCCCGCACCACGGACCAGGCATGGTCGTTGATGTTCATGCGCACCAGCACATAGCCGGGCAGTAACTTACGCTTGACGATCTTGCGCTTACCATCACGGATTTCTAACGCCTGCTCCACCGGAACCACAACTTCAAAAATGGAATCCTCCACCTCTAGGGTTTGGATACGCATATCAAGGTTGGCCTTCACCTTATTTTCATAGCCCGAATAGCACTGGATGATGTACCACTGGCCCGGCTGTTTCTTTAGTTCGCGGATATATCGCCGCAACCGTACCTGGTATTCACCATCCTCATCGGTTTCAGTGGTCTCCCCAGTTTCTGTGGCATCGGCGGTTTCGGTGGCCCCTGGTTCGGGGGCTGCGGTTTCACCAGCCCCTTCGGACTTCATGGTTTCGGGTTTTTGCTCACCTGCCGGCGCCGACTGTGACGCTTCCGACGCTTCAGCTGCCTCGGACTCGGACAGTTCGGACATGGCCGCGGCGAGGGAATCCTGAGTTTCTTCGCTCATGAGGGGTCTCCTGACATTCGTTGATTATTACTATGCTACCGCCCCCGCTTGTCGACGCTTTCCAGACGCCGCACCGGTGGGGTAAAAATTATCCCGCCGTTCCACAAGGAATTCGGCGGGATGCTATAGAAGCTATACGAATGATACTACCTATCGGACCAGTACCTTCTCAACTCCGATACCAGCGAGGAAATCCACACCAGCCACCAAACCAGTCAACAAGATCAAAAAGGCAAATACAATGATGGTGTAATTCAGCATTTGCCGGGCGGTCGGCCAAATGACTTTCCGCATTTCGGACACAACCTCGGGCATGAATGCCACAACTTTATTCTGACGTGGCGCATCATCATCGTCATTGGCAACAACTTGTTTGCCCTTGTAAGTAGCAGTCGAGGTAGTACTCACCCCGGCCAGCTGACGCTTGCCCGTGGGGCGGGCACCCGCCCCGTGCTTTGGCTGATTCTCGCTCACGGCTCTCCTCGAATACGTTTTTATAAAGCGCTTTGACTATACCAAAAAACTAGCGGACCCCAATATCCACTAACCCCACCAACACCACATATGCAAAAGGACACCCGCCATAATGGCGAATGCCCTTCAAGTGTGAAGCAGGGGCGACAGGACTTGAACCTGCAACCTACGGTTTTGGAGACCGTTGCTCTACCATTTGAGCTACGCCCCTATTTTTGGATAACAACCTATCCAGTAGCGATGGCGAGAATTGAACTCGCGACACAGCGATTATGAGTCGCTTGCTCTACCACTGAGCTACACCGCCCAACCGTTTACTTTTACGATCATGTGCACAAGTCATAAAAGAAAACAGAGCCCCCTGACAGAATCGAACTGTCGACCTTTTCCTTACCATGGAAACGCTCTGCCGACTGAGCTAAGGGGGCTTAGCCTCATCGTTTTGCTCCGTTGAAGCTTTCAATACTGTACCCCGACCGTAGCGGTGAAAACAAATCACCAGTACAAAACCTGTTTTACCCACCTTTAGCCGTTAAAATCACACCTTAGTATTGGCACACATGATCCATGTGAAAGCGCTGCAACACCAAAGCCCCACCGCGGCAAATTTCGCGGTGGGGCTTCATGTTGGTTTTGGTGCTAGGTAGAAGATTCGAACTTCTGTAGGCAAACGCCGGCGGATTTACAGTCCGCTCCCTTTGGCCGCTCGGGCAACCTAGCGCGCTCTAGGAATTGTATTACCGATAGTGATAAAAGCACAAATCTCCAGGTTGGTGCCAATAACTACGCCTCGCCCCTATCCCACACGGGCTACCGTAACCCGAGCTAGCTGGCGTAAGGCCCGGGTGGTGGGATTGTCGGGGAGTTGGTCTAATTTTTCCTCCGCTTCAGCCAGGTACTGGTGGACGTCGGCAAGCGCTTTTTGCCGCCCATTGGAACGGGCCAGGAGTTGCAGTGCCCGATCCACGCTGGCGTCGTCGACAAGCGGACCAGTGAGCAGTTCCCGCAATTCCGCCCCCACCGGGGTGTCTTCCTGTAGCGCATACAGCACCGGCAGCGTGAACACCCCTTCCCGTAAATCGGTGCCGGGTGTTTTACCGGAATCCTCGGGGGTGGAAAAAATATCGATAATGTCGTCGACGATTTGGAACACCATGCCAACCGCGGCCCCCACCGCCTGCAAACATACCGCGGTTTCCATGTCCGCACCCGAATGCAACGCCCCAAGGTAGCCAGCGGCGGCAATCAGCACACCGGTTTTCTCATTAATCACCTTCATGTAGTGCTCAATCGGATCACCGGTGCCGGGGCCTTCGGTTTCCCGCATTTGGCCGGTCACGAGCGCGCCAAAGGTTTCCGCGAAGTGCGCAACCGTGTCTACGCCCAACTCGCTCATGATCCGAGAAGCATGCGCCAAGAGAATGTCCCCGGATAAGATCGCAACCGAGTTCGACCATCGCATATTGGCAGAAGGCACGCCGCGCCGCATTTGAGCTTCGTCCATCACATCATCGTGGTAGAGGGTCGCCAAGTGGGTCATTTCCACCACCACGGCGGCTTTGAACACGTCCTCGCACATGGGTCGCGGGCCATAATTCGACGCCAACAACGTAAACATTGGGCGGAAGCGCTTACCACCAGCCTTGGTCAGGTGCATCACCTTCTCCTGAAGAAAGTCTGGACTTTTTTCCAGCTCTACCCGCAACCTATCTTCGACATTTTCCATGCCGCGAAGAACATGTTCGTTGAGGGTGTCATCGCCCAAATCAATGCGCGCGCCGATGGTGGAATCGCCACGGTTCTGACGAATTACGGCACCATTGTTCATGCTGTGTCTACCTTTTCCCATACGGATCGGACTGCACCCAACCAGCAAATTTGCCGAATCGGGCCGAACGAGTTCATCCAACTAACCCTTTAACCGTAGTCCATTACCCGCCCGACATACACCCTCAGGATTATATGCGGGTGGCATGAGACGGTTACGGCTTGCAACAATAGTGGTCGTGACTGACTCCACCCCCACCATTCACCAACATGGGAACCGAAGCGTTGAGCTTCTCATCATTGGGGCCGGGCCCGCGGGCGCAACCGCCGCCATTCATGCCGGCCGCCGCGGCATAAGCACCCTGCTTATCGACGCCCAACCGTTCCCCCGCGACAAGACCTGCGGCGATGGCCTCACCCCCCGCGCTATCCACCAGCTGCAACTGTTAGGGTTGGCGGATTCCGTGGTGGCGCGTTATCGCTCCCATGGGCTGAAACTGCACGGGTTTGGGGGCTCGGTGACGGCGCCCTGGCCGGAAAGCGCATTCGGAACGGTGGGGTCGGCAATGCCCCGGCGCGAGTTTGATGATTTCTTGGTGGGGTGCGCACGTTCGTATCCGTCGGTGGAGTTTTTGGGTGGTGTGCGGGCGGTGTCGGTGTCCATGTCGACGCCGGTGGGGGCTGGTTCAGGCAGCGTTATTTCCGGGAGCGGCACCGTTTCGGGGGATGCTGCTTCGGTGGGTGCGTCGGTTGCTGCGGTGGAGTTATCGGATGGGTCTTGGGTGCGCCCTAAGCAGGTCATTGTGGCGGATGGGGTGCGGTCCCCCATTGGTAAGTTGCTTGGTCGCACGTGGCATAAGGGTGAGGTGTATGGCATTGCGGCGCGTTCGTATTGTGTGACGCCGCGGTCTGAGGAATCGTGGATTCATTCGCACTTGGAGCTGCGGGACGCGGATGGGGTGGTGCAGCCCGGCTATGGTTGGATTTTTCCGCTTGGTAATGGGTTGGCGAATGTGGGGTGTGGGGCGTTAAGCACGGATCGGCGACCAGCCCGGATTAATACGAAGAAGCTATTGGGGTTGTATGCGCAGCAGTGTCGGCCGGAGTGGGGGTTTGGTGCGCCGGATCGGGTGGCGTCGGCGTTATTGCCGATGGGTGGTGCGGTGAGTGGGGTGGCTGGCCGTAATTGGATGTTGATTGGGGATGCGGCGGCGTGCGTGAATCCGTTGAATGGGGAGGGGATTGATTATGGGATGGAGACGGCCCGGTTGGCGGTGGAGTGTTTGGGGGCGGGTAAGGATTACACGTTGTTGTGGCCGGATGTGTTGCGGCGGGAGTATGGTGAGGCGTTTGGGTTGGCGCGCATGTTGGCGCGGTTGTTGACGTACCCGCAGTTGTTGCCGGTGGTTGGCCCGGTGGCTTTGCGACGCCCGTTGGGGCGGCATGTGATGCCGGTGGCGGCGCGGTTGATGGGGAATTTGGTGACTGATGCGGATCGGGATGTGGTGGCGCGGTTGTGGCATGCGGCTGGTCGGTTTGTTGCCGATCGTGCGGTGGCGCGATCGGGGTTGGTGGCTGCTCGGCCTGGCGCTGCTGGGGTGTTTGGGGCCGCGTTGTGGGGCTAGTTTCCGGCTTTGGGTGCGATCGGGGTTGCGTCGGGTTTTATGGCGGAGTGGAGGGCGACGATGCCACCGGTCAGGTTTTGCCACCCGCAGTGTGACCAGCCGTGGTTATTGACCATGGTGGCGAGTTGTTCTTGGTTGGGCCATTGGCGGATGGAGTCTGCTAGGTATTCGTAGGATTCTGGGTCGGAGGATACGAGTTTCGCTATGGCTGGTAGGGTTTTGAGTGCGATGTTGTGGTAGAGCTGTTTGAGCCCGGGGATGACGGGGGTGGAGAATTCGGCTATGGTGAGTCGGCCGCCGGGTTTGGTGACGCGGGCGAGTTCGCGGAGTGCTGCGGTGGGGTCGTAGATGTTGCGGAGACCGTAGCTGATGGTGACAGCGTCGAATGTGTTGTCGGCGAAGGGGAGGTGCATGCCGTCGCCGCATACTTTGGGGACGGCTCGGTTTTTGCCGGCGGCGAGCATGCCTTGGGAGAAATCGCAGGCGACGCACCAGGCCCCGGATTTGGCGAGTTCCACGGTGGAGACGGCGGTGCCGGCGGCGAGGTCAAGTACTTTGTCGGTGGGTTTGAGTTGGAGGCGTTCGCGGGTGCGGCGACGCCATCGGGCATCAAGTCCGGCGGCGAGGACGGTGTTGGTGATGTCGTAGTTTTTTCCTACGGCGTCGAACATGCGTCGTACTTCGATGGGTTTTTTGTCCAGGGATGCTTTAGCCACGCAGATTAGTGTAGCGGGTTGGGTTGTGAATGACTGCTTCGTAGTGGTGTATGAGTTCGGAGCAGATGGTCTCCCAGGTGCGGTTTTCCACCCCGGCGCGGGCGTTATGGGACATGGTGTGGTGGTTGGCGTAGATGGCATTGATGGCGTGGGGGAGGTCGCGTTCGAATCTGGTGGGGCCTAGGAGGTAGCCGTTGTGGCCATTGGTGATGAGGTCTTGGGGGCCGCCGGCGTTGGGGGCGATGGTGGGGACGCCTGCGGCGTGGGCTTCTTGGACGGTTTGGCAGAAGGTTTCGAATTCGCCGGGGTGGATGAAGATGTCGAAGGTGGCGAGGGTGTGGGCGAGTTGGGTGCCGGTTTGGGGGCCGAGGAAGCGGGCGGTGGGGAGGAGTTTACGGAGGCGTGGTTCGAGGGGCCCGGTGCCGACGATGGTGAGGGTGGTGTTGGGGAGGTTGGTGATGGCTTGGAGCCGGTGGAGGCCTTTTTCGGGGGCGAGGCGACCAACGTATCCGATGATGTGGTTGGTGGGGTCGGGTTGGTGGTGGTCGGGGTTGAAGAGGGTGGTGTCGACGCCTCTACCCCAGTGTTTGATGGTGGTGATGCCGTGGTTGCGGAGTTCGGTGATGGTGCTGGTGGAGGGGGCTAGAGTGAGGTCGCAGTGGTTGTGGATGTGGGTGATCCAGCGCCAGGCGGCGGTTTTGAGTTTGGGAAGGTGGTAGCGGGTGGTGTAGTCGGCGATGTTGGTTTGGAATATTGCGATGGTGGGGATGCTGAGGTGTTGGCAGGCGAAGGCTGCGGCGGCGCCAAGGAGGAAGGGGGATGCGAGGTGGGCGATGTCGGGTTGGAAGTTGCGGAGGGTGCGGGTGATGGTGGGTGTGGGGAGTCCGATGGGGAGCCCAAGGTTGAGGTTGATGGTGGGGGTGGTGATGATGGGGAAGCCGCGGTAGGTGGTGGGGGTGCCTGGTTGTTTGGGGGCAATAATGATGGCTTCGTGGTGGTGTTTGTGGAGGTGGTCGAGGGTTTTGGTGACGGAGTTGGTGACGCCGTTGATGGTGGGGAGGAAGGATTCGGTCACGATGGCGACGCGGTAGCGTCGGCGACTCATGTGGGTTGCTTTCTTCTGGTGGTGTCGGCGGCGTCGGGGGCGCTGGTGCTAGTGATGACGGTGGTGTTGGTGGGGGTTTTCGGTTTGGTGTGGTTTTTGTGGTTTGCGTGTTTTGCACGCCGGAAGTGTCGGGGGCCGAGGATGGCGAACCAGAGGGCGCTGGTGATGAGGGTGGTCACGGCCGCGGAGCTGAGGGCGGGGATGATGGCGAGTGTCCATTTGCGGCCGGATACTTTCACGAGTTCGGGGTTGCTGCGGGCGTAGGTGACCCACACGCGTTGGCCGGGGCCGAGCCCGGTGGGGTAGAGCAGACCGCCGGGGGGTGAGTGGTAGGTGTTGGTGTCGTCTTGGAATTCGACGATGGTTTTGGTGCTGGTGACGGATGTGACGCGGGCGAGGGCCCGCCCGGGGTTGGATTCGATGATGTAGTCGTTGATGCCGGGGCCGATGACGAGGCTGGCACAGCCGAGCATGGCTGCCGCGTAGCAGGCCAGGATGGTTTGTTTGATGCGGCGGCGGGTGCGGAAGATACGGCGTTCGCGGGCGTGTGGGTCGGTCATGGTTGGTGTGCGCTAGTGGGAGAGTTGGTGGTGGAGGGCGGCCCGGGTGGTGCGGGTGGTGACTGCTTCGATGACGCGCAGCCCGGTGGTTTCGGCAGCATCATCCAGGGCGAGGATGATGTCTGGGAGGGTGGTGACCTGCTGGTATTCCAGCCCGTAGGCGTCGCATAGGGCGGCAATGTTGGTGTTGTGCGGTGTGCCGAAGGCTTGTTCGAAGCTGGGTTGGAATTCTGGGTCGCCGACTTCTAGGGCGTGGAAAATGCCGCACCCGTTGTCGTTGGCTACCACGATAGTGAGGTTTTCGGGGAGTGGGGAATTTTCTGGGGTGAGTAGCCCCCCAACATCGTGGAGGAATGTGACGTCCCCGATGAGCGCGAGAGTGCGTGGGGCCCGGATTTCGGTGGGGTGTTGCGCCTGGGCGGCGAGGGCGATGCCCATGATTTGTGAGGTGGTGCCGTCGATGCCTGCAACACCGCGGGGCGAGAAGGTGTCTACCGCCTGGAATGGTAGTCCGACGAGGCTGGCATCCCGGATTGGGTTTGAGGCGCCGAACACCGCGTAGTCGTTTGTGCTAAGGCTGTCGGCGACGGCGGCGGCAACGTGCAGTCCAGTGAAGCCGAATGTTTCATCGGCGAGAACGGTGCGGACTTTTTCTATGGCCACGTCGGTGGCGGCGGCACAAATCCGTATCCAGTCTGCGGTGGGTTCGTTCATGGCCCGCACCCGGGTTGCGATAGTTGCGTTACGACGCCACGGGTTTGTGACCTGCGTGGTTTTGGAAAGGATGGTCAATTCTATGGTGTTGTCCGCCACGAGTTCCATGATGTCCCGGCTGAGGGTGGGGTGCCCCACCACAATGATGTGTTCCGGTTTGGTGTATTCGGCGTATTCGTTGGTGAATGTTTGCACGGCCAAGGGGTGCACCGGGTGGTATGGGGCGGGGGCCGTGGGCTCTGCCACGGTGGGGACGTCTTCCAGGCCGGGAACTTCCCAGGCTTCGTCCCCCGCAATCACGAGCGTGCGACGGGACAGGTCAATGGTGGTTTCCCCATGGTCGACTATAAAGGTTGGGGTTGGTATTTTAACCACTGGTTGTGGTGGTTGCGGCAGGCCTTCAACCAGTGGGGCGGCCAGCCGCACGTTTATATGCACCTGTTGGTGGTGTTGAAACACGTCCTCCAGGTCATGTTGGTCGGCAATGTCGTAGGTTTCCAGCCCCAGCAGGCCGCGCTGTTCGATGGTTTGATTCGCCCCGGTGCCCACTAAATAGTCTGGCCGGTCGGCGGAAATGATCGCCAGGGGTATGTGCGCGTTCTGTGCCTCCAGCACCGCCGGCAGGCAGTTAGCGACGGCTGTGCCGGAGGTAGTCACCACCCCCACGTGCCGCCTAGTGACTCGGGCGATCCCCACCGCGAGGAAGGCTGCGCTCCGCTCATCAATCCGCACGTGGACCCGCACATCCGGCCGGGCAATCAGCGCTAGAGACAGGGCGGAGTTGCGGGAACCTGGGCAGATCACCACGTCATCAACATAGTGGGCGATGTCTGCGACGATGGCTTCCGCGATTGGTTGGGAGGAGTGCGGCTGGGAATAGGCAGTCATGAATCCAAATTCTTATCGTGGGTGTTGTGTGGGGTCAGACTCCCTGATTCTGCCATCACACTATGGTTCACTCCAACCGCTAAAATCCAGTGCGGCCGGGTTTGGTGTGGTCACAACCGTATCCTGGACTGGCGCCACCTCTAATTCCCGGATCACATCATTGATGATGTGCACGATCACGAGGGCATCCTGCCGCACGTCGTAGGCTAATAAGGTTTCATCCGACCGCAACGGTAACACTGGCACCCCATCGAGCGCGAATTCGATGGATGCGCATGTGCCGCAACCGCATTCCCGCGCCACCAAAACCCTCGACACTTGCCCTAACCATTTCGCACGTCGTTCCTCTGTCACTGATTCCGGGTCAGTGTCCGGTGGGGCGTGTTGAATCATTGCCGTCAACACGGCAACTTCGGCATCCGTTAGTGCTCGCATTAGTCCTGGTTGAGGTAGTTCCAGCACTCGGTGACCCGATTGATCCAGAAATCCTTTCGCTCCCCCGAGGCGGCAAACTCCGCCAGGCGTTCCGGCTCCGGGGCCAGTAATTCCGTGCTTAAGTAGCCGTCGACAAGCTGCCGCCATGGGGTCACATCGGCAACGAAGAGCCGCTGCGTCGCCAACCCCGCGGCGGCGGGCGGAACCGCAACATGGGAATCATCAACAAGCTGCGGCAATGCCGCCACCGACGCCAGCCCGGCGTTCATCCCCACCCCAGTGTCCAAAGCGCTGGCAACAGTAATGTTCAGGCCCCGGGTACGCATGAAATCCGCGATCCGCAGCACCGCCCGCGGACCCCCCAACGGGGCGGCCTTCACCACCGCAACATCCGCCGCACCCCGCTCCGCTACCGCATACGGGTCAGACGCCCGCCGAATCGACTCGTCCGCCGCCACCCGCACATACAAACCCCGATGCACCAGCTTAGTGCGCAGCTCCGCTAGCTCCTCCACCGTGGCGCACGGCTGCTCGACATAATCCAACGGGCCCAATTCGGCCAGTGCCGCTAGCGCCTCCGCCACCGACCAGCCGCCATTCGCATCCACCCGAATACTCGCATCCGGCGCATACGCTCGCACCGCCGCCACCCGGGCCACATCATCGGCCAGGGTTTGCCCCTGCTCCGCCACCTTCACCTTCACCACCTGGCAGCCGGGAAAATGCGCCAGCACCTCATCCACCTGCCATGGCGCCACAGCTGGCACCGTAGCATTCACCGCAATCTTGTCCCGCAACCGTGGTGGGGGCCCCGCAAACGCCATCTCCAGGCCACACCGCAGCCACTCCGCCGACTCTGGCACCCCATACTCCAAAAATGGCGAAAACTCCCCCCACCCCTTCGGGCCCTCAAACAACAGTGCCTCGCGCTCCCGCACCCCCCGGAATCGCACCCGCAACGGCAAGCTCACCACATGCGCCCGCGCCAGCATATCCTCAACATTGATACCGCCAAAACTGTGTCCGCTCATAGTTATAACAGTAGTGACAGAAACCGCACGCCCGCTAAGCTTTACAGCTATGACTGCTTCCACGCCAACAACCACACCAGCATCCCCAAACCCCTTCAAACCCGAACTTTGGAACCCGGTTCCCGGCTTCGAACACCTCACTGACATCACCTACCACCGGCATATCGGCACCCACCGGAGAGATGGTATTGTCCGCATCGCCTTCAACCGGCCCGAAGTCCGCAACGCATTCCGCCCCCATACCGTCGACGAACTCTACACGGTTCTCGACCACGCCCGCCAAACCCCCGACGTGGGCAGCATTCTCCTCACCGGCAACGGGCCCAGCCCGAAAGACGGCGGCTGGGCCTTCTGCTCCGGCGGCGACCAACGCATCCGCGGCCGCTCCGGCTACCGTTACGCCCACGGGGACACCGCCGACACCGTTGACGAAGCCCGCACCAAAGCCGAAGGCGGCCGCCTCCACATTCTTGAAGTCCAACGACTCATCCGCACCATGCCGAAAATCGTCATCGCCGTCGTAAACGGTTGGGCGGCCGGCGGCGGGCATTCCCTCCACGTGGTGTGCGACCTCACCATCGCCTCCCGGCAGGAAGCCCGCTTTAAACAAACCGACGCCGATGTGGGATCCTTCGACGCCGGCTACGGCTCCGCCTACCTGGCCAAAATGGTTGGCCAAAAATTTGCCCGAGAAATCTTCTTCCTCGGCCGCACCTACGACGCCGAAACCATGCACCGCATGGGCGCCGTCAACATTGTTGCCGACCATGCCGATCTGGAAGACGAAGCCATCACCATGGCCCAAGAAATCAACGGGAAATCTCCCACCGCGCAACGCATGCTCAAATTCGCCTTCAACCTCACCGACGATGGCCTCATGGGGCAACAGGTTTTCGCGGGCGAAGCCACCCGGCTCGCCTACATGACTGATGAGGCTGTCGAAGGGAAAAACTCTTTCCTAGAAAAACGCGACCCAGACTGGTCCCCCTTCCCCTACTACTACTAAAACTAAAACCATGACCCACAACCTACTCCCCGACCCCACGCCGGATCCCACGCCTGGCCCCGCGGAACCGCCAACCGGATCGGCAACGAACCCACTGGCAGAACCCGCGCTGGATTCCCCGAATTCGGGCATGGCCGATTGTGACGGTGATGAGGGTGATGAGCCGCATGCGGGTGACGGCGACAGACCCGATGACGCCACCAGCGACGCAAATAACCCGGATAATCACCTGCTTGAGCCCTTCCCAGTCCTCCCCACCGACCCCTACCCCTTCCTCGACGCCATTGAAGAAGCCATAGCCGGCACCCGAACGCTCCTGCCCATCCCCGCCGACGACCCGGATCGCACCAAACTGCTTACGGAACAATTACGCGCCGGGACGGAAATCGACCCGGAGGTGGCGTTAGTGGTGGCCACATCCGGGTCGACCGGCATCCCCAAGGGGGCGCAACTCACTGCGGTGAATTTAGTGGCGTCGGCGGATGCGACCCACCAGTTTTTAGGCGGTGCAGGAGCGTGGCTGTTGGCGTTGCCGGCGCACCACATAGCGGGCATCCAGGTGCTAGTGCGATCGTTGGTGGCGGGCATTGACCCCACGTTCGTCGACTTGTCGGCGGGGTTTCAGGTGGCAGAGTTCGCGGATGCGGCGGAGGAACTGCGGGCGGATGCGGCGCGTTGCTATACCGCCCTCACCCCAATGCAGCTGCTCAAAGGCATGGACACGTTGCAGGGCATTGAGGCACTGCGGCTGTTCGACGCCATCCTGGTGGGTGGCGGCCCTCTGCTTGATGATGACCGACGGGCCGCCCGCGAACTGGGGATCAGAGTGGTAACCACCTATGGTTCGGCAGAAACCACAGGTGGGTGCGTCTATAACGGATTGCCGCTGCCCGGAGTGACGATCCGGTTGGAAAACGAAAGAATCATGGTCGGTGGACCAATGGTGGCGCAGGGATACCGCAACTTCCCAGGCCATGAGGCGTTCTCCCGACCTGGTTTTTATCGCACGTCAGACACGGGTTTGTTGCGGAATGGGGTGTTGAGAGTGACGGGGCGGATTGACACCATCATTGATTCCGGGGGGTTAAAAATCCATCCGGAGGTACTGGAGCAGGTATTCATTAACATTGCCGGGGTGGATGATGTGTGCGTGGTGGGGATTCCCGACCAGCGGCTGGGGCAAGCCATCGTGGCCGCATACACGGGTTCCGCCAACATGGAGGACATTATTGCGGCGTTTCAGGACTATCCACGGTGGCAGATTCCCAAACATATTCAGCGGGTGGCCGAACTACCGCGCACAAGTTTGGGGAAAATCGACCGCAACAAGGTGACCCAATTATTCTAGATTTTTGTGGAGTTTCAACACCGCTTTAGGGGTGGTTGTGTGATGATTGTGGGGCACCAGCGTGGGCTTTGTGATTCGGCGGGTGTGCACAGCACAATGGTATGCATGACAGAGACCACAACCGCCGCACATCCGCGGGAACATAACCATCCCACATTGCGTGAATGGTTGGCGGGGGCGCGACCCCACACCTGGGCGAATGCATTCGCCCCCGTCGTTGTTGGAACTGGGGCAGCAATCCACACGGTTTATGGTACTGCTGAGGGGGGCATGCACCTGTGGCGGGCGTTTCTGGCCGGGGTGGTGGCCTGGTCGCTAATTATAGGCGTGAACTACGCCAATGATTACTCCGATGGGATTCGGGGCACTGATAATACCCGCAGTGGCCCCCTACGGTTGGTGGGGTCGGGGATTGCCCAACCATTGCAGGTGAAATTGGCGGCGTTCGGGGCGTTTGGGGTGGCCGCGGTGGCAGGCACAGTGTTGTCGTTGTTGTCCTCCTGGTGGCTCATTCTGGTGGGCATGGTGTGTATCGTTGCTGCCTGGTTTTATACCGGGGGCAAAAATCCTTACGGCTACAGCGGCTGGGGGGAGATCGCGGTGTTTGTGTTTTTCGGTTTGGTGGCGGTGTTGGGCACGCAGTTCACTCAGGCGGGACGGGTGGATATCGCCGGGGTGGTGGGAGCGTGCGCGATTGGGGCCATGTCGGCCAGCATCAACTTGGTCAATAATTTGCGGGATATCCCCACGGACTCGCAGACGGGCAAAATCACGTTGGCGGTGCGGCTAGGGGACGCAAAGACCCGGGTGTTGTATTACCTGTTGGTGATCTCACCGCTGGTGGTGACCATAATTTTGTCGGTAGTGGTCACCCCATGGGCGCTACTCGGGCTGGTTATTATTCCGCTTGTGTATGTGGCCAGCGGCCCGGTGCGGTACGGTGCGGTCGGCCCGGCTTTGATACCAGTGTTAGGCACGACCGGGCGAGCAATGCTGATATGGGCAACACTCACCACCGCTGTGCTCATTTTCGTCAGCTAACGGCTACGCCAGTTTTTGTGATGCGCCAGCGTGGTTACCTGGAGGATAGTTCCTGCTTCACCCACTCCTTGTATGCTTTGCGCTGCGCATCCCATTCGGCCACGGCGGCGGTGGTTTTTAGCCGCAGGTTCTTAAAAACGAAAACAGACAGGGGGAAGGCCACGATGAGCGCCAACAGTGCCGCAATATAAATTGGCAGCGGGTCGACAACGAGGGCCGAAACCAGCTGGATTAAAATGGTGAGGGCCAAGAATAGGCCAAACCTGGCGGCGCCGTATTTGATGACATTATTGCGTGCCTCACGGCGTAATTGGGGATCCCGCTCGGGGGGTGCTGATGCCGGATCGGGTGAGGCGCTTGATTGGGTGTGATCTTCATGTGGAGTTGGGTCTTCGCTCACGTGTAAAAACCCTACTCAATGACATGCAAACAAGCTAGTCGCAACTATGGCGTGTCAAGTAGTGCATTTGTGCCTAAACTGGTGAATTGTCCCCATCAATATCATTAACCATCACACTGATTCAAGGAGCATGTTACCGTGGGTCGCATTATCGTTTTGTTGCTGCTTGTCGCAGCCGTGTATTTGGTGTGGCGGGCATTTGGGCCACAGTCGTGGAAACGTGCCATGCTTTTCGACGCACCCCAGGAACCCCTCATCAAAGGGCCCGATGATGATGAAGAGTTCCTGTGGGAATTGGAAAAACGACAATTCAAGCAACGCCGCGCGAAGGAAGAAGCCCAACGACAGGAAGAGGAACGGATTCGGCGCGCTCAAGCCCGCTATAATCGCCCCTCCCCCACCGACACGACCGCTGCTGCGGATAATAATTCGGATGACACAAAACCGGCAGCAAGTGACAAGAATTCGCCCCGGCCCGACACCTCCGACACGTAGGAAAACACCAGCTGGTGTTGGGAAAACCGCATAAAAACCCGCCAATAATCACAGGGTAGCCTTAATTTACTTAGCTAAAGCTTGCCTTTATAGTGGTAGCATGCGTTCATCATTGGTGGTTTCCGAGTGTGACAACGCTCCCCTGCAACGGCTGAAGGCAACCCAATTATTCAAGACTCTCAGCGACCCCACCCGTCTCCAAATCCTGTATATCCTAGCGCAAAATCAAGGCACCAATATCTGCGCCATTGAGCTTTCCGACGCCCTAAAGGTATCGCCGCCAACCGTCACCCACCACATGAAAAAACTCATGGACACCAACCTGGTGACCCGCCATAAAACCGGCAAATGGGCCTACTACAAGCTCGTGCCCGACACCTTTCGACGAGTCCATAGACTCATTGATTCGCTCTAAAGCCCAACCATAAAAGGATTGGGCGAGCCTCCGCAACGGTGGGCGTCGACAAGCACCCGGCTAGTTCAAGCCCGCATAGGAATGCAAACCCGACACAACCAGGTTAATGAAAAACAGGTTAAACACCATGGTCGCCAGGCCCAAAATATTGATCCACGCGGCCTTGGCATCCCGCCACCCGGCGGTCGCCCGGGCATGCAAATAGGCCGCATACAGCATCCAGGTAATCAGCGACACGGTTTCCTTAGGATCCCACGCCCAAAACCGGCCCCACGCCGATTCCGCCCAAATAGCCCCCAACACAATACCCAGCCCAAACACCGGCACGGTCACAATGATCGTGCGGTAAGCAATCGCATCCAGCGTTTTCGCCGACGGCAACGGCTTCGCCACCGAACCGAAGAATCCATGTTCCTTCCCCACCGGCTGCCACATCCGCAACAAATACAGCAAGGATGCCACACCAGACACCATGCCTATCGACGCCCCAATCGACACCGACCCCACATGGATCGCCCGCCAATACGACTTCAACGCCGGCACCACCGGGGCGGAATCAACATAAAGCTTCGTCCCGCCAAAAAACAGCAACGCTAAAATCGGGGTCAGCACCCACGGCCACAACACCCGCAGGTCCTTACGCTGCAAATAAAACGCCGCCACAATCATGGTGAACATCGTGATCTCAGTGATGTACTCGTAAAGATTGCCGAACGGGAACCGACCTGCCGACAGTCCGCGCAACACCACCGACGTCACATGCACCATGATTCCCAGCCACACCACCGACTGAGTCATGCCAGCAAATTTCTCGGCCGAAGCCTCCCGCGCAGCTATAAGACCAGCAATCTTCTCAGTCTCAGCCGACGCATCAGATGCGGATGAGGCCGTGGAATCAGCGGCCACCGGGGCGGAATCCGAACCTACCGACACCAGCTGATGCTCATGAGATGCAACATCCTCATGTTCCTGCCGCTCCCGCTCCAGATCAACCAATCCCTGCCGCTTAATATAAAACACCACGGAAAGCACCAAGGCCAACGAGTAAATAATAAAGGCACTGAAAAACGCGTAATCCGAAAACGACGCAAGCGTGTGGTCAACATTCATAGGTAATAACCTCACATTATTGGGGGTATGCGATGCTGATTAGAGAATACTCTCACTAACGGCATAACCAAAGCCCTAGACGCACCATACCCGCCATCCACCATCGTCACGGGGCATTATCGGCCACCAACACCAATATTCATCACTGGCCGGCGTCGTCATCATCGTCATCGTCGGGATCCGGCAACCCCAATAATTGCCGATGAATTTTGTGGTATTCCTCCCCCCACCCGGCGCGATCCGTGCGTGCTAAACCTGCGGTCTCTACCCGGGTTTCGGTATCACTCACCGGCTCTAACCGCACCCAAATTCGCCGCCGCTTCACCGTCAGTGACCCCACCAAAGCGCCCAACGACACGATCGTGAACACCAAAACCCAGTATTGTGTCGGATCGTATGACACCTGGAAATTAGCGAACTCCTCCGCACCAACAAAGGTGATTTCCGTGCCATCGTCCAAGGTCACCGACTGTTGTTTCGTCAGGTTGACTCGTTCGATCTTTTGTAGCTGGCCAGTGTGGACTTGTGTCGGGTCGATGGTGAAAATGTTTTGGCTGGTACCGGAGTCCAAGCCGTTATCACCCCGATAAATGTCGATTGCCACCGCCGGGTCGTTCATGGCCGGGTAGCTGGAGGAAAGAATATCGTTATTGTCACCGCTCCAGGCCGCGGTTGGTGCGAAGAGGCCTTGGATGGTGATTTGGTGTTGCCTGCGTTCGTAAAGGTCCGGGTACATGCCGGCTGGTGGGTCGAATCGGACCACGCCGGAGGACAGGAAAAACGTGAGGTCGTCGGGGCGGAACTGTACTGTTTGTGTGCGCTCCTCCCCGTTCGGCCATTTGATTGTGAATGTGGGGGCGAAACCGTGGCCCTGCAAATAGACGCGGTCACCGCCAAGCCGCAGCGGGTGGTTCACGGATATTTCCTGGTGCTTCCAGCTGGCGGAATCCGTGTTGATCTCATCACCGACCGCATAGGAAACGTCCGAGCGGAAGGAATCCGCCTGACCATTGGGAAGATAGTTGGCGGAGAAATTATGAACATCCAGGCAGTAGGTGTTCAGGCCAGTGCCGTCAAAAAGCAGCCCGGCGCGGAATGAATCAAAATTCGCGGTGGCGGTATTACAAAACTGGGAGTTAACATCGTCCCGGTCGGATGCGATGACGATGACTTGTCCTTCGTAGTACACCATGCGGCCGATGGCCATGGCAACGAGCATGCCCACGAGCCCCAGGTGAAAGAGCAGATTATAGAGCTCCCGACTGTAGCCTTTTTCGGCGGAAAAGGAGCGTTGACCGGCACGGTCTTCTTCTTTGGTGTATGCGGCAAGATGCCAGCCTTTGAACAAGGTGGTGATGTGTTGCTCTACCTCTGGCAGGGATTTGTTTACGGCGCCGACGGCGTTGAGTGGGAGCCGGCTGAGGTTTTTCGGTGCCCGCACTGGGCGGGTTTTCAGTTGCTTGTAGTGGTCTAGGGAGCGCGGCAGAATGCAGCCGATGAGGGATATAAACAGGAGGACTGCGATGGAGTTGAACCAGGTGGAGCTGAAAACGTCGAAGAGTTGCAGTTTGTCGTAGATTTCGGCGATTTTGCCGTTATTTTTGAGGTATTCGGTGACGTTGTCCTCGTTGAGGGAGCGTTGTGGGAGGAGGGCGCCGGGTGCTGCGCCCAGGGCGAGCAAGAACATGAGGGCCAGGGCGGTGCGCATGCTGGTGAGCCAGTGCCATGCTTTTTTGATTGCTGCGAGAAGGATTTTCACGCTGCTCCCTTGTGGTTTTAGTGGTGGTTACTGGTTTGTTGGGTAGTTGGGCCAGTTGTGGTTAGGGTTAACGCTAGCGGTTAGATGAGGGTTGCCCCAAACTCGCTTGTGATGATTCGTATCCAGTTAATGAAGTCGCCCCAGAGTCCGGTGATGAGTGCTAGGCCAACGAGGATGAGAGTGATGCCGCCGATCAGTTGGATGGTGCGGCTGTGCCGGCGAAGGAAGCCGACGCCGGTCATGGCTTTGGTGGAGCCGAATGCTACCAGTATGAAGGGGATGCCCAGGCCGAGGCAGTAGCCGATGATGAGGAGGATGCCGCGGGCGGCGGTCATTCCTTCGGTGCCGGCGGCGACGGAGATGATAGATGCGAGGGTGGGGCCAAGGCAGGGGGTCCAGCCTAGGGCGAAGACCGCACCAAGGAGGGGGGCACCTACCCAGGTGGACCAGGTGGTGGTGGGCTGGATGCGTTTTTCTTGCTGGAGGAAGGGGATTCCGCCGAGGAAGATGATGCCCATGAGGATGGTGATGGCGCCGCCGATGCGCATGAGGATGGCACTACTGAGTGTGAGGATACTGATGGCGCCGAAGACGGTGACGGTGGTGAGGATGAATATGGTGGTGAAGCCGAGAACGAAGAGGAGGGCGGCGGTGGTGACTTTGAGTCGGCTTTGTTTGGTGACGAGGGGGCCGTTATTGTCGTGGTAGGTGACGGTGCCGCCGACGAGTCCGGCGAGGTAGCTGACGTAGCCGGGCACGAGGGGGATGACGCAGGGGCTGGCGAAGGAGACGAGGCCAGCGGCCATGGCGGCAAGGATGCCGAGGAAGAGGGGCCCGGTGGCTGCGGTGGTGGCGAAGGTTGTGCCGATGGCGGCGGTGGTGAGCATTTTTGGCGTATTCCTAGGCTGGTGTGCTCCCAGGCGGGTTGTTATGCTGGGGTTTTATGTTGTTTCGAGGGGTTTTATGGCGTCGAGTAGTTCTTGTGCGGTGATTTGGCGGAGGAAGACTACGGCAGGCCGGTGTTGTTTGTCTAACACGATTGTCGTGGGGACAACCGATGCGGGTATACCCCCGAGTGAGGCAGCTAGTTTAAAGGGCGGGTCATAAATGCTGGGGTAGGTGATCCCGTTGTCTTGTATGAAGTCTTTTGCTAGTGACTGGGTGTCTTTGACGTTGATGCCGATGACGGTGCCGCCGGTTTTCGCTAGGTGTTCTTGGACTTCTTCGAGGTCGTCGACTTCGGTGCGGCAGGGGCCACACCATTGGCCCCAAGCATTGAGGACAACTATTTTGTCTTGGTAGTCGGCGAGTTTGACTTCTGTGTTGGGGTCGGTGACGGAGGGGCCGGTGATGTCAGCAATGGGTTTGCGGTCGGCTTCGGGGTAGGTGATGACGGTTTCGCCACCGGGTGAGTGGAATTGGAAGGTTCCCCCTACTGCTACTGCGTCTTTACCTGCGGTGTCGGTGCTGCATGCGGCGAGCGCCAGTGTGATGGCGGCTAAGAGTGATGCTATGAGGCAGCGGGGGTGCGGCATTTATATCTCCTGGGCTGGTTCGTTGTAGCGGTAATCTACCAGTTGGTCGCCGCGGAATACTAATGATGTAACGCTGGCCAGGTCGCATACCCGGTTGCTGGGGTTGTGGGCGAGGGGTTGGCCGAGGACGGTGCGTTGCACACACACGATGGGGAGTTGGTGTGTGACGAGTATTCCTTCGTGCCCGGCTGTTTGTCGACGGGCGGAGTCAACGGCGTCCATCATGCGGGCGGCAATATCAACGTAGTGTTCACCCCAACTGGGAAGCGCGGGGTTCCACATGAGGGGCCAACGGATCGGGTTGATGAGTTGGGAGCGCCAGGAGTTGACGCGGAGGCCTTCGAACCGGTTCCCCGCCTCAATGAGGCGGTCATCGAGGGTAATATCGACGCCGGTGGTTTCGGAGATTGGGCCGGCGGTTTCTTGCGCACGCTCCAGGGGGGAGGACCAGAGGAGCGCAATGTCGTGGTTGGCGAAGGATTGAGCGGTGGCGGCGGCCATGGATTGGCCGCGGGCGGAGAGATGGTAGTCGGGGATACGACCATAGAGGATGCGGTCAGGGTTGTAGACTTCGCCGTGGCGAACGAGATGAATGATGGTGTGGGACATGATGGGTGGGACGCTTTCCGTTTTCCGTTGGTGGTTACCGTGTGGGTATGTGGCGGTTAGGTATTGAGCCGCTCGTCATAAGCATTAGCCGATTTCTTGGGCTGCCGCAGCGGCTTGAGCTGCTGGTTTGAGGGCTGCTTTGATGCGGTCAAAGTCATCATCGGTGAGGGCTGCGGACACAAACCAGGTTTCAAAAACACTGGGTGGCGCGTAAACACCATTGTCGAGAAGGGCGTGGAAGAACGGTGCGTAACGGAATGTGTCCGCCTGTTTCATGTCGGAGAAATTATGGCCTTCCCCGTCGGCGAATCGCACGGAAAGCATGGTGGCGGCGCGTTGAATGTGGTGGGCGACGCCGACGGCACCAAGCGCATCATGGATGAGATCGGCAAGCCGATCAGCATGAGCACGAATAGTGTCGTATATTTGTTCGGTTGCTAGTTCAAGGGATTTCTTCCCGGCCGCCATGGCAATAGGGTTGCCGGACAATGTGCCAGCCTGGTAGACAGGGCCCACCGGGGCAAGATGGTCCATGATATCGGCGCGGCCACCAAACGCGGCCGCGGGGAGCCCCCCTGAGATGACTTTGCCGAAGGTGGTGAGGTCACCTGCAACATTATCGACGCCGTACCAGCCGGAATAAGAGGTACGAAACCCGGTCATTACCTCATCAAGAATGAGAAGAGCCCCATTGCTGTGACACAGATCTTTCAACCTCGCATTGAAATTATTATGGGGGGCAACGGTCCCCATATTGCCCGCGGCAGCCTCGGTGATAACGGCAGCGATCTGCCCCTCATGCTCGGCGAACGCTTGTTTGACAGCCTGGATATCGTTATAGGGCACGACAATAGTGTCGGCAGCGGTCGCACCAGTAACACCAGGAGAATCCGGCAACGCAAAAGTAGCAACCCCCGAACCTGCGGCGGCAAGAAGCGCATCCACATGGCCGTGATAGCAGCCCTCAAACTTCAGGATTTTAGGGCGACCGGTAAACCCACGGGCCAAACGAACCGCCGACATGGTGGCCTCAGTACCGGAATTGACCATGCGGACTTTCGCCACACTAGTACGGTCAACAATCATTTCCGCAAGATCAATCTCGGCCTCGGTTGGGGCGCCAAACGACAAACCATTCGCCATGGTCTCAGTCACAGCAGCAAGAATTTCCGGGTGAGCATTCCCCAAAAGCATCGGCCCCCAAGAATTCACAAGATCAACGTACTGGTTGCCATCAACGTCGTAAAGCTTCGAACCGTGTGCCTTAGCAATAAACCGAGCCTGCCCCCCAACTGACCCAAAAGCTCGAACCGGTGAATTCACGCCACCCGGAATGACATGTTGAGCGCGCTCCATAAATGCCCGAGAACGAGCTACGTGCGCTGAAGTTGGATATGCGGGGGAAAAAGTCATGCACCCTATTGTAGGTTTTGTGGGATGCGTTAGCGATTACGCACGCTAATTTGCTCGCCAATATGGGTCCCGGTGGTGTTTTCTACCTCATCAACCAGCGCGGATGCATAATCCGCATAACTGATCTCACTTATGCCACTGGCACCGACGGTGAAAACATCGCCTGCAAACTCGTAATCATGGCGAGCCGGGGCATCGGGCAGAAAATTGGCCGCCGGACTGATAGCGGTCCACTTCAAACCAGTGATACCGCGCAGAGAAGCGGAAGCCGCGGCATGAGCCTCAGCATACTTTCGATATTCGGCCGGAAAATCCGGGGAATCAACCAACCGTTCGGTACGCGCCGGGGTGGTGTAAAGCGTGCCGGTGCCACCAATAACCACGAGTCGGGTATCGGTACCGGACAGGATCTGGCCAAGGTGGGTGGTGAGTTCAACAATTTGTTGTGACCCTAGGGCGGAAATGACCACGTCAATGGCTTTGAAATCTGTTGTGGTGAGATCGGTAACGTTCTTGACAAGCGTGTGTTGTGCTGGGGTATTTGGGTGAGGGCGTCGGCTAATTGCGGTGACTTCGTGGGAACGGTTGACTGCTTCTTGGACGATGAGTTTTCCCGCTTTTCCGGTAGCACCAATGACTGCGATGCGCATGTGTTCCTCTCCTGCGAATTCTTTGGAATATTTTCTGGTGTGTTCCAAAGCATAAAGAGAGCAGTATCCTTTGGGAAGAAGGCACTATGAAGTACCGTAGGAACCGAATAGATACTATTAATGGTCAAGGGGCAAAAGCATGGAAATAAAAAAGCCTGATCTTCCCACCTGCCCAGTAGAGACCACGCTATTTTTCCTGAGCACTAAATGGTCGGCGCTCATTCTGCACGACCTCATGGATGGGCCACGCAGGTTCAATGAATTACAACGCAGCATTGGGCACATTTCTCAAAAGGTACTCACCAGCAATCTGCGGCAAATGGAGAAGCATGGGTTGTTAACCCGGACGGTCTATGCCGAGGTACCGCCCCGGGTGGAATACGAGCTCACAGAGTTAGGGGCAAGCCTGAAACCGGTGCTGGATACGTTGCGGTGGTGGGGCGAAATTTATTCCGCATCCGCATCAGGCACCAGTCTTACCGGTCATCGACAACCCCCACACCCGTAACCATGACCGATTATTTGAACAAGCGGTGGGCGGCGGCTCGCGCATCTGCGATAACCGCAGGTACCCCCACACCTCGCATAAAGGAACCCGCTATTTCCACGTCTTCGGTATCAGCAACCACCGCTTCGATTTCGGCGACCGTTGCCAAATGAGTGGGCGAATACACCGGCAGTCCACCAAACCAGCGTTGTACATAAATTTCGTCTAACCCGGCTGCGCGCCCATCAAAACCCGTGATGGTTCGCAAATCATCAAGGGCCTGATCCACCAGGGCGTCTTCTTCCCATCGGGTAATTTCGTCATCACCGAAACGGCCGAAAGAAGCCCGCACCAGGGCCCCACCTCGCGCACCGATATGCGGCCATTTTTTTGATGAAAATGTGAAAGCTTTCGCCTTCACACCAGGTTCGTTCGTCGCCACCAAAATTCCGGAATTATCCGGCAACCCCTCATCGGAGGCAAACTTCATGCCTACAACAACGGAAGATGCTAACTTCACAGCCTTCAGCGGCGCCTCGGCAGCAGGCATGATGTCTTTAACAAGCATCGCAGTGGTTGGGGCCGGCGTGGCGAATAATATCCTGTCATAGAAGCCACTACCAGCACCTTTCAGTACAAACCCCTGCGATTTTTTCGCCACACCAGAAATAAATGCGTCAATGTGGATGGTTGCCTCTGATTGCTCCGCCAAGGTCTCATACAGTTGCTGGTACCCCTGGCGGAAGGCACCAAATACCTGTGGGCGGTAATTTTTTGCGTGCTTTGTGTGATCGGCCTTTTGTCGCTCTAAAATTCGATTGACGGCACCAGAGAGGGTCACTTTCTCGCCACTGCTCGCCATATCGTCGAAGGTCTGAGCTAATTGCGGGATAGTGGCCCGAATTCCTAGATCATCAGAGATACAGGAGAAAACCCCGCCCTGGAAAACCGAAACAAGCCGATCGACAATTTGATCGCCGTAACGGGCCCGCACTAATCCACCCAGAGACATTTCCGTAACCCCGGCAACCCAGGCAATACCTGGTTGATCCGCTTCATCATCAATGCGTGCCTGCGTGTGAATATCAACAAGTTTGGCAACGGTACTGCCCGATGCGGGAATCCCCATCACAGTATTCCGAGGCATCTCATGCACCGCATCGTTGAAATACAATAATGATGGTAATCCTGATGGTTTTACCAGCTCATCCCTTAACCCTAATTGGGTAAAAAATTGTGTGGCATCCGCACGTATAGCCAGGTATGCCTCGGCGCCCATATCAGTAGGCCCCGCGGTAAACGGCACCGTATAGAGTTTGCCACCAATACGATCGGCTGCCTCAAATATCTCTATCTCAACACCGGGGTGTTGATGATGAATCTCCCATGCCGCAGTAAGCCCTGATAGGCCAGCGCCAATGATTGCAACCCGCATATAAAACTCCCTATTAACCAGACTAATTATTATTAGATAGTACCTATATTTGTGGTGGTGTGATCTCGTGCACCAACGATACCGCACGGGTAATCATCTCAGGATCCGTTGTTGGCAACACGCCATGCCCTAAATTAAAAATATGACCAATCGCATGGCCAGCAGAAATAGCACGATCCGCTTCAGCACAGATCCGAGTCACTTCGGCACGCACCACTTCTTCGCCCGCACATAATAGTGCCGGATCCAGGTTCCCTTGCACCGACTTTGGCCCTACTGCATGATGAATACGCCGCGCAGCCACATCCAGCGGCACCCGCCAGTCCACACCAGTCACATCAGCACCAGCCTGGCTCATCGCTCCTAAAAGTTCACCAGTACCCACCCCAAAATGGATCCTTGGAATGTCCGCCCCAGCAATGGCTGCAAAAATCTCCGTGGAATAAGGCAGTACGTATTCCCGATAATCCCGCTCCGTCAAGAAGCCTGCCCACGAATCAAAAAGCTGCATAGCGTCAATCCCAGCCGATATCTGCATGGACAAAAAATGAGTAATCGTCGGGGTTAACTTCCGCATCAAAGCATGCCATGTTTCCGGTTGTGCATGCATCATCGCTTTGGTCTTTTCGTGGTTACGCGACGGCCCACCCTCAACCAGATAACTAGCTAGAGTAAACGGAGCCCCAGCAAACCCAATCAAGGCCTGCGACGAGGTAAGATTATCTATAATAATACCTATACCTGCCATAACTCCATCAATATCCGAGTCTAAAATAGGCAATTTATCCACGTCCGACATGCTAAGAATTGGCTGCGCCACCACCGGACCACGGCCCGACACAATCTCGACGTCCACACCAGCAGCTTTCAGCGGCACCACAATATCGGAAAATAGAATCGCAGCATCAACATCGTGACGACGTACCGGCTGCAACGTAATCTCAGCTAAAAGTTCCGGCATAAAACACGAATCAAGCATGTCAATCCCGGCGCGAACCTGCCGATATTCCGGCAGCGACCGGCCCGCTTGCCGCATAAACCACACGGCACGTCGTTGTTCCCGCACGCCAGGAGTAATTGCGTCAATCAATGGCGCATTGGTCAATATTCGTTTACGTGAAGAGCGCGCAACAAAAGTCATAGCCAAAAGTATGCCGTGTCCCCCAACCTTTGCAAAGCAAGCCACACCTTTCCCACTACCCCCACACACAACTTTTTATTGGTAGACAAGCCACCAAGAGGTGTGATGAAAATCATATAAATTATGTTGGCCAAAAAGTGGCCAATTTCGGTCCAACTATATGAGGACGAAAATGGCGGTTTCCACTCTTGGCGCCGTCGACAGGTCGCCTATGGCTCGTCGATAAGCCACTAATAGGCCGCGTTGTCTTCCCCACTATCCCAGCAGTCATTCGAGGAGAATCCCATGAACCTATCTATTAACGCAATGTCCCTTTCCCATGGGGTGCTACGGCTCAAAAATGTCGTTGACCTCACCCATTCACTCATTGATACTGCCAGCAATAACACTCTTTGCGGCTCATATTCTGGCATGTCGGAGCTGAGCGAGCTCGGCGCAACCCATGGGTGTGTGTTATACGGAAGTGTTGGAAGTGCCATAACGGTCGCCCAGTCGTTGGCGGAACAGGTTGATTGGGGCCGTCACACTCTTGACCTCAATCGGCAGTCATTCCTGGGGCAGGACTGTGTTTTTGGCAAAGCGTTAGCATCATGTGATGTTCAACATTTGGTTGAGCAGATTCGCGCAACGTATGCTCCGAACCCTACTCCATGTTTTGCGGATTTCAGTTTCCCAACCCCCATTCCCACGATTCCAGTATCACTCGATGATGTCATTGCCAGGCTTACCAGCACTAATCATGAGCAAGCCCATCAGGCCCTCACGTCGTGGACTACCATGTCGTCGATCTCGCATCAGGCTTCGGCCGAGCTCAGTAGCATCGCCAATGATTTAGTCAAAGAAAATAGTGGTGATGCTATTTGCGCAGCTCATAAGACTCTTACTGCCATGGCTGCGACTGCGGAGGCGTTTTCTCTCACGAGTGCCGGCATGGCTGGCACTGTTGGCTACTTTGCGGCAATCGCTTTAGCGTTTCTTCCTGGGCTTATGACTGCCCGAACTTTGTTGTTGGCGATCCCGGAGCCTGCGGAGCGTGAGAGCATTGAGGCGGCAATTTTGGTGAAGTTTCGGGCGCTTTTTGGCCAAGCACTCATGGGTGCGGTGCCGGCTATTCGTAACTTGACTCAGGTGCTTTCCGTTGTTGGTGACGGGCTGGTTCAGCTCGCTGGTGGTTCTAACGGCCAGCCCCCGATTGAGAAATTGGGGCATGAAATGTCGGAGTCTGCTGTTGAGTTGGCGCAGCCACAATCCCACAAACATGAGTGTCATGTGGATTCAAAGTCGATGGCAGAGTTGAATACCGATGCTGCTAGTGGTGGCGGTGGCTATGCGGGCTCGCATGTGAGTGCCTCTGTGGGCTCGTCGTTTCAGGGGGCGGTTGAAGCATCGGCGAGTGGTGCAGGTGCCGTTGGCGGTAGTTCCTCCACCCCGTTAGGGTCACCGCGCCTTGGTGGGGTTTTAGGGGGTTCGGCACTTACTGCGGCACATATTGCAACGCAGCCTGCGGGGGTTGATGCCCAGGCTGTATCTGCTGGTTCTCAGGTGGGGTCACGAGGCGCTGCCACTGGTTTTCCGGGATTTTTGGGCGGTGTTCATGGTCGTCCGGTTCGTCATGCTGCATCGTCTCATTCGGCATCAACTTCGAATGCGGTGGCGCACATGGCTACCACAGCATCTGCAATGTCTCTGTCGCAACGGCAGGTACAGCAACCATCTGTGATTCCCGAAGTGAGCGCGGATCATACGCCAAAGAAGGGCAAGGTACATGGGGTTTTGCAGCACATGCCACAAACTCCTAATGCCCGCGATTTGTTGGGAGAGAATCCACCCACGGTCCCTGGCGTGATTGGAACATGGGTACGCCTTGATCCGCAGGAACGCACACCCAACGATTTTAGGACAGGCCTTATTGGTTAACCTTTTGCTTTTCGACGCCCAAAGTTTTCCCTCAAATACAGTGTTAGGAGCACTATCATCATGTCTCATCGCAATCACACTCGTCAGCGCCAGCAGAAAAATCCTGCCGAATTGCCAAACATGCAGGCTGCAACGTGCAACTATAATCGGACGGTCTTCGCCCACTTGTTGGCGGTGACGAAGAAGAAAAATAATCTCAGCCAAACCGCACTGTGTGCCCTCATCATGAGCACATTTGGTGTGGTCAAGGCTCACGCGGTTTATCTCATTACGGCGGTCACAATGCTGCGCCGTTACCCCACTATCTGCGCAGCCATTCACAAAAATGGCACTATTGATATTGCTCGCCTGGCGATCATTGGCAAGCATCTCACCGGGCTGTCAAAAGCGCAGTTCAAGCAAATGAAGCCCCAGCTTCATGCGTTATGTGACGAATCGGAATGGATCACCCCTGCGTCCTTGCGGTCGATGCTGATTCAGGCACGGATCAAGGTGGATGAGAAAGCACGGCAGAAAGCCGAGGCGCAGGCGCAAAAACGTGCCCGGGCTCGGGCGAATAAGGACAAGTCGGTTGTTGTGACCGAATTACCGAGTGGGGTCACGGAACTCACCTTACGGATCACTAAGGAGCAAGCTGTCGGTTTTCACCGCTGTATTACAGCTGCGGCTGCCCATACGAAGCAGCCTGTGGAGAAGTTTCTCCATGATTATGTGACTCGCTTGGCGGATCCGCCGGTTACTCTTCTAGGCGCCACGGATCACAATGGTGCGTTAATGATTGAGGGGCTGGGCACCTTTACGGTCAGTAACGCGGATGATTTTCAGGATGTTGCTGCTGCTATCCACCACACGTCACTTGCCCAGTTGCAAGCGTTGGGGTTGACCCCCGTGACATCCATGACCCCTACGCAGGCGGATGCGCCTCAAGGACTTCTGGCTTCGGATTCCGGTACTACTGGCATCTTGGATGCACCAGAAATGTCGAAGTCGTCGCAGGGGGTGCCGCAGGTACCAGAGACGCCGGAAATGCCGGAAGTATCGATGAAACCAATGGCGCAGCCAGAAACCCCGAAAGTCCCGGCAGGAAAGGCCTCAAATACTTCGGCGAAACAGGTAGCCTAGTTCTTTCTGGTAGCACCAACTATTTACTCATCCTTATCAACATTGGGAAGTTTATTATGGCCTGATTATTGATTGATGAACCCTGTTTAGAAGGTTCGAGATAGCGTGGATCGGAACTCAATCAACAGTGATGACGCCAACATCAATACGGTTGCCAGCATAGGATGCAATAATCCCAGGCATGCGGCAGCGATGGCGATACCGTTGTATAACCATGCAAACAGGAAGTTACTTTGAATGAGCCGGTTCATGCGTCGCGCACCAGAGAATAGCCAAGGGATTGGGCTGGTTTTACCATCAAGCAGAACCACGTCTGCAGCGGTGTCTTCTAAATGGGAAGGATTAGGCAGACTAGTCATTGCCCCAACCATGACGCCTACAGATGCAACCCTGAAACAGCCATCCACGCTATCGTCGCCAACCATTGCCACAGCTGCACCATGGTTGTGTACGCTGCGGACAGTTTGTTCCTTTTGCCCAGGTTGGATACCAGCTAATACATGAGAAACCCCCACCGAATCACCGTAACGGCGGGCAACCGGGTAGGTGTCTCGACTCAGCATCATGGTTTCAATGCCCATTGCTTCAAGTGCATCTACGGAACTTGTGGCATCAGGCTTCGCTTCATCATGTAGAGTGATGACCCCACGGTCTTTGCCTTTCCATCGAACCACTATTGGGGTGCCGTCAGACACTGCGGCGGCGGCTAACCGACCTTGCAGGTCGGAAAGGTTCCTAGGTCGCCATAGTTTTGCTTCAACACTGCGGTTTTCGACATGCCCTTCGGAATCTTTCACGGGAAGTTCAATGAGACCGGTGAAATTACCAAGTTCATCAACTTCAATCTGACTCACCTCAATCCAACCCGGGATAGAACTATTAGAAGACGAATCCCGCAGCTCCCGAGCTGCGCGCACTAACGCCCGCGACACAGGATGATCGGATTCCAGGGTGAGAACGCCTGCGACACGAAGCACTAAATCAGGATTTTCACCACGACCAGCGGTGACCGTCTCCACCGTCATTTCGCCTTCACTCAACGCCCCCACCCGGTTGAAGATAATAGTGTCGACTTGATCGAGCCTGCGAACCGTTTGGGCATCTCGAATGAGCACACCTTTACGTGCCGCATTTTCAATACCTTGACGCATGGCAACGGATGCGGAAACCGCCAATGCCACAGGTGCCACGCATCCTAAAACGGCTAGTGCTGTGGCGAATGCCTGGTTGACGTTGTTCGTAGCAAGCGCCCAAAGGCTAAAATCCGTGAACGCGATGGCTATGGCTGTTGGGACTAAAAAAGAGGCAGTTTTTGTTGCAAGAGCATCAGAATGGTCTTGGTTTATTGAGGAAATAGCCACCCACCGATAAACCGCAGCAAGCCAGGTACGATGTCCTGTGGCAACAACTCTGATTTTTAGTGCTTTTTCACCATTAACACAACCAGCATAAACTTTGCCGTTTACTTTGGTAGCGATTTTTCCTAGCCCTAGAGCGCATGCATCAATGATCGCTGACCCGCCAATAACCACCCCATCAACAGGGATGATAGCACCAGCGGGCACAATAATGTCATCACCAACATTGAGCTTTTGTATTGGTACTTCTTGTTCTATTGATTTGCCATTATTACGTAGTTTTTTCACCACTATAACAGTGCTATTTGGAACAGGTTTGTATTGGGATAATTCCACGGGAAGACTGGCCCGACTCTTACGCACAAAAATTCGACCAGCCAATAGGAAAAACGTCATAACGCAAGCAACGTCGAAGAATAGTGCACCATTTTCGAATGCTGCCAATTTGATAGCAAAAAGTTCAGAGTCACTCCGATATGATATCTTCCCCACATCAGTGAAGATAATGAGCGCTAGCGACCATAAATATGCGAGCGTAATAGCAACAGAGCTAGCGCCGTCTAGCGCAGACATGCCTCGTCGAAGCCCACCAATAAATGACCGATGAAATGGGTAGGCACCATAGGTCACTACTGGGAAACTAAGCAGAGCAACGAACCACTGCCAATAGTTGAATTGCAGACTCGGCATGTAGCAAATCACGATTACCGGAATGGTGAGGAATGCGCTAGCGAATAGCCGCCACCTAGTAATGAGATTCCGAGCGGTAAAAAGCACATCTGTAGGTTCTTTATGGACAAATCGTTGTTCTGCCCCGTCAAGAAAACCAGATTTGCGTAGGTATTCTAGCTGTTTTTCCTCCTCAAGTGCTTGTTTATGCAAAAAATGTTGTTGGGCTAAGTGCTTACGGCGGTGCTGCCGCCGCGACCTCCTATACCGGCCTTCTTCAACATCGGACCAAGCCATTCGCCGGCGTAACGATGAATCAGTTAAATTTGCCTCAATACCATAGTGTTTGAAGATGCCTACTAGTGCCGAAATATCCACACCACGGTTTGCGGAAATCCACGCCATATTCGATGTATAAACGATCCGGGCTTTCACACCATTGAGCTGTTCCAAGGCTTCTTCGATTTCACCTATGCTAGTGGCACTGTCTAGCCCGGTAAGTTCGAAAGCAAAAGAGGTTCGACCCTGGAAATACTCTTCAGAAAATTCATGTGTGTGAAGATCATTTGTGTTAATCCCAACATCTGCTGCGGCCTGTTTTGCCCGCGATATCGCACTAGATACGGATGTATATGTTGCATGTGAGATGCGATCGGCAGAATCCGAAACATTAGCTGCTGCGGGAGTTTCCGCCATGATGTCATCCTTCCCAATGAGTACTACAAAAGCTAATATGTAAATATTTTCGGGGGTTGCAACAACAACCCCCTGGCTTCCTGAATAGTGGTTGAACGTAATATACCGCCATTATGGCACTACGCTGCTGCCAATGGCGGTATTCAGAGGATAAGGCTGGACAAATATGTTCAGCACTTACTAACATACGTTGCTTTTGCTATTTTTTGCGTTCGTCTTTCTTTTCATCGTGCCCATTGCCATTAGGCGGTGGTGAAAATCCTACGGGTGTTTCCCCCACCCATTTTAGGGAGTCATCACGCGCACCCAAAACCACCGCCACCAATGCAATGACGCCAACCGTAATGGCAATTGCCCCATCAATAGCAGAAAATGCTATTGGCAATGAGTTAGCCGGAATCGTGCTAATTTCAGTATAGATAAAAACTATTCGCACCCCCAGATATAACCCATAAAAAGCAAGAGCACGTCGAGCCCAAAAAGCCCGTTTTGTGGCTTTATTGAAGCTATTTACAAGCGCAAAGATAATGCCAACAAACACTATTGCTATGGCCCCTCCAATAATGCTGAATACTACAACATGTAACTGCTGTGTAGCATCGGAATTAATCTGTGGGTCACCGGTTTTTTGGATTATCTGATGAGCTGTTTCTTCTCGATTGAGAATCTTCTCTATAACTTCAATGATCTGATGAATTACTTCAAAGAACAGGACAAACGCCCATGCCTTTACGGCTAACACAACGGTTTCTGGTCGGCCCAGCTCATCCTTTATGTCTCGTCTTCCATTATCCGTTTGGGCATGTTTCGGAGTCTTAGTATTAGGACTCCACAAGCGTTTTTTGGACGTGGAAGAACGCCGCCTTCGCCCCGTCGAGGCTGGCGGATCGGTGATATTCGGTGAGTTCACCAAGTCTATTCTTCCTCTCTGCACTTTATTTATACGAGCAATTCCATCATGACTTATCTAGGATATTAGCAATAAACTAACAAGCTTATTATTAGTTTATTAATAGCGAAGCATCCTCGCCGCATCCAGCGCAAAATAGGTGAGTATTTGATTTGCCCCCGCTCGTTTAATTGAGGTTAATGATTCCATTATGACAGTATCAAGATTTAACCACCCATTGCGAGCAGCAGCATGCAACATGGCATACTCACCAGAGACTTGATATGCAGCCACTGGCACTAATGATCGCTGTGCCACCGCTGCGATCACGTCAAGGTAAGGCATTGCTGGTTTAACCATAACAAAATCTGCCCCTTCAGCAATGTCAAGGCTTGCTTCTAAGAGCGATTCTTTCAAATTCGCTGGGTCTTGTTGGTATGCTCGACGATCCCCGTCAAGAGAGGACCCGACTGCTTCCCGGAACGGTCCGTAAAACGCTGAAGCGTATTTAGCGGAATACGCCATGATAGCCACATCTTGGTAACCAGCCTGGTCAAGTGCTTGACGAATATACGCAATCTGCCCATCCATCATCCCTGATGGGCTCACTATATGCGCCCCCGCAGCAGCCTGGGAAACTGCCATCTTTTGGTAAAGCGCAAGCGTTTTATCGTTGTCGACATAGGTATTTCCCCACCGGTCTTCGGCAAGCACTCCACAGTGACCATGGTCAGTGAACTCATCCAGGCAGGTATCCGCCATGATAAGAATATCGTTGCCGAATTCTTGCCTGAGCTCTGCGATTGCTGCATTCAAGACTCCAGTTTCACTCCATGCTTGGGAGCCATAAGCATCTTTATCGGAGTCAAGGGGTACACCGAACAAATCTATACACCGAATACCAGCATCAATCGATTGTTCCACAATATTTTTCAGGGTGTGTATCGTATGCTGATACTGACCTGGCATTGATGAGATTTCTCGACAAGCAGTGATACCGTCAGCAATAAAGAGCGGATAAATAAGGTCTGCTGGGGCAACATGAGTCTCAGCTACCATATCTCGCATTATGGGGGTGGTGCGAAGTCGACGTGGCCGGCGCAGCGGAAAACCGCCATTAGTCGGCTCATGGTTATCAGTCATGGTTACCTCCCGTAAAAGTACTGCCTGATAGGGTGGTGCCTGTAGTTATGGTTGAAGTTTCTGCCGCGCATAGGTAGCTAACGCATCAGCTAGGGCCTCTGCTTCCGAAACCTCAGGCACCACTGCTACATTCAATCCTAGTTTTTTCGTAGCTGCTTCAGCAGATGGCCCGATACATGCTAGCAATGTTTGAGGGTGTGGACGTCCCGCGATGGTGATGAGATTGCGAATCGTGGAACCCGAAGTGATACAGATTGCGGTGATTTGTCCAGTTACTAATAGATCGTGAATATTTGGTGGGGGTGGATCCGCGAGAATAGTGCGGTAGCCAATGATATCATCCACAATCCACCCTTGTGATTTGAGCCCATCTACCAGCGTTGATGGGGCAATATTGGCATGGGGAACTAAAATTTTACGACGTTCTTCCGACCGAGAATTTGCCGGTTCAAATGCCTCAACTAGGCCCAAGGCATTTTGCCTAGTTATTGGTGGTTGTAAAACCGGATCAAGGTGGTAATGACGAGCTACGCGGGCCGTAGCACGACCAACTGTGGCTACCCGAGTCTGTGAGTTTAAGGGACCGGTCATGCGCTCTGCTATGCAGCGGACCGCATTTGCGCTAGTGAATACCACCCATTCGTAGGTGCCTGCGCGTAGCTGACGTATCGCATGGTGTAGTTGTGTGAGGTCAACGGGAGGCACAATGCGAATAGTAGGAATGCTAATAACCTCAGCGCCATAAGTTTCCAGGCGGGTTATTAATGAGTGTGATTGCTCTGGGCTGCGCAATACCGCCACTTTCCAACCATGTAACGGTAGGGTCATGATGCAGCAAGTAATGAGGAAGCGCCATCATCTAGGAGCGCGCGTGCGACGGTCATCCCGAGGTTTTCGGCAGTATCTATTGGCCCAGCAGCAGTGGCACGAAGTGTAGCGCTACCGTCCACGGCAATCACTGCGGCATGAAGCGTCATAATGTTGTCGGCCGCAACCGTGGCATATGCGGCCACGGGGGCAGTGCAACCGGCTTCCAACCGCGCCAACACTACCCGCTCAGTGTGTGCGCAGGCATAAGCTTTGGAGTCAGCGATAGTGGTTATTGCGGCTATCGTGTCTGCATCATCCGCACGGCATTCAACAGCCAGGGCCCCCTGGGCTGGAGCGGGAAGGAATTCCAATGGGTCGAAAACTTCAGTGGCTTCATCAGCACGATGAACACGCGACAACCCAGCGTAAGCCAGTACTACAGCATCTAATTCACCATCATGAACCTTCGCCATGCGAGTATCAATATTGCCGCGTAATGGAACTGTGTGAATATCAGGGCGAAGCGCCTTAAGCTGCGCAATTCGCCGAGGAGCGCCGGTACCAACCACAGCACCAGTGGGAAGCTCAGCAAGGGTGAGGTTATTCCGGGCGATAAGGCAGTCTCGGGCATTTTCCCTGTGGGGAACGACCAAGTGAAAACGCTCATCAACAGCTGTGGGAAGATCTTTGAAAGAGTGCACCGCTATATCACATTCACCTGCTAATAATGAGTCACGAAGCGCCTGGGTAAAAACTCCCACACCAATTCGTTCCACCGGAGCTAGGTTGACATCACCAGTGGTTGTCACGATACGGAGCTCACTGGGATACCCATGTGAGGTAAGGGCATCACGAACATGTCCAGCCTGAGTGGTCGCCAGTAAACTACCACGTGTGCCGATGATGGGCATTTACACTCCTTGAGTTTGACGCAACTGTTTATGTTGCTTTTGCAATGTTTCTGCCTTAGTGATGGTTGCCAGCTTCGCAGCATCGGGAAGCATGTCAAGATCAACTTTGACAGGTTGAGAGTCATTATCAAGCCCAAAGAGTTCCTGCAGTGCGGTTTCATAACTCACTACCCCGGAGTTAGCTGCGAGTTCTTTTACTCGAACCGTAGGTTGGTGTAAAAGCTTATCGACGACTCGACGCACGGTGCGGCTGACTTCTTCAAATTCGTGGTCATCCATGTCAGGGGTGCGCGATTGGAGCCTTATCAATTCAGTTTGAATAAGGTCAGCGGCATGGCGTCGTAAAGCAGTAACTGCGGGAGCAATATCTTTGATTCGCTGCTGGGAACTGTATGCTTGCAGCTCCTCAGCGATAATTCGTAATGCCGCGCTATCACTTTCAGTCTCATCTTGGTGCAGCAATCGGAGCTTTTCGATATTCACCAGCCGCGCCTGGGTGCCTCGAATCACATTATCATCAATGTCTCGCGGCAATGACAGATCCACCAGCATTAATGGGTGGTCGGTGGGAATATCGTCCCGCGAAATAGTGAAATTTTGAGAACCCGTAGCCGACACCACAATATCAACGTGAGAAAGTACCACGGTACGCTCGTCAAAATCTACAACGGTAGCCTCCACACCAGCTTCCCGTGCATGCTGCGCCAACCGTTCCGCACGTTCCCGAGTGCGATTCGTCATGATCAGTTCATCAATGCCTTGCTTGCCTAAATGTGTGGCAGCAAGTGATGCCATCGCGCCGGCACCAATGACCAGGGCTCTGTGGCCAGCGAATGGTTGTGATTCATCTTTCACCCCCAGCTGGGAGACAGCCTCATCGAAGGCAAACGACACCATGGACACGCCAGCATTATCAATGTCAGTCTCTGTATGAACTCGCTTGCCGGTACGAAGAGCTGCTTGTACCAATCCATGCAGTTGCGGCCCCACCGTACCCGAATTGGCCGCGTATTGGTAGGCAGTACGTACCTGACCGATGATCTGCTGCTCCCCCGTCACCATGGAGTCCAGACCTGCCGCCACCAACATTAAATGCTCAGCAGCAGCATCTGCATATCGAACATACAAATAATCACGCAAAACGTCGATGGGAACACCACTCATGTCGTGAAGCACATCGACCACATCGGAAACACCCTGGTGAAAATTAGTTGTTGTTGAATAAACCTCAAGTCGGTTGCAGGTGGACACAATCATTGATTCAGTCAATGCTGGCTGCCGAATCAAAGCTAAGGCGGTTTGGTGCCGCACGGACTCATCCATGCTTAATTTTTCCAGCAACGCCACTGGCGCGGAGCGGTGGGACATCCCCACTACCAGCACACTCACGCTTGCATCACCGTGTTCCTCTCACCGATTAGGCTCGGCATTCATGTCAGGTTGTTACCTTCCTGCTATGACTGTAACAGTCTAATTCAAACTTTAGGTTGACTATTTGACGCTACTCTGATCCATATCACCGTAGTAGGGGGTCGATAAGTTCACAACAAAGCCTTGGCTAACTCAGCATTATCCACTTCCCAACATGCGAATTCCTCACCATCAACCACTACAACTGGTATCCGATCACCATACTCTGCAGATAATTCTAAATCGGAATCGACATCACGGTGCACCAAATCTGCCCCCGCCGCGGCCACAATGGGGGCGATTTGCTTTGATACGCGACTACAGGAACCACATGATTCTCGCACCATCAACTCAACCACATGCACCACAGCGTATCCTTTCTTCCCTGCTCATTCACTCACCTATCGCACTGCCCAACACATAGATTACAGTGGATATTCCCTGCCCTGCGCTGCTAATACACAGTTACGACGCAGTAGAAGACTACCATTAGATAGGATTTGATAGTGACCTTGGAAAGGTTAAGTGCGCGCCATGTCCCCGCTTGATCCACATTGGCACCAACGACCTGAAGATTTTCTCGCCGCTTGGTCTAGTTCTCGTGGCAATTTGCGGCGGTTTTTTGAAGACATTGCCCTTCCCCCCATTGATAATTACACCCAACAACAGGCAGGTGAAGCTGCCGCCGCAAAAGCTGTGGCGGAACTCTTTGATTTAGATCTCAGTGAATTTACTTCCGGACTTGATTCAGTATCAGGGTCATTTACTGCCGCAGGAATGTCACGGCTCACTCCCCCAGACCCGGCTATACCGCAGGATGCTGGAGCTGCGGCATTCTTTGATGTGGACAACACACTTATCCAAGGATCATCATTAATCGTTTTTGCTATAGGCCTAGCCAAAAAACGATACCTCAAATTATCGGAGATACTCCCGGTGGTATGGAAACAAATAAAATTTCGTATCACGGGTGCTGAAAACGCCGACGATGTTACCGAAGGACGCCAACAGGCGCTAGCGTTTATTAAGGGACGCAGCGAAGCCGAATTGGTGGCATTATGTGAAGAAATCGTTGATAAAAACATGAGCGAGAAGTTATGGCCAGGGACCAAACAATTGGCTGACACCCATATAGCTAACGGCCACCAAGTATGGCTAGTGTCTGCCACCCCAGTTCAACTCGCGCAGATTTTAGCAAAGCGATTAGGGTTCACCGGCGCCCTTGGAACAGTAGCGGAAGTCAAAGATGGAGTATTTACTGGTCGACTTGTGGGGGATATCCTCCATGGCCCTGGTAAACGTCACGCCGTCGCCGCCCTAGCCGCCCTAGAACGACTCGATTTGAGTCGGTGCACCGCCTATTCAGATTCCATCAATGATGTGCCCATGCTATCCATGACCGGAAACGCAGTTGCCATTAATCCAGACCGTAGACTCCGTAAAGAGGCAGAACATCGTGGTTGGCAAATTGAGGATTTCCGCAGTCTTCGGAAGGCAATACGAACATTCGGCATCCCCGCATTGGTAACCGCGATATTTAGTTGGCAGGCATTGAAGCGCCGTTTTCACCGAGGTATACTGCCGCAATAATCACCTTGAACCATCCCAAAAATAACCAAAACCGCCCCAATCAAGGGCGGTAAGGAGATTATTTGCCGAGCTTACGACGCTGGACCCGGGTGCGACGTAGCAACTTGCGGTGCTTCTTCTTGGACATGCGCTTACGACGCTTTTTAATCACAGACCCCATAACGGTTTCCCTCGCTTTACTTTCTAGATGTACGTACTTTCTTGTCAGCCGCCCGCACGGACCAAAACGCTAAATCACAGCCGAAGTGCACTTTCACCCGCGAAGTCGTTGTTGTTTCAATAGTGAACAACAAACAATGCCGTATGTAGGCGTGGTGCTGACACGAATGGCCTTATCTTACCGATCTAGCAGGCTTCCAACAAAAACCAAAGCGACGTTCCCACCCGCTACCCATTGCTTATAATGGGAAACAAGTCACGAAACGCCGCTTTGAGCTCGATCAGGCACTACCCAAACATCATTTATCCTACCTCATAATATGAGGCATCAAGATACTTGTTTACTGCCGTCTCGTGAACACGGAAACTCCGTCCTACACGGACCGCAGGTAGTTCACCTGAGTGAACTAACCTATATACAGTCATCTTAGAAACGCGCATAATGTCCGCGACTTCGGCGACTGTCAAGAAGGTTCCATTATCTTCTCTAGCCATAATTATCTTACCCTTCAGCAAGTGGCGCGCTGCAGGCTTCCCCTCCCGCAGAATAAACACGCACGTGCTAATAGAAGCTTAGCGTGAAACATGTGACTGGTGCGACCTATTGTGTCGAAAATATGCCAAAGAGATAGAAATCCTGCCCTATAGTTCTATGGGAAAACGCCAGTCGCTGGGGTTTCCGCAAACACACAAAAATGAGTGACATATGTCTCATATTATTATTTTTAGATGTATCGTGGATTTATAACGGTCACCAAAAATATCTATGTGGGGGTTCGTTCAAACCCCCACAATAGGCTTTGTTATTAGGCCAAATCCATTAGGAAGCACCAAGTTCTTTCGAACGACGAGCGCATGCCTCGGTGGCACGATATACTGCTGCCCGCAAACCTGCTTCCTCAAATTCTCGGATAGCGGCAATGGTGGAACCACCAGGAGATGAAACATTGGCCCGCAATTCCGCAGGCTCCGCACTCGTATCCAATAGCATTTTTGCCGCACCGTAGAAGGTCATGGTGCTCAATTCCCGAGCTGCATCCCGAGTTAAACCTAAATTCACACCTGCATCAATCATTGCCTCAACTAATAGAAATAGGTAGGCAGGTGCAGAACCTGACATTGCAGTTACCGCATCCATATCGTGTTCATCGACTACTCGCACCGCACCAACCATACTGAGCAGATCTTTGACCCGGGCTAGTTGTTCTGCTTCCACAAACCTTCCCACCGCCATTGCGCACATACCGGCACCAACTAGCATTGGGGTATTGGGCATCACCCGAATCACTGGGGCACCAGCAGCCAGGCCCTCCTCCACCACGGCAATGCTAATTCCTGCCGCCATGGAGACCACTGTCGTGGCCTCATTATTGTCTATTCTGTCGCTTATTTCTTCGACCACGGATGCCATTACTTTAGGTTTAACACAAAGAAAAACCACGTCAGCACCGTCAACTGCGAGGATGTTATCGTCAAACGTCAATACCGCGTACTTATCCCTGAGGTACTGGTTACGTTCAGGTTCACGGTTGGTCACATGAATGTTTTTGGGGTTGATGCCCCCATTAATCAAGCCAACGATGAGCGCTTCACCAATTTTTCCGCCACCGATTACTGCTATGGAACTCATAAATTCCACCATGCCAAAAATTCACCGGGCACGCAGCATTACATGATGATCACCGGAAAAATCACTCATATTTCTTGTACCCCTCAAAATTTATGGAATGACAGTTCGTCACCGGGCAGCGTCGACAAGCGCAAAATACTGATAATTGAAATATGATTTCCGCACATCCCCACCCTAAAACAAGCACTGAGATCATAAAAAACCACCGTAACCATCGCTTTTCATAGTGTGGGAAGGCCAGCGAAGTGGTTACGGTGGTTATTTTCTAGTGTTCTATAGCATCCCTTTCTGCATCTTCTGCATGAATAATCTTTGTTATATCTAACTGCCACGCCGCGCCCGGTATGGGTATCCCGCCGTCCTGCCTGAATCGGCAGGAAGATAGCGCAAGATAGCTTCGCCGGGGACTTTTATGCCGACATGTTCACAATGGCCAGCGGACCGAATGTCATGGTGACACCAACCAAACCTGCAAGTGTCATGGAAAACCCATCCCACGAGGTACGCAGCATGTGCACGGCACCAACAATTATGGTGATGGCCACACAGGCAAGCCCAGCAACGATGAATTTATTGCTGATGCTATCCCACAGAACTTGGAACCCGGCAAACACGCCCACGCCTACTAGAACACCCACAGCCGCCATGCCCAGGATGGCTAGGACGGACATTTTCTCATTGGACGATTCTTCATCAAAATCATCTTCAAATTCTTCTTCGAATTCATCGAAGTTATCAATGAAGGGGTCGTCCGCGGGATCATCAATGTCGTTACGAGCGCTCGATAACCGCCCCCGCCCCGGACGGCCCAAATCCATGTCATCACGATCATCAGTGTCGTTATCATCTTGCAGGTCAGTTTGTAGAGCCTCCTGCGCATCATCGTCTTGTTGCATCTGAAGCGGCTGGGATAGCCGTGAATGACGATATGGGAAACGCCCATGTCCATCATCATGCGTGTCGTGCGATTCTTCAAAGCGCCCCATATCGAACCGGGATTCTTCAAATTCCATCACACCTGTGGCGTCTGGAGCATTCATATCCATATCAGCTTCCGTATCGGAATCATCCGTCACATCCGCATCATCGTCAACGTCTTCGCCCTCAGTAAAGTCATCGTTGGTGAACATGCCACCGGCATAGGCTTCATCGGGATACGCATCATCGTCAACGTCATCATAATCGTAGGAATCTTCGTAGTCGTAGTCATCTTCGACCTCTTCCATGTCCGATTCGTCGATGCTAGTTTCACCCATGTTCTCGGAATCGTCGAATTCGCTGGTTGCTGCATCTTCGGACTCTGCGATTGCCGGGAATCCAACTACCATGGTGTGGTCTAACGCATCGGCTTCTGAATCATCCGTGAACGTGTTTACCGAGGCATCAGCTGTGTCATTCATGGATGTCATCGAATCAGCCACTGACTCGTCCGATGAGCCCCGACGCATATCGTGGCCGGCGGTACGATAGCCTAAACGTGCTGCGGTTTCCGACTCGTCTGACACTTTTTGGAAGGATTCCGTGAGCGCTTTTTCCGCCCGAGTTGGTTGGGCGATCTTTTTTTGCATAGGCAGCTCCGGTGGCTGCGCTAGATCCTCCACGGATGCCTTAGTAAAGTGGTGGTCCTTCAGCCGGGGGAATGTGCCAGTCGTAAGCCGCACCGGACCACCTTCATCAACCACGGACAACACAATGGTGGAATCGTCACCAGGGGTAAGATCCGCAAAAGGCCGTTCCGATTCCCCTTCAGGGGTCAGGGGAGTTACAGGATCCTGCGTCAATGATTGCTTCATCACCGGCTTCATGACTGGCTTCATGGCCGGCCGAATCATGGGTTTCGGCATAGTTGGCAGAGATGCCGATGGAGCGGTCTTAGCTGTTGCCGAAGAACCAGCGACGGAACCAACAACAGCAGACTCTGCCGGTGCAGAACCTGTAATAGTGGAGCTGGCCGCAACAGCCGGGCTGGGGGCAGTGGCTGCCGGAGGTTGATGGGCGGCTGCGACCGGAACCGCATCACGCGAATTCGAAGAAGTGTACGAATCCCCCTCCATTCCGCCTATCCCACCGGTATTCCCGGCTCCACCGGAAATGGGTCCACCTGAAACACCCGAGCTACCCGAGCTACCCGAGCCACCATGACCATCTCCTATGGCCCCACCAGGATTGTCGGTTTTACTGAAGAAAGACAAGGTCGCTGGCGGTTCTGATGGGTCAGAGTGTTCTGCCTGCCCCCGACCATCCTGGCCGATATCACCATGGTCGTCGAAAAGCGATGTGACGTGCCCAGCTTCTGTCGGCGAATCGCCAAATAGCGAATTAGATGCAACCGCACTGAATGGGCCGGTATAGGTGGTTTCTTCCGCGTCAAGCGGACTGCTGGAATGCCGGGATTCGGTGGGTTTTGCCTCGACTTTTGGAATGCGACCAGTCAGCTCAGCAACCGAAACCCCGCCAGAGTCAACGCTTCGGCGCCGCCGACGCCGAGGCGTTTCCTCGCCTCCTCCTTCGCCTTCTCGGCCAGCTTTCGCCAGCAGTTCGGCGACAGTAAGTTGTTTCTCACTCATTGTCTTTATGCCTTCCCACTTTTCGGACAGGACCATCGCCCTGTTCAATTCGCCGGAGAATAATTCCTTCGCGTAGCGCCCAGGGACAAATCTCCAGCTTGTTTATATTTAATGCGCGCATTGCTGCTTCTGCAACCAGTGCACCCGCCACAATTTGCTGCGAACGACTGGGAGAAACTCCTTCTAGTTCAGCACGGTCAACCGCTGTCATGCGGGATATAAACGCAATAAGCTGCCGCAAACCTGGTGCCGTGAGCTCACGGGTGATATGGAGGCCCGCCGATGAGGGTGCTGCACCGGTTAATCGTGCTAACGTCCTGAAAGTTTTACTAGTTCCCACCGCCAGCCTAGCGGAACCATAGTTACGCATTGTTCGAGTGGGTTCAACCAACTCTGCATCAATATAGTCCCTGAGCAGATTTATTTTTTTACGCTCAGGTGGGTCAGTATGGAACCAGTTATGTGTCAGTCGCCCGGCACCGAGGTTCAACGAAAACGCACAATCGGGTTCTTCATTTACTCCAGTAGACATTTCCAAGGAACCGCCGCCAATATCAAGATTAATGATACGTCCAGCGGACCAACCGTACCAACGACGTACCGCAAGAAAGGTGATCCGCGCCTCATCCTCACCGGATAAAATCGTCAGTCGTACCCCGGTTTTTTCGTGAACATGTTCTAATATTTGCTCCGCGTTGGTTGCGGAACGCACAGCAGATGTTGCGAACGGTGTGAGTTCATCGCAGCCAAGCTGATCGGCCAAGGCGGCAGCTTCTGCCACATTATCGGTGAGCTTTTTTATACCTTTATCCGTTATGGCACCATCCTCGTCAAGATACTCAACCAGCTTGAGGTTAGTTTTCCAGTCACTCATGGGTGTCGGCGGCCCACCCCGGCGCGCATCTACGGCGACGAGGTGAATCGTGTTGCTGCCCACGTCTAATACACCTAATCTCACAAGAATAAGGTTAGACGGTCTACGGTATTAAATTGTGAACCACCCCGACATAGAGACTGTATATCTTGGTTTTCCGAAATCTTCCCCGGCCGCCCATTCTATTCTTGCTGGTCAGGAGCTTGCACCGGATTTTCCCCGGCAATGGTTAGAGTTTGTTCATCCTAGTGATGAAAAACATGTGTTTTCTATTGATTTAACGTGGTTAGAATCACATTATTCCTGCGGGTTTGGTACCCCCGCATGTCGGGGTATTTTAGCTGATTTGCCAAGTGTGGGCTGCTGTCACCACGGTGCATTTTTATGTGATGAGACAGATCGAGATCAGTTATTTGATGCTGTGTCGCGGATGCCTCGACGGTTTTGGCAGTTTTATTCCGATGAGATTGCAGCGTTTCTTACGGACCCGACAATCGTTAACGCTTCGGATGTGGAGCCGTGGTTGGTGTGGGATGAGTTGGATGATGAGGATGGCAATCCTGAGCCGGCGTTGAAAACCGCATTGGTGGATGGGGCATGTATTTTTGCGAATCGTCCGGGCTGGCCAACTGGGGTGGGTTGCGCTTTGCATCAGTGGGCGGTAGCTGCCGGGGAGGATTTGACGGTGGTGAAGCCGGAGGTATGTTGGCAGTTGCCGTTGCGCCGGTTGGAGGCGTGGGAAGAGCGCGCGGATGGTGAGGAGATTTTGCGTACGACCATTACCGAGTATGAGCGGCGGGGTTGGGGTAATGGTGGGGAGGATTTTGACTGGTATTGCACGACGGCTCCTGCTTGTCATAAGAATGCGCAACCGTTATGGCAGTCATGTGAGGCAGAGTTACGGGCACTCATGGGTGATGAGTGTTTTGAGGTTTTAGCTGGGCATTTGCGAGAACGTGCAACGCTTTTCGACGCCCAAGGGTTGCCGCCGGCAGCGCTGAATCCGCATCCGGCAACAGTGACGGCTTTTCGGGATACTTAAGGCGGGAGGCTGCATTGTTTGGCTGCCTCCCGCCTTAAGTCCTATTTTATTGTTGGCGGATAGTTTTTAGGCGTTATTTTTTAGCACCTTGAGCTGCAACTGCGGCTGCACCGGCGGCGGCGGCTTCGGGGTCGAGGTAGGTGCCACCAGGGTTGAGGACTTTGCCCTCGGAGTCGAGTTCGTAGACCAGGGGGATGCCGGTGGGGATGTTGAGTCCGGCAATGTCGGCGTCGGAGATGTTGTCCAGGTGCTTCACGAGGGCACGGAGGGAGTTACCGTGTGCTGCCACGAGGACGGTTTCGCCGGCGAGGACTCGGGGGAGGATTTCTTTTTCGAAGTAAGGGACGAAGCGGATGACTACGTCTTTCAGGCATTCGGTTGCTGGCACCTCGCTGAGGTCAGCGTAGCGGGGGTCGTGTGCCTGGGAGTAGGTGCTGTCTTCTTCGATGGCTGGCGGCGGAGTGTCGTAGGAGCGGCGCCATGCCATGAATTGGTCATCGCCGTATTTTTCTTTGGTTTCCGCTTTGTTGAGCCCTTGCAGTGCACCATAGTGGCGTTCGTTGAGACGCCAATTGCGGACGACGGGGATCCAGAGTAGGTCTGCTTCATCCAGGGCGATGTTTGCGGTGCGGATAGCCCGACGGAGCAATGAGGTGTAAACGACGGTAGGGACGATACCCTTTTCTTTGAGGAGTTCTCCGCCACGTTTTGCTTCTGCCTCGCCTTGAGGGGTTAGGTCGACGTCAACCCATCCGGTGAATTGGTTGGAGGCGTTCCACTCGCTTTGACCGTGCCGGAGCAGCACTAGTTTTCCGTTAGCCATAACCCAAGTGTGCCACAATTTTCACGTCCGAACATTAAACTTATTGTGGACTTTCTTACACTTTATTGGTTTTTACGTGTGTTTTCGCTGGAGACCACCATAGAACCAGGCGGAGGTGACGCCGCCGTCGATGAGGAAGTCGGCTCCGGTGATGAAGTTGGCGTCTTGGCTCAATAGGTAAGCGCCGAGTTGGCCAATTTCTTCGGGGGTTCCGGCACGCCCTGCGGGGCTTTTTTCGATCATTTCTCGATAGTTGCCGCCGGCCGGCCCAGAGAATTCTTCGCGGGCCATGGGGGTCATGATGATGCCAGGTGAGATGACGTTAATGCGGGCACCGCGGGCTCCCCAGGTCATTGCTGCGGCTTGGACACGGAGGGTGTTTCCGCGTTTGGCGATTTGCATGGCGTGTACGGGATCAGTGATGTAGCGCAGCATGGGGAGGTTGAGGAGTTTTTCGGTGGGGGTGATGGCGAGTTGTCGGTCTTCGGCGGCGTAAAGTGCGGGAAGACGGTGTCCGGCGTGGGAAGAAACGATGATGCCTGCCCCTCCTGCCGTGATGACATCGCCGAATTTTTCGAGGATGAGGGCGGTTCCATAGAGTTCTACGGTGAGGATGTCGGTAGCGGTAGTGTGGGTGGGTGCGGCACTGGCGGTGTGAATGAGGTGGGTGAGGTGTCCTTGGCTGATGGCGAAATCGCAAAGGGTTTGAACGGATTCGCGGGAGGTGACGTCGACGGTGGTGGGAACAGCGGTGAAGCCGGTTTGGAGAAGGCTGCGTGCGGATAGTTCGGCGTTGTCGAGGTTACTGTCGGCGAGGATGAGTATTTTACCGGCGCTTATTCTGCGGGCAATGGCTTGGCCGATGGATCCAGTACCGATGAGTACAACCACCTCCGAGCGTTGCTGCGCCATGGTGTTTACCTCACTTTGTGTGTTTCTGTGTGATTTCGTCAGGGTACACCTATACCCTACATAAAGCTAATAAATACCTGATAGTACATGGTGGGATTCGTGATAAAATGGGTACCCCCGTTAACGGAATAGGTGTTCTACTGTCAACGAATGGGATCGTATTGGCTACAGAAAATATTTGCCTAGCCGTAGCATTTTGGTCATAGTGGCGGCATACAGTCGGCGTGGTAGCAGGCATGGCCCAGCGATGGGCATGATACGTTGTTCAGCAATAGTTTTTGGTTCCGTGTATTTCAATAATCCGGTCACACCATGTCGGCGCCCCATGCCGCTGTGTTTCATCCCGCCCATGGGTGCAGCAACTGATCCGAATGCGGCAGCAAAACCTTCGTTGATATTCACGCTGCCTGCATGCAATTGGCGGGCAATACGTCGCGCTGTCACAGGCTTGGCAAAGATGCTGGCGGCTAGGCCATAGTTGGAGTCATTGGCCTTGGCAATAGCCTCGGTTTCATTATTGACGGTTTCTATGTATACGACTGGGCCGAACACTTCTTCCCGGTATAGTGCGGCTTCTGGCGGCACATCGGTCAACAGGATAGGCGCCAGGAAGCTTGGCCCCAGGTCTGGCCGCGGCCCGCCAGTGAGTAAGGTTGCGCCACGGTTTACCGCATCGTCAACGAGTTGACACACATGCGTAACGTGGGCCGGTGAAATTAATGACCCCATGTCTTCCGCCCACCCGCCGGTACCAATATTGAGCTTTTCGACGCGGTTTACCAGGCGATTCGTAAACTGGGGGGCTATGGCTTTATCCACTAAAATCCGTTCGATAGAAACGCATAGTTGTCCCGAGTTACTAAAACACCCAGTGATTGCCCCGGTCACTGCGCTGCGAATATTAGCGTCCTGGGTCACAATCATCGGGTTTTTACCGCCGAGTTCCCCGGAAAATCCGACGAGTCGCCGCCCAGTACGTTCCGCCAATTGTTGCCCCGTGACAGTGGATCCAGTAAACATGACGTAATCCGCATTTTCGGCTATCGCAGTCCCCACCACCGCACCTGTGCCCGGCAACACCTGAAACACGTTTGATGGTACGCCTGACTCCCGGAGGATTTGCTCCCCCAAGAGAGCCGATAGCGGGGTTTGCGCATCCGGTTTTACTACTACTGTATTACCAGCCACCAGCGCCGGCAGAGCATCAGATAGTGTGAGGGTCAACGGATAATTCCATGGGGCAATAATGCCCACAACTCCTCGTGGTTCCCGAACCACAGTTGTGCGGGTCATCACCGGTAATGCGCCCCGTACCCGCCGCGGCCGCAACAACCGTGCCGCATGCCGAGCATAGTATCGGGCGTTGATAGCAACATCCATCACTTCATCTAACGCACTTGCCCGATTCTTCCCAGTCTCCAATTGGATGATGTCTAACAGTTCATCGCGGTGTTGCAACACAGCATCGTGAATCCGCATGAGGATTTTTGCCCGCTCCGCCACCGGCCGGGCCGCCCACGCAGCCTGGGCCACACGAGCATCCTGGATCGCTGCCAAGGTTTTTGCCGCGGAGCATGCCGATACTGTGGCACACACACTCCCGGTACGGGGGTTTATAACCTGCATCATGGTGGTATCACTCATATCCTCAGCCTACGCTGGGGATTATGTCCACTATTTTCATCTCCGGCGCGGCCCGTGGAATTGGGCGGGCAATTGCCGAAACATTCCTCGACCGGGGTTGGATCGTCGGCGCCTATGACATTGATACCGTCGATTACACCCATCCACATCTTATTACTGGTGTTCTCGATGTCACCGACGCCCAGTCGTGGCAAACCGCCCTGGCGGAGTTCGCCGCCCACTCCCCCACCAGCACTATCACCGTTGTGGTGAATAATGCGGGGGTTCTCACCTCTGGTAACATCGCTGATATTTCGCCTGCAGCTATCGAACACCAAATTTCCGTGAACTGCACTGGAATAGCGCTCGGCGCACATGCTGCATTCCCACACCTCAGGACTGGCAGCACCCTTGTCAATATGGGTTCTGCCTCGGCAATTTTCGGCCAGCCCACCATCGCCGTTTACTCAGCCACTAAATTTTTCGTGGCTGGGCTTACCGAAGCCCTCAGTTTGGAGTGGGCAAAACACCATATTCGAGTCATTGACCTGTGGCCGCTCTGGGCTAAAACCGACCTGTCCTCTCATGCCAACGCCGGTTCCATCAAACGTCTTGGCGTCCACATCACCCCTAACCAGGTCGCACATCGTGTGTGGGAGGCAATCCACCCCCACAACCGATGGCAGGCGGGAAAACTCCATTATGGGGTTTCCGTGGCAGACACCGTACTCTATTACGCCCGCCGCCTAGCCCCCACCCGGGTAGCCCGCCGTATCACCCAACTCGTGGCCCACTAGGGGTGGACACGCCGGCTAATGCCTCCCGATAAATTTCCACCAGTGCTGCTGCCGATGACTGCCAAGAAAACTGAGCGGCGTGGGTCACCGCTTGCTCGGCCATTGCAAGCCGCATGGCGTCGTCGTCAAGCATGCGAGCAATAGCATCAGCCCAATCGTCTGGGTCATGACCATCAACAAGAATGCCGGTTTCCCCATCCGCCACCACAATCGGTAACCCACCCACCCGGGCCGCAATAACCGGAGTACCGGACGCCTGCGCTTCGATCACCACCAGCCCGAACGATTCATTATAGCTGGGCGCAGCAACGATATCGGCTGCCCGATAAATTTCCACCAGTTCCTCCGGCGGCCGGGGATCTAAAAACCGAACTCGATGCTCTAGCCCTAATTCGTGCACCAGCCCAATGTAGTTTTCCAACGCGGCCCCGGCACCCGATGCCCCACCACAAATCAATACTTTTAGGTTTCGATTCGGATCCCGCGCTACCAACCGTTCCGTCGCCCGAATCAACACCTGCGGGCCTTTAAATTCTTGCAGCCGCCCCACAAACGCCACCACTTTCGCGCATAATGGGATTCCTAATTCGCGCCGGGCCCGCTCCGTATTTCGCTCTGTGCCTGGGGTGAATAATTCTGTGTCTGTGCCTGGAGTCATCATCCGTATTTTGGCGGGTTGCGCATCATAATGATGCACCAAATCATTAGACTCCTCCAACGTATTCACCACTAACAGGTTTGCATTATCAACTAATTGTTGCTCGCAGATGCGCCGCGCCTCCGACTCCGGGGTATCCGTTAATGACCGGTGGTGATTTTTCACGGCCGCCAAAGTATGGGCAGTATGCACCAATGGCACCTGCCACACATCCCGAATCAACCACCCCACCTGGCCTGATAACCAATAATGGCTATGGACCAAGTCGTAATCAATATGGTTTTCCCGCACAAATTCCAATACCCCTCGGGCAAACGCCGTCAATTGCGTGCATAGCTCTTCCTTGCTCAGCCCCTCATATGGCCCAGCAACCACATTAATAACCCGCAAATTGGGTTGTAGCTGCACCACTGTCCCCTGACTGGGGCGGGTAGCCCGAGTATAAATGTCCACCGTAACGCCCAGCTTTGCCAAGTGTATCGCTACATTAAGAATGTAAACGTTCATGCCGCCGGCATCACCAATGCCTGGCTGTTGGAGCGGGGAAGTGTGCATAGATATCATTGCAACGCGCATATTTTCAGTGTAGTTCTTCCTAATCCCGGCTTTTACATTGGGTGTTTAAATTATTTGTTGTTATGGTTACTGGCACGAATGTAACTATCATCATTGCGCAGTAACTGCGCTACGCTCCAGAATCCTTCGTAAGGAAATGCTCACGTTGTGGGGTATGCTTCTAACTACATATTTTCATGTGGTAGTTATGCTCCACTCTGCGTTGAGACACACCACGCTATTCATAGCTATCACTCATAATCCATGTAGCGTAAGGATGATACAAATGCCAAAACAGGAACCCTCATCCCAAAATCCACCGAGTCATGAGGCTGCACAACCAGAAACGTTGAATCAAGATACGCAGGAAACACCAGCCATATCTGAGACATCAGCAGCATCCGAGGAAACCGCTGGGCAGCAGAAACCACAGGCCTATGAAACAAAAGCCTGGCTTGATCTTTACGGCCCCTGGACTCCGCACTCACTGGATTATGGTGACACCACGCTGCTGGATATTTACGACAATAACCTTTCCCTCAACGCCGACAAACCCGCAACCTATTTCTTCGGCCGCACGCAAACCTACAGTGAACTAGACAAACAAGTACGGTCTGCCGCCGCAGGTCTCCGCGCTCTAGGGGTACGGGCAGGAGATCGCGTCGCCATCGTCCTTCCCAATTGCCCACAACATGTTGCCGCATATTTCGCGGTCCTGAAATTAGGGGCAATCGTGGTAGAGCATAACCCGCTATACACCGCCCACGAACTCGAATCCCCCTTCAACGACCATGCAGCCCGAGTAGCTATCGTTTGGGATAAAGCTGCTTCTACCTTGGAAAAGCTACGCCGCACCACCCCGCTGGAAACCATTGTGTCGGTGAACATGATTGATGCGATGCCCAAAGCAAAACAATTCATTCTCGGGCTACCGCTACCAATGATTACCAAACGTCGAGAGGCACTCACCGCACCTGCACCAAACTCAATCCCGTGGGATCTGCTCATCAGCTCAGCCCTAGGCGGCAACGGCGATGATGTGGTGTCAAACATTGACGTCACCACAAAATCCGTCGCGGTGATCCTATACACCTCGGGAACAACCGGAGATCCCAAAGGGGCCCAACTCACCCACGGTGGGCTCTTCGCTAACTTATTACAGGGCAAAGCCTGGGTGAAAGATCTCGGCAGCGAAGAACGGCTACTGGGGGCATTACCGTTCTTCCACGCCTATGGGCTCACTATTGTGCTGAACCTGGCTGTCTATATTGGTGGCGAAATCATGCTCCTGCCAGCACCACAAATCCCCCTCATCATGCAGATCATGAAAAAACGCACCCCCACATGGGTCCCGGGAGTGCCGACGCTGTACCAGAAAATTGTGGACGCGGCGAAAGCCGATGGCATTTCCATTAACGGGGTGCGAAATTCTTTCTCGGGGGCATCCACACTGCCGGTAGACACGGTGGAACAATGGGAAAAACTCACTGGCGGATTACTGGTAGAAGGCTATGGCCTCACCGAAACTTCCCCCATCATTGTGGGTAACCCCATGAATTCCAATCGGCGACCTGGCTATGTGGGCATCCCATTCCCAGACACAGAAATACGAATCGGCAACCCTAAAAATTTGGATGAGACCATGCCCGACGGGCAAGAAGGCGAAGTGCTGGTACGGGGACCACAAGTATTCGCCGGGTATTTAAACAACCCAGAGGCCACCGAAAAAGCATTCCACCACGGCTGGTACCGCACCGGTGATGTGGGCATCATGGAAGAAGACGGATTTATCCGCCTAGTAGCGCGTATTAAAGAAGTCATCATCACCGGTGGTTTCAATGTTCACCCACTAGAAGTGGAAGAAGCACTGCTATCACACCCGGATATTACCGACTGCGCCGTGGTAGGCATGCCACGCAAAGACGGGTCAGAATCCGTGGTTGCCGCCATCACGCTCGGCCCCGGCGCGGCATTGGATCCAGAGGGATTGAAGGAGTTCTGCCGCGGCCGGTTGACCCGCTACAAGGTGCCACGCACGTTCTACCACTTTGAAGACATGCCACGGGACCAAATGGGCAAAATTCGGCGGCGCGAAGTCCAGGCTGAACTTATCCGCAAGTTTATAAACTAACACCCACCCACACAGGTTCGGGGGCAAGGCTCACACCGAAGGTTTTTTCTACCCCATTGCGCACAGTACGGGCGAGCTCTACCAGATCTTCGGTGGTGGCGCTGCCGCGATTCGTGAGCGCAAGAGTGTGTTTCGTGGAAAGCCGTGCGGGGCCATCTTCGGGATAGCCTTTGGGGTAACCGGCGCGCTCGATAAGCCAGGCGGCGGAGAGTTTTTTCCGCCCACCGCTAGCATCGAAACATGGCATGGCGGCGGCATCGTCTGCGCCGTGGAGCTTTTCGACGACGGTACGAACGTGTTGGACCACTTCTGGGGAAACGATGGGGTTGGTGAAGAATGAGCCTGCGGACCACGTATCGTGATCGTCGGGGTTGTACACCATGCCTTTCTTTTTCCGTAGCCGTAGAACCTCAGCGCGCACGGTGGTGGCGAGCCTGCGTGCTTCGATTTCGTTCACGGATACGTTAAGGACCCGGGCGAGTTCCCCAAACCGTAGTGGTGCTGATAGGCCATCATTGCGGAGTCGCAGTCGAATGCCGAGCACGACGGCTTTGTTGGTAAATTTCAGGTTGGAGTAGCGGTAGGAAAGTTCCAGGTCGGCGGAGCGCACCCACTCCCGAACACCGGTGTCACGGCGGTAAAGCTCCACTTCGGTGAGGACATCGGCGATTTCTACACCGTATGCCCCAACATTCTGCACGGGGGTAGCGCCAGCACTGCCGGGTATGCCGGAGAGACATTCGATGCCGCCCATACCCTGATCGACGGAGAGGGAAACAACCGTGTCCCACACGGCACCGGCGTCGGCCTCAAGTTCACCAGTTTCTTTGTCCAGGTAGATTTCGTCGCAGGCAACAATGACCGCTATGAGGGGAATATCGCCGTCGGCAATGACAAGGTTGGAGCCACCACCAACGACGAGAAGTGGAATGTTGTGCTTGTCGAGGAGTTGCACAATGTCAACAACCGCATCACGGGTGGTGCAGCGTAGTGTGTGGGCGGGCCGTCCCCCAAGGTGGAGGGTGGTGAGTTGGGCGAAAGTGGTATCGACGAGTTGTACATCATCGCGCTTCTCAACGACGCCGCGAACATGGGCGTCGAAAAGCTGTAATAAGGGTTCCATGAGCATAGTCACCATATTAAGGGTAATCTGTATGCATGACTACGCGTAGTTCGAATATTGTAACCATTAAACATCCAGCTCAATCGGTGCATGCTGCTTTGACCACCGAAGAATATTGGGCTCATGTGGCTGCTACTCTGTCCCCCGAGCCTGGCGAGGTGCATGAATTTGTGCCTACAGACGGTGGTGCGGAAATCACCCTGTACGAGGTGTTGCCGCTGGAAATTTTGCCGGAGGCTGTGCGTTCGATGATCAGTCAGGCACTCAAAGTCAAGCGGGTAGTCACGGTGGGGCCGCTGACGGGGGAAACCGCTGCGTTGTCGTACACTGCTGACGTCAAGGGGACACCGGTGGATTTCAAGGGCACCATCAACCTATCTGGCAGCAGCGACGAAACGACGCTCGAATATGCGAATGAGGTCACGGTTAATATTCCTTTCATGGGGCCGGCTATCGAGCCGAAGGTGGCTGAGGCGCTAGGAGAGTTGTTTGGTAACGAGGGTGCTATCACTTCCGACTGGGTGGCTTCACACTAATTTTTTGCAGATTTTATGGCGAATCATGGGCATAATCAGCGCGCACAGTTTCGCCGTCATTCACAACAGCCCATTGGGACCATCACCCGCGGCACGACTGGTTTTAACCGGCTGCGGAAGGTAGACCGGTGGGTTTTTTATCATCCTGAACTGCGCCGGAAACTGCGTCCGCATGCGGTTGCGGCACCGTTAGCCATTGATGTGGGCTATGGGGACAGTTACACGACGACGTGTGAATGGGCGTGGTGGTTGCGCCGCATAAACCCGCACATATCGGTGGTTGGGTTAGAGATTGATCCTAGCCGGGTATTGCCGCCGCGGGATGGGGTACGGTTTGAGCGGGGTGGGTTTGAGTTGGCGGGTTACCAACCCCATTTGGTGCGAGCTTTTAATGTGTTGCGGCAATACGATGTGGCGCAGGTGCCGGATGCGTGGAGTATGGTGTGCGGCCAGCTGGCCCCAGGTGGAGTTTTCATTGAGGGAACATGCGATGAACTAGGTAGGCGGGCCAGTTGGGTGCTGCTTGATCGACGGGGACCGGTATCACTGACATTGGCGTGGCAACCGTGGGATGTGGCAAAACCCTCAGATGTGGCAGAACGGTTACCTAAAATACTGATCCACCGGAACATACCAGGGCAGAGAATTCACTCATTATTGCAGCTTTGCGACGACTGTTGGGACAAAACCAATGGTTTGGCCGCATTTGGACCGCGAATCCGGTGGCGGGAAACCCAAAAGTTATTGCGTGAACACTTGCCGATCCCACGACAACGGCTGCTTCGGGACAACATTTTGACGGTCCCATGGTCGGTGGTTGAACCAGAAACAACCGTATTTTTGTGATCTTCTGGTGCTGATTGTGGCACAATCGAGGTTTATCAGCCACACTAGATGGTTATGAAACAACGTTCATCTGCTGGGAAAATCCTCCTAACAATAATCATCGTGATAGCGGTTCTACTGCTGCTCGCCGAGTTTGGGCTGCGCTGGTTTATTGGTAACCAGGTGGTGCAGGCCCTGGCAACGCAAGACACCCAAACTTCATCGGAGCAAAAAGAGAAGCCTAAAATCTCATTTGGCACATCACCTCTATTGTTGGGCCTGGTCAAGGGGGAAATTCCTCATGTTGAATTGGATACGCCATCAACGATAAATATCAAAAAGAATGCCGATTCCACCATTAGCGAAATCACCGGGGTACCCAAGACTCGCATGGTTGCCGATGGGTTATCGCTATTAGATGCAGAGAATCCCACCGCTCGCACCATGACGCTGGAGGTAGAGCCGGACGATGCTTTCTTGCTGGCGATGGTGCAATCAGCCGTGGCGGAGCAGGATGGGGCAGGTCAAACGGATGCGTCTGATTTGAAGGCGAATCTGCAGGGGATTTTGCAGCAGGTGGTGAAGGTTACCAAGGTGACAAGTAATCCGCAAAATTCCACGATTGATGTGGAGTTTACTAATGGGGCGGCCACGTTAACACTGAAGCCTAAGGTACAGGATGGCAATTTGGGTTTTGACGCGGTGAACACAGCATTATTTGGTTTTGCATTGCCGTCTGAGGTGACGGAAACCGTGTCAAAGGGCCTGAACGAGAACATTTCCAAGGTGAATACTAATGGCATGGCCACCGATGAGGTAACAGTTATTGATGGTGGGCTGCGGATTAAGATGAGTGGCCAAAACGTGAAATTGTCGGCGGCTTCCCAATCAATGCAGACACAATAAACCAACCACAATAAAATTATTCCTTGTGGGTTCCCTGCGCACCGGACGCCACAAGGAATTGGTTTGGATTGGGGTCTATCTGTAAGGGTGAGTGAGCACGGAGTTGGTGGGGCTCTCAATAGGCTTAGAGAGCTTGAGAACCGCCGCCCTGAGTTCTTAGCCGAACCCAGGTTGATTCGCTACCTCACCATTTGCTGCCTAACGTGTTCGGTGTTGCTTGAATTATCATGGTGCAGAGTTGTGCAGCATATGATGGTTACCCAGTTTTATTCTGCTGGATTGATGTCCGTGTTGAGCCATATGGTGGCATCCTGGGCACATGCGGAGCTTCGCCCAATGGCAATGACAGGAAGCACTGATGCTAAAACTGGGTGGGAGTGGGGTCGGGATTCAGTCACGCCCGTGCAGATGGCATCGGCACCACTGGTTTTAGCAACGGTGGCTAAGGTAAGAGCTTGGGCATCATCAAATTTTTGGGTATCTATCATGATAGCTAGGGTGGTTGGATGTGGTACGGCTTCTCGCAGTAACACAATTTCAGCCATGAGCGGTTCATGAATACCCGTACTGGTTGTTCCAGGCATGGCGCCGGATATGATACTGGGGACGGCGATAATGAGTCGTGCGCCTTGTTGTGCCGCTAGCCGGGCTTCGCTGGCTTTGACAAGTTGATGGTGGTTACCTGTGGGGTAGCCAGCGAAGCTGGCAACGTCACCTGTGGCAAAATCCAACATGTTGGGGGGCACGCAGACGCTATGGCCGGCAGCGCACGCCGCAATGATTTCTTCCGGCTGGGAGGTAAGGAATGTGCGATAGATTTTCATGCGCGGCATTCACCAGTGTTTATGCTAGCTACCACCCGTAATTTCCGCTCAGGATATCGTTGATTTGTGGTCGCACATCGAACCAATACAATCCGGTGATGACTATGCCAATCCATGATAGGAACGGCATGGCGATAGCTATGGCTAGTGCTGATAGAAGAAGCAATCCAACCCATGCTAATTTTCCTTGACGTTCAGCGACAGTGAACGCATCTTCACGAGTGGTGGCTGCCAGTAGCGCCCCAATGAGCGCGAAGATCGCTATAAGCCAATAGCCGAATAGAATTGCTTGGTTGAGGATGCTTTCAATGTTCATGGCCACAGTTTTTATTCCCTGCAATATTGATGGTTCTACGGGTTATTGTATATATGGTTGGGTTACAACGGGGAGATTGTGAAGAGTAGATACGAAACAGTGTAAATAGCAAGACCTGCCAGCGCCCCCACGATAGTGCCATTAAGGCGAATGTACTGCAAGTCTTTGCCCACCATGAGTTCGATTTTATCGCTTGCCTCATCAGCATCCCACCGTTCGATGGTTTCAGAGATAATGCTGGTTACTTCGTCCGCATAGTTATCAGCGAGGAAGGCCGCTGCACCAGTGATTCGCTGGTCCACGGAGTACCGCAATTCGTCATCTGTTTGGAGTTTTTCTCCCCATGTCATGGATAGTTCTACAATTTTGCGGCGGAGTACGGATTGGTCATCGCGGGCTGCGGATATCAAACCGTCACGGGCGCTGTTCCAAAGAGTTCCGGCGGCGTCGTGCACGGCAGAGGAATTCATGATGTCGGTTTTGATTTCCTCAACGCGGGCGATCATGGTGGGATCGTGTTGTAGGTCATCAATGAATTGGTTAATGAAGCGGCGAATAGCGTGACGGGCCTCATGGTTTTTATCGGCATTGACCGCGGCAGTCCAGGTGATGAGCTCACGGTACACTCGGTCGCCAACAAGTTCGTTGACAAAACGGGGAGCCCAGATCGGGGCGCGATCATCAAGCACTCGGGTGATGAAGTCTTCCGAGGTGAGCGCTTTTTTATGCATCCAGGCGACAAACTGGTCGACCAGGGGTTCGATTTGACCACCATCGGCAAGTTTTTGCAGGACTCGACCTAGTGGTGGCCCCCATTCCGGTTTGGAGAGTTTATCGATGAGTGAGGCTCGGATAACGGCTTCTGCGTCTTTAGGATCAAGGGCGTTAACTGCATTGGCTACAAATTTACCTACTTCCCGGGATACTTTTTCCGCATTATCTGGTTCAACAAGCCATTTGGCAATACGCTCCGGCACTTCGGCTTTAGAAACTTTTTCGGTAATGAGTTCCGCATTAAGGAAGTTCTCGCCCACAAAACCGCTGAGTGCTTCACCAACTTGGTCCTTTTTGCGCCGGATAATGGCCGTGTGGGGTATTTTCAGGCCTAGGGGGTAGCGGAAAAGTGCGGTCACGGCAAACCAGTCGGCCAGGCCACCAACCATTCCGGCTTCGGCAGCGGCACGAACAAAACCAACCCAAGCACCAGTGTGTCCTTGTGCCTCCCACCAACGACATCCGAAAAATATGACGGCGGCAATAAGCAGCAATCCGGTGGCTAACGCCTTATACCGTCGTAGTTCAGTGCGTCTGAGCGCCTCCATTTCTGGTGAGGGGCCAGGCACTGCTAACCGTTGTGTGGCGGTGATTACGGGTTTTTCCATATTTGCTATTATCCCTGTTTTTATTTGTCGATGCTGATTTCAGTAAGGTCCTTTTGAACATCGCATGTCTGCCTATATCCGGCATGAACCATCTTGAATGTCGAAAACCCCGCCGAAGCGGGGTTTTCTAGATGTAAACGCTTGGTTAGTTTACGCGACCAGTTTCAGCGCGATACTGGTAGTAATAACGACGACCATACTGAATGAGGCCAAAACCACCAACTAACAAAATCGCAGCTAGTACCAAGCCAATAATCAAATACGTGGATGCATAATCACTGATATGATACACCGAACTGGCTGCCCCAAATATTGTCAGCCCGATCGCCGCCAATGACGACAGGACAAGGCCCATGCCAACCCATGTGCTGGTGCGTAGCAGGGAAGAATGCGGAGCCATCAGGCTTGATGGATCATAACCATCAATGTAGTTCATGCGGCTAGAAACCTGGCCGTCGAAGACCGGGTACTCAGCCATCTGGTTTTCGGCTGACATGGACGTGCCTTTCTTTCTGAAGTTTTAAGCAGTGTGAGTTAAATGCGAAAAATCGAGGTATTAATCAAGAGATTATGTTATCAGTCTAGCAATGCCTGACCAAAGTTCAGGCATTACTTTCTGATATTGTTACCAAGACTACTTTCACGAGCTCATAAGCACTTATGCGTCTACGCATCCTTGGCGGTAAAGAACGCACGAGCCCGTTCTTTGTTCACCGCAGCCACTGCACTCAATGGGATACCTGCAGGGCAGACATCGGCACATTCACCGTAGAGGGTGCAGTGGCCAAAGTTGGTTTCCAACTCGTCGATCATCTTACGAGCACGGCGACCGCGTTCTTCTTTACCCAAGGGCATGAGTGACAGGTGGACCAGCTTGGCACCAGTAAACAGGTGGGCGGCACCATTGGGGCACGCGGCCACACAGGCACCGCAACCAATGCATGCAGCATGGTCAAGGGCAAGCTCTGCCGTTTGGTGATTCATGTGCAGAGTGTCGGCGTCGGGAGCGGTACCCGAGTTCACGGACACATAACCACCTTGCTGCATCACTCGGTCCAGGGCAGACCGGTCGACCACCATGTCTTTGATCACGGGGAATGCAGCGGAACGGAATGGTTCGATCTTAAGGGTAGAACCATCTTTGACGTTGAGTAGCCGCTGTTGGCAAGCTGGCTGGTTTTGTTCCAGACCATGAGGACGGCCATTGACCAGGAGCCCGCAGGTACCACAAATACCTTCACGGCAGTCAGATGCGAATGCGAAAGGTTCCTTTCCTTCTTCGATCAACCCAGAGTTAACGTGATCCAAGAGTTCGAGGATGGACATTTGAGCAACTGCGTCTTCAACGGTGACGTATTCGAAGTGTCCCTCGTGATACGGACCGGCCTGACGCCAGATTTCAAGATGGAGTTTCATTACTTGTAGTTCCTTGTCATCAGAGGGATGGCTTCGAAGGTGAGCGGCTCGGCATGACGAATGAACTCGCCTTCGTTCTTACCTGCTTCCCAGGCAGAGACGAAGCACCAATGTTCATCGTCGCGCTCGGCTTCGCCTTCTGGTGAGAGGTGGTCGTCCCGGAAGTGCGCGCCACAGGACTCATCCCGGTCAAGGGCATCAATACACATGAGTTCACCCAGGTCAATGTAGTCTGCGACACGGGCAGCATATTCCAGCACCTGGTTCATTTCGTCTTGCGAACCAGGGATACGCAGGTTGGACCAGAATTCTTTGCGTAGTGCCCGAATCTTTTCGATACCTGACTTGAGGTCTTCGATGTTACGTGCCACACCGCAAGAGAAATACAGGATTTCACCCAATTGGCGGTGATAGTACTCGGGGCCGTGTGGATCACTGCCCTTAATGTTCATCAACCGGTCAATACGGGCTTGAGCGCGGTCCAGAGCAACCTGAACAGCAGGTGCGTCTTCAGCAAGTGGTGGCTCATTAAGGTGATGAGCCAGGAAGTTGGGGATAGTGAACGGCAGAGTGAACCAGCCATCCACAGATGCCGACAACAACGAGTTTGCGCCAAGACGGTTAGCACCATGGTATGTCCAGGAGCACTCACCGGCGGCAAACAAGCCAGAAATTGAGGTCATTTCGTTGAAGTCAGTCCACAGGCCACCCATGGTGAAGTGGCAGGTGGGGGCAATGCGCATGGGAGTGGTGTAGGGGTTTTCGCCAATGGCTTCTTCATACATTTCGAAGAGGTTGGAGTACCGTTCCCGAATGGTGTCTTGTCCCAATCGTTCAATAGCGTCACGGAAGTCGAGGTAGGCTGCGTTATGCAGCGGCCCGACCCCGAGACCTTTGTTGATTTGTTGGGAGATAGCACGAGAAGCCACGTCACGGGGCACCAGGTTACCGAATGCCGGATAGCGCCGCTCCAGGAAGTAGTCGCGTTCCTCTTCGGGGATGGTGTTGGGGTCACGATCGTCTTTGGGTTTGATGGGTGACCACACTCGACCGTCGTTACGCAACGACTCCGACATCAGAATGGTTTTGGATTGCCATTCAGAATTCACCGGCAAACCGGTGGGGTGGAATTGGATAAATGAAGGAGATGCTAAATATGCCCCGGCTTCAAATGCTCGCATCATAGCACCAGCGTTAGAGTTCTTCGCCAGCGTAGACATATGGAACACATTGCCATAGCCGCCAGTACCAAGAATGACCGCATGGCCAGTGTGGGCTGTAAGTTCACCGTTGATGAGGTTACGCATCACCACGCCTTCGCAGCGTTTCTCACCATCAGTTTCTGTGATAATCAAATCCACCATTTCGTTGTGAGTGAAGATTTCCACAGTTCCCAAGTGGATTTGGCGTTGCAGGGCTGATGCTGTAGACAGCTGCAACTGTTGGCCAGTTTGTCCACGGGTGTAATAGGTACGAGACACCTGCACACCGCCGAAAGAGCGGGTAGCTAGTGCACCGCCATATTCCCGAGCGAACGGAGCGCCAATGGCGTTCATGTGGTCGATAACCCGAACGGATTCGTAGGCTAGCCGCCAACAGTCGGACTCACGACAACGATAGTCACCGCCTTTGACAGTGTCTTTCACGTGGCGGTATGCGCCGTCGTTATCGACTTTTTTACCACGAGCGGAGTTAACGCCGCCCTGGGCTGCAATGGAGTGGGCACGTCGGGGAGCATCATGGTAGGTGAAAGCCTTAACGGTGTAACCCAATTCGCCGAGTGCAGCTGCGGCAGCGCCTGCTGCCAGCCCAGTTCCGACAACGAGAACTTTGAATTTACGACGGTTGAGTGGGGAAACCAACTCCATGTGGTCTTTATGGTATTGCCACATTTCTTTGGTGGGCACGCCCTTAGGCTCGTGAGATTCCAGGATGGTTCCCGGCACCACACCGGGAACAATGGAAGCAGGATGTTGGAACTCGGGTCGAGTTACGGTTTCAGAGTGAGTGCTCATTGATTATTTACCTTTTCGTCCGTTTATAACCTAGTGGATTAACCCTAGGGCGATAGACAATGGGATGGAAATATTGCCAATCATCACAACGGCCGGAACCAAGTAGGACAGTGCTAGCATGACCGCACGGGTGCGCTTGCCGGTGATGCCGAGGTCGGAAACCGCCAGATAGATGCCATGGGAAAGGTGCAGGAAAAGCACAACCATAGCCAGAATGTAGAAGATTGCGACTGGCCAGCGGGAGAAACTAGCAATCATATTGGCGTAAATATGACCGTGTTCAAAGGCGGTCGGTGCGGCAGGGGCTACGCCCAGGGTGAGGTCAAGGATGTGGAAAATAATGAAAGCCAGCAGCACAATACCCGTAACCAGCATGGTTTTGCTGGTAAAGGAGTTCATTCCACCAATAAGGTTGGTGCGACGGAATTTGCCACGAGATTTGCGGGACCGCCCGGTAAGTACGAATGCACCATAGATATGCAGAATGATGGCAGCTAGCAACACGATACGGAAAATCCACAGCATAGCCTCATGGGGTAGCAATGGATAGAACATCTCACGCAGCCACTTGCCGTACACGTTAATAGGACGACTTCCGTCCTCGTACGCAGGCAAGAAGACCTTTAAGTTACCAACCATGTGGAATACCACAAAGGCAGCAAAGAGCAGGCCGGTGACGGCCATTGATAATTTCAATACCCAGGTCGGGTGTTTCGGCCGATCACGAAGCGGTTTTTCAGTAATTTTGCCGTGAGCGATTGCGTCACGATCGATGTTATTTACAGTCATGGCACCTCCAGTGTCGTCCTTACTTTATTCTGCTTTTGAGGTCTCCAACTACCTACTTCACCGCTATGTGTCTTATGTCATATAGAAAAAAATAGCCAACTACCAGCAATTTAGGGTAGCCTGGCCTGAAATATGTTGGCCATTGCAGTGATTCCACCCCCACTAACAGGGGTTTTGGAAAAGCGTGAAGTGACATCTCTTTGACGTTCCCACAATGATCCAAAATTTTTGTGTTAGCTAAATCCCACCCGTTTGGTATCAATCGAAATGTTGACGCTGAGATGGGTATCAAACTGACTGTTGAACTGCATACTATCTGTGTTGTGTTCGAAGATACGTTATGCCCTTGGTTTACTGCTATAGCAGTAAACCAAGGGCATAACCTCCGTAACTAACTGAACTAGCCGCAAACTAATTACGGGTGCAGTGGGCCAGGATTAACTACAGGTTAATCATATGCCCCATGATGCCTTCTGCTGCCTCTTTCATGGCTTCAGACAACGTTGGGTGGGTGTGAACGTTCCGACCGATTTCTTCACAGGTGAGATCGAACCGTTGTGCCAAAGTGAGCTCTGGCAGCATTTCAGACACTCCTGAACCAACCATATGGGCACCTAATAGCTCCCCGAACTCGGCATCAGCCACAATCTTGACGAAACCTGCGGATTCCGCTAAACCTTGTGCCTTCCCATTCGCCGAGAATGGGAAAGTGGCACTTTTAATCTTACGATCTGCAAACTTCTGTTTTGCCTGTTCTTCGGTGTAGCCGAAAGAAGCAACCTGCGGATTACAGAATGTTGCCCGTGGCATCATCATGTAGTCGCCAAGTTCTTGAGTCTCGGCGTTAGCGATGGTTTCTGCCGCAACCACACCTTGCGCTTCAGCGACGTGAGCCAACTGCAACTTAGCGGTCACATCCCCAATGGCATAAATGCCAGGAACATTTGTCCGCATGCGTTCATCAATGTCAATGGCACCCCGGTCGGTAAGTTTCACACCGGTGTTTTCCAGACCATACCCCTCAACTCGTGGGGCGAAGCCGATGGATACCATGACTCGATCAGCCTTGATAGTGTCAGACTTGGAACCATCCTTGGATTCCACATCTACTTCCACACCTGCACTCCCACCCAGGTCACGGATTGCGGTGGTCTTGTAGCCGGTGAGCAGTTTGACACCAAGTTTCTTGTACTGTTTTGCAATTTCTTTAGAAACGTCGGGGTCTTCATTCGGCAATACCCGATCCATAAACTCCACAATGGTAATGGACACGCCATAGTTAGCTAGCACATAAGCGAATTCCATGCCGATAGCACCAGCACCAACAATCACCATTGACTTTGGTGCTTTGGAGTGAAGAATCTGTTCTTCAAAGGAAACAATGTTCCCACCAATTGTCACGCCCGGCAGTGAACGCACAACCGAACCCGTGGCAATAATGCAGTTATCAAAAGTAATGATTTTACCTGTATCTTTACCCTCCCGCACTTCAATGGTTTTAGCGTCTTTAAAAACACCTAAACCATTGATCTCGGTAATCTTGTTTTTCTTCATCAGGTAATGCACGCCACGCACGATGCCTTCAGACACTTTGCGGGAACGCTGATGAGCAGCCCCAAAATCGAAAGAGGCATTACCCGAGATGCCAAATGTTTTCGCCTCGTGGTTAAAAATGTGGGCCACTTCTGCATTCTTCAATAATGCTTTTGATGGAATGCATCCCACATTGAGGCATACACCACCCCAATACTGCTTTTCTACAACAGCAACCTTTTTACCAAGCTGAGCTGCGCGGATAGCGGCAACATAGCCACCAGGACCGGCACCAAGCACTACTACGTCAAAATGTTCAGTCACATATCCAGAATACGAAAAAATCACAAAAATGTCGCATTTTTCGCCCGAACACTACACGATCGCTAAGTTAACGGAACCCTATTCACACGCTCTTGCTCATGCGTGCTGCAAGAAACCACCATCATCTTCCACCGCTTCGACTGAAATTTTACTGTGTAGTTGGTTGCCAGGTTTTAAAGCATACCTAGGCTCTCGCTCAACGTACTGGAGGTGGAAGATCCCAAGTTCAACAGAACACCCAAGATTTCATTAAGTTTGATGGTGATGAGTTCAACAAAAGATAGGTCCCGCATGAGTTTCTCCTTAGATCAATGTGGCTTGAAGCCTTTGACAGTGATGACATGAACAATTCATGTATAGAGCATGTGATCCATTCAGGAAAACCACATGAGCTATCACACGAATATGTGTTCTTCTCGTTCCTTCTTATTTATTACCACTGTCATTCTTCAGCGTTACATGGTAACTATGCAACCATGGGGTATGTTTCTCCCCCCCAAATTGGTCCCCCTTATCTATTAACACATCATGGTAGCCTGCAGGCCCAACCGAAAATCGTTGAAGTTTCCATTAGTATCAAGACAATACCCCCTCATGGAATGCTACTACCCCCAGGTGGCGGGGTAATTTCTCACTAGGTCCAGCGTATTGCTGGTTTAACTTATGTAATAAACAGGGGTACCTATAGATATTTTGCGACTCGATGCTCTATCATCAGCCTTATCCTCAATTGTTTTAAGTCGATAAGACTTATAGATGAGTGCGTGTTGTCACAAGCTGATGTTTTCCGGCACTGTTAACAACTAAGCACAAACAACCGATGGTAAATACAGCATCTGTAACGTCTTACACGCTCAAATAATGATCACAGCTTTGGCTGAATGAATCAGTCAAACACACAATAGGAAAATTCGTCTATGAAGCTCACTCGTACATTAGCCGCTACTATTGCCGCACTTTCCCTCTTTGCCGCCACACCACATGCTGCTTTTGCCTCCGAAGTGACACCTGCACAGATCGCCGGTAATACTCCGCAATCCGTAATCAAGGTGGGCAAAAAAGAAGGCGAAGACCCTGCATGGCGGAAGAAACTGGATGCCAACGACAATCGGGTTACCGAAATGTGGGCAACCTCACCCGCCATGGATAACCGAGAGGTCCCACTTGTTGTCATCAAAGCCGCCGACGCCAATCGACCAGTCCTCTATCTCCTCAATGGCGCAGATGGTGGTGAAGGTAATGCTAACTGGATAGCTCAAACAGACGTTATTAATTTCTACAAAGAAAAGAATATCAACGTGGTTATTCCCATGGCTGGTAAGTTTTCTTACTACACTGACTGGGTCAGTGATTCAGCCAAGTTGGGCGGCAAACAAAAGTGGGAGACCTTCTTAACCAAGGAACTCCCTAGCCCCTTGGAGAAACTACTCAAAGGTAATGGCAAACGGGCCATCGCTGGCATGTCCATGTCTGCGACGAGCTCTATGTTGCTTGCTGAGCACAACCCGAAGTTTTATGACGGCGTAGCATCGTTCTCGGGCTGCTATGCATCCTCCAAGCCAATTCCTGCTGAATTCGTCAATGTCACTCTCAATCGTGGTGGCAGTTCCCGGGAACAAATGTGGGGTCCCCTTGGTGGACCGGAATGGCAGCGTAATGACGTCCACGTTCAAGCTGAGGGGTTGCGTGGCTCCCAAATTTACGTATCCAATGGCACTGGCCTGGCCGGTGAATGGGACATGCCTAATGGCCCTAAGCTCCGAAAGGCCGATCCCTTGGTCGCATCCGTAAGCTCCTCGATTCTCGTCGTTGAGGGTGGCACTATTGAGGCAGCGACCAACGCCTGCACGCATGACCTCAAACAGAAGTTGGAAAGCATGAAGATTCCGGCTAACTTTGTCTTACGTAACACTGGTACCCACTCTTGGTCGTACTGGGAGCAAGATCTGCGGGACTCGTGGCCGACATTTGAGAAGGCTTTCAGCTAAAATAGTAACTGGTTTTCTGCATTTCAGTAGAGGCAAGCCAGGAGTAACATTATTACTCCCGTAAAACCCCACTATTTACCGCGTTTAGTGGGGTTTTACGCATGTATGCTCTCTGTGGCCTCCAACCACACGCAACTTGATGGAATAACGCAATAGTGGTACATGCAAAACATCAGCAGACACCCCAGCACCCTATTTTTACCCCCGATCCCCCCATGCCCCCAGTTTTCTCCCATTTGATGAACACCATGTGTCTCATCTCATACCATTTTTCTGCGATGCTGTAATGCTATATGTAGCTGGCCATCAGTGAAACGTGAATCACAAATCCACTCAACTAAAAGATATAAACATGAATGACACAAAGCTGAATGATGTGAAACCACATCAACCTCAAGTGGAACAATCAATGCGGTGGCTATCAGTTGCTACTGCCATTGCTGGTATCTCCGGCTTTGCCGTGGTCATTATTCCCGGTCGAGCTTTCGGTAAAGAATCAACTATCTCCATAGAGTTCCTTGCCTACTGGGGGTTATTTTTTACAATTACGGGAATTATTACCGGTCTGACGCAGGAAACTACTCGGGCAGTCACTACAGCTTTGGAAACCCAAAAGCCTAGAGATAACTATGATGATTCACACGGAATAAATCCCATCACCACATCCACGGGAAAAAACTTGGCTCAACCTATCATTATTGGTTTGTGGATCGCCTTGGTCACCATGGTTACCGTCATTGTTGTGGCACCACTGTGGTCGCCGCGGATTCTGTCGCAGCATAACCTTGTAGGCATTATCCTGATGGCGGTTGGTTTAGCAAGCTATACCGTGCAAGCCACTATCGCTGGCCTCATTTCTGCATCTAGATTATGGAATCGTTACGCGTTACTCATCACATTGGATTCCGTCTCACGGATGGTGTTAGCGATTATTGCCTGGATTTTTGGCTGGAAACTTGTGGCGTTCTTGGTGGTCACTGTGCTGGGGGCAGCATCATGGCTGGTGTTGGTAACTTTTAGCTCCCAGGTGCGTGAGACTTTGCGGTTACGTGCGGATGTTTCCACTAAGCAGTTTCTTCAACGTGCGGGTTTCGCCATGGCGGCTTCCGGGGCAACCGCGGTACTTATTACGGGCTTTCCGACCTTGGCAAAATTCACCCATCCTGATGTCACACCTGTTGGTGAGGTGTCAGTCAATGTGGTGTCTTATGGGGTGATCTTGACCAGAGCACCATTATTGGTGCCGTTGCAGCAGTTTCTATCTGCCTTGGTCGTCCGGTTTGTCCAGCATCGTAATAAACCACTGCAGGCACTATCGCAACCATTCTTGCTGATATGGTCTGTTGGGTTATTGGGAAGTTTTGCCGCATGGTTGATTGGCCCATGGCTCATGGTGGCCGTTTTGGGTGATGCGTATGTTATTTCAGGTCGATCACTCGCATTATTCACCCTGGGCGCAACATGCACCGCATCACTGATGATTACTGGTGCCGCCGCAATGAGTATCGATAAGCACCAGTATTACCTTTGGGGATGGGCAACAGCCACACTGGTGGGTATTTGCTTTCTCGCTTCACCATTATCGCTAGAAAATGGTGCCTGGTTAGCATTATGCATTGGCCCGCTCTGTGGGCTGGTGGTGCATATGGTAGGAATTTTTACGGCACGAACGAACTCATCAAGCTTATCGACGTCTGTAGCTTAGGCAGCCGCATGCCCGGATGAGTCTGGATCTGCGGGACCTGGTTCCGGTGCTTCCGGGGTGGTGATCAGGCCACGCAGTTTCGACAACCGGTATCTGCGGGCCTCTCGAACAGCATTTTGCAGGTCAATTACGTTTTTTACCACCATTGGCTGGCATCCTTCTACCACAAGATTGCCCTTGTCATCCGCTACCGCCAAGAGTGTCACATCTGGGTCAACAACCGCATGAACGTGATCGTACAGGTAATCGGCGACTTCTTTACCAGCGGTTTGGGCAGCCTCAGCTACCTGTTGGTTGAATTGGGGTGAGTTTTCCTTGTCTATACGGATGATGATTTCCGTTCGGCCGTCATTCAGTTCATGATGCACCAACCGGCTTTGTTGCTGCTGTTTCTTCTCTTCTCGGGCTGCAACCCGAGCTTCTTCAGCCGCCCTGGCTTCCTCATCCACATCGAGGCGAGCGGCTTTCAGCGCTGCGCGAATGATGGTGGTTTTCACCCACTCATATGTTTCCTCATCGCTAGTGAATAGATTATAGATGGCTGGTTCTACCTCCATTATTTGGTCATCGTTGAGACCAGCAAGTTGTTTACCTATGATGATGAGGCGTTCCAGGTCAGCCGTGCCTGCATCGTAAATACGGGCACGTATGTCGGGGAGAATGGTAAGAATGTGTGCAGTGGTCAACAAATGTTTGCCGTTGGCTTTGGTGAGTCCAAAACCATCACAAATCAGCATGAGTGCTTCATCGTAGTGTTCGTCGTAGATCAGCTGATATTGCAGGAGATGGTCCAAAACAGCGCGATTGTAGTATTGCGTGGCAGTCTTAAATGACTTGAATGATACGGTTTCATTGTCATCAGCAATATCGGGGGCGAGTGTTTCAACAATTGCGGGAAATTCTGCTAGCGCGGACTGACGAAGGGCTGCCTGGCGTTGTCGACGCTGGTTTCGGCGAGCTTGATGGTTTCGGTGGTTTTTGCGGTTGCGTGACATGGTCATCGTGCTCCTTAGACCTATATGGTGACTGGTAGTGGACTGGGAATTTGTCCCTTTAGCACCAGATTAATCAGCGCGCAACCATGCTCGCTAAGTAGCACAAAAGTTATCCACAAGTAAAGGTGCTATTTTCTAGACATATATCTTGAGCTGCATAAATAAAAATCACATTTAGGTCACACTACACCCGAATGCCTGTGGAATTCTACAAATATGCTACTTCTTCCCCGTGGGGTGTGTCGTTTTTCTGCCGACTGGACCCCGTATCATTAACTCTTATGAAGATGCTTGTTACAGGCGGCGCCGGTTTTATCGGCACCAATTTTGTGCGGCGCACACTAACTACTCGTCCAGAATATGAGATCACAGTCTTGGATAAACTCACGTATGCCGGAAATAGCAGTAATCTCACGGGACTTGATGTTCACTTCGTGCAGGGTGATGTTGCTGACCGGGAGCTCGTCGATAAGCTAGTAAAAGCTTCGGACGTTGTGGTGCATTTCGCGGCGGAAACCCACGTTGATGCTTCGCTGCGGGACCCGGCGGCGTTTGTGCATAGTAATGTTGTGGGAACGTTTGCGCTGCTTGAAGCCATACGAAAATATGATACTCGGCTGCATTATATTTCCACGGATGAGGTGTTTGGCGACCTGGAGCTCACCGACCCCCGCAGGTTCACGGAAACCAGCCCATATAACCCATCGTCACCATATTCCGCTACGAAGGCTGGTGCGGATCATCTGGTTCGCGCATGGATCAGATCGTTTAATATTCCTGCTACGCTTTCGCACTGCTCCAATAATTATGGACCTTACCAGCACATTGAGAAATTCATTCCCCGCCAAATCACAAATATTCTCACCCACCGGACGCCAAAACTGTATGGTACTGGTGCGCAAATCCGCGACTGGATCCATGTGGACGATCACAATTCAGCGGTACAGCTCATTCTCGATAATGGCACTATTGGGGAAAGCTACATCATTGGCGCCGATAATGACCATATAACAAACAAGCAGGTCATCTCACTTATTTGCGAACTCATGGGGCTCAGCCCCGACGCTTACGAACACGTAAGTGATCGCCCCGGGCACGATCAGCGCTACGCCATGGATTCTACAAAGCTACGCACCGAATTGGGGTGGCAGCCGCATTTTACCGACACCAACACCGGCATGCGGACTGGGTTAGCGGAAACCATCACCTGGTATACCGAAAATCGCGCGTGGTGGGAACCGCTCAAAGCACAGGTTGAAGCAAATTACGCCGCGACCGGACAATAATGGAAACCAATTCGAAGCAATAGCCGGAAAGTAGTGCCAATAACCATGAAGTCACCCACCCCTTTTTCTGCAACATCCACACCTATCGCCGGATTATATGTCCTGCATTTAGATGTGCGGCCGGATAATCGTGGCTGGTTTAAAGAAAATTGGCAGCGGGAAAAGATCGCAGCAATCCCGGAGCTCAGTCAGGCATGCCGGGAATTCCGCCCGGTGCAAAATAATATTTCTTTCAACGCCCAACCAGGGGTTACTCGGGGTTTGCATGCTGAACCGTGGAACAAATTTGTCACCATTGCTCAGGGCGAGGTTTTTGGCGTGTGGTGTGATCTGCGTGCCGACTCCCCCACTTTCGGCAAGGTTTTCAGCACTAGAATCACTACTGAGCAGGCAGTTTTCGTGCCGCGGGGGGTGGCAAATGGTTTTCAAGCATTAGAGCCATCCATCTACACGTATTTGGTGGATGCACACTGGTCGCCTCAAGCTCATTACAGTCACGTCAATTTAGCGGACCCCGCATTAGGTATTTGCTGGCCAATCCCGCTGGATAAGGCCGAAATTTCCGCCGCTGATCGCACTCATCCGCTGCTTGCCGACGCCACCGCTGTGCCCCCCGGAAAGATTCTGATCACCGGGGCGGGTGGTCAGGTGGGGCGGGCTTTGGCCACCCAGTTTCCCGACGCAACATTGTGTAACCATTCGGATTTTGACCTCACCGCGGATTATCAAGCTCTTGAGGATGCAGTGAATTGGGATGAGTATGCGGTGATTATTAATGCGGCAGCCTACACCGCGGTGGACCATGCCGAGATGGATAGGGCCCGATGCTGGGCGGTGAACGCAGCAGGTCCGGCAAAACTGGCTCGGCTGGCAACAAATCATGATCTTACGGTGGTGCATTTTTCTACCGATTATGTATTTTCCGGCGATGCACCTGGGGATCAGGATGAAACCACCCCGATTGCTCCCAGTAATTTCTATGGGGCGAGCAAGGCTGCTGGGGATGCCGCGATCGCGTTGACCACGAAGCATTATATTGTGCGTACCAGTTGGGTTGTGGGGGATGGTAAGAATTTTGTGACCACCATGGTGCGTCTTGCGCAGTCGGGAGCTCATCCAGCCGTGGTGCATGACCAGGTGGGACGATTAACGTTCAGCACTGATATTGCCCAGGTAACAGCGTATTTATTGGCCGGGGAGCATCCTTATGGGGTTTATGGTTTCAGTAACAGTGGCCAACCACAGTCGTGGGCGCAGATAGCTCGCCGGGTTTTCGAAATCGTCCAGGTTGATCCTAACCACGTGACGGAGTGCAGCACGGAAGAATACACCGCGCGGGTTTCCGCCCAGGCTTCTACGGCATCGCCCACACCGACGGCGCCGGCCACAGCAGCAGTACCGACGCCGGTGCTGGCGGTGCGGCCGAAAAATTCGTGCCTGTCATTGGCGAAAATCGAAGCGACCGGGTTTATTCCACCGCTGTGGGAGGCTCAACTGGAAGAATATGTGAGGAATCTCGTGGCGCCTGATCCATCATCGTTCAATAGTGAAGAGGCAGAGTGATGAAAGGCATTATTCTTGCCGGTGGTACCGGCACTCGCCTGTACCCAATAACCCAGGGGATTTCCAAGCAGCTCATGCCCATTTATGACAAGCCAATGATTTACTATCCCCTGTCGACACTCATTCAGGCCGGGATCAGCGACATTCTCGTCATCACCACCCCTGAAGACCAAGGTGCATTTCAGCGACTTTTAGGCGATGGCTCGCAGTTCGGCATTCGTTTGACGTATGCGGTACAACAGCAACCGGAAGGGCTAGCGCAAGCTTTTATTATTGGGGCAGATTTCATTGGTGATAGCAGTGTGGCCTTGGCGTTGGGGGACAACATTTTCCATGGTTCCCAATTTTCGGCATCGTTAAGTCAATGCCGGGATCCACAGGGAGGCATCGTATTCGCCTATGAAGTGTCGGATCCTAGCCGTTATGGTGTTGTGGCGTTTGATGAGTCCGGTCAAGCATTATCTATTGTGGAAAAACCGCAACATCCGCAATCAAATTTTGCGGTGGTGGGATTATATTTCTACGACAATTCGGTGATCGACATTGCCCACACCATTACCCCCTCCACGCGAGGTGAGTTAGAAATCACAAGCGTGAATGAAGCGTATTTACGGCAGGGAAAGTTGCAGGTCCAAAAACTAGCACGGGGTGACGTGTGGTTGGATACCGGAACATTCGATTCCATGAGTGAGGCATCGTCTTATGTAGAAGTTTTGCAGAAACGCACGGGCATTATTATTGGTTCACCGGAAGCTGCTGCCTACCAATCTGGGTTTATTGATGCCGAACAGCTGCAAATTTTGGCTGCACGATTGGACAAATCCGGGTACGGCAAGCTACTACGAAACATTTTATAAAGATGTTCAATATGAAAGGCTAGTGCTTTTATGCCCACGTCCGTGCCCCCTGAATCCGCCACCCCCATGCCGGGAGCATCAACACCTACAGTGAGCGTGTTGATGAGCGTATACCGCAACACTCGTGCCGACGAGTTGACCGCCGCATTGGATTCCTTGCTTCAGCAAACCCGCCGCGCCGATGAGATTCTTATCGTGGAGGACGGCCCACTCACGCCAGAATTATACGAGGTGCTAGAACAGCATTGCCGCGAGCATCCTACCAGCAGACGGCTACCGCTACCGGTGAATCAGGGGCTGGGCCCAGCATTGCAGGCTGGGTTAGAAACCATTGAAACGGATTTCGTGGCCCGACTAGATTCGGATGATATTGCCGCACCGGAACGATTTGCCCGCCAGTTGGCGTGCTTTACCACAAACCAGAATCTTGATGTGGTGGGCTCTGCGGTATCGGAGTTTTACCATCATCCGGGAGACACCAATAATGTGCGTGCGTTACCGGAAACCCACGAAGCGATTCAGCGTTACGCCAAGATTAATAATCCGATAAACCACCCCAGTGTGATGATGCGGGTTTCGGCTGTGAAGGCCGTGGGTGGGTACCAAAATGTGCATTTCATGGAGGATTATGATTTGTTTGCCCGACTGTTAGCCCATGGTTACCGGTTTTATAACATCCCGGAGCCGTTAACATTTTTCCGGGTATCAGACGACCAGTTCCGGCGGCGAACCAGTGCTGGTATGTGGGCGGCAGAGCGGCAGTTGCAGCGTAATTTAGTTACCTATGGCCTGGTTTCTTACCCCCGTTCGGTTGGGAATTTTATCATTCGTATGTCCTATCGAAAAATACCCCATGGGCTTCTTAAACGTGTTTATTCACTGCTGTTTCACCGTTCTTCGCAGTAAGCCAGCCGCTACCCCCGCGGTACGATGAGTCCATTATGACAATGCGATACCAATTGAACAGTAATAATTCAGCTGATTTTTCTGATACTTGGCTGATAATTCCGTGTTATAACGAGGGCCAGGTCATTCAAGGTGTCATTGAAAATGCTCGGGCTGTCTTCCCTAACATTGTTGCAGTGAATGACGGTTCACACGATGATTCGGCTTACCGCATTCATGCGGGTGGGGCGCATTTGGTAAACCACCCGGTGAATTTAGGTCAAGGGGCAAGTATTCAAACCGGGGTGGAATATGCCCGCCAACAGCCGGGGGCGCGGTATTTCGTGACGTTTGATGCGGACGGCCAACACCAGGTGAAAGACGTGATACGGATGGTGCAGCGGTTACGCACCGAACCGCTGGACATTATCGTGGGAACCCGGTTTGGACGCCCCAAATCGGACCACGATCAGGTTCCGTGGATTAAACGCCTAGTGCTGCAAACCGTGGTGCTACTATCACGGAAAACCCGCAAGTTAGGGTTGACAGATGCCCATAATGGGTTACGGGCTTTCAATAGACGAGTGGCTGATGAGTTGAACATTCGGATGAACGGGATGTCACACGCATCAGAAATCGTGTCACAGATCGTGGACAACCAGTGGCGGGTATCGGAAGAACCGGTGGATATTTTGTACACCGAATACTCGATGAGCAAGGGCCAATCATTGATTAACGGGGTCAACATTCTAGCTGACGGGCTGTTGGTAAAGGAAAATTTGATATGACAACTATAGTTCAGGCATTATTGCTAGCCACCACGATTTTATTGGTGCTATATTTCCTCACGAACCGTCGTAAAGCGCGGGCAAAAGCCGGGGTGAAACTAGGGTTCGTGCTGCTGGTGTTATTAGCGATTTGGGCGGTACTACGGCCAGACGATGTGACGGTTGTGGCGCAGGCTGTGGGGGTCGCCCGGGGCACGGATTTAATGCTCTATGTGCTCATCATGGCATTTGGGTTTACCACATTGTCAACGTGGATTCGGTTCCGAGAGCAAGAACTACGATACGCACAGCTAGCCCGGGCGATAGCACTACAAAATGCGGTACGGCCGGAGGAAGAGTTTCTCACATAGGTGGCCAGGCCATTAAACTAATGCCAGTTTTGGCTGATCTAAGGAGTATGCATGGCACAAAAACGCTTGCGGCTCACCCCTCCGAGGGTGGTGCGCCTTGTCATTATATTCGCCATCATCGTGGCTGTTATTGCTGTGATCGGATATTATGCGGGGTATTATAAAGCCTCCACTGGGCAACACAACCAGGCGGATTTGCGCGCCACAGCAACCTCCGAAACCACAAAACGGAAAGATCTCGCACCGGCAGGCACCGGCAGCGTGAAACCAGTATCGGACCCGGCACAGTTGGATGCGTTCATTGTAGGCCCCGGTGGGGACATTAAATCAGAGGCCGACGTTCTCAATGTTCATCGGCGTAACGCAAAAGACCCATTCGCGGTGGGAGCGGTTGATGCGCCAGTCGTCATTTCCGAGTTTTCCGATTTTGAATGCCCGTTTTGTGCCCTATACGTCAATGGTGCGCGAAAACAGATTCTATCGGAATATGTGGATCAAGGGCTGGTGCGGTTAGAGTGGAACGATTTTCCCATCAACGGTCCCAACGCAGTTGCCGCGGCAAAGGCGGGACGGGCAGCGGCAGCCCAGGGCAAATTCCACGAGTTCCACGATGCGTTATACCAAGCCTCTGCGGGGGTGAAGGGGCATCCAGAAAATAAGACCGCCGATTTTGTGCGATTCGCCAAAGAAGCCGGGGTTCCAGACCTGGCAAAATTCGAAGAACAAGCCACCGACAGCACATACGACGAAGTAATTAAGAAAGCGCAAGGGTATGGGTCATCGTTAGGCATCGATGGGGTGCCAGCGGCATTGGTGGGGACCCAGTTTGTGAGCGGAGCCCAACCCATCGAGGTATTTCGGCAGGTCATCGAAGCGGAACTGGTCAAGGCAAAGGCCAAGACAAAGAGTGCCTAGTCACGCATAGCTGTCGTGGGCTGCTACTCCAAGGCAGCCATGGATGGTTACTAGAAAAACATGATCATTCACCGGCATAAATGGCGTACGCCGCTAATAAAACACCATGCCTTTTCGGGGGTAATTCTCATGGCTGTAATAGGTATCTTCTGATAGTAAATTCCCAGGAAATGCTATGGTTAGGCCGCTGCACACCAATCAGCACAATAGGATGCTGGAGGTAGCAGCGTAACCTTGTCACAGCAGACGTCGATAAGTAAACAAAAGATACTTTTGATGACGGTTAATTTCTACCCATGGTTAGCTTCTTCACCGTTGTGATCAGTGTCAATCCCTCATTGGCCTTGAACTATATTACGGAGATACGCCGCTTATGAATAAACTTGCTTTTACCAAATTTGCCCGCACCATGGTGCAGCTCAAGGATTTAGTGCCAGCGTTGTTGAAGTCTGGGGTCATTTCCACCGAAGGCGGATTAAAAGCAATGCTGGCAACGCCACTGGTGCTTGCACGGTATCGGTTCACCACGGCACGAGAGGTAGAACAAGGCGCCATTGCTTGTCCACACCGCACTGCGCTTATCGACGACTCCGGGTCACTGACGTACTCCCAATTGCGGGCTAACGCCCGAATATTTGCCGCCTACCTGCGGGACACCATGAACGGCAATATCCACATGGGGGTAATGGCACGCAATGGTCGAGGAATTATTTATCCCATGGCGGCCAAAGGGTTCGCTGGGGCAACCATATATTTGCAAAATATTGGCTCGTCAAAGGAACAATTGACCAATTGTCTGAAACGGGACGGCGTCAACATTCTAGTCATTGATGAGGAGTTCATCGACCGGTTTGATGCCGACGCAATGGATATTCCGGTGATTATTGCGCATCGGGATTCGAACCGGGATTACGGCTACCCGGACTTAGAATCAATCATCGCAACCTATATTCCGCAGCAACGCCTACCGTTCTTCCCGAAACACGGCCCGATTGTAGTCATGAGCTCGGGGACCACGGGCACGCCAAAGGGGGTTGTGCGGGTAGAACCGGTGGCGCCGACGGTGTTGGCGGGAATCCTGACAAAGGTACCGTGGCGCGCCGGGATGCGGGTACAGATCACCGCATCAATGTTCCATGCGTGGGGGTGGGCGGTGTTCAACATTGCGCTAGGGATGCGGGGCACCATTGTGACGCACCGAATTTTCGACCCGGAACGGGTATTCCGGGATATTGATGAGGGCAAATTGGATGGCATGTTATCGTCACCGATTTTCCTGAAGGATTTGGTGAATCTGCCGGATAACGACCGGTATGATTGCTCCAGCTTGAAGTTTATTTTCTCTTCCGGCAACGCACTATCACCCTGGCTTGTGGAAAAGATGCATGAGCGGTTTGGGAAGAATTTATGTAACCTCTATGGGTCGACGGAAATTTCGGCGGTGGCGGTGGCCTCTATGGAGGAGATTGCGCAGCACCCAACCACGTCGGGGCCGATCTGCACTGGCACGGATTTCATCATTTTGGATGAGAATGATCGCCCCTGCCCGACGGGCACCCCGGGGCGGATTTTCTGCTACAACACGGTAACGCTGCGTGGCTATACCGACCCGAATATTCCCATGACCCAATATGGGCATTTAATCCAGATCGGCGACCGGGGTTATTTGGACGAGAACGGGTTCTTGTTTGTGTTGGGCCGCGCGGACGACATGATCATTGTGGGTGGGGAGAACGTGTATCCCCGCAGCGTGGAGGAAGTTTTGGAGGAGATGCCGGGCATTGCGGACATGTATGCCGGCGGCGTCGAGGATGAGGAAACTTTCAAACGCATCGCGGTGTGGGTGGTACGATCCGATGATTATGCAGGGCAGAACCTCACCACGGAGGCGATCCAAAACTGGGTGTTAGACCGACTAGCAGCCCATTCGGTGCCCCGGGACGTGCATTTTGTGGATTCCCTTCCCCGCACCGCCACGGGCAAGGTCATGCCGCGGCAACTGGTTCCACCGCAACGCTAAGGTTAACGCCGACGAAAGTTCATACGGGATTATGTGGGGGTTGTCCGGCTAGGTAGGCCCGTCCGTACTCCTAGTGAAGCTGCTGGGTGGTACGGAAATAGTCCACGGTTTTGACCACGCCTTCGACAATGCTTACCCGCGGTTCCCACCCCAAAACGTCGTGGGCATGCTGATACGATAGGGCCGACCTGGGCACATCACCAAGGCGGGCGGGAGCATAGTCGGGGGTGTCTGGGGCGCCGGCGGCCCGGGCCACTAGGGTATGGAGCTCCCGGTCTGAGGTTTCTATGCTGGTGCCAATGTTGAAGCGATCACCGCCACCGATGGGGCCGGCCGCCAGGTAGAATGCGCGCACCACGTCTTCAACATAAACATAGTCGCGGGTATTGCCGCCATCGCCAAAAATGGTGGTGGGGTGACCGTTCAGGAGTCGTTGGGCGAAAATCGCCACCACACCGGCCTCACCGTGAGGGTCTTGGCGCGGACCATACACATTCGCGGGGGCTATGTGTGAGCAGTCAAGACCATAAAGGTGGCGAAAGGTATTGAGGTAGATTTCGCCGGAGATTTTTGCGGCAGCGTAGGGGGAATGCGGGTCGATAGGGGTGTTTTCGGTGACGGGGAATTGCTCGGGTTTGCCGTATATGGAGCCGCCGGATGAAGTGAAGACAATTTTCCGAACATTGTTTTTTCGGGCGGCTTCGGCAAGCCTGATTGTGGATATGATATTGGTATGGGCGTCGAAAAGCGGCTCAGCGACGGAGCGCCGAACATCAATTTGGGCTGCGAGATGAAAAATAACTTCTGGTTGTGTGTCGGCAATGAGCTGTTCCAGGTCCGAGTCGAGTAGGTCCTCTGTAATGACCCGAACGTTACCGCAGGCGAGCGCGTTATCAAGGTTAGACATCCTGCCACGGGAGAGATTGTCAAGAACAGTCACACTGTGACTGTGAGCAACAAGGAAATCAACCAGATGTGAACCTATAAAACCGGCACCACCGGTAACGAGAACGTGCATATGTTTAATGTACAGGTAGATCAGTTAGACTGCTTTCCAAATGTTTTGCACATAGTAAAGAAAGGTTTTAGGGGCAAGCCATGAAATTACGGTATTGGACGGTACGCGCGGTCCCCAGCGCTAATAGCATCACCACTATTGGCATTGGTGTCATTGTCGAAGACATGGCCACTGGGGAGATCGCCGCAAGGTTTAAAAAGGATTCCTCCCAATTGGCGTACATGGAGTCACAACAATCCATCATGCGGCTCGCCGACGAGCTAGAGCAACATGTGGTGCATCTCGCCTGCCAGCATCACAGACACAGTATTGGGCATGAATTAAGCGTCAATGGTTACCTCGCATCGTTGATGGACTACTGGAATAACATGCTCATCATTGACGAGCCAAAACAGGTGGATTCGACCTCGATCGAGCAGGCAACCCAGCTATTATTCGTCACACTCATTGGCGACGAACACTATTTGGAGCATTCCCAATTAGAAATCCAGGCCCGGGACATGGTGAAGGCAACATATCGGCGCCATAAGCAGCTAGAAAAGAACATGTATCTGCCCGCATCGGTCGATGTTGACGGGTTTGAGATACCACTGAATTTGGTGATTATAAAAAACGCAAACGTTTTCGAGCTTAATAGTGTGTTTTCGTTTGAGAGCCTACACCCGCAAGAAACCATATCCATGGTGGAGGCATGGACACTCAAGATCGATAAGCTACGCACAAAAGGCGGCCGGCTGCATACCGATAATCATGTGATTAGCCTGGCGAAAGACACCGACATTACCGCGGTATATTGGCCGCCGAAAACCCCACGGCAACATGAGGTGTTTGACTCGGTGACGGTGCCGTGGGCAGGCTTGGGGATTACGGATATACCGCTAGCCGAAACCGACGAACACGCCGGGGAGCTTGCAAAACGATTGGATCAATAACACCACCCCATATGCCCGACCCATAAGGGGGTATTTAAGCAATTTTTCCACCACACCCATATAGAAACCGCTCATGGCTGGATAAAATTTCTCTTAAACATTATTTACATAAATTTTAAAGGATTCGGTCATGCCCCCAAGCGGTTATGATGCACGCCCCACGACCGATTGGTACGGCCAAAGAGTTGTGTCGACTGCGGACCACGCCATGGTGTTGCGGGAAATTGTGGCGCATGTGCCACGAAGCGGCAATTTTAGGCTTTTCGACGCCACCCTCGTGCTGGAAATCGACAACCCGCAGGCCTCATCAGGCTATGCGGTATCAGTTCGATGGCAAAGCCAGGTTCTTGGCTATCTTCCCGATTCCGACATTGAACCTTATTTCCCCGAACTGGCCCGGCTCGCTGCCAGCGGAGTTGACGCCGTCGTCAAGGCGCGATTGTGGACGAACATGGACGACCCAAGCCACACGCCGGGTTCTGAGGAGTTCACGGTCACGGTTGGGGTGCAACCGGCGGGCGAAATCGTACCGTTGAATGATCCGCCACTAGCACAGTGGGTGCTGATTCCTCGTGGTACGGCCATTACCGCAATCACTGATCGGCAGATTTTCAAAGTGGCGAAAAACCGAGATAGCGGGCATTATCTTGTTACCCTCCACCTTATTACTGGCGGCATTGAAATCCGGCTTGATGATAAATACATTGGCACCTTGCCGGCTTCTACGAGCAAGAACATGCGCGCACTCGTGGAATCTTACGACAAGCAAGGCCTTGTTGTCGCATGTCACGCCACCATTGATGTTCCAGATGTGCTGGTGGATGTCAATCCAACCTATAAGGAAACGGGGAAACCGTTAGTGTCACCGCTTCCCGCTTTGGCACCTTATCGAAAACATCCCCGTGACTATCACATACCTGGGCGGTATCAGGAATCACGCCGCCCCTCCCCTGCTGCGCCACCTCAGGCAGCGGCGCAACCTACACGTGCACCTCAACTCCAGCAGCCCCAGCCTCAGGCAGCGCCCCAGGCCCAAGCGGCTTCCGCGTCGGCGAATGTGGCACCGCCGCGTAATGCGAGTCGCCAGGATTTCGCGGCATCGGCCCCAAGCCCACAATCAGCTCAGTTCTCACCCGCTCCACCAACCTCGCAGTATCGGGGCGCTGCCGCGGCCGGCACGGCACCGGCTTCCCGCACGAAGCACCGGCTCATACCGCTAATAGTGATAACTGGTGTTCTTTTCTTTCTTATTATTGTGCCGGTGTTTATCTCCTGCGTTTCGCAGCTCACGGATTCCGCAAGCTCTACGCATTCCACAACCGAACGCAGCTCAACAAGCGCAACGTATTCGGATGAATCCAGTGTGAGCGAATCGACCAGTTCCGCCAGCGAAGATTATGCGTCCGAGTCTGCCGAGCCAGATATTTCCGATTCGGATTTAACGGAAGACACAAGAAACATGACCGGCACGACGGGAACGAACGAGAAAATCAGGGGGTGGAGTGTATTTCAGGCTCGTGAGCTGTGCCATAGGAGGGTTGCCCAGCAGTTACGGTCCCCCCAATCGGCAACGTTTGAGTCGGAATCCGAGTTTGCGGCACGGCCGAATGCAAACCCACCCGGGTGGGTGCTTGCCGGGTATGTGGATTTGCCGCAACGTTCCGGGATAGTGCGGTTGACATGGGCGTGCGCGGTAGTGCCAGTAAGTTCGGATAGCGCACAGTCCCGGGCAATCCTCGTCAGGTAATTTTCAAGCAAAGAAGCAGGTGATATTCATGCGTAGACATGCTGCAATTTTTACGTTGGGTTGTGTGTTTTTAGCAGGCTGCCAAAGCGCACACAGCACCCCGGCGCCGACGGCGAAACCGGTGACTGTGACGGTGACCACGACTGCGACTCGCACAGTTACCGTCAGCGTTACACCTTCTGTCTCAGCGACGGTCTCGACGACCACGGTGCCACGGACGCAGGAGGCCGGTGGATCGCTGGAGGATAGCGAACCCTATGATGGGTACTCTTACGAAGATGATTATGAAGATGACTACGATTCGGGAGTGGGAGGTTATTATCGCTCGGAGCCAAAGTTGTTTATGCATCGCAATCCGGGTAATAATGTCGTGCCGAAAATCCCGAGTCAGAAGCGATATAATTCGACGCCCAACCATAGTGGTGGCAGTAAAAACAGTGGTGGTACTGGTAGCGGTAGAAGCAGCGGCGGCGGTAGTAGTGGAGGTGGCCGGCGACGTTAGCTTATCGACGCCAACGCCATACTAGCAAAGCATGTGAAAAAGAGTAACTTTGCGCCATGATTAGCAATGGTCTTCGTATTTTTAGGACACCTCCATATGGAGGTGTCTGTACATGAGCACTAGCCAAAGAAAATTGGATTTAGTAGTCTTCACTTAAAATTCAGAGTTTTTCTAGTTCTCACAGGAGGATCATATGACTTCACCATATAACTCTGGTGACCCTAATTTCCAACAACACGACTCAATTTTCGGCCCTCCGCAACAACAACCGGGTGGTCCTGGTCCAATGCCGCAGCAACCGCAGCCGGCTATGAATGCTGGTATGCCGCAGCATGTTCAGCAGGTTGTGAATGTGAATCTGACGGCTGCTCAGGTTCAGGGCATGGCTGGTGCCGAACCGGTGCAGCACGTTAAGAGTTTTGGGGTGTATATGATGTGCCTGGCTTTTGGTGGGTATATTGGCGCACACCACTACTACACCGGCAATATTGGCAGAGGGCTGCTGTACACCTGCACCCTCGGTTTGTTTATGTTCGGCTGGTTGGGTGATCTGGTGAATGCTCGCCGTAATTTCAACCGGGAGATGGCTTCCCAGGGGATTTTATCCGCCCAGTACCGAAGCTGATTCGCCTTTGGAATATTGCCATAGAGTATAAACCCCAGCTTACAGTGTCTGGGGTTTGTACTGTTTAGTTCGTAGTTTGGGGGTGGAACTACCTCCGGATGGGCGGAGAATACGATAGGTGGCACATTCCCCCAGCAGTCCAGTGTTCAGTGCCGGTCTCATCAACGAGCTTTTAACTTTAGCCGCATTATTTCTCCTTCAATAGCGTGTCGACAATGATGTTGAGCGCTACCACTGTAAGCAGCATGATACTCTCTTAGAGCCGGCCCCCTACGAGGGGGAGCAGTACTGCCGCGATGGGCAGCACAATGTAGCAAAACACGACATGACGCTTTGACATGATGGCCTCCCTTCTTCTGATCCGTGCGGTAGGGTGGTGGGGGTGACCCCCGGTTCAGGATGGTTCGCGCTTCCTGAACCGAGAGAGTCACCATCGGCGGTGCCGGCCTCGGTAGTGCTTAGATTTTCTCACGAGCCATTGGGCGATGCGGAACTACCTCCGCGTGCGCGGAGAATACACACCACGGCAACCCCACCACCACATTTGGGAACTACCTCCGCGTGCGCGGAGAATACCTTTAATATGGTTCAGGCGCTGGTGCTGTTTCGGAACTACCTCCGCGTGCGCGGAGAATACGCTAGGAATATGCCATACTTGAAGAGGTAAAGTTAGTTTTATTCCTCTTGATAAGTAATGAGGTAGATCATTATGTACACCCGTGAAAATGCGCCGCTAACACCAGAACAGCGAAAACACCTGGATAACGTCTTGGCCAATTCCCGTATTGAGGGATATGAGATTACCGACCAGATGATTGATGATGCCATTAGGATAATCCTAGGGGAAAAAACCTCAGATGAAATCCGGGATGAGATCCTCCAGCGCTATGGGGTAACCCCAGAAACCACACCTGACACATGAGTGAGTACGATGACTGGAAGCAAGAAAACGACCGGTGGGAAGCCTATCTCTACCCCAATGGAGTCCTACGCAATAAACTTGGTATTACCAAAGCTGCAAAATGGCACAAAATGGAACGTGAATTCGTTGCAGCTCGAAATAATGATCTTCGCCCTAATACTGGGCTTACTACGGGGAATGTTGGGGAGGAGCTTTTTGCTGGAACTACCTCCGCGTGCGCGGAGAATACGGGTGCTAGATAGCGACCCCGGCACCGGGTATGGAACTACCTCCGCGTGCGCGGAGAATACCACGGACGACACGGAAACCATCAACATGCATGGGAACTACCTCCGCGTGCGCGGAGAATACACGGGCGCCAGGGCTTTACCCGCATCAAGCACGGAACTACCTCCGCGTGCGCGGAGAATACCAAATCCGAAAGAATGTCCGATGCCCCGCCTCGGAACTACCTCCGCGTGCGCGGAGAATACTCGGGGATAAGGCAATGGGCTTGCACCCAGGCGGAACTACCTCCGCGTGCGCGGAGAATACTCATACACGGGTTCAGGGTAGTCACTGATAGCGGAACTACCTCCGCGTGCGCGGAGAATACGGTCACCATCAGGGTCGAGGGCTTCCAGCATGGGAACTACCTCCGCGTGCGCGGAGAATACACGTAAGGGGTTGTTGCTTCGTTTGCGTGATGGGAACTACCTCCGCGTGCGCGGAGAATACGGAATGGTGGCTGCGCTATGCTCCACTACTAGGGAACTACCTCCGCGTGCGCGGAGAATACATATTGAGTTTGACCTGGGCAAAGCCCCCGTGGGAACTACCTCCGCGTGCGCGGAGAATACCGCACCCCCCGAGTAGGGGGAGGAGTTCCCCCGGAACTACCTCCGCGTGCGCGGAGAATACTACGACACCAGCACCGGTAAGGGGCGGTTCCTGGAACTACCTCCGCGTGCGCGGAGAATACATAGGAAAAGTCTTTCCGTCATGGTGGGAATCGGAACTACCTCCGCGTGCGCGGAGAATACCGGGGGTTTTGGCCCCAATCATCGTGCCACACGGAACTACCTCCGCGTGCGCGGAGAATACAGTTCTTCTAGGCCCACGAGTTTCGCAACTGTGGAACTACCTCCGCGTGCGCGGAGAATACCCGAGGTAGGAGGCAAAGCCCGGCGCGAATATGGAACTACCTCCGCGTGCGCGGAGAATACCCTACTATAACCATACTGGCAGGCCAGAGTATGGAACTACCTCCGCGTGCGCGGAGAATACTTATCCAGCTCGACCACGGGTTGCCCGCTGCCGGAACTACCTCCGCGTGCGCGGAGAATACCCCACACACGCCACTCGCCAGGTGCCGCAATCGGAACTACCTCCGCGTGCGCGGAGAATACGCACCTAAATCGACTGAGCCGGTTTTGAGCAGGGAACTACCTCCGCGTGCGCGGAGAATACGCGCAGCTCACCAGCGGTTTTATTGTACTCGCGGAACTACCTCCGCGTGCGCGGAGAATACAAATCCATTTCAGCAACAACACTACCAAAATAGGAACTACCTCCGCGTGCGCGGAGAATACCTCACCATCGTGAAAATGGCGCACAATGAAAAGGAACTACCTCCGCGTGCGCGGAGAATACGACGGCACCCCCCTAACCCTACGCCTACTAGAGGAACTACCTCCGCGTGCGCGGAGAATACACCTTCCTTCCGCTATCCTGTCAACCAAATGTGGAACTACCTCCGCGTGCGCGGAGAATACAAGCTTTAGAAACCTCGGTTTTATTAAACCGTGGAACTACCTCCGCGTGCGCGGAGAATACATGCGGCCCGAATTGATAGCCTCATCCACAAGGGAACTACCTCCGCGTGCGCGGAGAATACATTTAAACAAACAACGCCGCCGCCGCCGCGATGGAACTACCTCCGCGTGCGCGGAGAATACCCACACTGATGGAGAACACCCCCAATGAAATGGGAACTACCTCCGCGTGCGCGGAGAATACATCGGAACAATCTGCTCCGTGTAGGCGGGTAGGGAACTACCTCCGCGTGCGCGGAGAATACTTGGAAATAGCATCCCACGCGGTCATGATCCAGGAACTACCTCCGCGTGCGCGGAGAATACCATCCGATACCGACTGCGACAACCTACCACAAGGAACTACCTCCGCGTGCGCGGAGAATACTGTTTGCCTCCTTATTTGAGAAATTTTTGCCGGGAACTACCTCCGCGTGCGCGGAGAATACTGCATAACATACTCCTCAAAATGATGCAAAAATGGAACTACCTCCGCGTGCGCGGAGAATACACATAAATGTCAGCAATCTGGTTCGACAGCTGGGAACTACCTCCGCGTGCGCGGAGAATACAGGCATCACTCTTCACCGCCGTTCACGATATTGGAACTACCTCCGCGTGCGCGGAGAATACTAAGGTTTCCCCGGAAACCGTGGCTCAAGCCTGGGAACTACCTCCGCGTGCGCGGAGAATACTTCCCCCTTCCTTACCGAATCCGGTTGACAATGGAACTACCTCCGCGTGCGCGGAGAATACTTCTCGCCCCGCCACCTTTCCCGGCTGGGCTTGGAACTACCTCCGCGTGCGCGGAGAATACCTTTCTGGTTTCTTGTGCGCTACACCCTTATCGGAACTACCTCCGCGTGCGCGGAGAATACTCATTAATCATTGAGGCGATCAGCTCTCTGATGGAACTACCTCCGCGTGCGCGGAGAATACCCTAAATGAGCTGGGTCTTTTATAGCATGATTCTCAAAAACGGGCCAAATTTCGCTCTGGAATCTGGATTTTATGGCCGAATTATGGGGTGAAGATTCCACAACTTCCAATCCCTCATGATAAAGCCTATTCAACCGCTGGGAAAACTCATCTACACCAACAGGTGGAAAATCAGAAAGAACACGTCATCTAGCCTGTCTTTCTTACTTCCAAAAGATGGTCATGCATGTTAATGCCTCAAGAAACTGAACCACATTTCCCGGCAACCGAAAATTAGCTTCAACAACCAATACATTAGCCATGGGCTTACCGCCCTAGCAGCCCAGGCCAACACCTCCCAGCCGATCAGCCCACCCTGCATGCGCGGAGAATGCTACTACCTGCACGAATCTGCCCCCCGCCCCGGCGTCGTAAAGCACACAAAGAACCCCAGCTCACACACGCTTTGAGCTGGGGTTTTAGTGGAGCCGCCTGTGGGAATCGAACCCACGACCTTTTCATTACGAGGCAAGAGGCAATTAGCTCTGACCTGCATGTTTGTGGGCTGTGTTCGGTGTGTGTTCGGTGACAGCTTTTCGTGAGATGGACTTTACTTGAAAACCGCAGGGCAGGGGCTTTTTACTTCGAACGCTAATTCCCTACCCCCACCCGCCCCTATCTTGATTATACACGACTAGCCGTGTATAATAGTTCTTGTGAGCAGGAAACGTTCACGTTGAAAATTCAATAGTGGAAGGGAGGTGAGACCCATGGAATGGCCCGCCATTCTCAGCCTGGTACTGGGGATTCTTGGAGCCTACGGCACACTAGAGCGAATCGCTCTGTGGCTCATCAGGAAATCCAAGCCCTGGCGCTACCGAGGCAGGCACCGCCGACGGTGACCCCCGGTTCAGGAAGCTCGACCCATCCTGAACCGGGGGGCGCCCCCACCACCCTACCGCACGGATCAGAAGAAAGGAGTCCGTCATGACCAAACGGCATGTCGTGTTCTACTACGTCGTACTACCCGGTACGGCAGTGCTGCTCCCCCTCGTGGGGGGGCGGCTTTGGAGCAGCGCGCTGCTGCTCGCGGTGGTAGCGCTCACCGCGGTTACCGACGCCCTACTGAAGGAGGAATGATGCGGCTAAAACTCGTTGACGAGGACGGCGCCGAATACTGGACTGCTGGGGAGTGTGCCGCCTACCTAGGTATCGCACCCGACACCTGGACGGCATACGTTAGCCGGGACCAAGCACCGGCTGCTGTCACCCGGTGGCATAATCTCCGGGTGTGGAGCGCCCATGAGGTACAGCAGTGGCATGAGCAGCGCCCACACCAGGCACCACGCTCAGCTTCCCGGTAACACAAAAATTCCCCCTACCTGGCGTTAAGCGTCAGGTAGGGGGAATTTTATGTTTGTTCGGGTGATGGGGCTGGTGCCGGCTGGGCGCACTGCGGTGGCCACCCGATAACGGAAGCAACCGTAGCGGGGATCGGCGGCGCGCCCGGGGGATCTGGGTAGTCGGCCATGACATCAAAAAAAGTCGAGGCGACACGCGCGTGCAACTCGCGTTCTCGTTGCATCTCTTCCACTTTGGCTTCGAGGATCGCTACGCGGGTAGTTAGCCATTCCCTAAGATCCTGGGCGGCTTTATCCACCGCTGCCGCTTTCCGCTCCAAAACAGCGGCCTTGTCAGCTTCCCGTTCGGCGCGCCGATCCGCCCGAATCTTATAGGCGCCACCGATAGCCGTCACGAGCGCCAGCATGATGGCCTCTGATGCGCTGATGCGCTCCCAGATGTTGCCCCATGCGGCACTGTGGGCAGGCGGGGCATCCAGCACCAGCATCACCGCCGGCGCCAGGCCCATCATTCGGCGTGCTCACCACCCGGCGCAGTGTCGCGGGTGTCTAGCTCAGCGCGGACGGCGTCGCGCACTGCGGCGGTGACATCTACGGGGGCGGTTTGGGCGGCAACCACAGCGGTGATGGTCTCACCTGTGGAGGGGGTGACTCCGTTTTTTGTGAGGCGGGCAGCGATACCTGCGGCGATAGCAGCGGCGGCACCAACCAGGACTGCGGTGGAGTCGGCGCGGCCGGTAGCGGCGTAGGCGGCGGCCAGGGCTGCCAAGGCACCGGCCACGCCGCCGAGAGATGCGTTAACAGTGTTAGCGAATCGCCGATACCAGGGCTGGGCCTCGATAGCGGTCGCGATCGCCGTTTGAACAGCATCAAGAGTGGGGTTGATAGTGGTCATTACTTTTCTCCTTCTAGGATTTCGACGAACGACTGGCCGGCCACCAAGCGTTGGTGGACGTCATTAGGAGTGAGGCCGGTGGCCTGGGCGGTTTCCAGCACTGCCTGCTCATGCAGGCGAGCGTCAGCGTTGAGCACGAAACCGACTAGGTTGTCGATGGGTTCGTCGGTAGTGCGGTAGCCGCTGCGGCTGGGCAGGCGGCGGGTAAGAATGGTATGAATGTCATCAATCTTGCGCGCCAGATCCTCTTGGCGGTCTTGGGGGAGTCCCATAAAAATTCCTTCCTGTTGTGGGGCGGCGGTTGAGTAGGCGTAACCCTTGGGCGGGATGAGCGTTGCCAACTGTTCGAGGCCGAGCCAGTAGCCGTATGGCCAGAAACCGGAGTCGGCAACCCACACGCAGGGGTCGCCGTTCTCGTCTTCCCCGGTGCCCATGATGGCGATGTAGTGGAATACGGTGCCGCCGGAGTATGCGGGGGAGATCGACCCGTTCACCCCTCGCGGGTAGTTATCTGGCGGGGCGACGATGTTAGCGATAACGCCGTAGCCTGCGTCGGTGCTCGACACGATGTCATCCCATAATTGTTTGGCCTGGGTTGGGGTTGGCGGGTCGTTCGGCATCACCCGATACTTGTACATGGCACCGGGGATGTGCAGGTTGAGCACCGGGGGCATGCAATCAATACTGCTAGTGCCCTCGTCGGTTGTTCCCAGCTCAACGGCAAGCGCGGATTCGTCGATGAGTTTGCCGGTTGCCGCCCGGATCACGGTTTGGCACGATGCCGGCCCGCAAAAGTAGTTAGTGTCTTGGGTTACTTGGTCGCGTGAATACGGCAGTATTTTCTCTGCCATAGGGGTCTCCTTCCTGAGGATGCGTAGGGCTAGCCGGTAGCGGCGCTCACGGGCGTCAAGCCCGTTGGTGCCGCCGTTGATGCGGCGGGTCACGCCAACAATGTCGCCGGCGTCGGCTAGCTGGTTGATGTCAGGGCGGGCGACTGTCCAGTAGTAGGATGCGGCCAGCCAACCCCAGCGGGGCGTGGCCACCAGCTCTGGCTGGCGCACAAACACCTCCGGGTCTTCTGTCAGCCCCTGGGCGTGACACCAGGCGCCGAACGCCCGAAAATTGGTTTTGCCCGTGAGCTGGATGGGGCCGGCACCCCGCCACTGCTCCCCCTCTCCCGGCCCATGCCCTAAATCGGAACGACCCCGCAGATAATAACCTGGGTCTATTTCCCGGAAATATTTCAGGCCGGCTGACTCGTGGCCGATCTGGGCCAGGAACATCGCCTGGCGCGGCAGGCTTGTACACTGGGCGCGCTGCATGGCCTCGTTTGCTGCCGCCACGTGTTGGCTGTAGTCGATATCGCCGCCCATGATCGCGGCAAGCTGGGCGGTAGTGACCATGTTTCCTCCTTCCATGAAGAAACCCGGTACGGTAGACGACCGGACCGGGATTTATATGTTCTTAGTTAGATGACAGGTATGTGACTGTGCCTTGGAATACATCGCCTGTCGCACCGTTATATGTACTCAGGCTGGCGTCCCCCTGCTTACCGATAAAGAACCTGCCCAGTGTTTGGACCGAACTTGATGCCGCAGGAATAAGGAAAAGTACAGCGTCTTCCGGCCAGAAAGGGTAGGGGAGTTTCCCTATGGTGCCAGGGCGGATGGCGGTATTGAGAATGACGATTTTCCCGATTTTTCGGGCGGAAATTTTCCCGTCGAACAACTCTTGCTTGATTAGGGTGCGGCTGAGCTGGGTTTCGAACATGTACCGGTAGGTCTCCATGTTCACGGCATCCTCGTCACTGTAGGGTGTGCCAGTCTTTACCCTGCCGCTGTAGTCTCGCACTACTAGGGTGTTTTTAGCCGCGTCTACTGAGGTCACTGGCAAGTCAGTGATATCGGCCTGTGTGTGCGTGTGGCTGGTTGCCGCTTTGCCTGCCAGGGCGTTGTCCAGGCCGGTGATTTGGCTGGTGGGGTGGGTGTGTGATGCTGCGGCTTTGCCGGCTAGTGCTGTGTCCAGGCCTTTGACCTGGTCAGTGGTGTGGCTATGCCGACTGATTCTTGCATCCACGTATCCTTTATGCACCGCAGCGGCATCATAGCGGATAGTGTCGTCAGCTATGGTCAGCACTCCGTCCGGCTGGGTTTTCACGAACCCCTGGCTGCGGTGAGCTACGCTGTACCCGTTAACGCCGGCAGTGACGATGCGTGGGCTATCGGCGGTGCCGGCGAGGTCGCCTGCCAGTTGGATTTTTCCTTGCACCGTGGCGGTAGCGGGGGGCACGCCACTGGCGGCGTGGTCTGCAGATTCTTTGGCTGCCGCGGCTGCCTGTGCCGCCTGGGTGGCTGATTGCTCGGCTTTCGCTACGGCGGCTTTCGCGGCGTCCCCGGCAGCAATCATTTTCTGGTACAGCTCGACGACCCGGTCGCGCTCTTCTGGGGTGAGGTCGCGGCCGTTTTCCAGTGCCTCGGCAAACGTCGCGGTGCCGGCACGGATGGCGATAGGGATGGGTTCGCCTAGCGAACCGCTGTAGTCGGGGATGCATACGGCGGCACCGAGCTCAATATCAGCGGTGAATTTTCCATTGGCCACGGGGACAACAGCGGGGGCGGGGAGAATAACTATGCCGGCGCTGGTGCGGGCTTCGGGGGCATGGATTTGCAGGGCAGTGACAGCGGCTGGCTGGTTAGTTATTAGCCGCAGGTCACCGGTGATGGTGGGCATGGTGGGGCCTCCTAAGGGCAGTGGCGGTGGTTAGGTGCTGGGCAGGATGATAACCGTCGCGGACTTATAGGTTTGGAAGATTCCGCCAGTAGCGGACTCATGGTAGCGGTTACCAGCAGTGATATCGGCGCAGGAGACGTCTGTGGCACCCTGGGTGGAAACCGCGATCATAAGGATCGAGCCAGTCCAGTCACCCTTGGCCTCGAATCTGGCGCCAGATCGAACTTGCAGCCCAGCGCTGAACCATTTGAGGGTGCCCCATGCTTCGCCGTTGTTGATCCTGCCGGATGAGCCGGTGAAAATATTGGCGCCACCGGTGTCGATATGCAGGATGCGGGGCATGCCCTGCACTGTGGTTTGTAGTGCTTCGATTGCTTTCCTGTCGGCAGCGCGGGCGGCTTGGTCCGCTTCTTTGGCTTTTTCGTCAGCGATGCGTGCGGCAGCATCGGCTTCCTTCGCTTTATTGCCAGCGTCGTCAGCTGCGGCAGCTGCTGAGGTCGCTTTGGTGTTTGCAGCAGCAGCCGCCGTGGTGGCGGTGCTGGCGGTGGTTGCCGCGGTTTCGGCGGTTTTGGTTGTAGCCAAGCGCCGCCGGCGTTCCTGTTCTATTTGGCCGAGGATGGCGTCATTGTGGGATCGGAGGCTATCAGCATCAGCGATCATTTGGCCGCCGACGTGCACCCGCCAGCCCACCGCGGCAGCATCACCGCTTGTCATGTCTATAGCGGTTACCGGCAGCGTGAGGGTTTTTCCCCAGATCAGCACGTCGACGAGGCTAGCAGCGTCGAAGTCGACGCCTGGCCGGAACCTGCCCAGACCACGCCCTATGATATCACGCTCGAAAAACACCGCGCCTTCAACCCGGTTTTGGGCGGCGTCGATAATGGATTCAAGATTGGATTGTTGGGCGTTGAGGTCGACACGGGCATCAGCTCGAACAAGGCCGATATCGAACCGCCCCGTGGGGCGCTGATCTGGGCGGTAGATGTACCCTTCTTGCAGCCGATCGTCGTGTTGGGCCTGCTCCTTACCCTCGGGGATGTCCACTTGAAACACCCCGTACACATAGGTGGAGGTGCGGCGACCGACGGTCATCTCACCACCGTCGGCAATCAGCGTGGGTCTCATTATGGCGCCTCCTTTGCCTGCTCAACTGCCACGACGACCGTAGGCAACGACAACGCCAGGCCCGCGATTGGCGGGTCGCCTGGCCACCACATTCGGGCGGTGATGATAACGCCCGCCGCGGCGGCTGGTTGGGCTATCTCTTCCAGCAGCGGCCCATCCGTGGGCCGCAGCAGGATACGCGGGGAGGGGCGTCCCGTCGGGGTGGTCACCACTTGGATCGGTAAATCCTCGGCGATCCCAGCAACCCGGAACGTTGCCGCCAGCGACTCGGCGATCAACCGCCGGATGGTGGCCTCGGCGGGGCCATCGAGGGTGGCACCGTCAGCGACGGTCACCATTTTCATCCCCGCTAGCTCCCGGGGCCGCGAGAACACAACCTTAGTGTTCTCTGGCCCCACCCAGTCACGCTCAAACCGCTTAAACAACGACCGCCACGTGGTCGGGGCAGACATCGCAGGGAACCGCGATAGCAGCTTCGTTAGCCCCACGCCGTGGATTGTGAGGGTGACAGGGGCGTCGGCATCACCCCTGGCCACAGTGTGGGTCGCCCAGAACACCCGGCGCGGCACCCCCTCGCGTTCTATGGCCACGAAGCGGGTCCGATCGGCGACGGGAACAAGCTTGCCCTCGGGGCTGAGCACACCGAGCTGCTCGGCGACAAGCTCGGTGACGACGGGATGGATAATACCGCGGTTACTGCGGCACAATACCGTAAGTTCCAGGGAACCGGGGTCGTTGCGTGCCTCCGGCGCCACCATGGATACCACAGGGGGTAGGTCCATGAGGGGGTTGCCGTCGGCGTCGAGCAGGCCTATCCACTGGCCGGCGTCGGCGATGATCTGCTCGCGGTGTTTGCGGTGGGCTGCCCAGTCGATCATGGTCACCTCCAGGGGTCGAGGGTGGAAACATGCCATGTGGCGGTAGCACCAGCAGGCAGTTGGTATGTACGTTGCTGACCTGCCGGCACCCCCTCAGGCAGGTATGGGATTTGCCGCCACAGGGCGTGGTCAACGGCGCCTGCGGGGTCAATGATGGCGCAGGAGTCGGTGGGGTTAAGGAGCAAGCGTCGGCGTTCGGAGGTGGCGGGCAGAGTTAGGGTGGCGCCGGAAGGGAGGACGATAGGGCCGCCGCTACCTTGCCAGGTAATCTCCAGGTAGGTGGTGGCGTCACCGAAGTTCGAAACGGCGAGTTTGCCGGTACCGGCGTAGGGGCCTACCTTCCAGACGCCCTCATCGGCAGCTAGAGGGATTCGCAGCTCTAGGCCGCTAGAGCGGCTATACACCTCGGCAGGGTCGGTGATGGTGCCGTCTAGCCGGCATCGGAGCCTGGCCACGCCACGGGGTGTGGCGGCCGCGAGCTGGCCTGGGCGGTAGTGAGAGAATGCCCTGCGCAGCTCGAAGGCCAGTGCTTCCGCGGGCTTGGTGGGGGTGGAGACCAGCACCAGGGTGAGCGACCCGCGGATCGGCTCGATGACATGGGATTCGAGCAGTTGCCCCGGCATCCCCACCGCAGTATGCGCTCGCTCCTTAACGCTACCGACGAGTTTGTCGACGCCGCCCTCGGCAACTTCGATCTGGCCGCCGGTGAGGGCGAAGGATGCGCCGTCAGGCGACACGTAGGTCATCTCATACACGGGCGGGCAGCCCCCTTTCTAACTAGATTCGGGCGTTCACATAGTCGGCACCGGTGGCAGCCTTCACTGCCTCGGTCGTGATGCGCGCAACATCGGCGCGTGTAAAGGTGTTCACACCGTCGGGGATGCGCACATTAATGTCGATGGTTTTCACTCCGGCTTGGGTGGCGCCGGAGCGGGCAGCCTCCACCAGCGCGCGGGTGTGCGCCAGCTGGGTTTCAGCAGCCTGGGCTTGGCGTGCCGCCAGCACCAGCATGGCATCGCGCTTGGTGGCTGCCACGCGGGCTGCCTCGGTGAGGGCGTCGATCTCCGCCTTGGTGGTGGCTTCAGCTAGCTGCTTTTGCAGGTTCGCGTAGTCCACCTGGGCTTTCAGCGCTTCGGCTTTCGCTGCGCCCGCGAGTTCTAGCTGTTGCCGCCTGGTATCGAGGAGGAGTTTTTGGGCGTCGGTGGCGAGCCCTAGCCGGTCGGTACGGTCTGTGGTTTGCCGTTGGATAGCGGCGATCTTCGATTCCACACCGTGGGCCATGCCGCCCAGGACGGCATCGGTCCATTGGTCGGCCAGCTTGGCACCGCCGATGGCTGCCTCGGCGCCGTATTGGGGGGTGAGCGCGGCGCCACCGATAGCGAGCGCTCCGCCGCCCAGGCCGCCCAAAACGACCCCGGCTTTCTGGGCTAGGCCCATGCCTTTCCAGGCTTCCTTCACGGAAGCTTTGTTGTTGAAGAGGTCGAAGCCGCCGCGCACCAGGTCGCCGAGGCCGCCGAGGGCGATAGTGGCACCTGGGATAGCACCCAGGGGGCCGCCGGCCGCGAAGCCTGCGGCACCGCCGGCAATGCCCGCGGCGATCTTGCCTAGGCCGCCGAGGAGTTTCCCGATGCCGCTAAAGCCAGCGCTAGCACCCTGGGCCGCCGCGGGGGTTAACCCGTATAGTTGGGCGGTTTGCTGCGTGAGCGCCTCGGTTTTAATCCTCAGCATCTCTACGGTGTTCGCCTGGGTCAGGGTGGCGTCGGCAACATCTAGCTGGGCCAGGGCTTGCTTCTGGGTGGCGGCGTGCTGGTCGGCAGCCGCCTGGGCACGGGCCTCGGCAACCGCCCACTCCGCGGCCTTCACCGCTGCGGTCTGGGCAACCACCGAGTCAGCAACCTGCCCGATCGAGAACACGCCCGTGGTACGGAAACGGTCGAGGGCGGCGCCCATGGCCTCAATGCCGGTCGCCCCCAGCAGCGCCTGCTGCCTACGGGTTTCCGCCAGCTGTTTCTCCGCCTGGGCCACCGAGATAGCGCCCTGTGCGCGGGCAGTATGCACATCCCATTCCGCAGTTTGCAGGTCCAGCAGAGATTTTTGCAGCGCTAGGCTGTTGCGGATCTGCGATTGTTGCAGCTCCCCTATGGCCTTCCGCTCGGCATCGGCGATTTCAGCGACTTTGCCGAGGGTGTCGAAGAACTCACCGAAGTGCCCAGCGGCGGAAGCTAGGTGCCCGCTCACGCCGTCGATAAGATCAGCGAGGGCCTGGTAGTAGGCTGCGGTGACTGTGCGCTCGGCGGCCTCTAGTCGCTTCGCGGAGTCGGCGGCTTTCTTCCTGGCCTCAGCCAGCTTCTCTTCCTGCTGGGCGATCTTCTCGGCAGCCTCTTGGGATTTCTCCGGGGCGTCTTCCCGTACTTTGGCAAGGTTGCGTTCGGCGTCGGCGATGTCTTCAGCGCTGGCCTTATCTTTGCTGCGGGCTTTCCGCAGCCGGTCCTGAGCATCAATCAGCTTGTCAGCGTTGTCTCGCTCGGTTTTCGACAGGTCTTTGCGGGCCTTGGCCAATTCCTTCTCGGCATCGGCAATGTCCTTAGACTCGTCAGCAATCGCCTTGCGGGTGTCTGCCAATCCTTTTTCGGCGTCGATGACGACCTGGCTTTTGCCAAGGAAGCCACCGCCCCAGGCGGCTAACTCTTTGGACCCGGCGCGCACTGGTTTGTCCAGTTCTTTCGCGGCTTTGACGAATGCCGTGGTTGCCGTCGCCAGTGCTGCGGTGAGCTTGTCGACAGCGCGGGACAGCTCCGGGGATGCTGCCTGCAGCTGGCCACTACGGGCCGCCTGGCTCAACGTCGGGGGCAGCACCACCTCGGGGCGACCAGAAAGGTTGACCGCCACGCCACCGTGGGGCAGAATGCCGCCCTGGTCATAGACCTTTGCGCCTAAGTACTTGATGGCCAGGTCATGGAGCGATTGGGCCTCGCCCCAGCTCACGCTGGTGCCGCCACCGGTGAGGCTGCTAAACGCCAGCTCCAGGGCGGGAAGGTTAAGGTCAGCAGCGCTGCCGGAAAAGTGCATCCAGTTCGTGAACCCCCGGCCGTCGAGAGGGCCGGCACCCCGCCCTATGGTGAGGCCACCACCGGTGTTACCGCCGGACTCAATATAGGTGCCATCAGGCAACCGGAGGGCGGTGTGCCCGTTGGCGCCGCCACCGTTATCCCACCAGCCAATCTGAAAATCGCCAGCGTTGCCGCGGCCAGGCAGGGCACCGTGTGCGGCAAGCCATGGGCCTTCCGTAGCGGTGCTCATGCGGGACTGGAAGATCGGCACATTCTCCCATGAGTTCACCGCGGCGCTCACAGCGCCGGAGCAATCCACACCGGCCAGGGAAAACCCGCCCAGGATGTAGGGGGTGCCATCCAGCGGGGCCAGATCATTCTTAACCTTCTGCACCCGCCCGCCCGTAGCGTGGCGGGGCAGCTCGTTATAGAGGGCCGCCAGGGCGCCTGGCCCATCACCCTGGTTCAGGTGGTGCAGGGTATGGTTGTACTGGTCAGCTGAGCGTCGGTTGATGACCCACTCGCCGGCATCCACCCACGCCACCGGAGCGCCTTGGGGGTTGACCGCCAGGATGCCATCGGTGGCGTCGGTGCCAGGGCCGGTTGTTGGTAGTCGGCCACCAGACGCTTTTCCTGAAAGCCCGGTGGCTTTCGCCGCTATGCCCATAACGCTGACTGGCCCCATGGCTGTCAGCGAAACTAGCGCGTTCCAGAGATCACGAATCTTGTTGTGCGCGGGCGCGGTGTTCGCGTCGACGGTTGGCATCGCTGTGGTGCGGGTGAGCGAGTCCAGCTGCTCCTTGGTGGTGTTAAATCCGGCATCGAACAGGTCCTTATTCAGTTCAGCCTGGGGGCGGGCTGACAAGCCTGTCAGGTAGTACAGGTCGCCTTTGGCAATCTCCCCAGTCTTGAGGAAATCATCAATGATGAGCTGCGCTTGGGGGGAAGGCTTCTGGATTGCCAAGTCGTCGACCAGGTTTTTGGCAGCTGCTACGTTGGTCGTGAACCGCGTGTCGTCCAGCAGCAGTTTCACGTCGACCGGCTTGTCGCCGATAGCGTCGGCTTTCGCTGCCACTTCTCCGAGCTTGGCCACAGCGTCAGCGTCGGTGGCGGTCAGCTTCATGTTGATGCCGTCAGGTAATTTTTCCGCTTTGATACCCAGGTCTTTGAGTACGCCCATGGCCTGGTCACCCACAGCCTTGACCTCGATGCTGGCGCCGGCTTCGAGTGGGTAGAGTTGGGCCCACACTGTGGCCAATTCCTTCTTGGCCCCCTCACCATTGACGCCAACCAGGGTCGTGATCTCTTTGGGCAGCACGCCATATGTGTCAGCTAGGTGCTGGACTTGCTCCGCGGTCAGGCCGAACTCCTGGCCGATAGTGGCAAAGGAACCCTGCATCTGCTGGTACGCCTCATTAGTATTACCGCCCGCGGTGGCGACTTTTTCCAGCTCCTGCCGCATCGTCGAGAGCTTCTTACTCAGCTCCCTAGCGGAGGCGTTTGTCATATCCAGCTTGCCGGCAGCCAGGTCACCCAAGTTCTCGCCCAGCTGCTCAACCGGATGGTTCGCTGTCTCGGCGGATTTCACCATGTCATCCACAGCCTGAGCTGCGGAAGCCATCGCTTCTTCTGCTGCTATGGGGGCCAGGCCCATAGCCTGCATGACCGATTCCAGGGCAGTCAGCCGGTCATTAGCGTTGGCCGACGAATCCGCCAAGGTGTCAATGCCTTTCGCAGCCTGGGCGGCGGCGGGGTCAACCCGGCGCGCAGCAGCGATGGTGTCTTCGATCTGCTTCCGTGATTTCTCCAGGTAGCCTGCAGCGCGCTCACCTTCCTCACCAGCGGCACGCAGCTCCCTGACTAGCTTTTTGTAGTCGTCGCCGCCCTCGGCAACAATACTGTTAAGATTCTCCATGCTCAGGCCAGTGGCGGTGAGCTTGGCTTTCAGCACTTCGTAGGCGTCTGATATTTCAGATGCACTGCGCGTCGCTTCCTGCTGTTCCTTCAGGGAAAGGCTGTTCCATTCGGAGGATGCGCGAGTGGGGTCCGCATGGGAGATGAATCCCTCTCGGGCTTTGCCGACGGCGGTGAGCTGGGTCAAACTGGCGTCGGCGAGTTGCTCTGCCGCTTTTTTCGCCTGTTCGGTTAGGGCGCCAGTGGTGCCGGAAACCGCTTTGGCCAGGTCATTTTGGGCGGCCTGGGTTACTTTCGCCGCCGACGCTAGCTTGCGCTGTGCGTCGGTGGCGGCATGGTTGGCCTCGACAAACCCGCCGATGACTGCGCCTGCGACCATGATGCCAACAGCCCATGGCCCGCCCAAAGCGTCTACTAGACCGCCCGCGGCGGACTTCATAAGGGATAGGCCGCCTTTAGCCGCACCCGCGGCAGCGTTGCCGATTTTCGCAGCATTGGAGGCAATGGTATTACCGGCGTAGAAGTAGCGCTTAGCCGCGACTTGCATGGTCTCCGACCCGGAGCTGAATGCCTCCCGCGACCTGCCCAGGGCCTGCGTCAACCCGTTGGATGATGTAATCATGTATTGGGTTTTCGCGTCGAACTCGTTGATGGCCTTGTGGCCTTTTCGGTAGTATTCTTGCAGGTCAGCAACACCCTGTTTCATCGTGGCCATCGACTGGGTAGCCTGCTGAATCTTCGTAGGGAAGTCTGTCCAGTTTTTCAGGGCCATGACGGCGGCAATGCCGAGCAGGGGCCCGGTGAAGTCGCTGGCGAGGGTGGCTGCAAGGCCGGCTACGGGGGTGAGGGCGGTAACAAGCCCATGCACAGCACCTGAAGCTAGGTGGATGCCTGATTCGGCGGCGGGGCCGATCTTGCCGAGGGCGGCAGTACCGGCGTCGGCGGCTGCCACCAAGTCATCCTGGAGAGCCTCGAATAGGCCGAGGGTGAGGTCTTCTTTGGCGTTGGCGAGGCGTTCCAGGGCGCCCGGCAGGCCTTTGGTTTGGGCTGCTGCTACCTCGGCGGCTTGCCCCTGTCGGGTGACTGCCTCTTTGAGGGCGTTGAAATCTTCGGTGGTTTTACCAGCAGCTATGGATGCGAAGCGCATGGCATCGGAGCCGAATAGGGTGGCGGTTGCCGCCTGGTACTGTTCCTCTGTCATGCGGTTTGATGCGGCGTTCAGCTGGCCGATCAGGGACGGCAGCCCTACGAACTTGCCCTTAGCGTCGTAGACGGTTAGGCCCAGGTCGTGGATGGCGTTTTGCGCGGGTTTGCCTTGATCGGTGAGCGCTAGCAGGGAAGTTTTCAGCAGGGTGCCGGCGTCGGAGCCGGTGATGCCGGCGTTGGCGAACATAGCGATCGCGGTGGAGGTATCGTCGATGCTCACGCCGAAGGCATGTGACACCGTGCCGGCCTGTTGGAGGGCCTGGGCCACGTCGGTGATCTCCGCGGCACTAGCGTTCGCCGAGCCCGCGAGAATGTCGGATACCCGGCCGGCTTCTTGGGCGCCCAAACCGAACGCTTGCAACGCCTGCCCCTGGATGGTGGCGGCCTGGGCGGCATCAATCTGGGCGGCAGCAGCCAGCTGCAAGGTGCCTTTGGAAGCTTCCATGGACTGGGCGACGGTTAGACCATTCTTGGCGAGCTCGGTCATAGCCGCTGCGGCATCAGATGCCGACGTGCCAGTGAGGCTAATGTCGTTGCCGAGTTCCCTAGCCTTGGCGCGCACGGCATCCATCTGCCCCGCAGTCGCCTGGGACACCGCCGCCATGGTGTTCAGTTGGCTCTGGTATTCGGTGCCGACGGACACAATATCGCTGGCGACACTACCAAGGCCGAGGGCGACGCCGATACCGGCGCCGAGTTTCCCAGCGATGCCCAGGGCGCTCCCCAGGCTGGATTCCAGGGCGCGGTTGAATCCTTTAGTGTTCGGCTCAACTAAGATGTCGATTTTGCCGCCGGCCATTATGCCCTCCTCTTAACTGCCTAGTTGCCGCGCATGCGCAGGAACTCCGTGATGGTGATCTTCTTTCTTGCCGGTTTAGCCGTCTTCTCCGCCGCCTGGGTGGCTGCTTGCACCAGCTGCTGCTGCAGCGCTGGCGGGCGGACTGCAACAGGCCACAGCTGTGGCTGCTCCGGGGGCTTCACTCCTAGTAGTTTCTGGCGGGTTTTCTCCGCCTGCACCTCGGGATCATCTGGGTCGGTGATCCACGACCTGTATTCGGAGTTCAGCCAGTAATCCTCCCGGTCCACCAGGCGGGCGATGTTTTCGTCGGTGGGGGTCCACTCGTCCAGCCCGTCAGCGAGTATCACCAGGTCGACCCACCACATTTCCGCCAGGCATTGGCGGTAGTTTAGGTGGTATTTGGATTGGAACCCGACCAGTCGCCTAGCAAACTCTTGGGGGCTGATTAGTTGGAGGATGTAGGAAAAAAATTGCCATCGGCATCCCGGTAGCCGCAGATCTCACCGATGACATCAAAAACCCGCATCACTTCAGCAAGACTCAGTGTCATGAGCTGGTCGACGAACGCCTCTTGGGATTTCTTGGGAGAGTCGGACACCAGGGCGATAACACGGGTGGCTTGGTCGTGGATCGCCTCATCAGCGTGGTCGAATAAAGCCCTGACGATGTTATGGGCTTCTTGGCCGGTGAAATCTCGGCGCAGCGACAAATCAACACCAAGCAGGGTAACCGGTACGGGGTCGCCGCCGCCAATAGCGAGAGCGCGCTCGAATAGGTCGATTTTTTCCATGAGGTTTGGTTTCTCCTAGTGTTTGGAATGGGATAAAGGTTCGGGCACTTGCCAGCACCCAGACGCCCTATATGAGGCCAGCCAGCTTGGCACGGAGGTTGTCGAGCACTTGTGGCGGGTGGCTGGGAGGCCTGGCCGGCCAAATAGGGCCCATAGCATCTGCTGCCCAGCGCGGCACCAAATGCACATGCAGGTGAGGGACGGTTTGAGTTGCTGCCGCCCCGCTGGACTGGATGATATTTAGCCCGTCTGGGGTGACAGCTGCACGTAACGCCGCGGCAACCCGCAAGACAGTGCGAGATAGGCACGCGGCGTCAGCTTCTGGCAGCTCCCAAATATCGGGTATGTGCCGGCGGGGAACCACCAGGGTGTGGCCAAGAGTCGCCGGTTGAAGTGGGAAAAATGCCACGGTATGGTCGTCGCGGTAGATTTCCCGCGCCCACTCCTCCCCCATGATGATTGCGCAAAATGGGCATGAAGTGGTAGCCATTAGGGCACGGTAATGCCTGCCGGCAGCTCGGGGATGATTTCCTCGTAGCCTTCAAGGAAGGAGTTTTCGAACTCCCAACCATCCAAATTCTGATCATCCAAGACGGCGCGCTTCGCCGGCGATGCAAGCGTCACGCGAGGGCAGTAGAATGCCATCTTGGAAACGCCGTCATCGAACCGGCAGAAGAAGGCAAATTCTTCGCCAAGCCCAAGCTCGGCAACGTAGAGATCGCCCTTCTTAGTGATCTTGCCGCCCTGCAGGCGGGTCAACAGGGCAGCCTTGCTGTTGTCGACAGCGCGGTACTTCATGCCGGATTCCAGGGCGTCGCGGATGATCTTGTAGATCGAGTTCCGCTTGTTCCAGATCTTTTTCTTGGTGACCTGTTGCTCGGCGGTTACCTCGATGCCTGCCTCGATGCCGCCGTAGGCGTCCCATCCGGTGAGGGTAGCGGCAAACGGGTCGGTGGGCATGGCGGTGCCTACGGGGGCACGGAAGGCATCGCCGTCCAGCCACACGTGGGCTTTTTTGGAATCAGCAAAATCAGACATAATGCACTCCTAACAGTTTAGATTGTGCGCCTGCGTAGGTGAACACCAATACGGACAGGCGCGTAGTAAATGATTCGGTCGAGACCTCGGTTTTTGTCTTCCAGCTGGATGGGGCCATCCACCCAGTGGGCGGACCAGGCGTGGGTGTCATCAACGATGATGTTTTTTGCCCTGGCCATTAGCTCCCCGGCGCGGGTGGCGAGGTTCCAGGCGGTAACGTCGGGGTCTTCGGGGATGTGGGAGACGTCGGGTCGGGGCACCCAGGGGGTGATTTGGATGAGCACCCGGTGCAGCCGGGGGTCGCCGCCCTGATGCCCTACAGCCTTGACTGTGACGTGGGGTTTAGTGAGTGGGTCGGGGACTTCTCGGCAGGTGACGGCACCACCATGCAGCAGGCGAACAAATTCGGCATCAGCCAGTAGATGTTTGCGTACTTCTCCGGGGATGTAGGCGGTGGGGATTATGTTGCTCATCGGGGCCTCATGCCTCGGTAGCGGCCGAATCGCATGGCGGTGCCGGTGAGGGTAGCGTGGGCGGGGGTGTCGGCAGTGCCATACTCTTTGTGGATTGCGAGTTCGTCGTTGTCAACAACCCGCACCATGGTGCCCCGAACGTTGACGCCGATGCCGTCACGGTAGTCGCCGGTGAGGACGGGGGCGATAGCTTTAGCTTGGCTGGCTATCTCCTGGGCGATTTTCTTTCGGGCCGGCACTGTTTGGCGCCGCAGTTCGCGGAGTATTCGGCGCCGGTACAGGGTGAGTTTCGCTTTCGCCACTGGGGTTCTCCTCCTTTGTCTCCTTCTCGGCCGCTTCGGCGGCGCGGGCGGCTTGTTTCTTGCGGATGTCGGCCAGGTGGTAGGGGCTGCCGGCCGCGGTAAAGAAGGGATTGCCGGCGTCGTCGGTGCCGTGGTAGATGCCGTCGTGGACGCCTTCTTCCTCTGGCAGCAGTTGCTCGGCTTGGGTGGCGGGGATGGTTTCGGTCATGGTTGTTCTTTCTCCTTTGCTCTGCGGACTCGTGCCGCAATGTAGTCGGGTGGCCGGCCTGGGATGCCGCGGGCGATGCCGTCGCTGATGCACTGCCACACTCGGCCGTCGGGACCTGCGAATTCATCTTTGGCGGTGACGTCGAGGCCTGCCACAGCGGCACCTGCGGGGGCGAACATGACGAGGCGTTCGTCGCGGATGCCTCCGGTAGGCGTGGTTTCTTGCATGCCGGTCCAGTAGGCCTCTTGGACGAGGCCGGTGCCGGCAATGGGTTCGTAGGTGGTTGCGATGATTTCCCCGGTGATGGGGTCGTCCCGGGTGGTTGTTTGCCGCCGATACTGCCACCCGGGTTGGAAGAGGACACGAGGGGTCAACATCGGCCCTCCGGCAGCGTAGGTGTTGCTTTGCGACGGATACTCCAGGCGCCCTGGGCCAGCTGTGGGGACAGCAGGACGATCTCATCGGTGGTGAGCCACAGCCTTGAGCCCTGCCCCAACGCCCCGTCGGTTTCCCATTGCATGGTCACCTCCGGGTAGGCTAGCTGGGTGAGCCCACCCCGATCATCCTTAGCGATGGCGCGGGTCACCATGTCTTCCACAACGCCAGCAACAACCTCAGCGCTGAGCCGGCGTTGCTGGATACGGGTGGGGATGCTGGGGAACCTCTGGAGGATGATGTGCTCTGCCCGTTCGATAAGGCGTTTCGCTTCCTCTAAGCGGGCGTCGTCGAGGTGTGGCCACAGGGTTTTAGGATCGGCGGTGAGCCAGGTGGCCATGGGGGTTACTCCTCCACTAGTGGGGTGGCAGCGGTGACTGCTGCGATAATTTCCGCTTTGGTTTTGCCTTTGACTTCGATGCCGAGCTGAACAGCTACGGTGACCCAGTCGGCTTTCGGGGCGCCATCGGCTGGCAGCTGGATTGGCGTCTCCTGCGGCGTGGTAATTTCCTGGTCAAGGATGATGTAGCCTTGACGCCGGTAGTAGTCCAGCCGGTAGTCGGGGACGTCAGTGCAGACGCCGCCAACGAACAGGTCAGCGCCGATGGGGCCTGTGTAGCCCTCGACGGGGGTTTTCACGATGGCCATGATGATTAGGCCCCGATCTTGACGTTGCGCAGCACCGCGGCGGCCCGGGTGGACTTGAGTACCGGGGCGACCGGACCCAGTTCCACTTCGCCGCGCTTCACGGCGCCGGAGGTGCTGAAGTCGGGCAGCCAGGTTCGCAGCATTTGGCCATCGGTGGTGGTCACACCGTGGAAGCCGTCTAGGCCGATGCGTACGGCATAGATGCTGGTCTTGCCCGCGGTCACGGGGATCACCGGGTCGTTTGTGCCGGCTTTCTCGCCGGCATCCGCCAAGATGACGTTACCGAGCATTTCCCGGGTGATTTCATGGCCACCCGCACCCAGCAACCCCTCGACCGGCTGTTGCGTGTAGAGGTTGGCCCGGCGCGCAGCCGACCGGATCTTCGCCAGCACACGCTTGTTACAGAGCAGCAGGGTGGGCGGGCCGTCCAGGGCGCCGAGGAGTTCGTCCAGGTCGTCGAGGATAGCCAGCGCAGTGTCGACGGTGGTGAGGGCAGTCCAGTCTTTCTCCCCCGTAGTGTTCAGCTCGGTCGCAGAGTCCTTCAGCGCTTTGTCCAGGCCATCAAACCCTTTGGCGTCGACTGCGACATCGCCGGTGATGATCGCGTCGTTGAACTTGGCGTTCGTGGCTTTGATGAGTTGGGAGGTCTGCAGGGCCACTTCGTCGCTGGCTGCGGGGCCGAGGTGGGCGAGCACCCGGTCTACCTCAAACGTGCCGCCCAGCGGTTTGAGCTCCACAGACTTTTTTACAGTCTTAACTTCTTGGGGGGTGTATTCTTTGCCGATTTCGCGGAAGTCAGCGGCACGCTGGGTGACTAGCCGGCGGTAGCCGTATTCGAGAGTGGCGCCGCCACCTGCGGGGTTGACCGCGGTATCGAAGATCAAAGCGTCTAGCAGCGGGGAGTTTTTACGGAACTCGTCGATGATCGCCGGATCGTAGTCTTCTAGGGTGTTGAGTTTGGCGTCTGCCAAGGTAATAGGCATAGCGAGCCTCCTTATCTTTTATGTGATGTTGTAGTGGTTACGGAGCGCCTCGGTGAGGCTGCGGGGAGTCGTCTTGCCACCGGCGTGGTGCCCTTGGGAGGGGTCGACCGGCGGCTCGCCTAGCGCCGCGGCTAGAGCCTTAGCGTCGGCGACGAGTTCTTCCGGGGTTGAGCCCTGGAGCCGCCCGGCCAGATCAGCAGACAACCCTGCCGTTTTCAGCGCCTCGGCAACCGCCGCCTGGCGCTGCTGGTCGGCGATCTGTGCTTCCAGGGCTGCCACGCGGCCTTGGGCAGTCTTAAGGTCTGCCGCGGTTTTCTCCTGCTCTGTCATCTGGGCTCGCTCGAACTCCGCCAAGCGTGCCCTCAGTGCGGTGTTTTCTTCCTCGAAGGCCTGCCGTTTATCACGCTCTTTGGCAAGATCAGCAAGCACCTGACTCTTTGAACCCCGACCATTCGGGTCGCCGCTGTCCCCGTCACTATCGCTGTCGTCGGTGTTGCTGCTGGCGGCTGATGCAGTTTCGCCTTCCCGCTGCCGGCCACTGGCCTGGGGGGTAGAAGCCGCTCCTTCGGCAGCACTAGAGCCGCCAGCTAGTGACTGGCCGTCGATGGGGGGCTGCGTAGCACACCGAATGTGGTATCGCATTAAACCATTGACAATCACGGATCTTCCTTCCTTCTTTGTTTTTGGGCATAGAAAAACCGACCTCCGCTTTCGGGGGGTCGGTGTCAGTTTTTTAGGGGCTTACCAGAGTGGGCAGCTGAGGGGCGGCGGGGCGGCGTTTTCGTACTTTTCTTTCCGGTCGCAAGGCTTCCACATGCCAATACCCGCGAGCGCATCTACGTATTCTTCGGCCTGCTCACGTGGCCACCCCATGGTATCCATATAGGATTGCACGATGACATCCCAGCGAGCATCAATAGGGGCATCTGTGAATAACATAATTACAATGCTACACCTGGGTAAAAAATTCATCAAGAGCAGGCATAATATACTGCGCAAATTCGGAGTCCTGCCACTGTACACTATCTAGAACGTGCTCCCGGCCCCGGTGAAAATTCAGGGTGTTTACCAGCCTCGGCACCTCGGTTTTAGTAGTCACCCACTGGGCATATGCCCGAGCGAAAAGCTCATCATCTAGCAAAAGATAGATCTGGGTGCGGCTCTCCGTTAGATTCCCCGTATACGTTGCAATCTCACGTGTCGACGGTGCTTGCCGAATCGCCGCAAGCACAGGTTTCATCTCTGGCAGGGTTTCATATTTCCATTTGATGAGATGTCCTAATTCGTGGAGGGTGGTTAGCTCCTGCCCTTGGAAAGTCCCGTTGATCGTTACTCGGTAACGTGTAATCCCATTTTCAACGGTTCGGTACGAAGTTCCGCGGATCGGGCTCTCTTCCACTTTCGTCCCGAGGCGATCACGACCGTTCATTAGCTCGATTTTGTATTCGTCGGGGAGGAATGTTTTCCCTTGGTGCGCGTCATCCATATAGCTCAGTGCCCGGTTGACAACCTTGCGGAATTGCCTGGGGGTCGTGGTTATACGCTGGGAATACTCGTGTTTCAGCCTAGCGTCAATCTCGGTGCCGAGGGCGGGTTTAGCCTGATCGTCAGCACTACTCTTTGCAGAGAGCGCAATGCTGGGTCTGGTGTCAATCCTGCGTTTGGCCGCCAGGACTTCGGGATCACGCTTCGCCCACGACCACTTGCTAGACAAATCTGGTGTGGCGTCGGTGAGGAAGCCGTTCTTATGTAGCAGCGCTAGGGCCAGGTCACGGTCAGCGCCGGCGATACGGTAGATTTCTTCCGGCATCAGCCTAGCTACCGACGTGCGCCGGTATCTACCGCCGTTTTTTTGTAGCGCCGCACCGTATTGCTTCCGCAGGTAGTCGGACGCCCACCCGCGTTTCGTGGTGCCTTCGGTGGTGACGAGTCGCCGCCTACCGCCTGCCGAGGTGATGGTTTTCATGCCCCGGCGGGCGTTAACAACTTGATTAATGTCGGCGCCGTCCCGAATGGCCTTGACACCCGCTTTGGTGAACACCTTGGCCTGCTGCTCCGGGGACAGGGAATCGAAGTATTCCTTGGCGTCGAAATAGAACAGTTTGTGCATATCCGACGTGGCCTCGGAAACCGGGATAGCGGTGCAGTCGCATCCGGGGTGCCGAAGGAACTTCATACTGCTGCCGCCTTTTTTGCCTGCTAGGATGGCGCATCTGGCGCAGCATGGGGGGCGAACCACCCGGATCCACGTGGTGCCAGGCCTGGCGGCTAGGTGGGTGAGTATGGCCATGCGGGCGGCATCAGAGATGGCGGTTTGGGTGGCGGTTGCGAGCATCACGCCCGCGTGGTGCCACGCCTGCGCCCGCTCCACTACGGGGGCTTCGGCGTCGACCAGTTCGGTGATTTTTTGGGCTTGGGCGTAGGCGAGCCCCATCACGGGGTCGCCGCTGCCTGTTACCCCGGCGAACGCCTCCGGGTCCGCTGACAGCTCCGGCACCTCATCATAGTGCTGTAAGTCCAGTGCAACGTCCGCCGATGCGATTGCTGCTTGGGCCGCTAGTAGCTGCCCGTGGGCCACCATCTCGGTGAACGGTAGGGCGTGGCTGGCGAACCAGGCATTGGGGTCCTGCGGCGCGTTGGGTCGCCAGGCCGCGAGCACCCGCCGAACTATCTGGGCGATGAGTCGCTGCCGGTAGTCGGCGGCGGCCTGTAGTTGTGGGGGGAGCCTGGAGTACTGGGAATCCAGCATGGTAGGCCTCCCTCCATGCCGCTAGACGACGGCTAGCGCGACCGCGACTACGGCGGTTCGCGTTCGCCAGCCTTGTCGTCAGCGCCGCGTTCGAGCTTTTCGATGATGCCGCCCATGCTGTTTTCCTGCTCCAACCATTCGAGTTCGCGGTCGATGCGTTGTTGTGGCCATCCCATCTCGGCCATGGCCCCGCGCACTGACATGAACGGCCTGCCGCCAGTGCTCTTTTGCAGCGCATCGGCCCTCTGCGATTCCGTGGGGGTACCGGGATTCTGCCATAGGGTGCTGATTTTGCCGTCGGCTTCCCAGCTGCCGGTGCGGATCCGTTCGGCGATGCCGAGCGCCCACGCCCAGCCGGCGCCCATAAGGACGTTCAGCCGTTCCACCTGCTTCACAAGGCGGGATTCATCAGCGCGAATAGCTCCTTCGGCGGCGGGGTTGACAGTGTTCTGCCCCATCATCCGCACCGGCAGGCCGGTCACAGTTGCCGCCTGCTCGGCCAGCATTTTGATGGTGTCGTGGAAACCCGTCAATTGGGCGCCCGACAGCTGCTCGATCCTGGCGTCTTTGCTGGAGATCGCCCAGATGGCACCTAAATAAGTCTCCCAGGGGTCGTCGATTTGATTGCCGTCAGCGTCCACAAAATCTTTCTGAGTTACACCCAGAGCCACTTTCTGAGGCGTTGCTACAGTCTCCATGGCTAGCTGGAGCTGCAGCATCACCCGGCCCGCCATATCGACCAGCGGCCGAAGGTCAGCGAGCTGAGTTTCACCCGACCATTCCCCGGTTCGTTGCCGGTTGAGGATCATCACTAGAGGCACCCGACCCAGGCGATGTTTGATACGCCTGGCCGCTTCCCATTTCCCGGCGCGGCGGTCGATGAGCACGGTGGAGTCGGGGAGGTAGAGAGTCATGTATTCAGCGACGCCGGTGTCGTCACGGTAGATGCGGAGGGCAGCGGTCATTTCGCGGGTGCGCGCATCGACCAAAGCGGCTATGTCTTTGGGGGATTCGGGCATGATCCGGGGCCTGCCGCCGCCGTCGCGGGCGGCAACAGAGATGAATGCCCGACCGTAAATCAGCAGGTCACGGTGCACCAGGTGAGACAGGGAGTCAAGGTCGTTGGCTTCCCAGTCGGCACGCAGCTCGGCGTCTTCTTCGAGTGCCCCGGAGCGTAGGAACATCCTCACATCCTGGCGCTCCTCAAGGACGTCGATGTAGGTGCGGCACCAGTTCAGTGGGAAAGCGAACGGCTGCACGTCGGGCGGCACCGCGATGCCTAAATTGCCGATTTCCTGCAGGCCCTGGTAGTAGCGTTCGTTCTTGCGGTCTTCCCGGCGCTGCCGCTGAATCTTGTTGAAGAGCTTCTCGGCGAGTCTCCGTTCTTCTGGCGTGAGTTCCATTGTCGTCACCTCCTTCTGCGGCGGCCTAGCACAACAACCCTGGCTGCCGTTGTGCTATTTTCCCAGTCGTCGGCGTGGGCGTCCATGGCTGCTTCGTGGGCGAGCACGGTAGCCATAGCCGGGTCAATCTTTTGTTGCTCTGTTGCTTTGCCGAGCACGTACATTTGGCCAGGCTTGGCGACTTTTCGGGCGTTGGCTATGGCCAGGCTGGTGAGCGGGCAGCCATCATGGGTGATGCGCCCCGTTGTCAGGTCTACCTCAAACCGTCGGATGGCCTGGTACATGCGTTTGATGCTGTTTGTGGCCCACTCGAACACATGTTCCGAGCCGTATTTGAGTGCCCATTCGCCGATCTCCGAACGCCAGTCTTGGGGGTCGCAGTACATGCGTTCCACCTGGTAGCGGTCGAAGAGTTCGTCGATGGCGGCTGCCACTTCCCCGCGGGGTATCCGGCCCTGCCACTCGGTAGGATTCCAGATAGTGGGCCTGTCATCTGGCCCGTAGCGGGGGGTAAACGAAAACCCGGTAAGTGTTTCGCCCCGGATGGCGGTCCAGTCATTGTTTTCTGACCCGTCGAAGCCCACGCAGATGCTAGTGCCGTCAGGGGGATTCTTCAACCATTGCATAGTGTTCCTCCCATAGTCCTGCTGGCAGCCAGCTGCCTGATGAGTAGGTGATCCGGTTACCGAAAAAACGCTCGGCCTGTTCGGGATCACGGAGGGATATTTCGTCAGCCTCGGCCAGCACCGCGGCGATATTGACCCAGGGGCTGCCCTTATAGACGGCTTCGAGGATTCGGCGCCGGTCTCGTTTCCGCTCCCACTTCAAATGCTTGGGCGGTGGAATGTAGAACGTCGCCACATCATCCAAGTTGGCTTCAAGCGTCGTTTGGGCAACCGACTGCTCCGCACTGTCGTAGGCGTTTGTCGTCTCGATCGCCCTGCCACCCATGCCTGCCAGACCACGACGCTGGGCGTCGGCGACTTTAGTCATGCGGTTGCGTTTGGTCCACAACCCCGTTTCGTCCTGTTCACAAAACGTTACGGGGTTGCCGACGCGGCTGTCGGCGCTGGCGGTTACGGCGTCGATTCGGTCGGCGTCGTCGCCGCCCAGACCGCCAAGGATGCGCACGAACCCATCCCGGACCGCCATTTGGCGCCGGAGGGGACCCATCTGGATCATCGCCCGCAGCGGCCTATAGGTGTTCTCCACCTGGTCCTCGGATGTGGCAGTCAACTGGATCAGTGGCGATGGGTGAGGTCTGCCCTTGGGTTCCCCAGCCTGGTAGGGGAAGACGAAGCCGCAGTCGCAGCCCCAGTCGGAACACCTGTAGGCATCCCCAACGGAAGCCCAGCCGTCAAACTCGGCAGGACCCACTGCCTGGATAGCCGTCATCGACGCCGCCCACGGCCCTTTACCGGTCTTCTGCGGGGCGATAACCTGCAGACGACGGTAGGTGAACGCCCTGGCACCCAGGGGGATGTTTTCCCATTGCAGCCCGGCGCGGATACGGCCGAAGTTCGCGGCGCACCAGAATTGCCAATCGGACCAAACGAATGCCTCCCCACGCCGATAGCCATCGGGGATGAGACAGTGAGCCTGCACCCAGGCCTCCCACAAATCCCCGAGGGTAGGGAATTCGACAATCCAATCAGCCGGTAGGATCATCGTCATCATCCTTTACCGCCCGCAGGCGACGTCTGGGCGGACTATCACGCTGTGGCGGTGGGGCCGACTCGGTGGCGGAGTCGCCGTCAGCAATGGAGATTGTCCAGCCGTTGAGCAGGAGACCAGCAGGCGACAGACCGATGCTATCGGCAAGCCGCAGCACTTGGGTCATCATTGAAGGCGTAGCCCCTGGTGCTTCGCTACGGACCGCCCAGCGCACATAGTGCGCGATGGTCAGCCACCGCCATTCTTCTTCCGCCCACGCCACAGCTTGGGGAAACTTCCAGACTTTTTTCCATAAGGCACGTTCCCTGGTATAGCCGGTTGGTAGTGGCCACGGCGGAGGTTTGCCCGTGTAGCCGGACGCCGGCAGCACCCGCAGCTCCGCGGAGATACCGCGGGCATCAGACCTGCCGGACCGAGGGTCCGGCGGCGGCCCCGACCGGGGCCTAGCACCACCACTGGGCATAAAAACCACCCCCATCAAAAGGTTTCATCAAGCAAAATACTGGGTTTGAGGGTTCAAAAAATAGCAGGCCAGAAGCGGTTTTTGAACCCTCTGCACCATCTAGCCACCTCCGTCACGGCCAATAGCAGGCCTGCTACAGGGGGTGTCCCCCTGGGGTCAGTGGCGGCCGCGGCGGGCGGCGAGCCGGTCGGCGCCGTGCCGGCTGTTGCAGCTGCGGCACAGCACCACCAGGGGCTGGCCGGGGTCGCCGCCGTCGGCGAGGGCATGCGAGTGCTGGGCGGTGAGGTCCCGCGCCGGGTGCGGCGGGCGGCGATAGCCGGGGCACACATCACCATGGGCGGCGCGCCAGGCGGCAACAGCCCGGCGCCGAGACTCCCGGCTACTTGGCTCATCGCGTTTGGTAGCCACGGTAGCGCGCTGGTGCCGCTCATGCTCTTGGGCGTGGCTGCGGCACCGGCCCCGGTAAACAGCAGGCTTCGGGCACCCGGGTTCACAGCAAATGCTTCCTGCGCGCGGCATGACCACCACCCCTAGCTCTTGAAAAGTTGAAAGCATATAGGTGCCGTATCCGCAGCAGCATGGGCTTAGTGTCGGGTAGTGAAGAAAAAGGAAAAGAAGCCCCCGACAGGCCGCGGAAAGCCAAACCCCGGCCCCAATACCAAAACGGGCCATCCCCACATAGTGGGGAGCTGCTGCGGATACGACGAAACCCCTTGAGCCTTGGGCCCAGGGGTTACGAGCGTCAGCTTACACCATGGGGTGTAACACCGCAACACCAACGCCAGGGGCGGCGTCGATGCAGGCGCGCTCGGCATCAGCGTAACACACCAGCAGCTCATCATCACCGGCTGCCGTCCGCACCAGCCCAGCTTGGGCCCACCGCCATACCCGCATGTGGCTCACCCGATACCCGCACCGGGTCAACCACGAGGCAACTACACGGCACGACGCCCACTCCGGCGGCGCTTCTTCATACTCATCAGCGCCAGAGTCGGCCACCACCTCAGACACCAGGCGCGACTGCGCCACGATCTCCTCGGCGGCCATACCGCCCCACGGCGCCTCATCGAACACCCACAGGCGCCGCTGCAGCCACCCAGCCAACACAGGAACGCTATGTTCCTGAGGGGCGCCGACGCCGGATGTCACAGCGATCTGCCCCGCCCAAAACGCCAAGAGATTTTCCGTACGCATCTTCAAATCCAACATGGACAAATTCACCGGCGGCCTCGAAGCACAAGCCGACCGGCCAACCGGAGTATCACCACCACTACCCCTGCGGAAGGTAAGGAGATCAGCCATCGCTCCCCCCTCAGTCTCCAGCACGTAAAGAGCTTTCCCTAACTCATGTAAAAGGTAATCGTCCACCAGGTTTCCCTTCTCTCTTAAAGAAGTATCTTACCTGGGCTGCCGCCTAACGGCGGCCTCCCCGACCCGACCCGACCCGACAAGACTAGAATCGCAACCCCACCGTCCTGAACCCGATCTGGATCATATCTAGATATGCGCAAATCGTTATGAACATAGGCAAAGAAAAACTCCCCAGGCGCCGTCTGGGGAGGGCAATAGTGAATCAGCGGGGCTGGTGAGTGCGAAGAGGGCAAGCGACGGGTGCTATGACATTAGTCGCAACTATGCGCACGTGATGGCACCCAAGGCGCCGTTTTCGCTGTTCACGGCGGGTTTGAGTGCCGCAGCGGGCAACTCAAGGGCAAGTGCTTTCAGGCATGGCTAATCGCCGCTACAGGCTTGCCGTAGCGGCTAGAGGGGTATGAGTTCGGGAATGCCCGTAGTTATTCTCGTTGGCGGCCTCCGCGGCGGCGGTTACGGCGACGGCGCCGATGCCTGCACCCATGTTCAAGACCGGCTGTGGTTCGTTGCGCGGTTATTGGTCGTGCCCCATGATGATCGTCCTGCGCACTCCCCGGCGCGGCGTCTGGGTGTTGTGCGGGCTTTGTGTCGTGTTCTGGCCGCTGTGCGGGTTCTTGTTCTTGGTGTGGTGACGCATCTTCTGCCTGGGCAGCTGCCGAGTTGGCAGACTTGGCAGGGGGTGTTTCTATGTGGCCTTCGAGTACCCAGTCTGGGGCGTCGTCGAGGGGGTCGCTGAACCCATCAACACCGATTGGCGCTGACGAGGTTAGCGGGGTTGGCGCCGGGTCACTAGCCACCGCTTTGGGCGCACTGTTCTTGCTCTTGTGTTCAGCGGGCGTCTGGCGCGCCGGGGTTTGGGGTTCCTGGGTGGCGACGCGTTGGGCTTGGCGTTCCTTCCGTGAAATCACGTGAATGCCGTTGTCCTGTGCGTACTGGCTGCTGTTGATAAACTCCAAGCTGGCGGCAGTGTAATAGACCTCGTCCGGCGTTGGCGGATCTTGGAGGTCTAAAACCACCCCTGCGCCGCGCTTGCTGTTACAGCCGCGGCAGGCAACAACCAATGTCTCAGGGGTGGACTCCTTATGTCCATTGAGTGAATCGTAGGTGGCGCCCCTAGCAGAACGCCGGTCTCGCCAATCCACAGTCTTCTTGCACCACCGGCACTGGTCGCCATCCCGGACGCGAACAGTGATGAGCAGCTCGGGGTTCTGTTTGTCTTTCGCCCTGCGTCGGTCGATCTCCATTTCCTCTTTCAGCCGGATATGGTAAAGCGTGGGGTCATCGACGATACGCAGCATTGGCCGCCCCTCGGGGCCTTCTTCCCGGAAGAGCAATCCCGCATTACAAAGGTTTTCGATAACGATTTTTTCCCGCCCCGGCGCTATTTGTGACACGGCACCATAACCTACCCAGTAGTCGGTAGCATGCGCCGCCGAAATACTTACTAAGTCGGCGAGGACGCCTTTTGCTTCATTCTTCAGCAGATGGTCACCGCCGCATACCTCAAGCAGCCGAATCATCAACGGGTGAGTGGTAAGCGTGTCACCTCCCCTAAACCACATACGCCCCTCCCTCTTCTAACAAATAAACGTGCACAATGCAAATGAAAATATGGTTCGTCATGCCGCACCACCCCGAGCATGCGCCCACCTGGAGCACACGGGATAGCACTTGTCACACAACCCCTCCCCCACGTGCCGGAGCGGATATTTTTTACTGCGGCGCCCCCTGGCCTGGATCGGTGGCTCCGCCTGCGGCAGCATCTGCTTCCCACAGGCACGGCACCGCTCCTGATACAAGTCCCCTTCCTTACCGTGCTGCTGAGGAATGTCTGAGTATCGGCCAGCAACCACCCCACCCACGAGGACGCCCCGGCGCTCCGTGTCGGAGAGCATGCGTTCACACGCCCCCAGCAACGGACAGGTAGCGCACAGCAGCCTAGCCTGCTGTTGCCTAACCAGCGCGTTTTTAACCGGCTCACCGGGGAAAGTAGGATCCCACAGGCTCGGCCGTGTAGCTGTCGCCTGGTGCCGGGGCTGCTGGCAGATACCGAGAATCATAACTAGACCGCCCCGCCACTAAGGTTCGGCCGCGCAGTAATCTGCCGCGGCGCCACCGGCAACGTGGCCACATACTCGAACCCATCAGCATCCCGCGCCGGGCCACCGTCGGCGGCGTTGGGCCTGCGGATGTCCGTTACCGTGGAATAAGATTCCACCATGCCGCCCAACGGCACGTAGCAGCGCGCTAAGTAGTCACCTGGGGGCAGGCCAATGGGTGAGCAGAATGGCATCCCTGCGTACTGGATAGCAGCGCTGATGGCGTCCATCTGGGCGGCGGTAAGAACCACCGGCGAGGCAGCATCAACACCGTGTCTGGCTTCATCGCGCACCCGGTCCATGACGGCAGCGACGTCGGTGGGCAGCGTTGGGGCCAGCCGTGCCGCAGTGACGTCGGTGATGTCGCCACAAGTGCCGGATAGGTCTTGGAGGGTGAGTTCATTCTCTGAGACGAACAGCGCGCACTGTGCCTCGGGGGCTTTCTTGAAATCCGGCTTAAGCTTCAGCAGCAGCCTGGCTGATGCCGCCGTGATTTCCACCTCGGCATGTTCGGCAGCAACAACGGCGAAATAAGTGGACACCACCGCCTGGATCATATGCCGCGGGTTAGCAGCACACACCAGCAGCCGCTCACCCCGAAACACCAGCTTGACGACGTCGAAGTCCTCAACCTTCCGACTGGCCACTTTGACCACGGCGCGGATCGCGTTATGCAGCTCCCGGGTGAACAAGACTGCTTTTGACTTGACCGGCAGCTGGGAATAGTCAGGCATGGGTCTCGGCCTCCCGGATCCTGGCGGCGGCATGGATAGCATCCAAGTATGGCTGGTCCAGCGCCTGGGTGGCGGCATCCAGCTCATCAAATGGCACCAAATCTTTGTGCAGGGGCGCACTGTCAGCCCGCCAAGCAGCCCAGGCATCATGAACGTCTGATAGCGTGGCAGCAGTGCCTTTAGCGCGCATGAGCACCGCATAGATAAGGAATAGGGGGAACTGCTCGTCGTCCGGCCTGGCAATGTTTTTCGGTAGGCACCGGCAGATGAGCGCGGCGTCTTCTTCGAGGTAGGTCAGCATTTTAGGACTCCTGGAGAGTGCGGAGGGTATCAATAAGATGGGGATTGTCTTCCAAAACGCCGTAGGCGGCGGCAAGCACTTGCCCCGGCGCGGCGTGGGCGATGCTGTATGCGGCGGCGGGGATGGGCACTTCGGTAACTCGCCAGCCGTCGGCGGAGTAGACGACCGCATAGGGTTCACGTTCCCCGGTAACGGGATTGCGGGGCCAGTCAACGATCGCCCACGTTTCGCGGATATGTAGGGCACCGATAGTGTCGCCGGACGCGGCAAGCGACGTTCGCCGAATGTCAGTGGCGTTCATCGTGTTTTCCTTAGGTTGGGTTGGTGGGTTTTACGTGTGCAGGTTTCCATGTGCGCCACGTACAGTCGTTCTCCCGCGATCCGGGCTTGTTCCCTGGCGACGCCGTACACGTAGTGGGCGCGGCCCAGACTGATACGCCAGCGGCCGTCTAGGGTCGGGCAGGGGTCAAGTGGGAGGTTTTTGTCGTTGGTGGTTTTTGCCCAGCGGATTTCTGCGCCGCACCAGCGACACCATGCGCGGCTCATGCTGGCGCCTCCTGCTGCTCTGCCCACTGGAGGATCCGGGTTAGCTCCTGCCGTAGTGTTTCCTGCCGCTGGCGCTTGTACATACCCACCCACTCCCATGCGGTAGCGATGGGCACAAACACGCAACGGTGAATCACTGGCAGCCCATATAGGCACATTTCGGGTAGCACCCCGAACCCTGGCACGCAGGCCACCAAATCGCCCAGGGCGATAGCAGCAGGGTTGCCCGCATCAAAGCAGACAGACACCAAACGTCCTGCATACACTCGGCGGGCTACTGGCCCCGCAAGGGTAACGGTCGCAGGCATCACTCTTCACCGCCGTTCACAATGCTGTTAACGGTTTTCAGCCCATCAATAACTCCGCGCATGTGCGTTGCTGCGTGTTTCATGCATTTGAAAGCTTTGCCGTCGTCGCCGTTTTCGAAGGCTTCCCGGCATTGGTCTATCGCGGTCAGCGCCGCGGCCGCTGCCTGCCGGATACTGTCCACAAGCTCTGTGGGCAATTCCGGTGCCGGTCGTATCTCAGAATCCGGCATGGCGGCGGCATCGGTGTCAATGCAGTCAGCGTCAGCGCCCGTGTCAGCACCGACCATGCCGGCTGCCGGCTCTGTAACCGGCACAGTCACCAACCACGGATCCTGGCAGCATTCCCGAGACTCGTGGGCAGCTTTGTAGGCATCGCGTTGATCGCAGGCGTCATGCAGCGCCGCATGCAAATCGGTAGCACGCTGCTCGGCGACTACTTTCGCCGCCGTCAGTGCCTCAACCTGGGCGTGTAAATCATGGATGATTAATGCGACGTCGAGGCCGCTTTCCGCTTCGGCGTTCCCCCGCTCAAGCAGCTTAGCGATCAACTCTTGTTGCCAGACGGTAGTAGCTGTCAGGCTGTCTGCGAGGCGAGATGGTAGGTCAGCGGTAGAATCCGGCATGGCGGTATCCTTCCTGGTCGGCCACCGGATGAGCATCCATGAATGCCGTTAAGTCAGCTAGGGCGATCCGGTAGGGGGCGTTGCGGCCCGCAGTGGTAGCCATCGAAGGCTGGGTAGCGCGCAGCACGCCCTGGCGGCAGAATTTCCTGATCTGCCATTGGGAAAAGCCGGAAAGCGTGGCGGCTTGGGCGGTGGTTAACCATTGCGGTAATTGAGGGGTAGTGATATGATTCATGTGCCTTTCCTTTCAAAGGCTTTACGACGGGGGCTAGTTTGGGTAATTTGTGCTAGCCCCCGGTTTTCTGTTTATAGGGGCTGCTGCCGCCGCTATCAGCGACAAGAAGTGTGCATTATGAGCAGGCGGCCCTCTCCCTGCCACCCGGCAAGGCGCCAAACGCTGACCCGCCCAAGCAGCGACCAGCGGCCATAGCCGCACCAATCGACACATCACGAGCAGCGAACCCCGGCACTGCCCCGCACGGGGCCAACACCCAATAGGCACCCGGCCTGGCAACAACCGCTCCCCCGCAGTGCGCAGACAAAACGCCACCAGGCAAGCAGACCAAACATCAAGAGGAACCACGAGGCAACTAAACCAACATGGGGTGATGAGCAGCCGTCCAGTCGCACCATCTACGGCACAACCTCCGGCAACAACAACAGCAGCCGGCACGGCAACAGCAGGTGACGCCTGAACCGTTTCTTGGCGTTCTTGTCGACTGGTGGCACTCCCCCGGGTATGCCGATAAATAACAACAGCTAACGCCAGCGAGCACACAGCCAGCGCCATGGCCACCATCGCGGCCAACATCCCAATAAACGAGATCATTACTAAAATTCCTTTTTCTTCTGTGTGTAGGTGCTAAGTGGCCCCTTCCCAGCCCTTCCCCAGGCGAGGAAGGGGCCACAAGCGATAAGGGGGCGATTAAGCGCTTAAGCCGGTATTAGCCTGGTAGGTGAGCTGGAGCATCGAGCACAGCCGGGGGAATAATCCAAGATCAATATGGATCTGGGCCCCGGCGCTATCCTGAAGATCCGCGCCGGTGGGCCCTAGCTCGATGAACAACCCATCCAGCTCGCCCGAGAAAACAAACTCGTTAGGCATCAACAGCCACCTCCTGGGCAGCACTCGGATCTTCCGGGGCGAACAAGCTCATCATCGCTGGGAACTGGAACCGCTGAACCCGGAAAAGGAACTCGCCTTCGTCGTAGAAGCGAACTGTTCCGCCGTCTCGGACCGCGTACAAACCATCGCCGATGTTGCAGAACCGGTCTGTCATTGGCGGCACCCCGGCATGTCGGTACCAGGCGTCTTGCAAAGCGTCGATGAGTCGCATAATCGAACCCGCATCAACCTGCACGGCGCCAACCCCGTCCTGGGCCAACTCCACCCCGGCGCTAGTGATCGTTACTTGGAGGTCATCAATCTTCCGGCTAGGCACGGGACTCCACCTCCTGCCGCAGCGCATGCTGCAACACCGTGATATTCCCATGCACGACCTCGGGCTGGGCGCTATCTGCAGCACACAACCCCAGCAGCATGAACTCCGACACATGAGGAACCCTGGTGTCCCCCGTGCCGCCGCCTACGATCAAAACATCAACCAGACCCTCATCAATCAGCGTTGTGAGGGCTTCCGCTACCGGCCGCAGCTCGACCAACATCGGCTCGCGCTTCACACGAACCACAACATCCAAATTCTTCATTGTTTTCCTTTTCTTCCTTGCTTTACGACGGTTAAACAACGACGCCCAGCAGATTAGCCGCCTGCAAATGGGCTTCACGACGCCGGAGGATATCGGCTGCTTGACCCGCACTGATCCCGCGATAGCGAATCCGTTCCAGATCTGTGGCCGTGATCCCCAAAAATTTAGCCAATTCTTGGTCACTTTTAGCCCCGATATTGTGCGCAATTTCGTCCAACGCACCAGGCCGGATTTTCTTAAGCATCTTTCCACCAATTCCATTTGTGAATTTTAATTACATTATGGACACGTGATTACATAATGTCAAGCGCGCCCTAAAAATACCCATATTTGCGCATGTAAATAGTGGAGTACATAATGGAACTATGAGTTTTTCTACTTGGTTGAAAACGCTGCCAGGCTCTCCAACTCCGACGATCGCAGCAAAAAAATCAGGGCTTGCCGCTCCGACCCTGTTACGACACGTAGAGCGGGGGTATTCGACTGCCGATAACGTTATAGCGATCGCAAAAGCTTATGGGGTCAGTCCTATTGACGCCCTGGTTGATAACGAAATGCTTGCAATTTCTGATCTCGGGCATGAGCGATCCCCTATCAAGGCGGCTCTTCGGAAAGCCACTATCACCGAACTGTTAGAAACGCTTATCGAGCGGGTAAACAGCTCAGGACTGGTCGAAGGCCATTTTGAAATGAGCGACATTACAGGAGGATATGGACTACACGATACTGTGCGGGACGAAGACCTATCTCCTGATGATGGTTGGCAATATGAAGAGATGGCGGCGGCGGATGATTCACCGGATGAACCAATGTTGGGGGACGACGGCTACCATGACGGACCATAAGCGAGAATCAAACCACCTGAAATGGGTCAAAAGGCTAACCGGAAACGCGAGCGGACGCACAATCGCAAACCAATCCGGAATTCCTGTAGCAACGTTAAACCGACAGATCAATAAAGGAATCTTCACCGCCGAAGTCGTCATCGCCATCGCCCGTGGTTACGGAGAATCACCAGTTGAAGCACTAGTTGCTACTGGCTACATCACCTCCAAGGAAGTAACAGGCGTCGATGAAGTATCTGCCCCTCAACTGCTCACTAGTCAACAACTAGTCCAAGAACTAGCCCGACGAATCAACTTAGAGGACAAAATTCAGTAAACCCGCTGCATAATAGATCCATGAATCACGAACAGTGGATACGCAGCATCAAGGATGGGCTCACGCCCACCATGGCAGCACAAAGAGCTGGGCTGGCGCATACAACAGTCCTTCGGCAGCTCGCAAAAGGTGGGCTCACTGCTGACAACGTCATTGCTATCGCGCACGCTTATGGTGTCAAGGCCGGGGACGCGCTAGTGGAAACTGGGCACATTACGCCACTCGACCTGGACGGTACAAGTGTGGAAGCAGCTCTAGGTCTAGCTACAAACAAACAGCTTCTCAATGAGATCAATAAACGTGTAGACCCAGAATCGGTCCGAGTTTTTCATTCTGAGTTCAGCATCTAGCTATTCATCAAATGTTCAGCCACAATCACCGTATGAATCTCGAAAAATGGCTGACAGATATCACCACTGATACAGCCTCCGAAATCGCGCAACGCACAGGCATCCCCAAACGAACATTGCAGCACCAAATAGCTACGGGGAGAATGAGTATCGAAAACTTAATCAAAATCGGCGCAGCATACGGACACCACCCTCTGGAAACCTTGATCGAATTTGAAGTTATCGACCCCGTGTGGCGAACTATCCCGGATATAAGGGCAGCGCTAAAGCTTGCGCCCGAAGAGTGGCTGGCAGACGAGGTGCTCAATCGAATGCGCTTGGGCGCAAAAACTGACGGGTTCACGGTTCCACTTGATGAGCCGTAATCTAATTTGATATTTTTGTTTCGTTCTCCTTATGATTATCCTTAATTTTTTCATATCTGGAGAATGAAATGTTAACGATTGACAACCTTGAAGATTTAGCGATATCTCTGGGGGTTACCCTGTGTACGCATGTTGGCGGCAAGAAGGGGCTCTGGAATGCGCCCCGGCGCGCGATCAGCATTCGGCGGGGGCTGCACCCGGTGGCACATTTGTGCACATTGGCGCATGAGGTGGGGCATGCAACATTAGGGCATGATTCGGCTGCTGTGGGGTGGTGGCGGGCGAAGCAGGAACTGACGGCTAATCGGTGGGCGGCAAGACGGTTAATCACGATTGAGGAGTATGCGGCGGCAGAGCGCATCCACCCGTCGGTAAGCGGGGTTGCCCATGAGCTGGGGGTGACGGTTTTTATGGTTGAGGCGTGGCAGGAAATGTACCGGTCAGGCACATATGCGAGATTCCTTATGGATGCCTGATAAACCCGAAAGAGGGTATTGCAAACATCATTCCATCAAAACTATATACAAGCACCTAGATGAATCATAAGATAAATCTTAACTGCGGTTTACGTAAGATGAAGAAAAGGGAATGGGACCATGGTTGGTATCTATGATGCGAAGCCGGCGGAAACCTGGTGTGGCCAAAATGTGGTGGGGATGCGGTACCATGCGGCGGAAGTTGATACGGTTATCAGGCAGGTGCGAGCTGATGCCGAGGGTGCCCGATATTTCGACGCAACACTGGTGTTGGAGCCGGATAATCCGTATTCCAATAGTGGGCATGCGATCTCCGTGCGATACAACGATCAGGTGCTGGGGTATCTGCCGGATGAAGACACTGCGAAGTATTTTCCCGAGGTAGCGCGGTTGGCTGCGAGCGGGTTTGATGTTGGAGTTCGGGCACGACTGTGGTCGAATACGGATAGGCCTGATTTCGGACCAGGTGACGCCCCATATTACAAACTAAAAGTGGGGGTACTGCCACCTGGGGTTATCGCCCCGTTTAATAATCCCCCAACCTTGGATTGGGCACTCATCCCTCGGGGCAAGAGTATCAAGGTCACGAAGACCCAGGAGTATTTCGAGGCGAACAAGAATGTCTTATCAGCTGGAGACACGTGCTTTCTCGCCACGCTTCATAAAGTTATGCGGGGGACGAAAGCCCCGGTGATCGAGGTATGTCTCAATGGTCGTCATCTTGGTGAGCTCACTGAGGTTTCCAGCAACAAGCTTATGCCGTTTGTTGACCATTTCAACGATAAAAGTCTTGTGGCTGTGTGCTATGCGCTGATATGGATTCGAGCTAACGGTATACAGGTCAACTTAGATGTCACCCCTGCCGCGAGCGCAAGCTACTCCCAGATACACGATCCCACAGTCAACCCGTTGCCTGAGCTGGTGAGGAAGGAACGGGACCCATGGTCGTACCAGCTACCGAGGCGGTTTAAGGGGTCGGGCAGCTCATCTGGTATTGCCCAAGCGCAGAGCGCAGCTACTCAGGGGTATGCTAATCAGCGATCCCCAAAGTTCGCACATGTACAATCAGCAACATTCACCGAAGCGGAACGGCGCAAAGAAGCAGCCAGGCGTGCTAAAGCAAATGAGCGGGAAATCATGGCAAGCCGCGCCACGCCAATGCCTTCAAATCCACCTACGGCGAGAGCGGCGGCAACATCGGACAAGGAAACAGGTTGCGCTCTCATCGGGCTCTGCATAGGCTTCATTCTCATTTTGTGGTGGGTGTCATCATGCTTTGATGATGCCTCTTCAGGCAGTTCAACGCCTGCAACTACTTCTTCCACTAGTGATTATTCGTCATATGGCGACTCTGGCAGTAGTTCGTCTAGTTATGATGCCGATCAGATCAATGGGTGGACCAAAGCCGCCGCACGGAACGCTTGCCATAAACAGGTTGAAGCGCAGCTCAAGTCACCGTCTGCTGCGGAGTTTGAAAGCCTGTTTGATTTTACTGCTTTGCAAAACGACGCCCACACTAAATGGACGCTGCGGGGGCATGTTGATTCTCAAAACGGTTACGGGGCGACAGTCCGCACGGAATGGGTGTGCACGGTTGTCCCAACGAGTTCTGATAATGCCAGGGTGGAAGCCCTGCTAGTCCAGTAAAAACAGAAGAAAGGAAAACACAATGACGCATCAGGCACCGGCACCACAAGCCCCGCAGGAGCCACAGCAACCGCAGCAGGGGGAACAGCTACCGCAACAACCCCCTTCCCCTCCACAACAGCAGGTGTTTCCGCAGTATCAACCACAGTCTCAGGGGCATGTTCCGCAGCCGATGCCGGTTACTGAGGCGGGGCCCACCGCAACAAAGCCGTTTGAGCGGCACCAGACCATCGCTATTCTAATCGCCAACCTTGGGCTTGTAGTGTTCATCCTTGGGCTTCTAGCGATCTTCACAGGCAACAGGGTAGATGACCTTGCTACCGGCCTGACAATGACGGGCGGGTCACTTGCGGTCATGCTTTTGGCTGGTATTTGGAACACCCTAGCGACTATCGGCTATAACCTTGCCGCCAGCCAGCAACTGCGGCAACGGTAAGCGCATTGGAAATATTTTTGACCCCCGCTCATGTCTGCCAAGAACTGGAGCGGGGGTTTGAGGAAACAAAACCCATGTAGATGGGTTCTTTAAGGAGTATATCATGGCATATGTACGGGACTTATGGACTGTGGTTGGCCCCATGGGGCGACGAGTGAGGTCGGCTAGGTGGGGGCAAGGCCGGCGTTGGCAAGCGGTGTGGGTCGAGAACGGCAAGACCATCACCAAAATGTTTGATAGTGCTGATGCCGCCAACCTGTATGTAAGCCGCACCGAGGTAGGTCAGGCTGAAGGCACATGGATTACTAAAGACCGCTTAGATGTGACGCTTGGCGATATGTGGGGTGTGTGGGTTGCGTCAAAAACCGGGCGGGCTGCTTCCACTGTTGCTGGGTATCGGGCGGCGTGGCGGCACATCGAGCCCACGTGGCAGTACGCCCCCTGCTGGAAAATCACCCGAGCAGCATTTAGCACGTGGATCCCCACCGTCACCCGGCTAGACGGCACCGGTGCGGCGTTAAGTGGAGCAAGTCTGCGTAAGGTAGGGATTGTTTTCCATGCGCTCCTGGACCAGGCTGTCGAGCTGGGGGTTATCACGAAAAACCCTATGCGGTCCAGCGATATTCCCAGGCAGGGGAAGTCGGACCGGCGGTACTTAACCGTCGCCGAGATCGACCGGCTTGTGCAGGCGGCGCCGACAGAGGCTGCAGCCCTCATGATCTCGGTGCTGGTCCAAACAGGATTGCGGCCAGGTGAAGCAAAGGGGCTGCAGGTTCGAGACCTCGACGTATTACGGGGCCGGCTCATGATCCGCCGTGACGTTGATGCCCTCGGCAACCCCGATGAGACAAAAACCCGCACCCATCGAGACGTCCCTGTAGGCGGCGATCTTCTCCTCGATCTCGAAGATATTGCTGATGGCCATGCGCCCACCGACTGGCTCCTCACCGATGAGTATGGCCATGTGTGGACGACAACCCGGTGGCGCGCAGTGTGGAAAACCACTTGCGCTGGTGCCGGTCTCACCGGGGTGACCACCTACGAGCTACGGCACACCGCGGCATCGCTGGCGATTGCTGCGGGGGCGGATGTCAAGACTGTACAGCGGATGCTGGGGCACGCAAGCGCGGCCATGACGCTCGACACCTACGCCCACCTATGGGAGACGGGGATTGATGCTATCCCCTATGCGGTTGCTGAGCACATGGCCGCCGAGCGGAAACGAGAAGCCGACAGGGCAGCCCGGCGCGCCAAACGGCGGGGGCGGGGCTTGCGGATCGTCGATGGGTGACTCGAACAAACTTTCCATAGAAAACCGGGCTTATTGAAAACCCGGTTTTTTTCTGTTCGGGATTTGTTCGGGATGAATTCGGTCCGAGGTCCAACGACCTGCAACGACTCTCAACATGCCAGGGTGGGAGTAGCATTAGTGAAACCCCAGCTCACACACACTTTGAGCTGGGGTTTTGGTGGAGCCGCCTGTGGGAATCGAACCCACGACCTTTTCATTACGAGTGAAGCGCTCTACCGACTGAGCTAAGGCGGCACGAACCGTAATTGGTTCAAGCGGTGATTGTACCTTATGGCGTGTCGGTTTAGAAAACCATGGGTGGTGTTCCTGGTGTTCGTGCATGTTATTGCACGTTGCATGCTTTACGGATTCGGCCGACCATGGCGTCCATGGCAGTTTCGGCCCGGACGTTGTGGGTGATGTCGTCACGGCAGTGGCTGATGGCTTCGATACAGGCCAAGAGGTTGGGTTCGCCAATGGTGCTGAGTTCACCGGCGAGCCCTTGCATGTCGGGGTGGATGGGGCTCACCTGGGCGTGGGCGGCGATCATGAGGGCGTCACGGTAGATTCCGATGAGGTCGACAAGTTGGGTGTCGAGGGCGTCGCGGATGGCGCGGGTTTCGCGGCGTTTTTGGAGTTTTTCCAGTTCTTTGATTTGGCCGGCGCTGCCCCGGAGGGCTTTGTGGGCGCCGCGTCCTTTGGCTCCCATGCCGAGGGCGGTGCGGAGTTTTTCTAATTCTTGTTCGTTGGTTTCGGCCAGGGAGTTTTTGGCTTCATCGGTGGCGGTTTTCACCAGGCTGGTCACAGCTTGGAAGGCTTGGGATCCGTGGAAGATGAGTTCCGCAAGGTTGAGAATGTTGGTGCGCCGGATCTGGGATTCCTGGTGGTGGAGGAGGTGGCGGGCCCGCCCAATGTGGTTTCCCGAGGCCATGGCGGCACGGCGCGCGTCGGCTTCGGTGGCGTTGTCGGTGCGGGTGAGGATGGCTACGATGTCGTCGATGCTGGGTTGGGGAATGTAGAGGTGGCGGGATCGGGACAGGAGGGTGGGAATAATGTCTTCGGGGTCGGTGGAGGGGGTACAGAGCATAATAACCGTGTGTGCCGGAGGCTCCTCCACGGTTTTCAGGAGGGTGTTGGCAGCGGCGTCGGTAAGCCGGTCGGCGTTGTCGAGGATGACGATGCGCCATTTGCCAACGGTGGGGAGCATGGCGGCGGGAGTGACGACTTCGGTGCGCATGGTTTCGACGCCAATGGTGAGTTCTCGGGGGGTGATGTGCACCACGTCGGTGTGGGCGCCTCGTTGCACCTTGCGGCATTGTTCACAGGTGCCGCAGCCGATGATGTGTGGGTCGGTGCATTCGAGGGCGGCGGCGAAGGCGACGGCGGCGTTGGATCGGCCGGATCCGGGTGGGCCGGTGAAGAGCCAGGCGTGGGTCATCGCGCTGCTCCCGCCACGACCGCCACGACCGGCACCCTCACCATAACCGTCATGATCGGCACTTCCCATCCCACCGTCACCACGGCTAGTACCACGGCGGGCGGCTGCCGCGGCGGCGCGAAGGGTGGGGGCAACCACAGCTGCTACACCCATTTGGGCGAAAATATCATTGTCCACTCTCTAATAATATGAGTGATTTGGGATGAAGGTCTACCACGAATGTGTGGTTTTGCGGTTAAAGTAGTGAGCATGCAAAGACTGTGGCGTGCCATTCGTTGGCTGGGAGGAACCTCTTGGCCGTTGTATACGGCAGCAGTATTGGGTACCAACCTTTTGGCCGCGGTAGGCGTCATTGCATTTCTGGAGTTTCTCCTGCCATTATCGGTGATCGACCCAGATATCATTCCCTTACAGGTCTCCGGCACGGTCTTGGGGGTTGGGGTCGCCTATATTGTGGTGGCAGCCATTATCAGCATCGTTACTTCTTTCGCATTATTCCGACCGGTACTTGACTGGCAGCGGCATCCCGACCGACATGACCCAAATATGGTGCGGAATTTAGTGATGCGCATCCCATTTTATCAGACGGTGCTCACGTCATTAGTGTGGGTGGTGGGGATTGCCATCATCACCGGTTTCGCAACCCGGGGGTCGAGCACATTGGCGATCACGGTGGGCGTGACCACTTCGTTGGGGGGCGCGATGGCAGCCATGGTGACGTATTTAGAAGCGGAGCGACTGGTGCGGCCGGTTGCCGCCCTGGTGTTGGCGCGCCGGTTTGAGGATTCCACACTGGAGCCACCGGTCACATATCGGTTGCGGTCAACCTGGTTGTTGACTTCCGCGGCACCGATCGGTGGAGTTTTGTTGTTGGTGTGGGCACACTACACCCAGTTTTTCCCCGCGTCGCTAGCACAGTTATTGCCGGCAATCGTGGTGTTGTGTCTCACGTCGTTAGTGTTGGGGTTTATAGGCACCACGCTGGTGGTCATGAGCGTGGTAGACCCAATCACCGAACTGCAGCGCGCTATCTATCGGGTGCGCCGGGGGGAAACGGATGTTGCGGTGGATATTTACGATGGCGCGGAGCTGGGGGTGCTGCAGGCTGGTTTCAATGAGATGATGCGAGGGCTGCAGGAGCGACAGCGGGTGCGGGACATTTTTGGCCGGTATGTGGGCATGGAGGTGGCTCGACGCGCCCTAGAGGAACGCCCAGAGTTGGGGGGTGAGGATCGGGAGGTGGCGGTCATTTTCGTGGATGTGATTGGTTCGACCACGTTTGCCGTGACCCATGAACCGGAGGAGGTGGTGGTGGAGTTGAATAAGTTTTTCGAACATGTGGTTGCGGTAGTACACCGAAATAAGGGGATTATTAATAAGTTTCAAGGGGATGCGGCGCTGGCGGTGTTTGGGGCACCGATTACACTGTCCGATGCGGCCGGCCACGCACTCAAGGCGGCGCGGGAGCTGCGGCAGGAGTTGCAGCATATGCGACTTCAGGCAGGCATTGGGGTGGCGGCCGGCCATGTAGTGGCAGGACACATTGGGGGGCACGACCGGTTCGAGTACACGGTGATTGGGGACGCGGTGAATACGGCAGCCCGGCTGACGGAAATCGCCAAGGGCACCCCCGGTCGAGTGATTACCAATGCTAGCACGTTGGCAAAAGCCAATGAAGCAGAACAGGCACGGTGGACACTCATGAAGTCGGTGGAATTGCGGGGCCGGAATATGATGACGCAGATTGCCCGGCCTATCCGCCCAACGTTGGCGGACCGTTCGTAGGATCATCCCCAACAAATCACCCCCAATACTCACCCCCGTTTGGTGTAGTTCTTACCAAAAAATTGCACCTATTTTATTCCATTGGTCACATTTCTCCGCATAAAAACAATAGATCACATATAGGTGCGGGTATGTTTAATAACTGATCGCACAAAACCGTCACAATCGTACAAAACCGTACGGAACATAGAATAGAGAAAGGATCCTGGCAATGACACCCACAGGCGCCACAAGCGCTGCCGGTCCGGCGAAGCCCAGAAGCGGCATCAAAGAGCTGACCGTCCGGGGGATTATTCTCGGCGGGTTGATTACATTGATCTTTACCGCGGCAAACGTGTATTTGGGGTTGAAGGTGGGGTTGACGTTCGCCACCTCGATTCCGGCCGCGGTGATTTCCATGGCGATATTGCGGAAGTTCCAGGACCATTCGGTCCAGGAGAATAACATTGTGCAGACGATTGCCTCGGCGGCAGGCACATTGTCTGCCATTATTTTCGTGTTGCCTGGTTTAGTCATGATCGGGTTTTGGTCGGGGTTCCCCTATTGGACGACCGCCATTATTTGCGCAGTCGGCGGAACATTGGGGGTGATGTATTCCATTCCGCTGCGCCGCGCCCTCATCACCGGCTCGGATTTGCCGTATCCCGAGGGGGTGGCCGCGGCCGAGGTGTTAAAGGTCGGTGACGATCACGCCGACGCCGAGGCCCAGAAGGAAAACAAGGTGGGCCTGCGGGTCATTATCGTGGGCAGTCTGGCGTCGGCAGGCTACCAATTCTTGTCGTATCTCAAGGTGGTGGCCGGCAGCGTCAAGACGGTGTTCCCGCTGTTTGGCGGGGCGTCGACCGTGGCCACGTCGCTGTCGCTGGCGCTCATTGGTGTGGGGCACCTGGTGGGGTTGGGTGTCGGCATCGCCATGATCGTGGGGTTGCTCATCTCCTACGGGGTGCTGCTGCCGGTCTTCTCCGCCGACGCCATGGGCTCCGGTGATATTTCCGAAATCGTGAAGACCACATTCAGCCAGGAAGTGCGGTTTGTGGGTGCCGGCGCCATGACCGTGGCCGCCATTTGGACGCTCGTGAAGATCATTGGCCCCATCATCAAGGGCATTAAGGATTCGCTGGCATCGTCGCAGGCCCGCAAGTCCGGGGAAACCGTGGCACTGACGGAGCGGGATATCCCCTTCAACATTGTCATGGGCGTGATTTTGGCCTGCATGGTGCCCACCGGCTTGTTGCTGTATCTGTTCGTGCAGGATTCGGAGATTTCGCACCACACCACCACACTGGTGATTTTGAGCGTGGTGTTTGTGCTGGTGACCGGCCTGGTGGTGGCCGCCGTGTGCGGCTACATGGCCGGGTTGATCGGTGCTTCGAATTCGCCGATTTCGGGCGTGGGCATCATCGTGGTGTTGGCTTCGGCGCTGCTCATTAAAGTGGTGACCGGGAACGAGCACGAGACGAACGCCCCGGCCTTGGTTGCGTACACGCTGTTCACGGCGGCGGTGGTGTTTGGTATTGCCACGATTTCGAACGACAATTTGCAGGATTTGAAGACCGGCCAGTTGGTGGATGCCACGCCGTGGCGGCAGCAGGTGGCGTTGATTATTGGCGTGGTGTTCGGGTCGATTGTGATTCCGCCGGTGTTGCAGGTGATGCTGCAGGCCTTCGGGTTTGATGGCATGGCGGGCGCCGGCCCGGACGCGCTGGCCGCACCGCAGGCGGCATTATTGTCGTCGGTGGCGAACGGTATTTTCGGCAATTCGTTGGATTGGAACATTTTTGGCCTGGGCGCGCTGATTGGCGTGGGCGTCATCATTGTGGACGAGATTCTGCGGAAAACCACTGGTGGTAAGCGGTTCCTGCCGCCGCTGGCGGTGGGCATGGGCATGTACCTGCCAATCAGTTTGACCCTGGTGATCCCCATTGGCGCGGTTTTGGGCGTGGTGTACAACAAGTGGGCGGACAAGCATGAGAATTCGGAGTCGCTGCGCCGCATGGGCACGCTGCTGGCCACCGGTTTGGTGGTAGGTGAATCCCTGCTGGGCGTGATCTACGCCGCCATTATCGTTGCCGCCAATAAGGAAGAACCGCTGGCCATCGTGGATCTCGGCGGCGTGGCCGACGGTTTGGGCATTGTGGTGTTTGCCGCGGTGTGCTTCGGCCTGTACCGGTGGTTGCAGACCAGCATTGCTCCGAAGGCTCAGGCCAGCAAGCCCGCCGATTAGCTCGCTTTGCGACGCCCAACGGTGGGTTGCAGCAGTTTCAGCCCGGTCAGTCCCGACACGCACAGCGCAATCATGACGCCGAGGGATATGCCGATATGGCTGGCGGAACCACCGGAGTTACCGAAGGCCACCAGCCCCGAGGTCGCGTAGTGCAGCGGCATGAGGCTGGTGGCTAAAAGCCAACCGGTGGGGATTGCGGTGGTTGCGGCCAGGTTCCAGGCCCACCCCACGATCCCCACCTGCGCAAGCGCGGTCATGAGGGCCGCGATCTGCCCCCACATTCCGCCGAAAATCCGCACCATGAGCGATCCCGTGAGGATCGATATCATCCCCAACAGCAGGGTGATTGCGGTGATGCCGGCCACCTGCCCCGCACCCAGGCCGAAGCCCACCATGAGGCACAGCAGGCTGGCGGTGACCGCCAACCCAACGAGCGTCACCACCACGGTGAGCAGTGTTGCCTTGGTGTGGATTCGGCCGCTGCCGCGAATGGTGGCGCCGAAGAGCACCCCGGCGGCAATGAGCACCGCATACATTGGGGCCAGGGTTCGGGTATTAGCGTCAGTGTGGGATTGGGCCGTTGGTAGCGCCCGCTGGATTTCTCCGATTTTCGCCTGGGTGTTTTTGGCCATGGTGTCGATCCTGGTGGAACCGGTACGCAAATCATCAACGCCTTTCAGGGCGACCTCCAGGTCGGTGGTGGCCTTCCCCAGGCCGGCGTTGAGGTCTTGCGCCCCCTTGGTGGCGGTGTAGATGCCGTCATGGTAGGCCTGGCCGGGCTCCGATAATTGTTGCGCTATCTCCCGCGACCCGGTTTTCATCTCCTCTAGCTGGGATTTCGTCGTGTCGTCCAGGGTGAAGGTGGTGGCCTGCTGCCGGAGGGTTCCCAAATCCTCGCGGAGCTTCACCGTGTCCGGGTCTTGGGCGTCCTTGATGCGTTCCAGGTAGCCATCGATAGCGACCACGATTTGGCCACGCACCGCTTCGAACCCGGTCACCTGGTTGACGGCGGTCTCCACCCCGTCGGCGACCTTCGTGGCGCCCTGCCCCATCTGCCCGGTGGCGGCCTGCAACTGGGTCATGCCGTCCGAAAGTTTTTGGGTTCCCTCCTTGCCGTTGGTGAGGGCGGTGGATATATCATCGGTGCCGCCGGTGATTTTGCCCACCCCGTCGACAAGCTGCTTGGTGCCACCGGTGAGCAAACCGGCCTGGGAACTGGCCTCACCCGTCGCGCGGCGGGCGTCGACAAGCACGGAATTGTCAACAACGGTTGGGGCCCCGGCGCGGGCGGTGCTGTCTGACCAGGTGTCGGCGGGGTCGATGCCGGATGCGAGGGAGTATATGGCTCCTACCAGCACGGGGAGTGCCACGATGAGTGCGGCGATGGCGCGGCGAACGACGATGGGCCCGGGTTTCATACCTTGAAATGTAACCATTTCTTTAGGGAATCTCAGCGAGGCGCACCGCGGCAGACTGGTAGGATTAACAAATGTTATTGTCGTTCAAACATGAAAGAAGGCGCCGCTCGCCCGGATTGTCATACGTGTTTTATGCGGGTCGGTGGGGCCACCCAGCCTGGTGACAGGTGCTGGGGGTGAAAAATCTGTGTCCTTAATAATTATACTTGGTGTGGCAGCGGTTGCGATCGTCCTCTCCCCTGTTTTGGTGAAGCTTATTGGCACGAAGGCGGGATATCCGCTGGGTATGCTGGCTCTTGCCGACACTGTTCTTCTGGCCCGCGAGCTACCCAGAGCGTTGGTGGAGCCTATTACCGTGAGTTACCCGTGGGTGCCTGGTGCGCTGGCGGATATTGGTTTTAGTGTGCGGCTTGATGGTTTGTCTGCTATTTTTGCGCTGCTTGCGTTGGTTGTTGGGGCGGTGGTGTTCCTGTATTCCGCCGCGTATTTGCCGGCCCGGGGTGCGGGTGCCACGAATTTTTATACGCTCATGACGGCGTTTATGGCTTCGGTGTTGTTGTTGGTGCTTGCCGATGACGTGTTTTTGCTGTTTATCGCCTGGGAGTTGGTGTCGCTGGCGTCGTTTATGCTTATTGCCCGGTCTGGTGGGCGTGGCGGTGAGGCGGGGTCGCAGCGCACACTGATTTTGACGTTCATTGGTGGTTTGACGCTGTTGGTGGCCATGAGTATTGCCGCCACCCAGGCCGGCACTACCTCTATTCATGGGATTTTGCGTTCGAGTTTTTGGGTGGATAAGCCGGGGCTGACGGCCGCGTTGGCGGTGTTGGTTGCGGTGAGTGCGTTTACGAAGGCCGCCCAGTTTCCGTTCCATTTTTGGCTGCCGGAGGCGATGGCCGCCATCACCCCGGTGTCGGCGTTTCTGCATGCCGCGGCCGTGGTGAAGGCCGGTATTTATGTGCTGTTGCGGTTTTCCACGGTGTTCCACGATGTGGCGGTGTGGAATTATTTACTGATTACTATTGGCATGGTGACCGCGGTCATGGCGTCGTTGTTCGCTATTGGCCAGACCGATTTGAAGCGGCTGACCGCCTATTCGACGGTGTCGCATTTGGGGTGGATTGTGGCGACGATTGGGGTGGGAACACCGTTTGCGTTGGCTGCCGCATTGGTGCACACCATCGCTCACGGGTTGTTTAAGTCGTCGTTGTTCATGCTGGTGGGCGTGGTGGATCACCAGACCGGCACCCGGGATATTGAGCGGTTGGGGAGTTCGTGGCGGCAGTTGCCGTTCACATTCACGTCCACGGTGATTGCGTGTGCCGCAATGGCCGCGGTGCCGCCCACGTTTGGGTTTATTTCCAAGGAGAGCATGCTGACCGCTTTCGAGCAGGCCCCGTTGGATAATGTTGGGGTGGTTGTGCTGCTGGGTGCGGCCACGGTGGGAGCATTGTTGACGTTTACGTATTCCGCCCGGATTGTTGCCGACGGGTTTATTGATGGGGATCGGGACATGAGTGGGGTGCGGGAGGCCCCATTCTTGTTGTGGTTCCCGGCCGCGCTTCCCGGGTTGGTGACGGTGCCGCTCGCGGTGCTGGCGTCTGTGGTGGAGGGCCCGATTGATTCCGCCGTGATTACTATGACAAACACCGACCCGCGGGCGCATGTCGCGTTGTGGCATGGGGTGAATACGCCGTTTGTGCTGTCCCTGGTGGTGTTGGTTCTTGGGGTTGTGGGGGTGTGGTACCGGCAGCGGATTTGGCGGGCAGTGACGCACCGCCAGTTCTTGCCGGTTGATGGGAACCAGCTGCTCAAGCTGGGGTTGCAGTCGCTGTCGGCTGCCGGAAAGTCGTTGGGTCGGATGGCGGACACGCTCAGCCCGGCGCGGCATCTCGCGTTGTTGTTTGGGTTGTTTATTGTGTTCGGCGCGGTCGTGGGCATCAATGGCCTGTTGGGGGGCGGCGTGGATGGGGTGCCGTTACACCCGCGGGTTCCCGGTTCGGATCGGGTAACCGACTTGTTGCCGTTGGCGATTATTGTTTTGGCTGTTGTGATTATTGTGCGCACCCCGAAGCGGTTGACGGCGGTGGCTGGTATTGGTGTTGCCGGCGTGGGCGTGACATTGCAGGTGTTGATGTTGGGTGCCCCGGATGTGGCACTCACCCAGTTTTTGGTGGAGTCGTTGACGGTGGTCATTATGATGCTGGTGGTGCGCCAGCAGCCGGAGCGGTTCCACCCGGAGCATCGGAAGTCTGCGGCGTCGAAAAGCATGCCGATTGTGGTGGCCGTGGGCTTTGGGATTGTGACGTTCTTGGGCTCGTATCTGCTGGTGGGGCGGAATGATCGCAGCGATTTGGCCATGTGGTATTTGCAGAACGGCCCGAAGGTGACCGAGGGCGATAATGTGGTGAATACTATTTTGGTGGAGTTCCGCGCGTTTGACACCATGGGCGAGTTGAGTGTGTTGGGCATGGCGGCGATTGTGATTGCGGCGGTGGTGACGTCGATGCCGCGGTACCCGTTTATGCGGGGGACGCATCCGGCGCCGATTGGGCATGCCGAGTTGAATACGATTCCGATGAAGACGCTGCTGAAGATTATGCTGCCGTTTTTGGGGGTGTTGAGTGCGCTGATTTTCTGGCGGGGCCATAATTCGCCTGGTGGCGGGTTTATTGCCGCGTTGGTGGCGGGTGGTGCGCTCATGCTGGTGTATTTCTCGTATCCGCGCGATCAGCGGGTAGCGAAGGTGAATGTGCCGGTGATTCTTACCGGGTGCGGCATTATGACCGCGGTGTTTTCCGGCGTGTTGGGCCTTATGAAGGGGTCGTTTTTGTTCCCGATTCATGGGCATTTTTTGGGGCAGCATTTCACCACGTCGATGATTTTTGATTTGGGCGTGTATTTGGCGGTGTTGGGCATGTTGAGCATGGCGGTGAATGTGTTGGGTGGTTATTTGCGTCCGGGCATGGAGTATGAGGATTTAAATTTCACCCGGGTGGATTCGCCGTTGGTGTCGACGCCGGTGGTGGGGGTGGATGCGCAGCATGAGCCGGCGCCGGAAACCCCGGAGCATAAGCGGATTGTGGCGCAGGCGCGGCGGGATGCGGCGTTGTTGAAGTTGGATTCGTCGAGGCATATTGCGCAGATCATGGCGTCCAGTGATCCTGATGCCGACCCTGGTGGTCCTGGTGGGGATCCCGGTGGGGGCGGGTCGCCGAAAGCATCGGAAGCGCCGAAGACCGGGCCGGAGGAGTTATCGTGATTATTCCCCTTTCTATTGCCATTCTTGCTGGTGGTGGCGTTTATTTGGTGATGCAGCGGAGTATGCTGCGGATTATTGTGGGGATGACGCTTTTCAGTCACGCCACGAACTTGTTCATCATGTCGACGGGGACGACAACGTGGCGGGGTGAGCCGTTTCCCTCGTTGACGGATTTGCAGGATGCGGCCGACCCGGTGCCGCAGGCGTTTGTGTTGACGGCAATCGTCATTGCCATGGCGACCACGACGTACATGTTGACGCTGTCCGGGTTGGGGAGTTCGGATGATACGACGGCGCACGCGGTAGCGGATGAGGATTCGCCGTTGCAGACGTTGGGCCGGTCGACGACGATGGCGGAGTTAGCGGCGGCTGATGCGCACGCGGCGAAGCAGGAGCAGGTTGCTTATCGACGGGCCCAGGAGGCCCAGCGGAAGGAAGGGCACTAGATCATGGTGGTGTCGCAAGTAATGACGGCCGCAACGGTCACCGTCGCCCAGGCCGCGGTGGGGCCGATTCCGGGGCAGCCGCTCACTCCCCCAGCTGTTTTGCCGCTGTTTTTGGGGGTGCCGTTGGCACTCATGGCGTTGGCGGTGCTGGCCCCCTGGCGGCAGGCCCGGAATGCGTTAAGCCTGGTGGGTCCCCTGATTACCGGGGCTGCGGGTGCGTGGCTGTTTAGCTACACCGCGGCCCATGGGACGATCGCCCACTCGGTGGGCCTCTATGTGGGCGGGGTGGCAATCCCGTTTGCCGGCGACCAGTTTTCGGCGTTGATGATTGTGACCGCCTCGGTGGTGATTTTCGTGGCGAACTGGTTTGCGATCATCGTGGGGGAAACCCGGGCCCGGTTTTATCCAGCATTGTCGCTGATGCTATTGGCGGGGTGCATGGGCGGGTTCTTGACCGCCGATTTGTTCAACTTCTTCGTGTTTGTCGAGGTGATGCTGCTGCCGTCCTACGGCCTGCTGGCGATGACCGGCACGTGGGCCCGCATGTCGTCGGGGCGCACGTTTGTGCTGGTGAATTTGACCGCATCCACCATGCTACTCATCGGGGTGTGCTTCATTTACGCCACGGCGGGGGCGGTGAACATTGCGGCGCTGCGGGGGGCAGCGGCCGGCAATGGACCAGTCACGGTGGCGGTGGGTATTGTGGTGTTGGCCATGGTGGTCAAGGCCGGCCTGTTTCCGGTGCACACGTGGCTGCCGCGAACCTACCCGCAGACGTCGGCAAGCGTCATGGCGTTGTTTTCCAGCGTGCACACCAAGATTGCCGTCTATATTCTATTCCGTATTTATGTGGTGATTTTTGACCTGGATCCCCGCTGGATGTGGCCGATCGTTGGGTTCTGTGTGGTCAGCATGGTAGTGGGGTCGTTCGCCGGGTTGGGGGAGAAGTCGCTGCGCCGGGTGTTGGCCTACCAAATGGTGGGTGGCATCCCACTGATCGTGGTGATATTGGCGTTCAGCTACGGCCAGCCGAGTGTGGCGTTGGCGGCAGGCATTTTCTACATGGTGCACCACATGATTACCGTGGGGTCGCTCATTCTCACCGCCGGCGCGATCGAGGAAACCTATGGTGAGGATCTGTTGTCCCGGCTGTCGGGCCTGGCCCGGCGGGACCCATGGGTGGCCACGGTGTTTGCCGCGGGGGCGTTTTCGGTGGTGGGGTTCCCGCCGTTTTCCGGCCTGTGGGGCAAGGTGCTGACCGTGACTAGTATCGCGCAAGCCGGATCACCGGTGGCGTGGCTGGTGATCGCGGTGGTGGTTGTGACGAGTTTCGCCGCGTTCATTTCCATGCTGCGGGTGTGGCGGAAAGTGTTTTGGGGCGCGGAAATGAACCGGCAGCGCATCCCAGAGAATCTGCGGGTCCCCGCCTACCGGATTGCGCCGGCCGGCGTGCTGATGCTGATCTCGGTGGGCATGTTTCTTGCCGCCGGGCCCATGGTGCAAGCCACCCGGGATGCGGCCGATTCGCTGGTAAACGTTACCGACTACCAGCATGCGGTGTTGGGTGATGACCTGGCCGACGCGGTGGGCATCCCGGCCCCGCAGGACTCCTAATCGGGTGGTGTCAAAATGGTTTGTGATGTGAGGAGAATGATGTGAAGGGCTTATTGCACGCCGGCTATTACTCCGCCTGGTTGATTGGCCAATTATTATTGGCGTCCCGGGATGTGCTGGTGGATACGCTCACCGGCAATAAGAAACTGGACCCCAGCGTGGTGGCGTACCCGCTGCGGGTGACGAAGGATTGGCAGATCACGGCGTTTGCGTGTTCCATTACGATCACTCCGGGCACGATTTCCATTGGGTTGGATGAGGGGCCATCAGGTGAGCGGCTGCTCATGGTGCACGCCATTTTCGGCTCCGACCCGCTGGCGGTACTCAAGGATTTAGCGCACATGGAGGAAACCCTGGCGCCGCATGTTGCGGGGATTGATAACCAGCTGGAGCGGGCGGCAACGTATCATCCGGCGCCGCGGCCCAGCAGCCTCCGAAACCGAGGAGTGAATTAATGTTCGAATATTTTCTGTGGGTGGCGTTAGGCCTGATCGCGGTGGCGCTTCTAGGCACCCTGCTACTCATGGTCCGGTCCCGGGACGAATACGTGATCGTCGCAATATCCGACCTGGTGTTCTATTCCATGATTGGGTTTTATATTGTGTGGGGCATGTATAACCGCACCCAGATCGCCTACGAAATCATTCTGTTGGCGTCGGTGGTGGGCGGCATTCTGCCCACCATGTCGATGGCCCGTATCATTTCCCGGGGGCGGCGGTAACCATGATAATTGCGGAAATTTTCGCGGGCATACTAGCGGTGGCGGCCGGGCTCATCATGGTGGTCACCATGGTGGGGTTGTGGCGGGCCCCGGATGCGCAAACCCAGGCGAACATGTTGGGGCCCACCACCGGAGTGGCGATACCACTGCTAATTTTCGCCAAATTGGCCTACGACATCAGCCGACACGGGTTTGTGTTCAGCGATGTGGCGCGGGCGCTCATTGCGGTGGTGGCGTACCTGGTGGTGTTGGCGTTGGGCGCGTTCCTGCTGGGCCGGGCGTTCCTGGCCGTGGCCGTTGAGGCCGACCAGGCGGAGTCACAGGACGAGCCGGCGTAGGGTTTCTTGTAAAATCGGTTGGCATGGGCTCTTCTGATCATGTCACCGAATTGGCATTGCGGGCGGGTCGGGGCGATCGGGCAGCCCTGACCGAGTTTATTAAGGCGACACAGTCGGATGTGTGGCGGCTGTTGGCGCATTTGGGCGGCACGGACCGCGCGGATGATTTGACGCAGGAAACCTATTTGCGGGTGATGGGGGCGTTGCCCAGGTTTGCGGCCCGGTCATCGGCCATGACGTGGTTATTATCGTTGGCGCGCCGGGTGTGGGCGGATAGTATGCGCTACGATCGGGCACGGCCCCGGAAGTCGGCCGCGGAGGTGGAGTCGGTGGCGGCGCTGCGGGTGCCGGAATCAAGCTGGTCGGAGTGGGTGGATGTGCGCATGCTTATCGACGCCCTCCCGGCCGAGCGTCGAGAAGCTCTTATTTTGACGCAGGTGTTGGGGTACAGCTATGAGGAGGCCGCGAAGATCGCGGATGTGCGGGTGGGCACGATTCGGTCGCGGGTGGCCCGGGCGCGGGCGGATATTATTGCGGCGGTGCGGCAGAAGGATCAGGGTACCCAGGTCGGAGGACCGCGCGCTAGCTAAAAACCATAGATCACATGACCCTATTTATTAACGGGAAACATCAAGAAAAAACGTATTGACACATGTTAGCGGTATAAGTAAACTTTTGTGAAACACTTTCCTTCAACCCATAAGGAACGACTTTCAAAGGAAGTATTATGCCGATCCTCACCGTTGGTGACCAATTCCCCGAATTCACCCTCACCGCCTTAAAAGGCGGCAACCTGCACGAGGCTAACGTTGCAGCGCCGGAAGATTATTTCGAAACCGTCTCCCTAGACAAATACGAAGGCAAGTGGAAGGTTGTGTTCTTCTACCCGAAGGACTTCACCTTCGTCTGCCCCACCGAGATTGCGGCCTTTGGCAAGCTCAACGAGGACTTCGAAGACCGCGACACCCAGGTGTTGGGCGGAAGCACCGATAACGAATTCTGCCACTTCAACTGGCGCGCCACCCACCCGGAGCTCAAAGACATCCCCTTCCCCATGTTTTCTGACATCAAGCATGATCTCATTCGGGCCTTGGGCGTCGAAAACGCCACCGGTGCCGCCGACCGCGCCACCTACATCATCGACCCAGACGGCATTATCCAATTCGTGTCCGTCACCCCGGACGCCGTGGGCCGGAACGTGGACGAAGTCCTCCGGGTGCTCGACGCCCTACAGTCCGAAGAAGTATGCGCCTGCAATTGGCAAAAGAACGACCCCACCAAAAACATCGACCGGTTCGCAGAACTCCAGAAAGGTCTCAACTAATGTCCATCGATAACCTGAAATCCGGCCTCCCCGATTACGCCAAAGACCTCAAGCTCAATATCGGCACCCTGGTTCGGGGGAATGTGCTCACCGAACAACAGCTGTGGGGCACCCTATTATCCACCGCCGCCGCCACTCGCTCCGAGGTTGTGCTGTCCGAAATCGCCGACGAAGCTCAGCAGCACCTAAGTGAAGCCGCAGTGAAAGCCGCCTACGGCGCGGCATCCATCATGGGCATGAATAACGTGGCCTACCGCGCCAAGGCGTGGTTAGGCGACGACTACGCCCAGGTGCGCATGGGATTGCGCATGAACATCATCGCTCAGCCAGGCGTCGAACAGCCAGATTTCGAACTGTGGGCGCTCGCCGTTTCCGCAATTAATGGCTGTGAGCACTGCACTCTTGCTCACGAGAAAGCCTTAAAAGAAGCTGGCTTCACCAAGGAACAAATTTTCGAGGCCATCAAGGTTGCCGCCGTCGTCCAGGGCATCGCCCAGGCTCTAACTATCGAGGCCAGCCGGTAATAATCGGCACAAACCAGGGAAGGTTTTCCGCCTAAGTGAGAAGAACTTAGGCGGTTTTTCTTGCGCCTTTTTCGGTTGTTGCATACGCAAGCAGCGCAAACGCACTTTTGCTATCATAAAGTTGCACAAAAATGTATGTGTAAAATTTTTATAAAGAATTAATCAAATTAAAATCACATTTGAAGCCTTTTCTTTTTTCTTGTCGTTACTATGTGCACCATGCGCCAACACAATGCAAGAAAAATGACCCTGACCAAAACCATCGCCGCTATCGCAACATCCGTTGCGGTGTCTGGCAGCACCCTTATTGGTGCCCCGGCAGCCAGCGCCCAGCCGGCCGCCCCCGCCCCCACCGCAGCAAGCAGCACCGGGGCCCGGGATCTCAATAGCATTCTCGCCTGGTTCAAGTCGTTGTTCTCGGGCTTTAGCTCCTCCAATGGTTCTTCCGACAGCTCCAGCAGCGGCCAAGGTTCCTCACGGGGCTCCAGCAATTCGGGCAGCGCCACCAGCGCACTCTCGTCCCCCACCTCCCCGGCATCCTCGACCGCCTCCACCACCGACCCAATCTTCACCAGCATGCCCACGGTCCCGGACGCCAAGAACACCACCAGCGCTGAGCGACCACCGGAGGAGCCAACAACCTCAGCGGCCGCGGCACCTGCGACCACTAAGGTACAGCAGGATAAGATCGAGGGCCTGACCAAAACCGCCGGCAATGACCCGCTCATCACCATGACCTCCAAGGTGATTGATGAAACCAACCAGCACCGCAAGAGCCACGGGCTCGGCGAAGTCACCCTCGACAACGACCTACAGTCCAAGGCCCAGGCCTATGCGGACGAAATGAAGTCCTATAACACGTCAAACTTCTCCGACCAGCCCATTAACTACCATCACCAGCCGGGCATCGACCACTACGAAAACATCATGTGGGCCCACAATATGCAGCCCGGTTCGATCGACCCATTCGAAAGCTGGAAGAATTCCGACGCCCATAACCGGGCCATGCTTGCCGACGTGCACCGCATCGGCGTGGGAGTCGCCTTCGACCAAAACACCAAGCACTTCTTCGCCGTCATGAAGCTGAAGTAACTTTGCCTGACTGATACCTGACCCATCGTGCCGCACCGGAGACCCCCGGTGCGGTTCTTTTTCACCCCACTTAGCTACCCCCATTTAGGGTCAACCGTTACGGGCTTTTGCGATTCACACCGCTTGATACGGAAATATGCTACCCAAGAATAGGTTTAATTTTTCGAGAATCCTGGCGCATATTTCTTTCCCAGGTTCACACGTCGACAAGCGAAAAACCCCACCGTCACCGGTGGGGTCAGCAATCGGGGGGATTATTTCTTGGCGGCGAACCGCTTCCGCACCTCGGCGCCAAGCTGCGGATCAACCTGATCCCAATACCAGTAGCACCGCTGCTCGGTTTCCGGGGAGACCCCCACCATGGCGTTGGTGATATTGTGCGCTAGGCGATCCTTCGCCCCATCATCCATGACCTCCCGGTAGAGAATGCCGGCCTGGCCGAAATCATCGTCCTCGGGGTGGGCCACGTAGGGGGCGCGGCCCAAGTCGGTCCCGTGCGGGTCGGGGTTGATGAAGAGCTCGTCGGCTACCCCATAGCCAGAGTTGGACGATACCCCATCATCCAGGTAGCCGGCACCCTTGTCGAACCGGTTAGGGGTGTAGACCGGTGCCGAGGCGGGATTGAACTGGTAGGCCATCGGCCCCTGGTGGGCGTAGGTATTCACCGGATGCACCGGCTGGTTGACCGGCAGCTGCCGGTAGTTGGGGCCAATCCGATAGCGGTGGGCATCGGCGTAGGCGAAGGCCCGGGCCATGAGCATGCGGTCGGGCGACAGGCCCACGCCCGGCACCAGGTTGGCCGGGTCGAAAGCGAGCTGTTCGATCTGGGCGAAATAATTCACCGGATTCCGGTTGAGGACAAAATATCCCACATCGATCAGGGGGTAGTCCTTGTGCGACCAGGTTTTGGTCAGGTCGAAGGGGTTATACCGGTAGGTTTCGGCCTCGGCAAAGGGCATGATTTGTACCTTGACGTCCCAGATGGGATAGTCGCCGCGTTCAATGGCATCAAACAGGTCTTCGCGCTGGTAGTCGGCGTTTTTGCCGGCCATTTCCTGGGCCTCTTCGTCGGTGAAGCAATCCCAACCCTGGCGGGTCTTAAAGTGATACTTCACCCAGAAGGCCTCGCCCTTGGCGTTCAGCCACTGGAAGGTGTGGGAGCCGAATCCGTCCTGGTGGCGGGAGGTTTTCGGGGTGCCCCGATCCCCCATGAGGTAGGTCACCTGGTGGGCGGATTCCGGGGTGCGGGTCCAGAAGTCCCATTGTGCGTCGGCGGACCGCAAACCGGTGGGCCCCATGCGCTTCTGGGAATGGATGAAGTCCGGGAATTTCATGCCGTCACGCAGGAAGAACGTGGGGGTGTTATTGCCCACAATATCGAAGTTGCCTTCCTCGGTGTAGAACCGGACAGCGAACCCGTGCACGTCCCGCCAGGTGTCGGGGGAGCCCTGCTCGCCGGCGACCGTGGAGAACCGTACGGCCACCGGGGTCACGGTGTTGGGCTGGAACAGCTGCGCCTTGGTGTAGGCGGACACGTCGTGGGTGATGTGTAATTCACCGAACGCCCCGTGGCCTTTGGCGTGAGGGTTCCGCTCCGGGACCCGTTCCCGGTTGAAGTGGGCAAGCTTTTCAACGAGGTGAATGTCGTTGAGAACGGTGGCGCCTTGGGGGCCGGCGGTAATGGAAACGTTTTCGCTGGCAACCGGTCGACCGCCGTGTTGGTGGGTGGTGCCGGTGAGCTCTGGGCCCATGCCGTTTGTCACAATATCATTGGTGTTCATGGCATCCCTTCCATCAATATTGGGTTATTTCTATGGGTTGGAGTCTGATTTATAGCCTACACTCGAAAGGTATAACTTTTCAACCATGGAAAATTAAAAGGGAAGCCTAATCAAATGTGATATTGGTGGCGGCCGGGTATCATCGCAAATAGGGATTCAAGACAGATATATCCCCGGCAGCCGCGGATTTCCCGAGGCCACCGGGGATATGTGCACTGGTTTGTGCGCTACATGTGTTAGACCAAGAGTTCGGCGATTTGGACCGCGTTCAGGGCAGCACCCTTGCGGAGGTTATCGCCGGACACCACGAACACCAGGCCCTTGTTGTCGTCAACGGTTTGGTCTTGACGGATGCGGCCCACCAGGGAGTCGTCCTTGCCGGCGGCGGCCAGCGGGGTGGGAACGTCCACGACCTGCACGCCGGGGGCGCCGGCCAACACCTGCCGGGCCTGGTCCGGGGTAATGGGCCGGGCGAATTCGGCGTGCACCGTCATGGTGTGGCCGGTGAACACGGGAACCCGCACGCAGGTGCCGGCCACCTTGAGATCGGGCAGGCCCAGGATTTTCCGGGATTCGTTGCGGAGTTTTTGCTCCTCATCGGTTTCTTCACTGCCGTCGTCGACCAGCGACCCGGCCAACGGCAATGCATTGTAGGCAATCGGTGCCACGTAGGGGCCCAGGTCGCTAAACGATACGGCGGAGCCGTCGACCGCCAGTTCGGTGGCCCGGTCGCCGGCCTCGGCGATCTGCTTCGCCAGGGTGTCCACACCGGCCAGCCCGGAGCCGGACACGGCCTGGTAGGAGGAGACGTGCAGTTTTTCCAGGCCGGCAACATCATTGAGGACGGCCAGCACCGGGATGATCGCCATGGTGGTGCAGTTCGGGTTGGCGATAATGCCCTTGGGCACGGATTGCGCGGCCTCCCGGTTGGCCTCCACAACGATGAGGGGCACGTCGGGGTCTTTGCGCCAGGCGGACGAGTTGTCGACCACGGTGGCGCCGGCGGCGGCAAACAGGGGGGCGTACTGCTTAGAGGTGCCGCCACCCGCGGAGAATAGGGCGATGTCGATGCCGCGGAGGGATTCTTCGGTGGCTTTCGCCACGTCTTCTACCTCAATGTCCTGGCCGCGGAATTGCAACACTTTGCCGGCGGAGCGTTCCGAGGCGAAGAACCGGTAGGTGTCTGCCGGGAAGTCGCGGGATTCGAGGATGCGGCGCATTTCCCGGCCGACCTGGCCGGTGGCGCCGACGACTGCAACAGTAGTCATGAAAAGGGTGTCTCCTTATAAATAGTGGTCCGTGTAGGTGACGGTGAGGGGTGGGTTAGCGGCCGGTTCCCGCATACACGACGGCTTGTTTGTCGCCACCCAGTTCGAAAGCTTCGTGAAGGGCTTTCGCGGATTTCGCCAGATCGGTTTCCCGAATGAGCACGGAGATGCGGATTTCGGAGGTGTTGATGAGTTCAATGTTCACACCGGCGTCCCGCAGGGCCTCGCAGAAGGTGGCGGTCACGCCGGGATGCGACCGCATGCCGGCGCCCACCAGGGAGACTTTGCCGATTTGGTCGTCGTAAAGCACATTGCGACAGGTGCCGTCGTTTTGCAGCCGCATGAGGAGTTCCACGGCGCGGGGGCCATCGGCGCGGGGACAGGTGAACGTAATGTCGGTGCGGTTATCCGCCAGGGAGGAAATGTTTTGGATCACCATGTCGATATTGATTTCGGCGTCGGCGAGCACGCGGAACACCTTGGCAGCCTCACCCGGGTTGTCGGGAATGCCCAGCACCGATAGTTTAGCTTCGGAATTGTCGGTGGCCACACCGGTGAGTACTGCTTCTTCCATAGGGATATCCTCCATCGAACCGGACACGAGGGTGCCGGGGTCATTGCTGTACGACGAGCGCACACGAATAGGAACATTGAAGGCGCGCGCGTATTCCACACTGCGCAGCACCAGGATTTTCGAGCCGGATGCCGCAAGCTCCAGCATTTCTTCGAACGATAGCTGATTCAGTTTTTGGGCGTCGGGCACCAGGCGGGGGTCCGCGGTGTATACGCCGTCCACGTCCGAATAGATTTCGCACACGTCGGCCCCCAGCGCCGCAGCCAGGGCCACCGCGGTGGTGTCGGAGCCGCCGCGCCCCAGGGTGGTCACGTCGCGGGTGTCTTTGTTCACACCCTGGAAGCCGGCAACCAGGCAGATTTTGCCTTGGTCTAAGGCGTCCCGTACTCGGCCCGGGGTGACGTCCACGATGCGCGCGTTGCCGTGCCGTTCGGTGGTGAGCACGCCCGCCTGCGACCCGGTGAATGATTGTGCTTCCGCCCCGAACGAGGCAATGGCCATGGCGACCAGGGCATTGGATATGCGTTCGCCGGCCGTCAGTAACATGTCCATCTCCCGCGCCGGCGGCACCGGATTGACCTGAGCGGCAAGATCCAGCAGATCATCGGTGGTGTCCCCCATTGCTGAGCACACGACCACCACGTCATGACCCTGTTTTTTGGTAGCGACAATCCGTTCGGCGACTCGGCGAATTCGCTCCGCGCTTTCGAGTGACGAACCACCGTATTTTTGTACGATAAGTGCCACGGGCCACGCCCTTCCTCATAAAACTATCAACCTAACGAAAGTCAAGCATACAAGCTAAGGTAGCGGGAAACCAGTCTATAAGCTTTTCGACGCCGGACTGTAGCGGTTAGGCTAGACTGGTGCATGACAATCTTCTAGCCGTAGGCTTCGCCCTCATTGCGGCCTTAGTTATTGCCTGGGGCACCGTCGTGCGTCATCGCATTGCCGCACACCAGCCTGACAACGGCGACTCCCCCATCGTGGCGGCCGCAAAACGGCCCCTCTGGTGGTTTGCCCTGCTCACGGCACTATCCGGTTATGGGTTTCAGGTGCTGGCCTTGGGGTTCGGCACCTTGCTCATTGTGCAACCCGTCCTGGCCCTGACCCTCATGTTCACCTTCCCCATGACCGCGTTCTATGAGAAACGCCGCCTCACCATGGACGAAATCATCGGCGGGGCGCTGCTCACCGTGTCGGTGGCCACCCTGGTGATTTTGGGGAAACCCGTCCCCTTCCACGGCAAAGTCACCTTCCACGATTGGTTGCCTGCCATCATTGTCACGGCGATAGTCATGGGCATTATTTATGCAGCCTCCATCCGAATGTCGGCCCCCTACCGGGGATTATCCCTCGGCGTCATCACCGGCATTGTCTATGGGTTTGTGGCCGTTTTATCCAAGGCGGCGGTGAATGTGTTCAATCATGGCGGCCTGCTCATCCTCCTGACCGCCTGGGAGTTTTACGCCCTCATCGCCTGCGCTGTTCTTGGCACCATCATCCAGCAATACGCCTTCAACGTGGGGGCGCTGCGCCTCTCCCTGCCGGCCATGACCACCTTGGAGCCCGTGGTCGCCTTCATTTTGAGCTATGCCGTCTTGGGGGAAAAATTCCAGGTGCACGGGTGGAATTGGGCCATCATGGGGATAGCGCTCGTCACCATGATCCTGTCCACATTCGCCCTGTCCGCACGCGGCAACGCCTGACGCCTGAGCCTAGATCGCCCATTCGAAAAATACCAGCATAAACGCGGAAAAACAGGTGCCGAACGCAAACCATAGCACCGCCGGCACCACCCAAACGGTGTGCCACCCAACCCGGCGCGATAGTTTCTCCAGCCACAACACCACCGGCAGGAGCAGCAGCAGGGCGGGCAGGAGAAGACGGGGTCGGGAGTGCATGATGCCGTCCGAAAGCAGAACGTTGGCGGTGATTCCGGTGCCGAAGACCCATAACGCCCAGGGGAGGCGTCGAAAAGCGATGAGCATGGCAATGGGGGCGCCGATGATGGACACCACGGAAAGAATGTAACCTATGTCGTTGAATTCGGTGAGGGTGCTATACACCCAGTCGACGGTGGCGACCCCCCAGTCGAATGTGGAGTTCCAGCCTTTCGACTGCATGCCGAAATAGCCACCAATGTCCTGGGTGGATGCGGACGCGAACCGAATGTAGGTGATGAGCGACAGGCCGGAAACCGCGACCCCCAGCCAGGCGCGCCAATTCGTGCGGGCGTAGAGCAGCACAATGATGGCGAATGTGGCAACCAGGTCAATGGCGGTGAGTCGCACAAACCCCAGCAGATAGATGAGGACGGTGGTTTGCCACCAGCGTTCCTGGATCATGAAAATCAGCGCCCACACGCACAGGGCCAAGAATGGGGCCTCCGTGTACACCATGTTGAAGGTGACGGCCATGGGGGCGCCCAGGAAGAGGAGGCCGGCGAGGATCCGGCCGCGGTATCCTGCGCCCAGGAGGGCGGCCAGGGCCATGATGCCGGCGGTCATGACGATGCCGGCGATAGCAACAACCAGCCAGCCGCTCACCACATATCCCAGACCGGTGAGTAGGTGGACCTGTTGGATGAGTGCCGGCAGGCCGGGGAAGAAGGCGAGTCGCTGCTGGAAGACGTCCGGTTCGGGGCCGCCTTGGCCGTCGCTGCTGAAGTAGCCGTATTGGGCGATGTCTACAAAGTGGAGGGCGTCCCATTGTTGCAGCACATCGGTGAAGGAGTGCGCGGAGGTGAGGAGCCGCAGAGTTCCCAGCCTGATTGCGGAGGTGACAGCGAATAGTATGGCGGCGATCCCCCAGTCCCGCCAGCCGAATGATTGTGGCTGCCAGCCGGGTATGGCCAGGATTCGGCCGATGATCCCCGGTAGTGGTGGTGACAGGGGTGTGACCGATGCGTCCAGTTGTGCAGGTATGTGCGCTGGTGGGTGTGTTTGTGGGCCCGCGGATGTCTCGGATATCTCGGGGATTTTGGGGGCATCGTGGGCCCCAGGGGGCCTAGGGCCCGCTTCTACCGGTTCCTTCGGTGACTTCGGTTCCTTTGCGGATTCCACACTGTTGCTACTCACGTGTTCCACTCAATCATAATCGCAGGTTTTCCCGCATCCTGGTGGTGGGTGTACACCCCCACAGAGTTGGGTGTTTTTGGTGGTTTCGGCGATTTCGGTTGTTTCGATTGTTTCGGCGGTTTTCATGATTTGCTACCCATGCTGCGCCATTGCACACCATCCGCCCGGGGCTTCAGGTGTTCTAAGCATGGTTTCTGTGTTCTGGAGGCCCTGCAGCAACCGGATTTCCCCCAAAACCATGCTTAGCAGGTATGCGACACGGTGAGCCGATCGAGGCTTCTGTTGGGCAGCCTCAACCCTCAACAACACCACAACCATGCCACATGTTTGCTAAGCATGGTTTCCATTCCGGCCGACCACAAACCCCAGGGGAAACAGCCCACAACACCCAAACACCATGCTTAGAAGAAATGCAGCATGATAAGTCATGGAAGCGGCACTTAAAAACCAGACAGACAGCAAAACCGATAAGCATGGTTTTCGGTCAAATCAGCCCTCCACAAGGCCCCATCTGAATAAAGACCATGCTTAGCACAATTACTACCCCCAGGGGCAAGAGCGCCACCGCCAACCCGCCTGGGCTTCAGAAGTGCTAAGCATGGTTTCCGGTTTTAGGGCGAGTTGACTCCTGGGGGTTTAACCCAGCAGAAAAAGAAAACCATGCTTAGCAAACATGCTGCCGGAGGTATACAAGGGGCTGCACAAGCCCCCGGAAGGTCGCAAACCCGCTAAGCATGGTTTCCGTTCCAACAGACTACAAAGCTCCAGGAGAAACAACCCACAACAGCCAAACACCATACTTAGAACCATTGAAGCCTCATGACTCCCACAACCAACCCTGGCAGCAAAACCGATAAGCATGGTTTCCGATCCCAGAGAGTTCACCGTGCCCTTCAAAAACGCGCAATCCAAGCTTATCGAGTATGCAGCTCCAACCCCTTCAAAGGCTGCATGTGTTCTAAGCATGGTTTCCGGCAAAATTGCGCCGTTGCGAGGGGCTCCCAGAATGGAAACCATGCTTAGACAACTTGCTACCAGATTAGCTATGGGCTCCAGGCCAAAGGGCATGACCACCCCACAAAAACAGCACGTCTTCTAAGCATGGTCTTTGAGTTGGGTGGGCTATTGCTCCTGGGAGTTTGAGGTGGTGAAATTCAAAGACCATGCTTAGCAAATATGCTGCCGGATCACAGGTGGGGCGGTGGTGCCGCCAGACCGCCAGGCTGGCCGCTCACCAGACCACACCACCCTGCCACCAGGCCCCGCCGGGCTGCCGCCCAAGCCACCCAAGCTCAAGCCGGCAAGGCACCTTGGGTGGCGTCGTCAAGCAGAGTGGGGAGGGAAAGTATGCCGGATTCAACAAATTGCGGTATGATGTGACGCATGCTGCGTGCGTGTGCGGGCCGCCTTCATGGCCTCCTCCTTCTGAGCCGCGGCGGGTCTTGGGTCTAGAATCTGTTGAGGATCAACGGCCGGCTCCCCGTCGCGGGGTTTCGCATCGACTTTTCAAGTGCCGGCCGTGACATATCACATCAACTGTTTTAAAGGGATTTTCACCATGGCCATCCATGACACTTTTATTTCCGCCCCCACTAGCGACATCACCAAACCTGCCGGGGAGCCGCCCGCAGACCAGCCAAAATGGAATAAACAGCGCGGTTCCGCCATGCCGGCGCACCGCTATCAGCCATTCGCCCAGGAGGTTGAGGACGTCACCCTGCCGGACCGCACCTGGCCGGATAACAAGATCACGCACGCGCCAGCCTGGTGTGCGGTGGATTTGCGGGACGGAAACCAGGCGCTGATTGATCCGATGAGCCCGGAGCGAAAACGCCGCATGTTTAACCTGCTGGTGCAGATGGGCTACAAAGAGATTGAGGTGGGGTTCCCGTCGGCATCACAAACCGATTTCGATTTTGTTCGGGAGATCATCGAACAGGACATGATCCCGGACGATGTGACCATCCAGGTGCTGGTGCAGGCCCGGGAGCACCTGATTCGCCGCACATTCGAGGCCTGCGAGGGTGCGAAGAATGTGATTGTGCACTTCTATAACTCCACGTCGATTTTGCAGCGGAATGTGGTGTTCCGTAAGGACAAAGCCGCAATCAAGAAGTTGGCTACGGATGCCGGCGAATTGATTAAAACGATCGCCAAGGAATACCCGAACACGAATTGGCGGTGGGAGTATTCCCCGGAGTCGTTTACCGGCACCGAATTGGCGTACGCGAAGGAAGTGGTGGACGCGGTGGTGGAGGTCATGGACCCCACCCCGGAGAATCCGATCATTATTAATCTGCCGTCCACGGTGGAGATGATTACTCCGAACGTGTATGCGGATGCGATCGAGTGGATGCACCGGAATTTGAACCGGCGGGATTCCATTATTTTGTCGCTGCACCCGCATAACGATCGGGGCACTGGGGTGGCGTCCGCCGAGCTGGCGTTCATGGCCGGTGCGGACCGGATCGAGGGCTGCCTGTTTGGGAACGGCGAACGCACCGGCAACGTGTGCCTGGTCACGCTGGGGTTGAATCTGTTGACGCAGGGCGTGGATCCGCAGATTGATTTCACCAATATCAACCAGATTCGCTCCACGGTGGAGTACTGCAACCAGCTGCGGGTGCCGGAGCGGCATCCCTACGGCGGTGACCTGGTGTTTACCGCGTTCTCCGGGTCGCACCAGGATGCGGTGAATAAGGGGCTGGATGCGATGGCCGCCCGGGTGCATCCGGGCGCAAACCACAGCGATGTGAAGTGGGAGGAATTGCGGGACGAACTGTGGGAGGTCCCCTACCTGCCGATCGACCCGAAGGATGTGGGCCGAAACTATGAGGCAGTGATTCGGGTGAATTCGCAATCCGGCAAGGGTGGCGTGGCTTACATCATGAAGACGGATCATGGCATGGTGTTGCCGCGGCCCATGCAGGTGGAGTTCTCGTCGGTGGTGCAGGACGTGACCGATGCGCAGGGCGGCGAGATCGAGTCGAAGGCCATGTGGGACATTTTCGCCGAAACCTACCTGGATGCGACCACCCCCCTGGAGCAGGTAGCCATGCATGTTGATGCAGCGGTGACGGAACGGGACCAGGCGAAGATCACGGCCGAGCTGCGGTTCCAAGGGGAATCGGTGACGGTCAACGGCACGGGCAACGGTCCGATCGCGGCGTACGCGAATGCGCTAGAGCAGTTGGGGATTGATGTTGAGGTGCAGGAATACAACCAGCACGCCCGGACCGCGGGTGATGACGCGGAGGCCGCCGCCTACATTTTCGCCGACGTGAACGGCCAGAAGGTGTGGGGTGTGGGCATCGCCGGATCTATCACCTATGCGTCGCTGAAGGCGGTCACGTCGGCGGTGAACCGCGCATACCAGGCTTTTTAAGCTTTACGACGCGCCAACGGTGGGAAAGCCGGTACAACCGGCTACACTAAACCGTTATGACCACTGATCCACGCCGGCGTTCTCGGCGCCGCCGGTCGGGCGGCGCGGCACACAAACCACAATCCCAATCCCAACCGCAACCGGAATCCCCCGCGGCCACCCCGAAACCCCGGGAGGTGTCCCAGGAGCGGGCCGAGGAATTGGCCCGCACCCCTTTTGTGGCCGTGACCGTGAAAACCACGGGCATTCACCCGTCAACCGCGCAGCTGGTGGTCATTGATGCGGTGGTGTTGACCGCCTCCGGGGAGCCGGATTCCGACTTCCACGCGGTGTTATCGGTGCCGGACGATCCGGGCCCCAAACACATGCACGGGTTATCCCGGGAGGAAATCGCCGACGGGAAATCCTTCAGCTCCATCCTCAAAGCATTGGGCAAAACCATAGACGGCCGCACCATGATCACCCATAATGTGCCACTGGTGTGGGGGTTCATCCATAAAGAAGCGCGGCGGGCAATGACAGCGGCCGCCCGGGCAAACCGGCGGCGGGGAAGCCGAGGAAAACCCCGGCGCCGGCAACGCGTCGGGCACGTGCCCCGGCCGGTGGGAATCGTCGACATGCTGGCCACCGCCCGGCGGCGGGGCGTGGACCTCCCCGACACCCGCATTCGAACGGTTGCACGAATGCTGGGGGTGGAGTGCGAGCCGGCAACCGCAACAGTGGAACGGGCCCGCCAACCAGAATTCGACGTCACCCGGGCGGAAACCCTCCTGGTGGCCGACATGTTCTTCCGCGACCCCGACCACGTGGTCGTCGTCAAGCCGGACGAACTCCAACCAGACCGGTTCGGGCTGCAACGCTCCAGTATCCGGGTGGCTGCGGCAAATGCCACCCCAAAATTCCACAACCCGGGCGTGTTCGCCGGCACCCTGGTCCAGGGCATGCAAATCGTCGTGGCCCCCGAAATCACCGCAGACCCCGACGACATCATTCGGGCAATCACCACGCACGACCTCTCCTACTCCGAAAAGGTGACGCGACAAACATCGCTGGTGGTATGCAACAAGCAAAATAACCTGTCCGGCAAGGCCATGCATGCGGCCCGAAAAGGCGTGCCACTCATGGCAGATGATGAGTTCCTCACATTAGTCAGCACCACACAAATTACCCCCGGCGAACCAACCCCGCCGCCGGAAACTTCGCCGGTACTTCGCTCAATTACCGGGCGATCAACACGCCAACCACGGAAAAAGGGCAGTCGGCGAGTTTCCAGGCGATAGTTTAGGACTAGACTCTTTCCTCATGAAGTTCCCTCGTTTACGCGCGCGCACCAGGGCGGCCATTGGGCTGGCGCGGCTTGCTACTTTCGCTTCTCGTGCCACCGGGCGTGGCTCCGGCGGCATGATTGGCGGACTGGTTGCGGAAAAAATCGACCCCCAGATCATGAAAAACCTGGGATTCGGCCGGCCGGTCGCGCTCATCACCGGCACCAACGGTAAATCCACCACCACCCGAATGCTCGCCACCGCGATTCGCAGCGCGCACCAAGTAGCCACCAACGAAGGTGGTGACAACATGGACGCCGGCATTATCACCGCCCTCATGGCCGGCCAAGAAGCCAGCCACGTGGTCTTAGAATGCGACGAACTCCACGTCCCCTCGGTGGCCGACCGGCTACAACCATCCTGCCTGGTGCTCCTCAACCTTTCGAGGGACCAACTCGACCGGGTGGGCGAAATCAATAAAATCGAACGCGCCCTCCGGCAATGCGTCCTCAACCACCCAACCATGACCGTCATCGCCAACTGTGACGATGTGCTGGTCACCTCGGTGGCGTGGGAAGCGAAAAACGTGGTGTGGGTGTCGGCCGGCGCCGGCTGGAAAGGCGACTCAGTGTCCTGCCCCCGAACCGGTGGGCGCATCATCCACCACCCGGACGGCACGTGGGAAGCCGTCCAACCACTGGCCGACGGCACAATATTCCGCCGACCGGAACCCACCTGGACCATCACCCCAGAAGGCATCCACACCCCCACCAACGATATAGCGCCACTCGCCCTGAAACTACCGGGAACCGCCAACCGGGGGAACGCAACCCAGGCAGTCGCGGCAGCCGTGGAATGCTTCGGCATCCCCCTCGACGTGGCAATGTCCGCGGTCGAAACCGTGGACGATGTGGCCGGCCGATACTCCACCCTCCGGCTCGGCAACCGAGACATACACCTCCTCCTCGCCAAAAACCCGGCCGGCTGGCAGGAAGCCATGTCCATGGTGGACCGCACCGCCGACGGCCTCGTTATTGCTGTCAACGGCCAAGTCGCGGACGGGGAAGACCTGTCCTGGCTGTGGGATGTCCGATTTGAAGACTTTGGCGAACTCGCGGTGAAAGCCTCCGGGGAACGCGGCACAGACCTCGCGGTGCGCCTCACCTACGCCGACATTCAACACGAACTCGTCCACAATATGATAGACGCCATTCTGGCCTGCCCGGAAGGCCGAGTGGAAGTGTTGGCCAACTATACGGCATTTCGGGATCTTAAACGCGCATTGGTGCGCCGGATTGAAGCGGAGACACATTAAATGAGCACCCTACAGATTGGTTTGGTTCTGCCCGACGTACTCGGCACCTACGGTGATGACGGCAACGCCCTCGTGCTACGCCAACGCGCCCGCATGCGTGGCTTCGACGCAAACATTGTGCGCATCCACCTTGGCGACCCCATCCCCACCAGCCTCGACGTGTACTGCCTCGGCGGTGGTGAAGACACCGCCCAAATCCTTGCCGCGGAACACATCAACACCGACGGTGGCCTGCACAAAGCAGCGGCGGCCGGCCGACCCATCCTGGCGATCTGCGCCGGGTTGCAGGTTCTTGGTGAATCGTTCCGCGCCGACAATAGGATGGTCACCGGCGCCGGGCTTATCGACGCTACCACCGGCAGCCTGAAAAAGCGGTTCATCGGAGAACTCCAATCCACCCCCCACCCCAACGATGGCGGCATCACCGCCGGCCTCACCGAACCGCTCACCGGGTTTGGTAACCATTTCGGCTCCAGCATTCTCGGTTCAGACGCGAAACCATTAGGCATCGTCACCCACGGGGTGGGCAACTCCGATACCGAGCAGCCCACCTACGAAGGCGCAGTTCAGGGCAGTATCATCTGCACCTACATGCACGGGCCGGTCCTGGCCCGGAACCCCCAACTGGCGGATCTTCTCCTGGCGTGGGCACTGGACATGCCCATGTCCGAACTGCAGCCGTTGGACCTTCCGGTCGTCGACAAGCTGCGGAGGGAACGGCTACAGCGTTAGTCGGCCGCTGAGCGCCCGCGACAAGGTGAGCTCGTCCACAAACTCCAAATCGCCGCCCAATGGCATGCCGGATGCGAGACGAGACACCACCAGCCCCGGAAAATCCTTGAGCAGCCGCGCCAAATAGCTCGCGGTGGCCTCCCCCTCAGTGTTGGGGTCGGTGGCAAGAATCACCTCGGTGATCTCCGGGGTGGTGTCGAATAATGGCTGCTCCGGGGTGGAATCCGCCAACTCCCGATCCGGCAACACCCCGCCGATCCGCTGCAACAAGGCAGTAATGTTCAACTCTTTCGGGCCAATGCTATTTAGCGGATCCAACGCCCCACCGAGCACATGATACCGCCCATTGAATTCGCCAGTACGTTCGAGAACCTGGATGTCTTTGGGCTCTTCAACCACGCAAATTGTCGACCGGTCCCGGCCCGAATCCGCGCAAATCCGACACACCTCATCCCGGGAAATATTGTGGCAGATCCGGCAAAAACTCACCCCCTGCTGGACGGCCCCCAGCGCAGCCTGCAGCCGAGTAATGTCTATCGGATCCACATGCAGCAGGTGAAACGCGATACGCTGCGCACTCTTCGGCCCCACCCCAGGCAGACGCGACAATTCATCAATCAAATCCTGCAACGGGCCTTCAAACACCGCACCTCATCCTTTCATCACTCGACGTCGATTCTCCCACACCGCCCGGACATGAAACAACGGGGCGGGGCGGCGCTGCGTGTTGCGGGGCGGGGCGCGACACACCCAGGGCTTCAGGTGTTCTAAGCATGGTCTTTATTCCGGCGGACCACAAAGCCCCAGGGAAATCCTGCCGCATCAACCAAACACCATGCTTAGAACTATTGAAGCTCCACGGATCCCCACAGCCGACCCTAGTAGCAAAACAGATAAGCATGTTCTTCCCCCAAGGAAGATCCCACAGGGGCCGATTTCACCGAAGGCCATGATTAAAACCATTGCTATCACCCGGGGTTCAAGGCACCTTCACCAGCCAGCTTAGGCTTCAACTATTCTAAGCATGGTTTCCGTGTTCTGGCGACCCTGTAGCAACCGGATTTCACCCAAAACCATGCTTAGCAAGTATGCGGCAAAGTGAGCTGATTGGGCTGCTACTGGGCGGCAGCACCCCACACCAACACCACAACTATGCCGCACGTTTGCTAAGCATGGTCTTCATCCCAGTCAGCTGCAAAACCCAGGGAAAACCAACCACAGCAACCAAACACCATGCTTAGAAGAATTGAAGCTTAAGCAGACTGATGAAGGTATCTTTAACCTCAGGTGGTAGCAATAGTTCTAAGCATGGTTTCCAGTTTTAGAGCCAGCCGACCCCTGGTGATTTAGTGCACCAGAAAAAGAAAACCATGCTTAGCAGATCTGCAATGTGACCGAGGGCTAAAACTGTCCTGGAAGAAAACCAATCAACCCACCCCGCTTCACGACTGCTAAGCATGGTTTCCGGTATTAGGGCAAGCCTGCTCCTGGGGATTGAGCACAACAGAAACAGAAAACCATGCTTAGCAAACATGCTGCCGGAGGTGTGCAAGGCACAAGGGGTGGGGCCGGCCGGGAGGGCGTCGTAAAGCAAAAGGAAAACCCCGACCACAAAGGGCCGGGGATGCATAATATGCAGACTAGAATCCGAAGCCACCCATGGCGCCTTGCAGGGGCCCCATCTTATCCTGGGCGATCTTGGCGAGCTGGCCGTGCGCATCGTTGTAGGCGCCAACCAGGAGGTCCTGCAAAGTGTCGGGATCCTCGGGGTCGATCACCTTCGGATCAATGTTCACCGACGTGACAGTGCCGGAACCCTGCATCGACACCGACACCAGCCCATTGCCGGCCTGCCCAATCACAATGGACGACATAATCTCTTCCTGCGCCGCCTGAAGCTTAGCCTGCATTTCCTGCGCCTGGGCCAAAATATCGGACATATCAGGTTGACTCATCATTTTGCCTTTCTCTAGAGTTTCGCCGCTCAAGTGTACCTGCCATAGCAGCTATCATGCATACTCAGACACGCGCCGGGCCACAACGCTTTCGCTCTACGACGACTATACGACGCGCCCCCCAAGCTCCTGCTCCACCAGGGAAATCGCAATGGTCATGGCATCACGATGGTCGTGCTCCCCCAGCTCCGTGGCCGCCTGGTGCATCATCTCGGCCTCCTCATCACCAGGCCGGTGGGGCTGGCGGGACTGATGATGCTGGTGGTGGGTGCGACGGTGGGATGAATCGTTGCTGGTGCCGGCACCAGGGCTGCTACCGCTATCAGGGGCGGAGCCGGGGGCGGGGGCTGCGTTCTGGGATGCCCGTGCGGGGGCCGCGGATGCCGCAGACGCGGAGGCTATCGACATAGTGGGCGCCGACACTCCAGGCGACACCGGACTCGCAGGAACCACTGATTCCCGCTGCTCAGAAGGCTCGGGTGCCCCCTTGGGCGCAGGCGGCACCGGCTGACCGGGCGCAGCTCCAGACACCGGCGCTGCCCCAGCCCCGAACCCAGCCTCCACTCCGGGCTCCGGCGCCGACATCTCGGGCACATCAGCCGACGGTGGGGGCGGTGGGGGTGCGTCCCATGGTTCCGATGGTTCTGGCGGCGCCGGGGTACCATCCGAGAACCGGGGCGCATTCTGTTGCTCTGCCAGGAGTTTATTTCCCCGGCGCGCCCGTTCCCGCCACGTTGAGGTCGTGGGTCTTGCCGATGGCTGAGGTTGGGTTTGCGCCTGGGGTGCGGGTCGTTCGTGTGCCGGTTGGGCGGGCTGCGCCTGGTAGGTGGGTTGGTGAGTTGGCTGGTGGGCAGACTGGTGGGTAGGCCCTCCACCGCCCCCTAGCTGTGCCGGTTGCCCCCAAATGCTGGTTGCAGATTCGGCAGCAGGGTTGGCGGTGCTGAACTGCTGGTTAGGCGAGACAGCAGGGTTGGTGCCGGCCTCAGAAGCGTCTTCAGGAACGACAGCACTGTCTGATTTGGGCATGTCAGGCGCGGATTCTGGTGCTCCGCCGAGTCGCGCGGGTTCACCCCAGGTGTCTTCCGGAGCTGCAAGCGCGGGTGGTACAGGGGGTGCAGACGGCTCGGGCTCCGGCGCGACTTCCCGTGCGGGCTCCGGCGTGGGCGGCGAGGGTGGCGAGGCTTCCGGTTCTGTCGCATCCTCAGGCGACTGTACGAGCCCCGAATCCACGTCAGACTTCGCCAGCTTCGGTGTGTGCCCTGATTCTGCTGGTTCCACCACCCCCTCGGGCTGTGTCGACTCCGGTGCGGGCTCTGGTTCCACCTGCTCGACCGCCACCGGATTGGCCGATTCCGCCTCTTGTGTAGCGGTTTCTTGGGCATCCCCAGCGCTCCCGGCCTCACCGGCATCCTGTTCGGGATTCCATACGGGCTTTGGGTTGTCGGTCTCAAAGCCGAACGCTTTTGGGTTGGTGCCCACCTCGCATCGCACTTCCAGCTCTAGCCCGGTGGTTTCCAAAACAGCACTCTGGATTGTGGCATTGTGCTCGGGTGCGTTGAGCCGCGAAGCCAGCGCCCCCGTGTTGTGCCCCAGAACCAGCGTTTCGTCCGCGATTCCCAAAGGTTGGGCCCCGGTGAGGAGGATACCCGCAACCGCATTGGTTTTCGATACTGTTGAGCGGATTTTGTCCCAGGCGTTTTTGATGGCGTCAATGGGTTGCACGTGCACGCTTGTCGACGCCGGCTGGGGTGGCGTCGACCGGGTTTCCGGAGATTCCTCGGATTCCCGGGGTTTCGCCTCGGCCACTGCCTCGACAACCTCGGGTTTTTCGGTCACGTTACGGGCTTCTTGGGCTTCGCGGGCGCGACGTTGGGAGGGCCGCTCGTATTTTGATGATGGTGTCGATGCGGGAGCGGCTGGCGTAGGCCGCGCAGAAGGTGCGGATAGCGCAGGTGCGGGGGCCGCTTGTCCTCCCGGCTCTATGAGCATTTTTGCGCAAAGGATTTCCAGCAGCAGCCTGGGGCTGGTTGCGCCTTTGAGGCTGCTGAGGCCGTCATTGAGAATGCCGGCGATCCGGGGAATTCGTTGCGAGTCGAACTCTTGTGCTTGTTGCAGGAGAATTTCACCCCGATCCGTGGGGGCGTCGACCAGCCCCAGGTTGACGGCATCGGGGACGGCCTGGAGCAGCATGAGGTCGCGCAGGCGGTCGAGAAGGTCTTCGGAGAATTTTCGGGGCGACAGGCCGGCCTCGATGACGTCATCGACCGTGGTGAAGAGGCTGGCACGGTCATTGGTGGCAAGGGCGGCGATAGTGGCGTCGATAAGCGTGTCGTCGGTGACGCCGAGAAGCATGCGGGCGTATTGGTAGGTAAGGCCGTCGGGGCCGGTGCCGGCGAGGAGTTGATCGAGGATAGAGAGCGTGTCGCGGGGTGAGCCGCCGCCGGCGCGGATGACCAGCGGATACACGGATTCTTCGATGATGGCGTCTTCGGCAGCGACGGTGCGTTCCAGCAGACCGCGCATGGCCTGGGGGGTGAGCAGACGGAAGGGATAATGGTGGGTGCGGGACCGGATGGTTCCGATCACTTTTTCGGGTTCGGTGGTGGCGAAAATGAAGATGAGGTGCGCGGGCGGCTCCTCCACAATTTTCAAAAGTGCGTTCGAACCCTGGTTGGTTATCATGTGTGCTTCGTCGATGATGAAGATGCGGTAGCGGGATTCAGCAGGCGCAAACATGGCGCGGTCGCGGAGTTCCCGCATGTCGTCAACACCGTTGTGGCTGGCGGCGTCGAGCTCGGTCACGTCCAGGTTGCCGGGCCCGTTGGCGGCAAGGGACACACATGAGTTGCATTTTCCACAGGGTTTTGAGGTGGGCCCATTCACACAGTTGAGCGAACGGGCCATAATGCGGGCAGAGGAGGTTTTGCCGCAACCGCGGGGGCCGGAGAAAAGGTAGGCGTGGTTGATTCGGCCATTGTCGAGCGCCGCCGACAGTGGCACGGTTACTTGTTCTTGACCGACCAGTTCGTTGAAGGAACCCGGGCGATATTTGCGATATAAAGCCACGGGTTCCAGATTACCGCATGACGCCTACCACATGCGGACACAATAGTAACTGGCCTACCGTTGCCAATCGAGCAGGTTAACCCCGGTTTTTTCCAGCTCATCCAGGAGGTCTCGCGCGCCGTAGGTGACGGCGTAGTTGAACTCGTCCTCGGTAATCAGCAGCAATTCCAGCATGAGCGTCCACCGATCTTCCTCGATGAACTGCGGCACCGACGGCCCCCACACCTCCGGGGCCACGAAAAGCCCGTGGCAAACGGTGAGATGTTCGGGCAGCACCGCCAGGCCAATGCCGGGGATAATGGTGTCGGGTTGCGCATGCAGCGTGCCATTGGCTTGCACCAGGGTTTGCACGGTGGCGTCCACAACGTGCATGGCATCGCTTTGCGACGCTTCCGTGATCGTGAAAAACTCACACCTCACATCGAGCCCACCCGATTCCAGCCCTGTGTCCACCTCGTTAAATCCGATGGTCGAGCAGAGGGATATTTGTTCTTCCGTTTCGAAAGTCGCCAGGATGGTGGGATACCCTTCCTCCCGTTTCGCCTCGTGAAGACTCATTTCTCCATCGAATAGACCATCGATCCAGGCGGCGGTTTCATGAATATCCATTGCATACTTTCTTAGGTTATGGGGGCTCGGAATCGCGGCGCGGCGTGACGGTGGTGCAGCGTGGCGCGGTGGCAGCAACGCGGCGGTGCCGCAAGACATGCGCCTTGCGGGTTGGGGTTGAGCCCCGCCGGCAGTGCCGACACCGGCGCCGCGCCACCAGCCGCCCGCCGCGTCGTAAAGCGACTTAGCTGGCTGCGGCTTTCTCCGCGGCGGCCTTGAGCACGCAGGTAGCCACGCCATCCATGGCAACCTCCAGCTCGGACACCGGCGGCAGGGACGGCGCCAACCGAATGTTGCGGTCGTTGGGGTCCTGCTTGAGCGGGTAGGAGGAACCGGCGGCGGTCAGGGCAATGCCGGCCTCCTTCGCCAGCTCCACCACCCGGCTGGCGGTACCATCCACCACATCCAGGGAGATAAAATAGCCGCCCTTCGGCTTCGTCCAGGTAGCCACGCCGTAGTCGCCGAGGCGCTCCTCCAAAATAGTGAGCACCCGTTCGAACTTGGGGGCGAGCGAACCGGCATGCTTCTGCATGAGGGCCTTGAGTCCGGCCACATCCTGAAAATATTTTGCGTGGGCTAGCTGGTTGATCTTGTTCGGCCCGATGCCCCGAATGTTGGCGTAGCTGGCGTACCAGTCCAGGTTGGCGGTGGAGGACGCGAAGAAGGACACGCCCGACCCGGCGTGGGTGATCTTCGAGGTGGAAGACATGAACCAGAACCGGTTGGGGTGGCCGGCTGCTGCGGACAGCTCCAGCACATTATGGATGACCGGGAATTCGTCGGTGAGGGTGTGGATGGCGTAGGCGTTGTCCCAAATAATGCGGAAGTCGGAGGCAGCGGTGTCCATGGCGGCGAGTTCCTTGCAGGTGGCCTCGGAGAAGGTCACGCCGGTGGGGTTACCGAAGATGGGAACAGTCCACATGCCCTTGACCGCGGGATCCTTGACCAGTTCCTTGACCACGGCCATGTCGGGGCCGTCGTCGGTCATGGGGACGTGGAGCATCTCGAAGCCGAACAGTTCGGTGATGCTGAAGTGCCGGTCGTAGCCGGGAACCGGGCACAGCCATTTGACCTTGGGCTCGTCCCGCCAGGGCCGCTCGGAATCGTTGGTGCCGAACATAAAGGCGAAGGAGATGAGGTCGAACATGATGTTTAGGCTGGAGGCATCGCCGGCGATCACATTGTCGACCGGCAGGCCGAGGGCTTCGGCCCAGAGGGCGCGAATGTCTTTGATGCCGGTCAGGCCCCCATAGTTGCGGCAGTCGGTGCCGTCGGCGGCGTGGTAGTCGTCCACGCCGGGCAGGGCCAGGATGGCGTTGGAGAAGTCCAGCTGTTCGGCGGATGGCTTGCCGCGGGTGAGGTCGAGCGTGAGGTTGCGGGCCTTGAGCTCGTCGTATTTTGCGTTGATGTCTTTAGTGAAGGCTGCGAGGCGTTCAGCGTCATAGTCACGTAGGGTCACGATGATCCACCTTAGGTAACAGTATGGTTGGGATTTCTCCAACAAACTTTAGCGTCATCCCCCAGTTTTCGCCGCTAGTTTCCAGCAACCCCCAAACCCCTGCCCCAAAAACACAAAAGGGGACTCCGCACACCCGTCAGAGCCCGCTGACCCTTGCTGCATTCCTGCCCTGGGGGGGTTCACGAGATATACGCCATGCGAAGTCCTGCACTTGACTCTAGCCGAAAGTTGCCGATAAACCCAACCAGCCGCCGTTTCCGCTGGACAGGGCCGGGCGTGCGGGTGGATTTGGAAGTTGCTGTACAGTTAGGTAAAGTGTCCGTGGTACATACGCATGTGCATTGGAGGATTCGACTAGCGGCCTATGTCACACGCCTGGAACGCGTGCGGGGCTAACGCCCCTCGTGGGTTCAAATCCCACATCCTCCGCTCTATCACCCCGGTTCTTTCCCAGAGCCGGGGTTTTGCTTTGCGACGCCCACCTCCCGGCCGAAACCTCCAGAAAAACAGTGCTCCCCATTATCCTGATAGGTTCAGTGTAATCTTCCCCACTTTACCCCTAATATAGGGGGGGGAATTCCAGTAAAACCCACGATAAAACAAAAATCATACTTCTAAAACAATCACCCCCAATGGGTATAATGAAAGTCAACTCCCCCATATATGTGACTAATTTCGGAAGTAAGGAAAGACAAACCAATTTCCACTATTGGTATAGATAAGTTTTCCCAACAACTAAATAAGCTTAAATGATATTAACATGCCTAGAGAGTGATGACAATGAGCGCCAATGCCGTACGTTACTGGGACCTTGATGAAGCTATTAAAGCTCGTGATACTGTAAAAGACCGGATAGAGCAAAAGTTAGATATGACTGTAGAAGAATTACAGTATCGCGCACTTGAATGGGATCTTGACCAGGATGAGCGAAAGCTATTAGCAGAATATGAACGTCTTAACCGAATGATTGAGTTTGCACGCTATTAAAGATCCAACAGTATGCCTACCATACCCGATCTGGAAACCCAAGCAAAAGATTTTGCCAACAAGATCACGAATATTGTTCAATGTTTTGATGATAATGCCAAAGCGTTCAAGGTGGACATCCTAGGTAAAGAAAAAACCCATTCCGCTACCGTCGAAATATATAACGACGATGGTTTTTCTCTTTTTACTAACAAAGAGCCAAATTTTCACATAGAGGCACAATGGACCTGCCGTTATGATGCATATGGTCAATGGTTACGGGTCGAAAGATCTGGATTCAAAGTATTTAATGGAATCGAAGATAAACGCCCTATCTTCCGATACGAATACGATTCCGCCAACGGCCAAAATCTCCCCAGTGCGCATATCCATTTTCATGGAGATCATCCTGATATGAATCAGCATGGTGCCTTCGATAACCTTTCTGGTGCTTTTGAGGATTGTGGTGATGGAAGCCCTAGATCAAAAAGACGACAGAAAGGCAAGAAGAAAAAACTCTCCGATCTTCACTTTCCCGTGGGAGGAAGCCGATTTCGTCCAATCTTAGAAGACGTTCTCCTCATGCTCATTGAAGAATACGGAATCAATCCTGAAAAGGGCAGAAAAGAAACAATTAAACTTTTAGAAGAGAACGTAGAAAAATGGCGCACCATCCAGGCTCAAACGATTGTGCGAGATGTGCCATCAATTGTAGTGAATACCCTCAAGGAAATGGGGTACACCATAACTCCACCCCTAGAAGGGGTCAAACCAGACCGTCGAGAATACCTAACTCAGCGCTAAAATCACGCCAACTCCCGGGCGCCCCGCACATATATTCGGAATCTGAAGCAATTACTGATTTCGTATTTCCCCACGGCTGCCACCCCAGAATTGGGTTAGCCACGTGAGCTCGTCGGCAAGCGGGGAATTACAGTGGCGGTATGCCCAACAACGAATTCGGCGATTTTCAAACCCCGCTGGCACTGGCGCGCCGCTGCCTGGAGGTGCTGGCGTTGCCGCAGCATGGGCCGATTCGGGTGCTGGAACCCACGTGCGGGCGGGGCGCGTTTCTGCGGGCGGCCAAGGAACGAAACCCGACGTCAATCAGGTATGGGATCGACATTAACGCCGATTATGTACAGGTAGCGCGCAACTATGGCACGGTGGCACACGCCAACATATTTACCCGCAATCTGACAGACATTTCCTGGCCGGACCCGACCGCGCCGCTGTTCGTTATTGGGAATCCACCGTGGGTCACCGCCGCAGAGCTCAACCGCATGGGATCGAATAATATTCCCCCGAAGAAAAACTATAAGGGGATGCCGGGCATTGCCGCCCTGCTGGGAAGCTCCAACTTTGACGTGTGCGAATACATTATTCTCAAGGCCCTCACGGAGCTGCGGGGCCAACCGCTGCGCCTGGGCATGCTCTGCAAGACTCATGTTGCGCGCAATGTTCTTGTGGAGTGCGCCCGGGCCCGCATCCAGGTGGCCACGGCCGCTCTCTACCCCATCAACGCCCGCCGCTGGTTTAACGCGGAGGTCGATGCCTGCTGGTTTACGCTCACCATCGACCCGGCGCTCCCCCAGGGAAACTACGCCATTGATGTACACGAAAACCTATTCGAAGGCGCCGGCAAGATTGCCCGCCGTTGGGGTGTTGTCGGAACCACGCTCGTGTCGGATCTCGATGCCTACCAGTTGGTTCGTTCCGCCGACGGCCCCAGCCCCTATACGTGGCGGTCTGGCCTGAAGCATGATGCCGCCCGGGTGTTCGAATTCACGTCGTTCCCGGAGAATTTAGAGTCCGAATACATTTACCCCCTGCTCAAGGGCACCGATGTGTTTCGCGGCCGCCATCAGCACCCCTCCCGGTGGGTGCTGGTACCGCAGCACAAATTTGGTGAGGACACCGCCCACCTGCAATACACGGCGCCGAAGGTGTGGCGCTACCTCATTGGGCACGCCGCCGCCCTGGACAATCGCAAGTCGATGATTTACCGGAATCGTCCCCGGTTTTCGGTGTTCGGCCACGGCGACTACACGTTTGCCCCCTTGAAGGTGAGTTGTTCTGGCATGCACAAGGAGTCCCGGTTTCAGCTGGTCACACAGGCTAAAACACCGCGTGGTGCCCGGCCGGTGGTATTGGACGACACCTGCTATTTTCTGCCGTTTGAAAACAGCACGCATGCGGCCCTGGTCACGGCGATTCTTCGTAGCCCCGAGTGTCAGGCGTTTATCCAGTCCCTGGTTTTTTGGGATGCGAAGCGCCCGATCACGAAGAAGCTCCTGTCCCACATTGACCTGTTCGCCCTCCCCTGCGACCGGTCCACGATCCGCGCGACAGCTGCGGCGATTGCGGCCGATGCGGGTGTTCGGTTTGATGCGGATGAGGCAACCGAGTTATTTTAGCACGAACGGTTCGCGCGAAAGCCGCTCCGGCCGGAACTGTTTCAGCAGCTCTTGGGATGTTTCCGCCCCATAGCTTAACGACGCCGCGATGCGCGGGAACATCTCTTGCGGCCGCATGCTTCGCAGGGTCACCTCCGCCCCGTCCCGTTTTGACAGCCGTTGGCCGGCCGCATTCATGACCAGCGGCACATGCACATATTCCGGCACCGGCAGCTGAAGAAGATGCGCCAGGTAGGCCTGCCGTGGTGCGGAGCTGAGCAAGTCATCACCCCGAACCACCTGATCCACCCCCTGGTAGGCGTCGTCTACGACGACGGCCAGGTTATATGCCCAGTCTGGTTGCGACCCGCCCCGGCGCAGCACCATATCATCGACTTCTCCCACCACCTCCCCGGCGTAATAGTCGTGGATCTGCCACTTAGTGACTTCGGCCCGGAGCCGCAGGGCCGGCACCCGACCTTGCCCAATCAATTCGGCCCGTTTGAACATGCGTTCGTCTTCCGTGAGGTCCCGGCAGGTCCCCGGATAGTGGCCCGGTATACTGTGCGGCGCCTGGGATGCCTCGGCTATTTCTTTCCGAGAGCAATAGCATTCGTAGTGCGGTAATTTCACCAAAGCCGCAGCATAATCCTCAAATCTTTGCGACTGGTACAGCACCTCCCCATCCCAATCCAGGCCTAAATCCGCCAAATCGGCGATCTGCTGGGCCGCCGACTCTGCCGACGACCGCCCAGTATCAATGTCCTCCACCCGGAGATAGAATGCTCGACCAGTTGTTCTAGCGAACAACCAGGCCAGCACCGCCGTACGGAGGTTCCCGAAATGAAGGTCCCCGCTGGGACTGGGCGCATACCGGCCCGCACCTACAAAATCTGTCATGGCATATATCCTAATTATCCCCTACCGGTCGGGCCGGGCTGGGCCCGTAGCGCCCGTGGCGCCCGTGGCAGTGCCCATGGCCGTGGCGCCTTGTGGCGTGGCGCCCCCACCCTGCCGTACCACCCCGCCGTGCATCGCCCCACCCCATCCCGGCCCCCGAGGCGGCAGCATATTTGCTAAGCTCGGTTTTCTCCCGGAGCCGGCCCACGCCACCCTGAATCCGCAGGAAAATTCCTGCCGCCAACCAAAGACCATGCTTATCAAATCTGCTACCCACACCCCAAACAAAAGCCCACACCCAATTCAGAGCGACGAAGATCGGAATTTCAGGGGAAAACGGCTACTCAAGGCATAAAAGGCACAAAAGACCGCAAAGCCGAGCCCCCAACCCCCACCTGACCTCAGCACACCCCAGCCCAACCCCCGGACCACAACAGCCTTACTTAGGCGGCCGCGAGCCGGTTATCCCACGATGGATGCCCGACCTGCAGGTTGGGAATCTGGTGGACGTCAGGCGCGTGGTCGCAGCGCAGCATGTCCAGGGTTTGGGTGAGGGTGGGGATCAAAAGGGTTTTGAGCTCCCAGGGGGCGAACCTCAGCACGTGGTAGCCGTGGCGAATCAGGTGCTTTTCTCGATACACCTGGTCGGAGAGCACCTCAATGAGTTTGTCTTGGCTTTGCTGGTATTTTATCCGCCCATCAATCTCAATAATGATGAACCGCTCAATCAGGAGATCCACCCGCCGCCGCGAGAACCCGTCATAATACCACCTGCTGGGAATGGGAATGATCGCCTGCGGATCAACCTGAAGGGCCGGCAGCATGGTGGTGATAATGTAGCGGGCATAGGTCTCATACACGGATTCGATTCCATATAATGCCTGGTCAAGAACTTTTTGAGCGCGGACCATGCCCCACCGGTGGTCGTTTCGGTCTATGTAGGCCTGGAATTCTTGTTTGCTGTGCCCCATGTGGAGGGCGGCTTCAAGGAAGGCGAGCCCTTCCAGTTCCCCGTTGATGGTGCATATGTCGGTGAAGGTACGGGCGAGGGTGGTGACGCGGTTGCCGCCGATGAGGCATATATCGGTGTCCGGGAGCACCGCATATCGGTAGCGGAGGATGCTGTTTTCCCATTGGGATCTGGGTGGCGGCTGTTGTCGGCCGGGTAGGGTGAGGTGCACCACCACCTGGTTGGTGTGGTTGAGTATGGGAATGTGGTGCAGGATTCCGGCAGCCAGACCGGTGATGACCGCGGTGCGCACGGAGGCTGCGGCAACCCTGGTGTGGAGGTCGAGTTTTTCGTGGGCGGGGGCCTGTTCGTAGTCGAGTCTGGGGGTGCTCCATCTGCGGGTGAGGGGCTCGTAGGCGTAGGTGTCGTCATGATGGCGAATCATGGTCAGCATTTTTGATATTTTTCCTGGTCATAGGTGGTTTCACCCTTAGCAATACTCCCATACACCCCGGACCGCAATATGATATGCGCCATAGGTAAATATAGAATATCCGCTATGCCTTCAGGTTCTTCATATATTCCGGTGCAGAAGTCTGCCTATCCGGTGTTGCTTGCCCTGTTCACCACGATTTTTGTTTTGTCTAACATTGTCTCCACCAAGGGCGTGCAGGTGGGGCCACTGGTGACGGATGGCGCGTTTTTCCTGTTCCCGGCGGCTTATGTGATTGGGGATGTGATAAGCGAGTGTTATGGGTTTCGGGCGGCCCGGCGCGCGGTGTGGACCGGGTTTCTCGCCATGATTATTGCGGTTTCCACATTTTATGTGGCAATTTTGCTGCCGGCGGCGTCGTTTTACGAGGGGCAGGCGGCGTTTGCCGCCACCCTGGGGTTGGTGCCCCGGATTGTGGTGGCGTCGTTAAGCGGATATGCGGCGGGGCAGCTGCTCAATGCGTGGTTGCTCACGTTGATGAAGGATCGGCTGGGCGAGCGGGGTTTATGGAAGCGGCTGTTGGGGTCGACTGTGGTGGGCGAGTTTGGCGACACGCTGATTTTTTGCCTGATCGCCGCGCCGGTTATCGGAATTTCTACGGTTGGCGATACGGCGAATTATGTGGTGGTGGGGTTTGTGTGGAAGACGCTGGTTGAGGTGGCGGTCATGCCGATCACGTACCTGGTTATTCGCCGCATCAAGGCTCACGAATGATAGTACCTGCCTAAGAATTCGCGTTTGTAGTCTTCGTAGTATCCGCCGTTGATGGCGGCCCGGATGTTGTCGACTAGGCGCACGATGAAGCTCACGTTGTGGATTGTGCAGAGAGTGCCGCCTAGGAATTCTTTGGCTTTGAAGAGGTGGTGGATGTAGGCGCGGGTGTAGTTTTCCGACACGTAGCCGCCGAATTCGGCATCGATGGGTTCGAAATCTCGTTTGAATCGGGCTGCGGTGAGGTTGACTCGTCCGTCTAATGTGTATGCTCCGCCGCGTCGTCCGAGTCGGGTGGGGGCAACGCAGTCGAATGTGTCTGCGCCTGCTTCGATGGCGCGGAAGAGGTCGTCGGGTTCCGAAATTCCCAAAAGGTGGCGGGGTTTGGTGGCGGGTAGTTCGTCGCACACCCAGCCAACAATGGTGCCGAGGTTTTCTTTTTCGAGCGCGCCACCGATACCGAAGCCGCCGAAGCCGCGTCGCCCCTCTGCCTCAGCTTGATTGGAAAGTTCTATGAGTCCGCGGGTTGCTTTGCGACGCAGGTCCTCATACTGGGCGCCCTGCACCACTCCCCACAGGGATTGTAGGGGCTTGTCAACGCGCTCCCGAGTCAACTTATCGTGTTCATCCAAACACCTTTTCGCCCACCGATGGGTGCGGTCCACCGAGGCCTCTTGGTATTCCCGAGTGTCCGCCAACACCGTCAGCTCATCGAACGCAAACATGATGTCAGCGCCGAGTTGGTGTTGGATCTGCATGGAGATTTCCGGGGTGAATCGGTGTTTTGAGCCGTCGATCACGCTGCGGAAGTTCACGCCCTCCTCATCCACCAGGGCGTAGCGGTCTTTCTTTTCGGTGCGGGCCACCGGCTCTTGGCTCACGTGATCCATCATGAGCACCTTTTTATGGCCCACGCCCAGGCTCATCACCTGGAACCCGCCGGAGTCAGTGTAGGTAGGGCCGCCCCAGTTTTGGAAGGCGGCAACGCCGCCGGCCTCATCAACAATGTCCGGGCCCGGCTGAAGGTAGAGATGGTAGGCGTTGGCCAGCACCGCCTGCGCGCCCGTGGCTTTGACCTGCTCGGGGGTGAGCGTTTTCACGGTTGCCTTGGTGCCCACGGGGATAAACGCCGGGGTGTGAATATCGCCATGCGGGGTGTGGATTGTGCCGGTCCGCCCATTTTCCGTGAACTCCGTGCCCACGGTGAAGCTCGTGTCTACCTTCTCTGCCATGCAAGGTAGTGTACAAGTTGGGGACGCTGGTGACGCAATTACTGGGCTGCGTCGCGTGCCGCATGGGTCACGTGGCGGTTCACCCGGGTCGTCAGGCCGGCCTTGATGGCGGGCCATTCGGTGGAGAGGGCCGAGTAGAGCACGGCATCATCAACAACACCGTTCCGCAGCCTGGCATAGGATCGCAGAATGCCATCGCGCTTCAACCCCAGTCGTTCGATTGCGGCCCGGGATTGGTGGTTTGACCATTTGGTGCGGATTCCCACCCGCTGACACCCCAATTCCTCGAAAGCGTATTCGAGCAGTAATAGTTTTGAGTCTGGATTAGTGCCGGTGCCGTGGCTGCTGGCCCGACTCCAGGTGTAGCCGATTTCCAGCCGGGGGACCTCCGGGAAGAGGTCATAATATGTGGTCACGCCCACGGTTACGCCGTCGACAAGCCGAATGCAGGCGAACGGCACCATGCTGCCGGCGTCCCGCAGCGCCAATTTATTGCGAATGTCAGCGGCCATGGCGTCGGGGCTCGGCGTCGAGGTCCACCATGCGGTGTGCAGCTCACCGTCGCGGACGGCCTCGCGCAGTCCATCAACGTGGTCAAGGGTGAGGGGTTCGAGGCGAACTAGCTGGCCGGTCAGCGTCAGCGACGGCGAAATCCATAATGAACACATGCCCCTAAGCCTAGCTTGACTCCGTGCCGGCAAATGTCGCCCCGTCCAGATCGCGCCGCAACACCTGGAAATAGCCGGCGTCCCCGATGCACATGTCGCGGGTGGAGTCGAGCGTGACCAGGTGCCGCCAGTCCGACACCGTCCCACCCAGCTTATCGACAGCATCCGCCGCGGAATCGAAACCAATGCCCGCATGGTAGCCGCCAACCCGAATAATCGCCTCACCATCGGGCTCGGCCATCAGCCGGAAATCTTCGTACAAGTCTTCGAATTCGTCGTCTTCTTCGGGGAGCCGAGCCTGGAGTATGTCCATGAGCTGGTCGTGTGCCTCGGAACTCCACCTGGGTATATCCAACCCCTGGTGGGGTATGACCGGATGGTAGCGTTCGAAGAATTCCGGGTCCATGAACCATTCGGAGAGGAACGTGTTGGCGGGATAATCCCGCCGTTCGGTGGGTACCTTGGGGTCGAAGTACGTTACGTGGTGCCCGCCGGGCTCGTTGGGTTCCCCGGCGAAGACCGCCAACCGGTAGGGCAATAATGGCCGAGCGTCGACCTGAAACAGAAAGGTCAGGGGTTTTTCGTCCTGGGTGGGCCAGACGAAGTCCGCCGTCACGTCGGGGCGACCACCAACATAGCTACTGCCCACCGGGGGTTCCGTGGTTGGAACGTCTTCGACTCCTACGGAGTCCAGGAGGGTGAACCAGAGTGCGGGCTTCGCGCTTTGGGCAATGTCGTCGGCCCAAGCCTGAAGGGAATCGCCACCGAAATTTTTTGCTGCCGCATAAATTCCTTCCGTGTGTGTAAACATATTCTCCACCCTACCGAACCCGCCAGACACCGCAAGAATATATGTTCGAATCCTTAGTGAGTGGTGTCCAATCGACACATTATGGTGCTGGTCATGACGATTATGCAACCAGATATCACCAAAATTCCCGCCCAGTATCGGGACGTTCTCACCCGCAACGCCCGGCGCGTGGTGGCCCTGCAGCTGACCGGGGTCCCGGAGAATAAGGGCGCCGCCGATGCCGCCGAGCCTACCGGCAGCCGCGTGGGCGGGTTAGCGTTTGTCACGGATGATTACCCGGAGCCGCGAGATAGTGATGGTAATCGCATGATTTTTTTGGCCCAATTGAATCTGGCCAAGCTGCCGCCGCTTGAGGGCTATCCGACCGAGGGGTTGCTGCAATTTTTTATTGCGGATGATGACCTATTGGGTTTGGAGTATAACAAGCTGGCGGGTGGCTCTGGGTCGTTTGTGGTTCGGTTGATTCCCGCGTCGGAGTTGGGCCGGGGTCGCCTGGCGGAGGCGTCGCAAAGCGAATACACGCCGGTATCGGGCGGATATTTCACCGTTGACGGCGTGCTGTATGACCAGCTGCCCAACTCCGAGGATAAGGATTTCGGTGCCGTGACGGGAATCGACTGGTATTCGGAGGACCCGGAGATTGAGGCCATGTTTAACTCTCTGTACGAGTTTCCACAATCGGTGTACGGCGCGGGGTGGGCAACGTTTACGCAGGAGGATCCGCGCGATGGCGATAGCAAGTTTGAGCTGCTGTTTCAGTTAGATTGGGAGAGGGATAATGGGGTGGAGGTCATGTTTGGCGATGCAGGTGTTGTGAATTTCTTTATCACTCGTGAGGATTTAACGCAGCGCAATTTCCACAACGCGGCGTACAACTGGGACTGTTCCTGAGGTCACCCCCTCCCCAAAACCTAAACCAGCACCGGCTCTTGGGCCGCCGCGACCCGGGCCCGATCCACCATGTCCACGATTTGTTCGGCGATGAGTTCCGGCTCGCTCAGGGGAATATTATGCGCGGATTTGGTGGCGGGCACCCAGCGACCGGCGGCGGCGATTTTTTGGTGGGCGGCGATGAGCTCCCGGCGGATTTTTGCGATGATTTTCGACCCTTTCATCCCGGAGATAACGCACACATCCACGCCGTCGAGCCGAAGGGGCTGCTTGCTTAACCAGTCGATTTCCGAGAGGAAAAGTTCGGCTTCGGCCGCGGCGGCTTCGGTGGCGGTGCGGCTGGCGCTGCCGGCGATAGCAGCGTTGCGGAGTGGCCGTGGTAGCCCGGCTCCGAGTTTGAACATTGCTAATTTGGCCAGCCGGGTGCGGCCGAGTAGCCGCAGGACGGGTGGGGCGAGGGCAACGCTGGTCCGTACTTTGAGGCTGCTGTACTGGTTGGTCCGGGTGCTGGAGTCGACAAGCATGACGCCGGTGATGGTGCGCCCGGCGGCGCGTCGGCGGGCGGCGGCGAATTGCGCAAGCGTGCCACCCCAGCTGTGGCCGATAAGGAAGACCTGGCGGGGGACGAACGAGTCGATGATGGTGTCGAGGTCGTCAGCCATGTGGGCGAGGGTGCGGGGGCGCGGGTCGGGGTCACTGGCGCCCATGCCGGCCCGATCGTAGGCGACAATGCACACGTCGGGGAGTTTTTCGGCCAGCAGTTTATAGGTTTTACTCCAGTAAAAGCCGTTGGCCCCCAGCCCAGCATCGAGCACCACTAATGTGGGCCCATTTCCGTGGATCATTGCCCGTATTTTTCGCCCATCGGGGGTGGTAATGAAGCGATCTTCGCCCATAAGGCCTAGCCCTACGTATTTCGCCGTTGTGGTCATAGGTACGAGAGTACGCTAATTCGGGGTTAAGTGACGCATTCGGAAGGATGGTCACCCTTCAGCTATTGGTGGTACTCTCCCCTGCTTATCGACGCCCACCTCCCGGCACCACCGCACCTCTCCGGCAGCAAATCTGATAAGCATGGTCTTTCGAATTCGCCACCTCAAACCCCTGGAGCTGGCGCGCCTGCCAAGAGAAAACCATGCTTATCCAATCCGCTACCCCACCCGCCGCGACCCTCCGGGGCGGAAGGCGCCCACCACACAAGGGCAGCAAAAGTTCTAAGCATGGTTTTTAGCTTTGTAGCCCCAACTCTCCTGGGGATTCATCCGGCCAAAAACCAAAAACCATGCTTATCTGAACTGCTACCCCACCGGGATGCCACGGCAACACCAGGGCGGCCTCAACAACCGCACACAGCACACTTGCTAAGCTTGGACTTCCGGGAAATGCTCCACAATATGAACTGTCGTGGTTTTTTTGGATTGTTGTTTTCCTATCCGTTTGGGTTATTTATACCACGAGTGCTTGATACCTAGCATGGATCGGGGTACGCC
>ERZ772927.16-NODE-16-length-196787-cov-83.4062_pt1 | contig 196787 bp, 171 predicted proteins | sample MGYA00512115_ERZ772927 | MGnify/ENA primary metagenome ERZ772927 (study PRJEB29015, sample SAMEA2737924) | human oral metagenome | biome: human oral; feature: human-associated habitat; material: dental | place: China | collected 2013 ... | reverse complement strand
CCACAAGAGCGCCACCAGTCACATGCTGGAACAACACGCTTTGCGCGTCCTCCACCACCGTCAGGCCACGCACACTCACATCATCACCATACGCGCGCCCACCCGCCCGAACGCGCCAGTCCTCCCCAAACCGCTCGGACCCAACCAGGCCACGCACAAGACGCGCAGGCACGCCAGAATCAGCCGACGGACCAACAACCAACGTGCCATTAGGCACACTCACCGTCCCCACACACGCTCGCGCATCATCCCACGCAATACCACGCCCATCACCAACCGCACCAGAAGAAACATCGCCACCAGAAGCGGCAGAGCCAGTGAACCCGCCACGCTGCGCGGACTCCTGCTCAGCAAGAAACGCCTCACCCTCCGACAGAGACGAGAAGTGAGGCGTCGGCTCACCGTCCGCCCCAGTCAACCGACACCCGCCAGGCTTCGCACCACACCGCACCACGCGGCCAGCGGCCTTACCCCTCACGCCCACATGAAAACCAGCCACAGTAAAACCTCACACTCCACACAACACAAAAAGACAAGCACGCGCCCTCACGCGGATGCGCGAACAAAAACAGGAAAGGAACACCCACGCCAAGCGCCCCTCACCCACGAAAATAGCAACCCCACGGCGCGCCGCCACAAGAACACACCCGCACGCAGTGGGCGCGCACACCAAAAGAAACGCGGGGCGCGCAGACCAGGAACAACACCCAGCCTACGCGCCCCACACGGCAACTACCAGAAAACGCTTGCCACACGCGCCCAGCCGCGTCACCGCCGCCACGAGCGCTCTACTCTTCCACGCTCACGCCCTCACGCTCCATGAGCAACGGCACAAGACTCTCACCATCGCGACCACGGTAACGAATGTCAACCAACCCAGCTTCCAACGCCCCACGATCAACACGCCCAATACACGCCAACGCCTCCTCAGCGTTAGAAGTCTCAAAACTGACACGCGAATACGGGCCAACAAAACCAACCGCAGGGATAACACGCATCTCATCCCCCTCATTCACAGACGCAGAACAACGAATCAAAGAAATCTCCGCCCACGCGCCCTCACTGCCGCCCATCGACCTCACACGCGCATCCGGCCCACCCAGGTAACCAACGCGACCAGCAAGCGAGCCAACCTCGCCACCGCCACGCAGCCCATTCACCACGCCACCAGACAAAACCGTATCAACCTCACCCAAATTCTCATCCACCACGCCGCCAGCACGCACACACTCCACGCGCCCACCAGCGCGATTATCAGCCAACACCGCACCACCATTACCATCAGCGGGAGCAGTCGGAGAGCCAACAAACCCCACCACGCCCTCATTACTCTCCAAAAGCGAGGCGCCAAGCAGGCGGTCCACGCGCCCGCCACGAGCTACAGAGTGAACAATCCCAATGTCGTCAACCTCAGCGACCGTGCCACCAGCGCCCACAACCGCAACAACGCCACTTCCCTTAACGAGATTCACGACACCGCCGCCCTCAACCGCACTCACACGGCCACCCGACAACACGTTATCCACACAGCCGCCATGCGACACGAAAGACACGAGGCCACCATCCGCAACAACCCCCACTTCGCCGCCAGCCACGCGACCAATCTCACTATAATCGCCCACGCGAGAAACAGACGCGTCCCCCGACACCAAAGTGATACGAGACTGCCTCACAGTACCATCAGTCTCAACCAACCCATTCAGGCCACCAATTTCCGCGTCCCCCGTCACCTCATCAAGGCGCACACCAAACATGCTCTCGGCACTAAAATCACCCTCAACGACGCCACCATTCACGCGAGCCACCGCACCCGCGCTACCAGCGTCAGCGTTCAACGCATACTCGCCGCCACCGTCAATAACGTCAACAAAATCATCCCTGCTGGAACCCCACTGAGCAACGTCAACGCCACACACGCTCGTCACATCCTCACCGTTATCGCGATAAAACCTGCCCGCAGCGTCCACCACAAACCCACAATCAGGAGCAAACGCATCACGCACGCCATCGTCAGCGTCGCCAGAACCGCCAGCGAACCCCGTCATCTCGCGCTCAATCAACGCCTCAGCAGCCGCCTCAGCCTCACGCTTCGTCCCAAAATGCGGCGCGTCCCCACCAAAAGGACACCTACCCGCCGGGGCAACGCACTTCCCCGGCTTACCCTCGCCATTCACATGCCACCTAGTAGCCACAACAAACCACGCCCTTCACACAAAAGAAGAAACTAAACACTCACCCCACGCCGCCACCTTTCGCTTCCCCACAATCCACAGGTGAACACCGGCAGCAACAAAAGAAGGGGGAATACACCCTCACCCACAACACGCCAATAGCCGCCCGCACGCAGGAAACGCGAGGCCACCAACGCCCACACAGGCGACCAACAAGCCCCGCCGCACCTTGTAAGACACAAGCCCGGCGCGCCAACGCCACCAACTCGAACAAACAACTGTCACGGACACGGCAGCTACCACGCCAACACCCGCCGCCCCCGCACCACAGGGTACGCGTGACACACCCCACAGCGCTCGCGGCCACCTTTCACGCAACTGGGCGAGCAGACACGCCCACAATGTGCTACACTAAAACCAACACAAGAAAACACACCAACCACCAAAGAGAAGGACACCAACCATGAACACCAACATCAACAAGATCGCAGAAGCCGCAGCGCGCCTCACCGCCCGCGCCGCCAGCCTCGCCGTCACACAGGCGATCACCGACGCGTGGAACGCGCTCACGGACGAGCAGCGCGACGACTTCACCGCCAATGTCGGCGACATCAACACCGTAGCCGTCGCCATCAGCCTCAGCGGCAACAGCGCCCGCCTAGTTTCCGACGACTGGCACGAGAAAATCGGAGACGACAACGACGCCGCGCTCGAATATATGAGCGGCCTCGAAACCCTCCTCGCGGACATCGACAGCGACGCGCTCCTCCTCGGAGAAATGTGGGAGGGCGCAGACCCGGAGGAATCGGAGGAGAGCTACCGCTTCCTCTACTACACGCGCAGCCAGCTTGACAGCGCCCGCGAATCGTACCAGGACGCACTGGACGCCATGACCGCGCTCCTGGCCTCCAACTAAAAAGGCGCGCGGAGCGCAGGCAAAAACACTGACGAGCACAAGCGAGCAGGTAGACGGACGGGAAACACAAGACCCGACCGCCAGCCCGCTCGCTTTTTGCTATTCACACACAAGACAAACAAGAGGGGCGCGCCAGGAAAGCGCGCCAAACAGGAAATACTCGCGCACCACGAGCGGGCGCAAACAAAGGGAGAGGGAAGAACACAAGTGACACACACAAACAACGCGCCAGAGAGCCAGTACGTCACCGACCAGAGCGGCCGCACCTGGAAATGGACCAAATTCGGCCAGCTCCAAGAAGGCGACATGATTCCCGACGAAAACGGCAACCCCACCAAGATCACCGTAGCGTACCCCACCCACGTCCCACAACAGATGATCGAATTCACCCACCAGAACGGCAGCTTCACCGTCGGCGGCACACACCTCCTCTACATCGAAACCGACGAAGATATTGCCCTCCACGCCCACAGGCTCACCCAGGCGCGCACCACACTCAAACCACTCATGAACAACCCCGGCGCGCGGGCAACCCTCGAAACCATCGCACGCCACGGCGACACCGACACCACGGCAGCAGGCCACACAGGCGGAAACAACGACGCGCCACCCATCCCCGGCAGCAACCTGTCATTCCACGACACATGCACACCCGAAGAACTATACGACGCAGTGCTCGCCTCCTGGAACCAATACGCCCACTACCTGAACCGTCAACACAACAACGACGGACAATCTGAGACAACCGCCACGGGCGAACCATACCTCGGAGACAACGCCATCAGCAACATCGCCGCACACCTCGCCCTCGAAACCCACCGCTGCGCTCGCGCCATCGGCCCCGTAGCGGAGGACACCACACTCGGATACACCAGCCCAGACAGCCAACACATGACGAGGCCAGTATCCGCACCACAGCTCGCCGCCCAACTCCTCGCCGTATGCGCGGGAGGCGAATGGGCCAAAAAACACCCACCCATCATCGGGCGCGTCATCACCGCACTAGAAGCAGAACAACTCCTGGGCGAAGGGCGGGGCCTCCACATCCCAAATCCGCCAGAAACCCGATAGGACGCGCGCTCGCGGGACACACCCCACCGCCTGCCAAAGGACACGCAAACAGCCACCCCGCGCCCACAAGGCGATACGCACGCCGCCACCCAAACCCCGCGCGGATACGCGAACAGCAAGAAACATCCCACGGGGGCGCAAGCAACCAAGAGCAAGCCCACACGCCACCAGCCGCCCAGACACAAGAGCAGCAAACACCCACAACCACAAAGTACACGCGCGCTCACAGACAACCACACGCCACAAGGACACAACACGGGACCACACCACACCCACACGTCCACACATGTAGACACACAAGGGTGTAAGATGCTACAATAAGAGCTATGGACGAGACAATCTGCGACTGCTGCAACGCAGGCTGCGAGTGCTCCTACTGCGACGGCTCCCGCGCTTGCGACTGCCAACCCTGCGGCTGCTACTGGGACAACTACTAACACGCCACGGATACGCGAACACGAGAAGCGGGAAAGAGGAAGAACACGCCATGAACACCAACACCAACAACGCAATCGTCCTCAACCAGGACAGCGCGGCGGAAGAATACGCGAAGATTCTACGCGGCCGCTACGTCACCGACATCACCCTCACCGACATGGACGACGAAGGCTACGCACTCACCGCCACCCTCACCCTCGACAACGACACCACCCTCACCGTGGAAGCCAACGAAGGATGCGGCGGCTGCGCAAACGGCTGGTACCACATCACCCGCGCGTTCTACCGAGAACAGATGCGCCCGCATCATGAACGCCCGCGTCGAATACACGCGCAACGAAAACGACATCAAGGACGGGTGGGAAAAATACACCATCTTCGTCATGATCGACGGCAACGAAACCCAACTGCCCCTCCTCACCGCACAAGGCGACGACGGCCCCGGAGGATACGGCACCGGCTTCACGCTCACCGCCCGCCCCAACACGAGCATGTGACCGATATTACAACAGCGTGGGGTTGACGAAACACCCACACACCACCTACACTCGTAGGCGAGATGAATAGAGACAAGCGCCGACCCGAGCGCCCAGGCAACAAAAGCCACAAGCAAAACGGTGCGGCGCGACATGCGGATGTAACTCAATCTGGTAGAGTGCCACCATGCCACGGTGGAAGTTGCGGGTTCAACCCCCGTCATCCGCTCCAAACCCCGCAGCGCAAGCAAAACAAGCGAACGCGAGCGAACAACGCGCAAGAAGCAAACACAAGCAAACAGCCGGGGAGCACACTGCGGATGAAGCTCAACAGGATGAGCGCCACCCTCCCAAGGTGGAGGCAGCGGGTTCGAGACCCGTCATCCGCTCCACAAAAGAAGAAAAAGAGAGGGAGAGGGAACCAACACTAACAGGTTCCCCCTCCCTCCCTTCCTATTTATCCACGCGACCCGCACACACAAGACCACGCTCGCGCGCACGAAACCACGCCACACCCACGCAAGCGGCCACACATCCGCCAAGCGCCCGCGCGCACCCGCCAAACACGCCGGGCGCACCCCACACGCGCACAGGACACGGTGACCTACCCCACCAACACGAGCACACTCACCAACACCACCACACCAACCAAACCAGCCAACACCAACCCTTTCACACCAACACCAGAAACCAGACCACTCACCCGCCCCACAGCGCGCTGCCACCAACCAGCAATCACACCCCCACCAGACACCACCCCGCCACCAACCCCCACCCAAGCGCCCCAATCACGCACACGCGCCCCAAACCCCACGCCAACACGCCCACCACCAACAGGCGAGCGCAAGGACGCAGAACCACCGGAAACAGGAGAAGGCGAGGAAAAAAGCAAACCAGACGACACCACACCACCACGCGACGAAAGCGCAGAACCAGACGCTACAGGCCCAGAATCAGAACCAGGCGCAGACCCGAGCAACGCATCAACCTTCACCCCATCAACCCCAGCAGCACGCGCCCACCGCCGCAACACCAAAGAACACCAAGGCTCACCAAACACACGAACAGCGCACGGAACACACACCCGCACACCACCAACACCACCAGAAGAACCAGACGCACCAACACCCGCATCAGGCGACACAGGAACTACAGAACCAGACACGGACACAGGCCCAGATACGGCAGGCGAAGAACCAGACACAGGCGCACTCACGCCACCAAGCGTAAACACGCGCTCACCCACATCAAACCCCACACTCACACCACCCTGAGCAACACCGTCACGAAGCCACACAGGCAAAACGCCACCAGCAACAACACACCCCACACCCAAACAACCACGCTCACCACTAGACACCAACAATCACACTCCCTCACAAGCAAGACAACAACCAGTAGCCCCACACGCACACCACGCGAGACCAACACACAAGCAACAACCCAATAACCCACAAGAAGCAGACAAACACACTTTCACCCGATCACAAAACACACGCACCCGCCCACACAACCAGGCAACCCGTTATTAACCAAACAACAAGACAAAACAAAAGACAAAACCAAGAGAAAGAAAGAGGCCAGACACGTGAGCATCCGAAACCACCACAACACGCACACCAACCGAGACACACCAACACCCACCCCAACCACACGCGCACACGCCCCACACGCGCCAACCACCAACCAGACCACACCAGAACACGCCACCCACACACCAAACCCCACAACCACGCCAGGCACACGCCTACTCGCCGACACCACCGCCACACAGCACTGGAAACAACACCACCAAAACCCAGACACACCAACCCCAACCGCCATCACCCACACAAGCGGCCAACAAGCACCCACCCACACCCAAAACCAGACAGGAACCCCAACAATCGTTTACGGCAACTACACCAACACCACACCAGCAGCACTCCACGCCCTCCTCACCACAGCCGCACCCTGGACACACGCCACCCCATTCGACACGCCAACAGACACCATCGGCTACCTCACCAACTGGACCAACAACACACCCCACAACACGCACCCACCCCACAACTGGCTACCCACACCCCACACAGCACCCCTCATCCTCCTCCAAGGCCCCTACGAACACTGGCACCACACCACACCACTGGGCCAGCAAACACCCAACCAACAAACCAACACCCTCATGCACGCCGCCGCCACACTCACCACCAACCCACACCAAACACCCACCGTACGCACCGCAACCGCCATCAACGGCACACTCCACACCGCCTGCGGCCTCAACTACTTCGAGTGGCTACAAATCGGCAAACCCCAAACCGCCGCCCAAGCCGCCGCCCTCCTCAACAAAAAACACGCAAACCCCAACAACCTCACACAAGACCCACCACCATGCACCAACACCAACCCCAACCAAACCAGGCCCCACCCCAACCCCCACACCCACTGCACAGGCGGCGGAAACGCCACCAACAACTGCACCAACCACGTACAAACAACATGGCAACAAGCACCACACCCCATGCCATTCCCCCAACACTACCAACACACACCCTGCGGAACCCCAAACCACCAACCACAACCCACACCCCCACCCGACACCCAACCAACCCAAACCCCCACACAAACACCCAACCACACACCAACAACCCACCAAACAACAACCCGCACCCACGGAACACCCCACACAACCAACAACCCCACCACAAACCCACCAACCAACCCCAAAACAAACAAAACACCCACAAAACAAAACAAAAAACAAAAAACAAAACAAAACAAAAAACACCCAACCCCAACAACCACCACAACCCACCACCAACCACACTAACCCAAACCCCACCACAAACACCCAACCAACCCAAACCCCAACCCGCAACCAGAACCACGAAGCCACACACCCCACACCACCACCCCTATTATCCACACCCGAACCCACACCCCCACTCAACCCCCACCCCCTCGACGCTACCGAGGGAAATCGTTACCACCAACCCAACCTACCACCAAGGGGAAAGCGCCACGCCCCAGCATCACCCACGCACCCAAAGGAAGGAGCGCCCCCACAAAGACCCCAACCACCACGCGCTCTCACTACCAAAACTACCACCACGGCCGGGAGCGCACCCCGCCCCCGCCCCAGTAGTGCCAATTTTACTCTCCCTCGGCTTTGGGTACTTGTCGCCACCAACGCGCGTTACCACCCAACGCGCCACCACCCACAACCCCCGCCCAGGCCACCACGGTCCGCCCCACGTGGCTCCCCCTCCTCTCCCATCTCTCTGCGCGTGCGCGCGCGTGTTAGCACACCATGAGAGCACCCCACACGCCACACCTCTCTCTCTCTCTCTCCGCGCCACGGGGCGACCAAAGGCAGCCCAGCGCCACGCTGCATGGGGCGGGACAATCATGTCCCGCCCCAACATTGCCGCCCTCCGCCCATCGAGCACACAGAACCGCGCACACGTCAAAGCCGCCCACACCAGAGCGTGAGCACGCAAGCAAGCAAGGAGGGCAAGGGGTGGCGGGACACAGAACGCCCCACCACCCCACCAAAGCGCCAACACCCAGAAAGCGCAAACACCCACACGAACACGGGCAGTAGCGCAAACACCAAACCCAGCCACCCGCAAGCAAACACGCCCACAGCAAGCCCCTGCTGCCACCCCCACGCGAACACAAGAGCGCCCACGCCACAGCGCGTGGGCGTGGCAGTGTGAGCACAGGAGGACCCGTGGCAGCAGAGGCGACCGGCACGAACGAAGCGCAGACACACGACGCGGGCACGCAGACAGCGCACACAAAAGCGCGCAAACAACCTGGTTTGCGCACGGTGTGCCGCCTGCGCCCGCAAGGGAGGATAGCGCGAGAGAAGGCCGCTCACAATAGCCCACGCCAGAGCGCGTGGGTTGTTGTGTTTGTGGGCGTGTTTGCGGACGTTTGTCGGCGTTTTTGGGCTGGTTGGTTTGGGGGTTTGGGTGTTTTTTGGGGGTGTTTGGCGTGTTTTCTTGTTTTTTGATATTTTTGGGTTGTGATGGTTGCGGGCTTTTTGGGTTCGTTTTGGTTCGTTTTGGTTGGGGTTTGTTGTGTCTGATGTTGAGCGTTTTCGTGGTTCTAACCCGTTTGTTGATTCTTTGATTGAGTCTGGGTTTACTGCTGAGGGCGTGGCGCGTGATGCGGATGGTGTGGCGTGGACGTGTGTGTCGCCGGTGTGGGCGGTGGGGTGTCCGGGGGTTCGTCGTGTTGGTGGCGTGTGGTGGCCTGTGGTGGACGCGTCGAGTGTTGATGCGGCTTGTGAGGGGCGTTTGTCTGCTGGGTTGACGTTGCGCGTGTTGGGTGGTTTGTGTGCGTGTGTGGGCGTGCGGGCTGCGTGGGCTGCTGGGGTGCGCCTTCCTGATGGTGTGGCCTCTGAGGCTGTGGCTGGCGGTGCTTCTGTTGATGGTTGTGTGGGGGTGTTGCCGGTTTTTGCTGGCGGGTGTCTGGGGTTCGCTTGTGTCGGTGATGGTGGTGTGATTGTGGGGTGGGTTGATAAGCATGGTCGCGAGTGTGGTTCGTGGGTGGAGTGTGGCGGTCCTGCCCCTGTTGGGGTTGGTGTTGATGGTGATGGTGTTCTTGTTCTTAGTGAGGGCGCGGCCTCGTTTGCTGGGGTTGCTGCCTCTCAGGTGAGTGATTGTGTGGAGGTTGAGGTGCCGTTTGGTGAGGCTGTTGTGACGGGTGACAGGGGTAAGGTTCCTGCCGTGGGCGGGTGGAGTGTGCCGGAGTCGTTTTATCGTGAGCCTCGGGGTGAGCGCGCGTTGGCGCGCCTGCGTCGTGAGCGTGAGTTGCGGGCTGAGGGTGAGGCTGAGTTGCGGTGGGGCGCTGGTGGTCCTGGCGTGTTGTTGGAGCGTCTGCGCGGGTTGAATGTTGAGGACGTGTTGCGTGGCGGTTCTGGCGGGTGGCGTGAGGCGGTTGCTGTGGACCCGGAGGGTGAGGGTGCGCCTGGTAGTGGCGTGGTTGCCGTGGAGGATGGCCGCGTCGTTGCTGACGGCGATGCTGGTTCTTCTGGTTTGGTTGGTGCGGATGGCTCCCCGCTGACTGGCGGTTCATCTGATGGCTCTCCTGCCGCTGACGCTTCTAGCGGTGCCTCTGCTGGTTCTTCTGGCGGGTTGAGTAAGGCTGAGAAGGTGCGTCGTCGCCGGGCTGTCGGTCGGGTGCGTCGTGGCGGCTCGTGGTGGGCTGAGACGGGTGGCGGTAAGAAACAGTCCGTGTCCGACGCGGACGCGGTTGTGCTGCGCCTTATCCGCCGGATGAGGGTTGTGTCCCCTGGCGTGGTGGCGAACATTTTGGGTTCCGACCGGGTGGCGACGGGTGAGCGGTGGCTCTCTCGTATGGCTGCGGCCGGTCACGTGGAGGCGATTTACGGCGGCGGCTGGGTGCTGTCCGCTCCGTCGCTTCTCATGATGGGCGGCGACTTGAAGTATGAGCATGTGACGCCCACTAAGTTCAGTACGCACATGTTGATGCACAGTATGGTGGTGAACCATGTGGCGGCGTGCGTGTGGGGCGGCACGTTGAATGTGTTGGGTGCGGACGAGTGGCCGCTGCGTGGCCGCGTGGACCCCGTGAGCGGTGGTTTGAGCGTGGGTTGTGTGTTTGTGACTGAGCGTGAGATGAACCGTAGCAAGTATCACCTGCTGGGGAAGGCGACCGCAACCAGGGAGGAGGTCGTGCGCGTCCTGAGCGCAGCCAGGGTGGACGCTTTCAGCGAGTGGGCTGCTAACGGTGGAGCAGCTTCCGGTGTGCTGTCTCCCGAGCTGCGTGCTGGTAACGAGCATATGTTTATTCCGTTGCGTGACCCTCAGTTGGACGCGATTTCTTTCCACTTGCCGGACCTGGTTGTGCCGCGTTTGCGCGCCGAGGACGGGAGCGCGCGTAGTATCGCGGTGGAGGTTGAGCTGGGGCATAAGCCCGATTCGTTCCGTGAGAGTCTTGCGGCTTATGCGGACGCCGGGGGCAGGAGCATGTTTGAGAGCGTCGTGTGGGTGTGCTTGCGCAGGCGCACCATGAACACGCTGGAGCGCATCTGCTTCGAGATGGGGCTTGACGATTACGTGAAGGTAGTGCCCGTCTGGTCACACGGCGAGGATGGTTTGCCGGTGACGTGGGAGGACCGCTCGGGATTGTTCACGTCACTACACTAAACGGAAGTGTCGCTCGCTTGGTTTCTTGCTGCGAGCGCGCGTGGGGCGGGCATCCTCTTACCGGGGTGCCCGCCCCATTTGTCTACCCTTTCTCACGTCCGAGGGTGTGCCGACTCTGTTGCTGTCGCCGCTTTTGCTGCGCATCGTGTGGTTATGCTCTGTCTCTGGGTGTCACCCCCATGTTTTTTGATAGTTTATGCGCCCGCTATGCGCAGGGTCGCATACTATGCGCTCGGCTGGGGCTGTTCGTGTGCGCGTCTCGCGGTGTGGCGTTGTCGTGCGAGTCGTGTTGTGGTGTGTGGGGTTGCCGCGCATGTGTGCGCGTGTGGTCCGTTTGTCGTTCCGCTAGGCCGTGAGCGGGTCGCGTTAGCGTCGCACTCGTGTTCTTTTTTGAGGAGGCTACGATGCCCGAGCGGGGCGGCGCATCAGGGGTGCGCCCTGGTTCCACCCGCATGTTATTGAATGAGCGAACGATACGACACTACAGGGTGATGAACGTGGATGTGCCGGTACAAGAGAGATGCGGAAGCAGGGAGGGGCAGTAACATGCCAGTAATGACATACGATGAGCGACTACAATCCATGAAACAGGCTCGGGACACGGCGGGCGGCACCAAGGGGCTGTACCACGCGAACGTGAACGTTCTCGATGAGAGCACGCTACGCGACGCAATGGAACACCCGGAGGCGTACCCGCAGTTGACAGTGAGGGTCAACGGCTACGCGGTGAACTTCGTGAAGCTCACCCGCGAGCAGCAGGAGGATGTGCTCGCGCGAACGTTCCACGCAGGAGCATAAAGCGATACGGGGCATCATCGTAGCGCGCATAGCGAAGCCCCGCCGGTAGAGGCACGTCTTTGGTGTCCTACCGGCGGGGCCGCGTAATACGCTGTCAGCTGTTTACTGAGTGTATAAAGTGTTGTCTCACGCGGGGGTGAGACGACACTCGGGCGCATACTTATTTGGCTTGCGATGCGGCACGCTTACGGCGCGCCCTGATCTCCTCTGGGTTCGTGCCAAACACATCCAACCACTCCTGGGGAATGAACACGTCAATGATCGCGGGCTTCCCGAAACGGTCCACCATAATACACCTACCCTTACCGCCAGGGAACGACGCAATGGCCGAATCGTACCCCTCGCCCTCTGGTAATCCCGCGTCTTTCACGAACTTTGCGGCCTCTTTCTTATCTGTGCGGAACTGGAACCTGTAGGCAAACGCGTTCTCGATGCCGCCCTCGCCGTTATTGTCGGACAGCGAAATGTCGCTCGCCCGCTGCGATGCGAGAAGCAACGCAACGTTACGAGACCGCCCCATGCGCGCGGTGTTGTGGATGAGGTTGCGACCTTGCTCGGTTTTCGTCATCATGTGCGCCTCATCAATCACCAGCGTCTTTTTCACCTCAGTAGGCAGGCGGAACATCAGGTATCGCACGTACCAAGCGAGCACGTACAAGAGGGCGACGCTGACTTTCTCTTCGGTGGTCTTGGGCTTGTCAGAGGGGAGCGCCACGCCACGCATGGTGGCAATGATCGTGCCGCTCGCCTCGCTTACGGCGGGATTCGCCGTACTAACCAGAGGGGCGAACAGTACGCGACCGAAAGAGGTCTGCGAAATCGCGGTTAGGAGCTTTCCGATTGTTCGGACACTCTCATCGGGCGCATACGAGAGAGTGCGCGTCAGAATAGTGAGCGATGGATACGGTTCACGGTCTAGCATGTCCTGCGCGTAAGCCATGATGGCCGCCATGACGGTATCTGTGAGTGTCGCGCCGTTGTCGAAAAGAATCTGCAACACGCCGACAAGAAGCTCCATCTGGTCCTCGCGCCTACCAGACAAACGCATCGGGTCCAAAGCTCCCACGCTCTCGGACGCCGACAAGTCCCACACGCGCACCACACCAAGCGGACCCCTCGACATGATTGTGCCCGCATCGTCTTTCACCCAGTGACCGCCCAACTGAACGTTCAGCTCTGCAATCGAGGCGAGGTCACCTTTCGGACAGATACCGAAAACGGTCTTACGCTTGTAACCGTCGGCGACCATCACGCCCTCGGTAGCCATTGTCTTACCGCTACCCTGGGTGCCCGTGAACGTCGTCACGTTGCCGCCATTATTAGCTTGGCTCGAATGAGAGTCGTAGAAAACGGGAGTCTGCGTCCCATCCAACGACACGCCAATCAGCGTAGAATCAACCAGAACAGTATCAGCCACCAGGAAAACACCCTCACACTCACGCCCCACCGAAAGACAACACGCCAGACGGGGTGCAACATACAATACTACAACACAAATATCCCCACCAATAGCAGAAACGACACCTACCATGATACAATCGAACACATAGAGGAACCCCCTCAAACAAGAGGGGGAAGAGTAAGCGACAGAGACAGAGGGAAACAACGGCAATGATCTACCACATCATCCAAGAAGGCCCCGGCACCGGCATGGTCGCCGCCTGCACCAGCGACCCCAATGGTGAACGATACCGCGAACCGGAAGAACGCTGCAACATCCCAGGCGCTCCCCACTTCACAACACTACGGAAAGCCCACAAGTACCTGCGCAACACCGTAGGGCGCGAACCATCACCTATGGAAATGGAAGGGAGCGCCCTCGTTGATGACGACGAGCACACACGGTGCAGTGACGCTCGACGCCCAGTACACCCGGACTCGGCATACCGGCGTCGCCTGGACGGTCGCACGCTCCATACGCTCGCACACAGCCAGTGGTCGCGGACACGTATGCTCGTCGCCATGTGCGACGCGGCGTTGGCCGAAACAATCCACATGCTCGTATCCGACCCGAACCCGCTTGTGCGCGCTTACGCCATCGCGCACGACCATGCGACGCGAGAACAAGTCAACAAGGGGATGAGCGACGCGGACGCGCAGGTTGTTAAGCAGGCCGCACGCAAATGCGACGACCCGCAACTCCTCTCAATCTCGGCCACACATAAGAGTAGGGAGGTGCGCATAGTGGTCGCAAGCAACCCACACACGCCACAAGACACGCTCCACGCACTCATCCGAGACGCAGACATGTGGGTACGCATCCGCGCAGCTAGAAACCCCACCCTCACGCTCGACATGCGCATGATTCTCGCGGAGGACGAGGAGCCGTGGGTGCGCATCACAAACGCAGAAGAAACAAACGACACGCGCATCCTCGCCATCGCCGCACGCGACAGCGACGCGGACGTGGCACTCGCCGCCGCCCAAAACGAGCACACAGACCCCGACGACCTCACGTTCCTGTCAACGCACGGAGACGAGCGGGTACGCCGACGCGCAGCGTCACATGAGAACACGTCCGAAGAAACAGCGCTCGCCCTCACCTACGACAAGGACGCTATGGTACGAGCAGCCGCCGGGGCACACAAGAACACGCCAGCCTGGCGCAAAAAGGAACTCGCACGGGTCGATAACGAACCTATCGTCTTGAACATGCTCGCGCACTCTACGGACACGACACGCGACGTTATCCATATCCTCGTGGGTCGCGGCAATAAGCAAGCGCGCGTCGCTCTCCTGGAATCGTGTAGGCGACGCTAATCAGTGAGAGAAACAAAACAGGGGGTGCCCGCGCGCTTAGTTACGCGGGCACCCCGTGTTGTATTTTGTTCACATGTGCGCCGCCAAGGAGGCACGCGTCACTGTGGCTTGTCGATGGCTTACAGTCCAAGGCGCTCCATCACGTCATCGCCGAGCATATCCTCCAAAACGGACAGAATCTCACCCACCGACGCGTCACCCACACTGAGATTCATCTTGGCGCACTCACGCATCATGGCTTCCACACCACCGTCAACGCCGTCCAACTCGTCATCCTCATACGTCACCTCAGCGACGTGAACCTCGAAAGCAGACGTGAGAACGTCGTAGTCGGTCGTCCACTCGTCCTTATAGATGTCACTCATACCCTGTAGCAGAGCGCCCGCGAACTCACGGCCCTCCTCGTCATCCCACAGGCCAGAGAAATGCTCACGCAGCCACGCCTCCTCAGCGTCACCGCTACCGTAAGACGTGACAATCAGCGCGTCGCTGGGTGTGTTCGGGCTGTTCTCGTCGATCACGTAAGCGATTGTGTCTTTGGGCTTAGCCATTCTCGTGTTCCTTCCATGCTGTCTTTGGCGCGCGCCGTGCTCGCCTCACAAGACCAATGATACCACGGTTGGTACTGTAAGTCCACCGAGAAACGCCGGGCGGTGAGCAATAAGCAGCCGCCCCCTTGAACCGGCGCGAGACAGTGAGCGAAAGAAAAGAGCGGGCAGGGCGAGCATTAGTTCACGCTGTGATTCGCGCAAACCAATCAGCTCACCCCGCCCCTTAAATGGTGGAGATGGCGGGAATCGAACCCGCGTCCAACAGCCGTCGCCATGTTCTTCTCCGAGCGCAGTCCACGCAACGTTTTCCTCAGCCCCCGGCATCCGCGCAGACAAGACAAACCGGACAGGCGCATCTGGCTAAAAGTCGGAAACCTCCCCGCCAGCGGAAGATGCACCCTAGACCCCTGAGACGACGCCAAACACCGCGCGCGGGGCCGAAGCGCGGGTTGACGGGCAAGCGTTCACGCCTCACCGGACCACACTAGCGATGGTCAGGCGGCAAGAACAAAGCCGGTGCTGTTCAAGTCGGCACCTATAAGAGCACGCACAGTGAGATTAACGAGAGCGAGTGCGCACAACATCCTCTCGGCTCGCTTCACCAAGGCAAAAGCGGCCACTGTCGAAACCGATCATCCCCTATGTAATTTGCGCGCGCCACTCGGGGCACACAGTCTCTATCGTACCTTGCGACCCAACACCTTGTCAACCTCACGCCTACCGGCGGTAGACGACACATACTCGATGAGAGCCTGATCGCGCGCAGCCTGCAAGTTAACGAGGTCACGCTCACGAGATACCCACATGCGAGACGGTGCCACCTTCGCCTTTTCTCCGCCGCGCGTCATCTCTTTCGACACGGGGCGCAGCGATAGCCAGCCCGCAGGTTCCACGAAGAAAAACGTTATCATCGCCGACAGGAAAGACGCGATACTGCGGTCGCCGAAAATACCCAGGCGCAGCGTGCCAACATACCCCAACAGGATGGGCGGCACGATTACGAGAGCCATGTACCACAGGCTGAACTTTACACCAACAAAGAACAAAATGGGCAGGCTCCACGCGAGGAACCCAACAAAACCGTAAGCTAACCCCTCAAACGCGATAGCAAACGGCAACACGAAATCACTACCTAGCGTGCGAACAACGCTACCCCTTTTCAGCGTTTTCGTGAAATTATAAACAGGAACACCACCACTATCGGCCACCACACACTCCTATCACAAGAAACCCCTCAACGCACACCAATAGCGCCACCCGCGCCCGCGCAGTGAACAACAATCGGCTACCCGACGGAATCAACAGCCCCAGCAGACAACGCCTCCAACGCCTCAACATCCGGCACCTCATCCACGCGCCGCACGTCAAGGACAAGACGATAACACCCTTTCACCGGAGACCTACCACCATACGCGAAAGACATGAGAGGAAGAAAACGCCAATGGTCATCCTCCCACCAACACGCGTCCGTCAACCCATCAACCAGCGCCTTCACAGACGGATACACATTCGGAGGGTCCATACGGCTACGCGTCGTCGGACACACCGTCACGCTCGCCTCAACGGGGCCATCAAACAAAAACCGGCCATCCCCACCATCCGTGAACAGAGACGCGCCACGCTCGCAGGCAAGCTCACGCAGCCACTTAGACCGCGCTGCCTTTGTCATGTGATGAAGCCGCTGATTCGCGTTCAACATGCGCTTCACCGGCACATCAAATACAAGACGCGCACACTCCACTCCACTAGCCACAACAGCCCCTAACAATCGCCACTTAATAAGAAAACAAACGATATTGAATCAATAGCAGAAAAGCGCCCACAAAGCCGCACAAAATGCGACAAAAAGACCAAAACGGGCGCACAAGAAAAGCCAGGAAAGAACAGTAAGAGAGACGCGAGAAAACAATGAGCACAGCGAAACTAGCGGTCGTCGGACCCGAACAACTCGGCCAACAAATCAACATGCGCATCCCCGCATGGAAAAACACTGCATCAGCGCCCACACTGGAAGCCCTCGGGAACGGAATCGCGGACGGAACCATCGACCCGGACGTTGACGGCCTCCTCATCTACGCCAACCCCGATGTTATCGGCGCAACCATGAACGAGCTTGGAGAAGCTGTCAACTACTACAGGGCGAGCGTCGTCGTCATCCTCGTAGACGACGGGGCACTCGACCGCAACGCCCTCGCATCCGCCGTCGCCAGCGCCCGACAGGAAGAAGAAACACGAAACCGGGCAGACGGCGCAATCACCGACCCGGAAGCACCGTACTACATTCTTGAAGCAGCAACCCCGCTTGCGTCAGCTCACGCAATCGTCGAACAAGCTCAGCGAGACGCGGAAGCTCTCATGGGAACAGAGTTCGCCGTAGTGGCTCACGCCTTCCAGGGAACCGTCCCAGCGCTCACAGAAGCCCCTCAGACGCCACCAAGCACCTACAGCGTTCCGGGAGCACGTGCTGGCGCTGAAAGCACCGCACAGGGGCATACGGTGCAGATTACGAGCAGCGTGACGGTCATCGTCGCACAACCAGGAGCGCCACTCACCTACAACGCACTCACGACAGCAGAAAAACCCGCATCCACAGAGGACGCGGAACTACTCGTCATCGACGCAACCGGGAACGCGAACGCAGACGGAGCGACACCACTCAACCAGTTCGACGCGAACTGCACACTCAGCGACCTATACGCGGCCCTCGCAACGGGGCGCGTCATGAGGAACCGGGCAGACCTCATGGTATGCAAGCCACTGAACGCGCTCACGTCGAAAGAAGCATACACGGTCGGGAAACTCATCGACATGATGGCACCATACTACTCAACGGGAATCATCCTCGCGGTAACGCCCGAAAGTGCCCGAAACTACGCCTACAAGGAACAGTAGCAAAAGCGCGCGACAGGCGCTCGCGCCGCGAAAGCGACGGTGTAGCGAGCAACCCCCGCCAACTGGTAGCCCTTATCAGACGGGGCAGTTGGCGGGGGTTCACTGTCGCTGAGTGTGAACTGCGCGGCGGGCGGACTTACGCGTCAGCCAAAGTCGCGTCAAACATTCTCATGTCACGCGGATGCACGCGCGAACGCGCGTCGTTAGCGTTAAACCTGCCGTCGCGCACGCCGTCGGCGAGGAGCTGCCACATCGACTGACCGCCCTCTCGTTCCATTCGCTCAATGCCTCGCACGTCGCCCGCCGCAATCAACTCAGCGGCATCCAGCGTGTTCGGAAAAATCGACTGCACTAGGTGATACTGGCTCTTATCGGGACTGCGCACGAGATTCTGCACGCACACACCCGTCAAGTTCGACGCCAGCGAGTTCAAGATAGCTGCCTGCTCGTGAGGCTCAAACTGCGCAATGATCCTACTTACCGCCGCACTCGCCGACGACGCGTGCAGCGTCGTCAAAATGTTGTGACCAGACTCCGCCAGGGTCAAAGCAGTCTTAATTTCAGCGTGGCCCCTAATTTCGGCAATCAACGCAATGTCTGGGTTCTGGCGCAACACGCTGTTAATTGCCTCCTGCCACGTGCGAAAGTCCTGCCCCTTCTCGCGCTGCGTCACACGCCCAGGAGAGCCATCCAAGTTAGGGAACACGAACTCGATGGGATCTTCGAGCGTCGCAATGTTTTTCGGGGCGCTCTGACGCGCCTTATTCAACAACGCGGCCAAGGTCGTTGTCTTACCTGACCCCGTAGTCCCACAAATCAGCGTAAAACCAACGTTACTGTTTGCCCAATCGTACAGGATAGGCGCAACACCTAACTCTTCCGGCGACGGAATAACATCGCCGATAACACGGCATGTCATCATTGGGTTTGTCTGCGAACGGGCAACGTTCACGCGGAGCCTACGCCCCGCGTGCTCACCGAAACGAACCTGGTATGACGTGTCCAAGTCAAGGTTGTCCGAGTAACGGTCGCGATCAACATTCGTCGTCGCCTGTTCAAGTAGCGTATCCATGTCAAGGCTACCAAGCGTCCCGTACTCGGGCGCTCGCACGATGTCGCCGCGCACCTTGAACGCAACATTGTCGCCAGCCTGTAGAAGAATGTCGGACGCGCCAATGCGGATAGCGTGGTCAACCAACCCGTCAATGTCTACACGTGTAGGCACGACGGGTGTTTGCTTTTTCTCCACTTCGCCACCGGCGAGGAAGCTCCTCAGCTCGTCACGGGTCGCAGACTCAACCGGCGACACCTCGCCGACAGGACGAAAACCGTCACTGTCAGAACTGTCGCCATAGCGATAAGACGGGGGAACGCCAAGACCCATAATACAACATCCTTCCTAAACGAGAGAGGAGCCGCGCAACCGGCGCGCACGCGGTACGGCACCAGTCACGCGGCCACACGCCACGCCGCACTAGCTCTATATCTTACGAGCCAAAAAGTGAGCGGAACCACGGCATCGACACAAACCAGTCAGCCACGGCGGCAATCACGCTATAAATAGCGCCCCACACCGACGTAACCGCCTGCACCGGGTTCCAGTCATTCACCATCAACGCGGCCAGAACAAACGCGGCAACGATCATGAACAGCAACACCTTACCGGCATTGGTCGTCAAAACACGCAACATAAAATACCCCTCTAAAATAAGCGCCAACCAAGAGAGCGCACCCCTCTAAAATACAATATCAGACAACACCATCACACACCGTTCGACGGGTTCTCGTAATACTCCTTGTACTCACTCGACGGCCCCAACTTCTCAATCTCAACATCCAGCTCAGCTTGGTCGCGCTCGTACTCTACAGAAGCCTCACGCTCCATCTTCGCACGCTCACGCTGCAACTCACGCAACTGACGTTCCGACAACTGAACGCGCGCAGGGGCAAGAAAACGCTTCGCAGACTCCACAAGATCGTCACCAGACAACCCCCTGAAACCGTCATCGGCGCTGTTACGCTTCATCGCCGTCAACTGAGCAATACTCATCACACCCTTCTCACCAGCGCGCCCCAACCGAGCAGCCTCGGCGGTCGGAATACGGATCATCGAATAAAACTCAACGCCCGTCCGACTATCCACAAGCCGCTCACCGGGAGCAGCGCGAGAACGCCTCTCATGCTCACTCTCAGCGCCACCAGCGGGTGAGGAAACCCGCTGAGGACTCACCTGACGCAACGGTGGACGCAAACCAGCGGCACGCCTCAACCCCACAACAAACACCCCTTCACCAACAGCTACAGGAACACATCAGCGGAACAAAGCCGCCAACTCACTTACCGAACCAATAGCCCGCACACGCTTATCGTCACGCAACGGGTCCGGGAGAGACCGCGCCGCAACGGCGGGAACAACAGCCTCATCGAAACCCAGACGCAACGCTTCGCGCACGCGGCGCTCAATCATGTGAACGCCATGAATACGGCCGGACAAAGCCAACTCGCCAATATACGCGCGACGCTTACCATCCGACTTACGATGCAGGAACGACAACATAGCGGCAGCGGTCCCCAAATCACACAATGTCTCGGACTGCGGGAGCTGAATACCGGCAATCGTCGATAGAAACACATCCCTCTTACTCAACTTAGCATCACAGAAACTATCCAAAACCGCGCACGCAACCTGCCCCCTACCAAAAGGAATACCGTTGAACGAACGAACAGGACGCCCCTGCTCGGTATCGACCATGAGAGCCTGCACCTCAACAGGAATCATCCTCTTACCAGCCGCCATAAACGACACACCAGTACCCGGAAGCGCACCGCCATCGTCCTCCATAAACACGCCAGACGGGTCGCTCACGCCCTCAAAAGCGTGCTCCGTGTGCCGGAAGATACCGACCTCGCCCGTGTCGCCAAAACGGTTCTTATCGGCGCTCAAAAACTTCAACGGCGTACTCTTGTCCGAGCTGAGAACCAGAACGCAGTCGGTCGCGTGCTTCGCCTGCTCAGACCCCGCCAACTCGCCGGACTTTGTAAACTGATTGATGAACACGGCAGTAATGCCCAAGTCCTTGCACACGTTGTTCAGAGCGATAGTAGCCTCGCGCGACTGCGCCACGCTACCCATCTGACTCTGCGACTCGGGAGAGGCAACCATCTGCAACGAATCAAGAACAAAAAACGACGGTCGCACCGACTCCAAGTGCCCCAGAATAACGCTCAAATCGTTCTCGTGAGCGATTAAAATGTTATCGTCCACAGAGTTCAAGCGCGCAGCGCGATCATACACCTGCTCCTCGCTCTCCTCGCCCGACACATACAACACGGTCCCGTACTTGCACATTGCCTTACTGACGTGGGCGAGAAGCGACGACTTACCTGTGCCGGGGGGAGCGCCCAACAAGCATGTCATTCCCTTAATGAAGCCGCCGCCAATAACGCGGTCAAACTCCTCGATACCTGTGGGGATGCGCTCAGGGCGACTTGACGACACGGACGATAGCGGGAGCGCGGGCTTCGGCGGCTTCACCGCCCCCGTTTTCACGCCAACGCTCACGCCCTCGCTGGCGGGTGACCGCATTTTCTTGATAGCCGCGTCACGCTCCTTGCGATCACCCTCGGCGACCTCGCCGCCGCAAACGGGGCACTCGACAACGAACCCATACGCAGGAATCTGATGCGACGGGTTAACAGTGCAATACTTAATCGTTTTAGCCATACGTAGAAAATAACACCGTCACTCCACCCAGTCAAAACCCCACCAAAACAGCGACACGAAATAAGCGAGCGACACGACCGAAACGCCGCCACGGAGAACCCTACAAAATAGGGGCAAAAACACGAGTGCCGCCCCTCAAAAATCGAGAGAGGCGACGCTTCGCGCGCTAGAGGAGATCATGTTCACGTAATGGATGCGAGCAACGGCCACACGCGCCACAGGGCAAACGCCAACGCCGCAGGCGCGCACACGCCCAACAACGGTGCAATACCATGCGTCTCAACCTCGCCGCCCGCCTTAATAGACGTAAGGCGAATCGTGTACCACCGCTTCCCCCGAATCTTTACCAACGGCGCAAACAACGGCGTGCCACTCGTCGTACACGTGTCCCCCAAGTCATGAATCAACATGCCCACCACAGCGGCAACAGGAACCCACACAAGCGACTGGCCGGAACCAACCCACGCCACAGTGAAACCCGCAGCAAGCGACAACAAAAACGCCGCCACATCGCCCAAGAAACCCAGGCCGCGCTTCACCCTGTCAGCCGCCTTCTTAAACAGCGACGACACCGCCAAATGAAAACTCACACCAACGAACAGCGACGCACACAACACGTCAACGCCGACACTCATTCCCTGGATAGTCACGGAGCCACCAGTCGTACTCACGGCCAGCCACACCAAGCCGCCAACAATCAACGCGCCCACAATCGTATGCCACAATCCACGGTGAGGGTCCGGGAAATTGTTAGACCTGCGATCATACTTCGTCGCCGTCACGCCCTGAACCAAAGATGATGACTCGCGAAACAGGAAAGACAATACTTTACCCACGGGGCCGAGGTCGCTAATCGCACGCGCGCTCGTGTTATCCAAGTCTGGCACCATGCTCCACCCGGCCACCGACGCAACAAACCCCAACACCAGCACCAACGTCGGCGCATCCCACAGGTCAGTCACCACGCGAGGAAACAACCCGATAGCAACACCGGCAACCGTGACCGCGCTCAAAGCGTGCGTCACACCCATGAACCCCAAACGGTCCACGCCGAAACGCTCCCGCGCCTCACCGACAGTCAACAGATGCACAACAAACCATCCTCACACTTCCACCACACCCCGCGCCACAGCAATAGACAAGGGGGAAACAACACGACAATAGCAAAAACGCCCCACCGGCACCCAGGATGACGCAAACAAGCGTCAACCTGCACCAATGGAGGGTAATGCGCGCTTACCGTCCGCGAACAATCGCAGACCCATAATCCGCGAACTCAGGCTGCCCCTCACGCGCCTTCACGAACTTCTCAGCCGTAAAACGCGACTCCAAACCAGCCGCCGCCGGACACAACTTCACCAACGGACACCACGCACACAACACGCCAGGCTTAAACTCCGCGAACTCGCTCCTATGCAGGTCATCCATACGCTCATCAGTCGCACGAACATCCTGCACAACCTTCTCCCGGAAACCCGGCGCGTGAATATCCTCCACCTTCACGCTCACACCACCGTCAGCGAGCGGAAAAATCAGACGCGCAGCCTCCACAGAACGGTTTGTGCCGCGCTCACGCTCCGCCTGCTCAACCATCAACGTGTAAAACGCCTGCTGACGCGCGCCACCAACCCCATGCTCAGGGTCATCGTCAGGGCGCGCAGGGTTGAACTTGTACCGCTTAGCTTTCCGGCTCGTCTTGTAATCCTCGATGAACAACCTGCCCCGCCACTCCTGCAAACGGTCAATGAAACCGAAACACTTGCGCTTCACGCCCTCCGGTTTCCACGACACCGCCACCTCCAAGCCAGGAACGGTGCGCCCCCAATCCGTCGTCCACTCAGCAATGTTGACGCGGCGAGGGTCACGGTCAACATTCAGGTAGCCGCGCACAGCCTCATCAAGCCACCTGAGAGCATCGTCGTTCGCCTGAAAGTCCCTGAACTCCTCGCTATCCAAAACGTCCATAGCCGTCTTGCGTAGTGTTCGCCCGTTACGATCTTCCGGCGCGAGGCGATAAAAGTCCTCCATCACCTTATGGAACAGCGAGCCTCGCCTCTTCGCATTATCGGCAGGCTCCTCGATAGCCTCCGGGAACACGAGCGCGTTCGCTACCCAACTAGCACGGCACCCCTCTAGCGCCGTCATCAACGTCGCGCTAATCGTTTTCTCACCGCGCGCACCCTTGCAGTCAATCTTCTGCAATACACTATCGGACAAAATACCCACGCCGTCACGGCTCACCTCAATGAGCGGTTCACCAGAATACAAGCCCCATCAACACCTTTCAACCAACCTCGCGCACCCCGCCCGTGTGTGCGGTGTGACGGTGAGGCGCACAAAGCGCCCCCTTTCCCATATCACAACAATAACAAGTGCGCAACATGGCAGTCAAATCGCCACACACGCAGTAAAAACATCGCCGCCCCGCCGCCAAACGGTCGCCGCACACACGCGAATAACCAACTGGCAGCGGAGCGGCACGGGGCAAACGCCCACCAATTACGACAGCGGGGCGTTATGCGCTAAAAGTCCTCATCCTCACCCAGGCCGATCAGCGCGTCCATGTCCGCGTCAAAATCACTCAACGGGTCATACTTCTCCTCACGCTCACCGCCACCAAGAATCGGCTGCGGCTCCGCCGCACCGCCCTCAACCGACGCGGAACCATCCAACGGCGTACCATCCGGGTTTTTACCCATAGAAGCCAACACCTCGTCCAGCCATGACGGGTCCGCAAAAAATGATTGCATGTGACCAATACGGTTGCCGTGAGCCGCCACGAACGCGCGCCCCTTCGGAGACGCCGAAACACGCGCGCCCTCAATTGCCTGGTCGTCCAAAATCATCTGAGTCACCGTCTGACGCACGCGCCCCTGCTGAACGCGAGCCGCCAAGTTGCCGGTAATGACTTTCGGCAGAATGTCGCCCCTCGGCTCCTGCGTCGCAACAATCATGATGACACCGGCCGCGCGTCCAAGCTGCGTGATCTGCTGAACGTTACCAACGATCTCATCTTTCAACTGCTGACGATCTTTCGCGTCATCGCCGCTGCCAGCTTCTTTGCCCGTCAACTGTGCCCACTCGTCCACCATAATCAACAGCGCCGGACCATGATCGTCGGTGCCGAAATAATCGGTCGCGCCGATATGCTCCATCTCCTCGTAACGCTCCATCATGGTGCGCACGCCAAACTGGATAGTCGTCGTCGCATCTGGCAGGTCGGTCGCAACACCAAGAACAGCGTGCGAATACTTCCGATAGGCACTCAACTCCACACGCTTCATATCCACACCAAGGAAACGATACTTGTCAGAGCGCAAAATCGTCGCAAACACGATAGTACGCTGAGTCACCGAATTATGAGACACAAACGCGTTATCGCCGCGCCCAGCCGTAAACAAACGACGAGGAGAATCAACCTCAATACACCGCGACGGAACCGGCTCCACGCGACGCGCAGACAACAACTTCACAACCACACACCACCCAACCGCCGCCACACTCACGCGGGCGGACAAGAAAGACAATCAAACTGCCAACAAAATAGCCGAAACACCGGAAACAAAACGCAAGGCGCGCCCCACCCCAGCATCACGGCCAGAACAGGACGCGCCCCACAAGCGAACCCGCGATCACTCACGCGCGGACGCAAGCGGCAACCGTCACTCAGACAACGCCTCACGCACCAGTTCAACGAATGAGGTGTCGTAGTCCATGAGGTCGCCAGCGCGCAATGTGATCGTGCCGTCACCAAACAGGTCAGGCGCAGACGACAGCTTGACCAGAGCGGCCTCGGCAACGGGGCGACCCTTGCTCGACTGAGACTTGCTCAAACGGCGACCGCCACGAACAACCTTCTCGCCCAGGCTAATCTGGTCAGAACCGTCCTCCTGGTAAATGTCCACCAGCTCCAAAGCGTCATTGATCGCCAACAGGCTATCGCGCTCAATGCGACCCTCACTCTCAGCGACACGCACCATACCCTGTAGCATGATAATGTCCGCACGCACATTCAGCTCCTCAATGAGAGCCTTCACGCCACGCTCGGCCTCTTCCGCGAGAATAACACCTTCGGGAACGAACTCGAACTTGCCCGTGCGCGCGTTAAACTTCACGTCACGATAGGCGGCGTCGATCAGCTCAGGCAAATCAGGGAGAATACCCCCACCGATCTGCTGCGCGTTCACACCCTCAACGTACTGTTCGACCGTCAACTGGAACGAGCTACCGAAAAGCTGAACCGCCTGCAAACGCTCAGCGATCAACTCAGCCTTCTCGCGGTCCTGAACAATGAAACTCACAATGACTCCTTCACGTCACCGAAACAAACCTAATAACATCACATCAATATCAGCGCACCACAAAAAGCACGCCACCCGCCCGCAAAAACACGGGTGCGGCCACTATACGAGTCCAATCTCCCGAGGCGACCCACCAAACAACACGCGCACGGCATCATATGGCTTCACACACATCGCCGCCACGCGCGCCACAACGTCACACTCCACGCGACCACGATCAGCGCGCCCATACCAGTAATCCAACTGCTCAACCAGGCGCTCCACCGTTACCAGGCGAAACGGCTGACGCTTCCACGTGGCATCGTACACGACAAAAACGCGCTCACTATTCACGCACACCACGCCATCAACCCGACACCCCGGCATATGCTTACGCCAAATACCCAGAGCGCCACGCATCCCCAGCCGTCCGCCAGCAAACACCCGCCCAGACCTCAACACTGCGCCAGAAGCATTGAAAGAATACTTGCGGCGCGACTTCCACCGCTTCGTATCCACCAACAGCACGCTACGGCCACACAACAACACGTGGTCCGTATCCCCATCCTCGTTGCCGCCGTATCCGCGAACATGCACGCTATCGCACAACACCACGTCCGGCTTATCAGCCATCCAACGGCGAATCAACTGCGACGTAGAACGCTCAGCATCCAACCCCACCTGCACCACGCTACGACCGAACTCATTGTCCTGCTCAGGGTTGTCAAGAACCTGCGTCAACGACGCGCCAGCGCTACCAAAATACCGGCGACCACCCACCAACAAAGCGTATATCTTACGCCCCAAGGCGCTGCTCTTGTCGGACGGCGGAACAACCACGACAGGCGCGCTGCGAGCGTCACCGCCAGCGTTCACAGCTTCATCCTCAACTGCGCGAACTTATCGTAAGGCTTCGTCGCACGCACCGCGTACTTAGCGACAACGGCTGCGTCCAAAAAGCCCTTCTGATACTCCGACAACTGCTCGTCAACAAGCATCGTCACACGCTTAATGAAGCGCTCGCTATCACACACCTGAACGGGAGCCTCAAACCACGCACGCTCATGCGCCACCACGCTAAACTTCTCACTCGGACAATGCACAATCTGAGTGCGCACATAATCGTCCGGCATCACGCTACCGAAAGCCTCAGCGTTCGCAACTATGAACGGCATCGGCTCGTCAGCTTCATCCTTACCGGACATGAGTACGCCGTCCACCCACTTGTACGCCGCCCTCTTCGACCAGGGACGCGAATCAATATAAAACACGGCAGAACCAACAATCAACACGTGGTCCACGCCCCAATGCGGGTCCACACCATGAAAATCAGGGTCGCCAACGAAAGATACATCCTTACCAGGACGCAAGCGAACGCTCTCCACCAGGCACGCATCCTCACGCGAACGCGCCCACCGGCTCAACGCCTCGCCTGTCGCCTCGCACGCGTCACGCCACGCAGACACATACGCCTGATCCGCCCCCGCCTTCAGCGCGCCATCCTGGTAATGCGACGCGGCAGCACCGGCAGCGCCAAACACGCGACGGCCAGCATTACCACCGTCAGACTCACGCAGCAAACGCTCCACCGCGTCAGCCGCACGATGCCCCTTCGCACTGTTCGTCACATACACGCTCAACTCAACACGTCCAATCCAGCGCCAACGCGCCCAACAACATTACTCACCGAAACTCGAACTAACGGGAACAACCGACTCACCAAAACCGCCCACAGCCGGGCAAGAAACCACGAAATCAGCCTCATCCTCAACATCTACGACATCAATATCCACCAGGCAAGACCCTCCATCGGTACGGGTGACGAGACTCCACGGCAAGCGGGACAACGGAACCCACGCAGACGCGCGAACCTCCACGCTCTCGCCCTCAACCACAGTCTCGCCGTCATTCACCACATGAACGTTCACCGTCTCGCCGTCCACACGCCACACTGACACGCTCAAGTGCCCACTATCCGGCAAATCAACGCCAGCAACACCGGAAGAAACCGGCACAAACGGAGGACGCCACCCGAACGCAAACAGAACACCACACAGCAAAGCCGCCCACACGAGAGCGCGCAACAGGCGACGAACACGCCTCGGAACAGAAGAAACCAAGCGGAACACTCGCCCAACAACAGGGACGCGAGACAACAAGCGCACCACAAACGACAACGGGCGCGCAACCAGACGTGAAACAAAACGCGACACAAACCGTAGCGGCCACAACAAGACACCCAGGATGCGGCGGCACAACGCGACAACCGCGCCCACCGCGCGCGGCAAGCTCCCAGAACGGCGACCAGAACCGCCCTTGTTGCGCGAGGCGGCGGGCCGCGATGATGCGCCCTCATCGTCAGGCGCGTCACCGTCGTCGCTCAGCGCACCCTCGCCATCATCGTCCAGCGCGTCCGAATCGTCGCCGTCAGCGTCCAAGCCGTCGTCGCCAATTTCCAACCCGTCGCCTTCGCCGTTCAGCTCGTCAACATCGCGGTCGTCATCGCCAACGCTGTTATCGTCCACGAGCGGCTGCTCGTCAACAGGCGAGGCCGCTCGGCTCGTGTCACTGCCACGCTCGCCAGACACAGTGGAACGCGCGCCCGCATCCTTCTCCGACAGCTCACGGAAACGCGCAACCGGATTAAAAAACACTCCCAAACGACCCGTGGCGGCCCGAGAAGCGACGGAGCGAACCCAGGTGCCAAACGTGGCGCGTTCGCCCGCCACAGGCTCATCTGAGGCGTTCTCGGGCGCACTCACGGACTCATCGCCTGTAGACGAGGCCGCGTCGGCGGCGGTGCCACCGTTTACATCGCCAAGGGCGGGCGCGGTCTCGCTCGGCTCTCCATCAACATGGAAAGAGTTATCGTCGGCGGGAGGCTCACCCAAGGTGTCATCTACGGGGGCGCTCTCGCCCCACGGGTCAGTGTCGTCAACGTAAGACTCGTCCGCCCAATCGTTGAACGCGTCGTCGCCAGTCGCCCAATCCTCCACCGGACTGTCTACACGTGTAGAAGCGTCGCCGTCTGTCGCAGGAGAACTAGAAATACCAGACCGCGAGCGTACACCCGGAATAGGCGCATCCCCCAAACTCCGACCATCAACACCAACACGGCCGCGAACAAGACCCACAGCTAACCCCCTTCTTCCACTCTCACCGCTTACGCGAATACTTACCACGATCAAACGCAGACCGCTCAAAACCAGCCAAGAAATCATCCGACGGCAAATCAGGAATAGACGCACCAACCGGAAACATCAACGACGACACCGGAACAACACCCAACCCCTCACGCAACACGCGCGCAGACCCGGCGGAAAACGACTCAGCGACCGACGGAACCTGCATCTCACGCGGAACACGAACACTCACAGGGCGCTTCACCGGAGCCGACTCCAACTGACCGCACTCACTCAACACGCGCGCAGCCTCAAACCCACACGCAAACAGCGCCGAATACAACAACTCAAACATCACGTCACCATCAGACAAATCGCGGAACGACACGCCAGCCACAGTATTCACCGCACGAGGTCCACGAACAACACTCGCAGTCCACAAATCATGCCCGCCACCAGACGGCAACGGGGACGGCACACCCGACTCGCCCCGCACAGTCACCAAACGATGCGCATACGAACCATTAGCGCTCAACGGCACCTCATCATACGACGACAGCACCACGCGCGGCTCAGCGTTATCGCCCCAACCGCGCACAACATTGAACCTGCCCCAATACACACGCCCAATCTCCAAACGCGTCATCGGAACCAGCAACATGTCAGCCAAAATCAGACGGTCAGTATGATCGAGAGACCTCACAAACCCCTGCGGACCACCAGCCTTAAAAGACTCGCGGAACCCCAGCATCGTCTCCAACTTGCGCGCCTGCCGCTTCATAGCGTCACTCTCACGAACCGCCAGCGTACTCACACCGTCACTGATCGTGTACAGCATGTACTTGGAGTCTTTAGAACCCTTCTCCACCATGTTCGTTACAGTAAACAACGCGTCAAACCACCGGCCAGAACGCCTCTCCAACGCGCCGGGCGTAGCAAACCCATCCCCCACGCGATCAGTCGGAAAACCCGACACAAACGTATTCATGAACTCGTACTCGCCGCGCAAACGATCAATAAACGACACGTCAGCAACGTCAGCGTAGGGGTCAGGCACCTCACCAGGCATAAACGCGCTAAACAGGTCGCCGCCGCCACCAAACGCGGCAGCATTATCAACCGTCCGACGAGACGCAGACCACGCAGACTCAACCGCAGCCAACACGGCACCACGATTAGCGCGCACACTATCGAAGCCGCCGACACTTGCCAATGCCACAGCCGCGCGCGACCTCACGCCACACGCGCGCACGCGCAGCATTGTCTGGTCCAAATCGTCGCCAGTAAACACCCCATTCTCGCGCTCGCGGATAATCGCCTCAGCCTCATCAACGCCAACGTTACCCACGTCAGCGAGACCGTAGTAGATCGTGCGGTTAGCCGCGTCAGGCGTAACCGTCACGCCCGCCTTGTTCACGTCAGGGGCGAGCACACGAATACCCATACGCTTACACTCAGCCAAGTAAATACGCAGCTTATCCTTGTCGGCGCTCTTCTTGCTACCCGTTTTCAACGCGGAATGAAGTAGCGCGCTCATGAACTCAACAGGGTGGTAACATTTCATCCACGCGCACTGGTAGCTGTTAATCGTGTAGGCGACAGAGTGAGAATAGTTGAAACTGTAGCCAGAGAACGCAGCCAAATACTCCCACAACGCGCTCATGGCCTCGCGGCTGTAACCGTTGTTAATGCCGCCGTCAATGAACTTGACGCGCAGCGACTCCATCACGTCGGCCTTCTTCTTGCCCATCGCCTTACGCAGCACGTCAGCGTCACGCGCGCTGAACCCAGACAGGGCGCGCGCGGCGCGCATAGCCTGCTCCTGGTACACAGGCAAACCGAACGTCGGACCCAAAATCTCCTCCAAGGGAGACCCCACAAAATCCTTGTGAATAGGCTCAATGGGCGCGCGCCCATTCTTCCTGTCCGCATACATGATATGCGAACCCATCTCCATAGGGCCAGGGCGACCAAGAGCGGTAGCCGCCGCCAAATCGCCAAACGATGTGGGCTGAATCATGCGCAGCAGTTCACGCATCGTGTCCGACGTGCCAAACTGGAACACACCAATCGTGTGAGCGGGCTGGAAAATCTCACGATACACGCGCTCATCATCCATGTCACCCTCAGCGAGAGCAACAAGATTCGGACCCTCACCATCGTTACTGTCCAGCACGTAACGCACCGCGTCCTGCAAAATGCCGAGAGTATCCAACCCCAGGAAATCATACTTAATGAGACCCAGAGCCTCACACTCCTGGTACGTGTACTGCAACACCATGTCCATACGCTCACCCTGACGGTTCCACCGCACGGGAGAGTGATTCACGAGAGAGTCGTTCGAGATGATGACAGCGCCCGCGTGAACACCATACTGGTTAACGTGCCCCTCCAACTGGACGGCAGCTTTCAGCGCATCCTCCCAGCGCGGGTTGCGCTCTTTCAGCCTGTCGAACTGTGCGCTCACCTCACTGTTAGACGCAAGCAAATCGGCGAGCGTGCCATCCATCTTATCGGGCAGCAGCTTCTTCGCGGCAGTCGCCTCAGCCACACTAATACGATAGTTTTTCGCAGCCGCATCAATGGCCTTCTTCGCCTGAATGGTACCCAGCGTAGTTACGTGAGCAACATTCTCACGCCCCCACTCGCCCACCAGGTAATCGTAGTAAATGGCATCGCGAACAGCCTCCGGGAAGTCCGTATCCACATCCGGCGGCGAACCAATCTTATGATAGCTGATGCTATCGACGACCATACCCATACAGGAAACCCCCTCACACCCTCATGCAGCTAGTCGAAAACGCGGCCGCACTCAATAACTCTTACAGTATCAAATAAGGCTACATAACCTCCATTCGTCAGTCATGTTACCTTGTTTGATAGCCGCTTGGCAAGTCCCCGTGGCGCCCTGCGCGTCACAGTCCGCTAGTACCCTGGTCACAGTGACCCTAGCGGGGCTGAAAGGAAGAATCACCTCCCTAACAACTCGGGGTCGGTTCTTCCTTTTTGGCGTAGGCTTGTTTTTCGTCCTGTCCCTGCCCGGATACCTCAACGAGTTTCTAGCTACGGGCGTTTTAAGGGCGGCCTGTGGCCGGAGTTTCCGGTTTTTCGCCCGTGTTTTCCTAGCTTTCTCAACCCTCGGAGCAGCACGTGCGGCAATATTTGCCGCAGCATTAACGTCTCTATCCATCACCCCATGCTCGGCGCAGACGGACAGCTCGTGCGTGGGGTGGGAAACACGCGCCCCGCATTTATGGCACAGTTGCGATGTGTTCGCCGGGTTTACGGCTACGACCCAGCCGCCGTTCTGTGACACGTAGTGAGCGAGCCACCGGACGAGCGCACCGCGATTCCACCTGCCATGCTGCATCGTGTTAACGACCCAGCTCAAATCTTCCACAGCAACCACAGCGTTGTCGAAGCGTGGGATAGGTTGGCTATTTCTTGCGCTGCGAGAATCGCAAGCTCACGCTTCTTCCTGGACGCCGCCTCACGGTGAAACCGAGCCTCATCCAACGCCGACATGCGCTCTTGCCGATCACGAAGCAACGCCGCAGCCTTAACTTTGAGGTCTCGGACTTGTTGCTCCGACGCTTGCACGCTGTTCCACAGTGAGTGAACCCGCTGGGAGAGTGTCGTCTCATACACTATACGCCCCGTCGCGACACTGCGTACCACAACAGTTGCGTAGTTGTTGATTCCCACGTCCACGCCGATAGTATAGTCGCCCGAAAACTGGACGACAGGGTTATCGGTTGCGACCGTGAAGATGAAAACCGGCTGACCATCCTCGACCTTAATGACGGGTAGAGCGACTTTCCCCTCAGTGAACCGCTTGTTGTCAAAGTCGAAGATCAGACGGTACCACGTACCCTGGATAACCATTTTCAGGATAATCTCACCATCAAGAAAAGGGTTATTTTCAATGGCGGCGTAACATCGGTCAACAGCTCCAAGGTTCACGTAGTCCTCGCCATAGCCCGGCGCGGACGCATCTACAGTATGCTTCCAACCTTGGCTCACGTACTTGGAACTCTCGCCGTTCGCGGCTTTAACCCGCTCCTGATAGGAGCGGCACTCAGTGACCACACGATGCTGAACCAGCATCTCTTTACGCGATCTACCAGACTTGCCAGACACTAGAAAATCGGGCATAGTAACGCCTGCCCTGCGGCCCGCCGTCGTAGGTTGAGCGACAGCAACACGCTCTAACTCGTCACCTAGCGCCTCATCGTTACGGACCACGTAGGTTGCGTAGGATGAGATGTCTCGAACCTCAGACGCAAGAGACGCCAAAACATGAGCGCCATCTAGTAGCTCACCGTTCAAGTCTAGGATGTGGGTTGGGCGCGCGACGAAAGCCTTGTACGTCTGGTTTTTAGCCAACGCGCCCTCCCAAAAATACACTCAACACCAGCTATATAGCCAATATCAACGAAACCCTCAACTGTCACATACACATCTAACAGAAAAATAACACGCGTCGTACTAGAAATCAAACCGCCGCCAACACCCCCGCAGAAAACACGGAAACGTTGGCGGACGGTAAGCTACAGGAGACCGCTAACTACTTGCCCGAAACGGGGCGAGACCCCGACTCGGCGGCCTTCGCGCGACGAGCGGCGTCCGCCTTGCGCGCCTCACCCAACAGGCGGATAAGACGAACCGTCACGGTCACCTCTAGCGCCTCGCCGCACCCGGTTTTCATGTAATCCAGTAGCGCGGACGACAACATGCACATGCAATCCAACAACGGTTCAATGCCGACTAGGCCGTGACGCAAGAGATCCTTGTCGTAAATCGGAGGCTTATGCTGACGTTCCTGGGCGGGAACACGATCATTCAGCTCTAGGTAATAGTTGCGCGCCTGAACGAAATGGCTATGCAAACGCTTAGCAAGCTCAAAACCGCCTGCCTCGTCCTCAGCGTACACGTTGACGGCTGTGCGCATGTCGCCGCGCAAAATCGCATCAAACAAATCAAGAGACTTAGGCAACGCGAGAGGCAAACCATCCGCCAACTGTCCCAAATACTGCAACGCGCTACGAATACTACCGCCACCATAAAACACGGCGGTATCCACCATCTGATCGTCAACATTCACGCCAGCCTGATCGGCCACGCGACGCAACAACGGAGCCATCTTGTCATCCGACACGCCCTTGATGACATAAGGTGTCGTGCGGTTCATCACCGCAGGCTGAACCTTCTTCGCCTCGGTCGTGCAGAACATCCAAATCGTGCCCTTAGCGCGCGCCTTGTTCTCGTCCTCCAACTCGCCCAACAGCGCGTCCTGAGCGGCGGCACTCATACGGTGACACTCGTCAATAATGACGATCTTCAACCCAGACGGCAGAGGAGATCGGACAGACGTGTAACTAATCAAATCGCCGACGGCAGACATGTTTGCTGTACCAGTGGACGCGATCACGCGCTTCGCGCACAGCGGGTTACTCTCGCCCGTCTCGTAATCGTACACCGACAGACACGAGTCGCACTCACCACACGGGTTGTAGCCGGGTTGAATGTTCTCGCACACGAGGGCGCGCGCCACAATGAACGCGAGTGTCGTCTTACCGCACCCAGAAACGCCACTAAACAAGAGGCCATGAGGATAGTTTGTGCTGCCCGACGCGTGAGCGGCCCTGGCCTTCGCAACATACGCTCGCACACCCTTCACTGTGGCGTCTTGGCCCACAACCTCGTCGAACGTGCGCGGCCTATACGCCGTCGTCAAATCGGTGACCTTGCTACCATCCACAGGCGCGTCACTGGGGTTGCCGGTTGCTGTTTTCTTCGCTGCCATTACTCTGTTAACATCTTTCTGCACCAGTAGGTGCGTTTACGGTTGATTGCGTGCTGTGTTGCGCCACACGCTCGGCTTGCTCGTAAAGGTTAGGCGGCAATATCTTCAACGCTCATCGTCGGATACGCGTCGAAAGCGTGATCGTCCAACACGTCCGGCTCGCGCCCCAACTCGTCACCCTTAAACACGAGGTCCATGCACCGCTTGCGCGTCCCATCCTCCAATAAAATCATAGCGGCAGACGGAACAAGCCACGCGCGCTCACCCACGACAACCTTTGACACGTTGCCTCGACCGTCGGATAGGAAACGCTCAAACAGTAGGCCGTACTTAATCGGGTCCACGTTTGTTCCTCCAATCAGGTAGAGGACGAGACTACCGGGAGCACTACCGCGCCCCCACCCAACCGCGTACATGAGGGTATTCCCATTTTTGTCGCGCACGCTAAAGTTCCTGTTAGCGTACTCGACCACGTGCTGAATAATGAGGAAGTATTGCTCGAAACCGCCGTCAGAAATGACCGCCATTTCCTCGCGGATACGCTCGTCAATGACACGCAAATCTTCTTCTGTTGCGCGCGGGTAGCGGACTTTAATGCCCTCGCGGGCAATACGCTCCAAATACGCCGCGTCGTCCTCGCCGCCCAGGTCGATGCTCGGGCGTCGGTGCTGGTCGTACTCGACCACGCTGAACCCGCCCTCGCACATTTCAGCGATAACGCTCGTGCCGGTAAGAGCCGCTTTCGCGTCATCGTCACTAAACCCGCCGCTGCGCAGGGCAGCGTACATTTCGTCAGCGGTTTTCATATAGTAGCCGTTGCCGTTGAACGCGAACCTCGTGCCGCCCTCGTCCAGTGTCTTGTCGTACATGGACGAGCCGGTGTTCATGCACAACATTTGCTCGTGCCCAACGGCCTGCTCGGGGCGCGTGTAGTGAGCGTCGTTTGTCGCCAACAGTCGTAGCGTGTCCTTGCCGTAGCGGCCTTCCAACTGGGAGCGCAAACGCATTTGCGCGCGGATGAGCTGTTTCTCCAACGCCATGTCGTGAAACATGACCTCAAAGAAAATACGGTCGCCAAAAATCTCAACCATACGGTCCAAATACTTGACTGCCGCATCCACCTGCCCCAAAGCCAGGCGCGTATTCAACTCGGATGACGGGCACCCCGTAGACACAATGAGGCCACTGTTGTGCTGCTCCAAAATGTCCACGTCAAGACGCGGATGCTTCGTCACACGATGCTCTTCACGAGACCCCCACTCGCTCAACTTGTACAAGTTGCGCACGCCCTCATCGTTGTACGCCCACACAGTCAAATGCGTGTACGCGCCACGAGACGACACGTCACCCTCCCCGCCGTCGGCGTAGAACACGCGCTCCTGAACGCGCGCACCCAACGGGTTATCGGGAGCCATATACAGTTCACAGCCGGGAACCGGCGTAATACCGGACTTATTGGCGGAGGTAATCAGTCGATTCAGGCCGTTCATGCCGCCGTGGTCAGTCAACCCAACCGCACGATGCCCCAACCTGGACGCCGCAGCCACATACTCCTCGACGGGAGAAAACCCGTCAAGCTGACTACCATCCTCAGAATGGTTGTGGAGAGAAGAAAATTCGATCATGCGCCCACCTTAACGTCATCGTCCACGGAACCCAAACAGTCAAGAATCTGACGGTCATGATTCGACAAGGCGGGAAGCCCCTCACGCTTCGCCGCTTCCTCCAACAGTTGCAGCAAATTAACCTTGCCGCTACGCAAATCAGACGCAGAAACCGGAACAGAGAAAACCGGCAGAACGCGCCGAGAGTCCGGCCTATTCACCGAAAACAGCATCGGCTTACGAGACCCGCGACGATTCAAGTCCAACAACGCCAAAGCGAGAGGGGCGCTCTTGTCCACGCGGCGCACGTTATCCACCAGCACGCGCTCAACAAACCCCGAAATGTCGCGCCCCTGATACGACACGTGCTCACCCTTCGACCCCATACGACGGCCACCGATAGCGAACCTATCGTTAATGCTCACAGGGTACACGTAAAACCCGTAATCGCGATACGCGACCACGCCACCCTTATTGCGTGCCTTGTTCGTCACGTGAGCGACCGCGCTACCGCCAGCAGCCTCAACGTTACCCACAATCGCGGCAAGCTCACGCTCACCCATGTAATTCACATCCATACCCTCATAGGCGCGCTTCGCGGAACGTGGGCGGAACAAAAGTGCGAACACGCTGAAACCAGCCACAAGACCAACAAGGGAACTGCCAGTCAACGACCACCCAGAAAAACCAGCCACAAGCAACGTCGCCGCATAATCAACCACGAGAGCAACAGCCAACGCGCCCCAACGGCTACGCGACGCGAACACCACATACGAGTACGTCAAACACGAGGACGCCAACAGTAGGAGAGAACACGACCACACGACACCGCCCAAACCAGCGCCATACACGGCGGTCATCGACGCGGAACCCGACAACACCAACAGCAACACGAGGACAGCGGCACTCTTAAACACGACAGGAACGTTCGCCTGCAACACGAACCCCAGAGCCAAGCCAGCGGCAAGAAGCGCCGGAACCCACCACAATGCGCTCCCCGACAGCGCGGCCCCACCCGACAATAGGACACCAGCGGACACGACAAGCGCCAACGCCAGCGCGTGACGACGCACCGTACCAGCAATCTCACGCAAGAACACAGACATTAAAAGATACCCTTCACCAGTAAAGAAACAAGAAACGACAAACGGGGAACGCCACTATTCGGACACCACGTAAGACGCGTCGCGGCCAAACCTAATGAACTCCTCAGCGCGCCCCAACACGAGACTACGCTGACCCTCCGGCACAGCATCCAGCGCCTCACTCGTCGCACACCACTGCTCAAACGGAACAGCCACACGCGCAGACTCACCATCAGAGCCACCGGCAGACATCGTTGCGGGAACGGATGCGGACACAAACAACGGTTCCAGCTTCCACGACAACGCGTGAGCCGCCTCATCACCAATCAGGCGCGTATCCAACCCCGAATACTGCGCCGACGTGATACCAGTAACACGCTGCCTGAGAATAGGCGCATCCTCCCACACAAACAAGCCACTCTCGCGCACCTGCGTAGAGCGAAGATTCTCCACAATAAGGTCCGTGACCTGCGCGGCAGACAAACCGGATGCGTCAATGGGCGCAAAATCATACTGCGGGCGCTGAGGCAGAGAACGCGCCTCATACGACGCCACCCCATCCGAGTGAATAGTCCACAGTGTCCACCCTCTGCCCTCACCGTTATCCTGGTCAGAGAACCCACGACGCAACACAGAACCGTTGTAGTACACGCTGTTCCCGGCGCTATCCTGAACGGCGCTGCGCTCGTGAATGTGCCCCAACATGACTGCGCTCCACGCGTTCTGCGACAACAAATGATCGGGAATGACGATCTCACGCGGCGACTGCTGCGCCCGCAAGCGCAGCTTCATGATCGGGTCAATCACACCGCCATGCGTCGTGAAAATATTGACCGCGCCGGGCGTGGCGGCGACGCGCCCCATCGTGTCCGCCTGCCCCATGTACATGTGGTGCGACACCATGTGCAACATGAGACCGTCCGTCATCTCAAACGTCGCGTAAGGGTCGATAATGCTGTAAATGTGCCTATCGGGGTCGTGGAGCACGCGCGACGACGCAATCTCACTCGCGCTATCCACCGCCTCGTGGTTACCGGCCAGCAGGTAGACGGGAATGTTCGCGTCGGCGAACCTGCGAAGCTCATCCTGAGCCACGCAAATGGTGCGCATGTCAGGGCGCGGCGAGTGAAACATGTCACCAGCGATAACAACCGCGTCCACGCCCTCGGCGATCACGTCAGTGACGATGGCGTGCAAGAGGGTGTAGCCGTCCTGGACGCGAACGTTTACGTGATCGGGTGTTTCGCGCCTACCGGACTTGTATCCCAGGTGAATATCTGACAGGTGAGCAACCCTAAAATCGCCCATTGTTAGCGCCTCCTAAGCTCCGCGACCAGTACCCGGAGGCGCTGGCGTGAAATTGAATACTTCTATACGATGAGAGCGCTCTTACGCGGCCTCATGACACGACCAACCATAACATGACCCACGCCCGCGAGCAAAAGACCGCCAACAGCCACGCCAGCCAACGTGCGAGACTGGTAGGCGCGGAACAACCACTGCGGCCCCATACGCCCAGCATACGCGCCAGTCACCGCCGACGCGTCAACCGGAGCGTCATCAACGCTGTTCGCGTCGCCACGGAAAATAAACGAGTTACCCGGCGTGTCCACCACGCGGTGAATCACCGTCCGACCGTCCGCCTTCACATACGTGCCAATCTCGCCCACGGCAGGCGTTTTCGACGCGTCCACGCGCACCACGTCCCCCTTCACCAGGGTAGGGACCATGCTCTCAGACACGACCTCGCGCACACTGTACCCGTGAGACTGGTTCCACACAATTGACCCGTAGCAAACCAGGGTGCCAGCCAGCGCCAACATGAACGTGAACACGCCCACGCGACTCACGCGCAACCACTGGCGACGCAAATGACTACGATACGCGCGGCCTCGCGCGTGCGACACGGCAGAAGCCGCAACCGGACCCAACACGTTCACGCTCTCTTCGCTCACCTGTCGCCTCCAAGCTCAGCGGGAACACCCTCGCTCTTGTCCACCCAGTACGACATGACGAAACGCGCCACATGACGGTGATCGTTACCGTATGCGCCGAAAGCCGTGCTCGTACACGTGACAAGGTTCAAGTAGCGGCCATCAGACGGGTAGCCTGACGGCGCACTGTACGCGGCCTCAACATCCGTTGGCTCAATGATGCTACTGTCCGCGTAGTCGAACACAATCCACGCGCTCTCAGTCTCCATAATCACGTGGTCGCCAGCCTGGAAACGGTCGATACCAAACAGGTTGCTCCCGTTCGTGCGACGGTGACCAAAACCAACAGCGACACCAGTTGTGCCGGGGTACGCGGCTTGCGGGTCGAAACCCAGCCACCCGTTATCGAGAATCGTCTCTTGATCGTAGCCGCTAGAAGCGGGAATACGCATGTGGTCCCACGATGGGACGTGCAGCACACCGTAGGCGTTGCCTTCCGGCGGGATGGATGCGGAGCCGGGCGGGTCGTCGTAATGCTTCGCGCTCGCGACCGTCGTCACCTTCGGCTGGTCGGCGTGCGCCTCATCCCACACGCTCAAATTGTGGCTCATGACACCGCTCGCGCGATGGTCGCTCCACCACATCTGATTCACCAAAATACCGCCACCTGTCGCAAACAATGCAGCCGCCACCAACATGAGGACAACGCTCACGAAACTACGCCTACCTTGACGGTGAGCGCCCTCACCTTCCACATGCAAACCAGCCAAAACGAAACCAACCCCTTCACAAAAGCGCCCCGCCCACGCCGCAACGCGCGGCACCGGCAAGAGGAGCAACAAACAAATACTCTACAACCAACAATAACATAGGCCGCAAGAATAAAGAAACCCTCAACTGTTCAACATGGGCACTCACAGGGAAACATACGCAACAACCACCAAAAGCCAGGGAGAACCCAAGCCAAGCGGTCGCCACGACATGTTACCCGAGCGCAAACGCACGAAAACAGTTGAGGGCGGTGCAGCAGCCAAAAGGCCGCGCAACCAGACACCCCGCAAACACGGAGACTAACATAACCCCTAGCGGTTACGCGATCAAGCTCTTTACATTCGCCCACAATGGGGGTTAGTGCCAACCTGTCTTTCGACGGCTGATCTTCTCTTGTCTTGGTCGCATCCAAAAGGACGGCCAACGCTCACATAGCGTCAGCAAGTTACATTAGCCCCGCATAAGCGGAAGCGTCACCCAGATTACTCACACACAAGATCACTGGACGTAACCATAATATCACGCGGGCGACGGAACGCCAGCCGACACGGAAGTGACACCCGTCACACCTGCGGCTTGCGCGTCAGCCCTCGCCGCACCCAACGCCGCCTCGGCCTCGACCAACGCCTGCAAAGCGCCGTCAACATCCGCGCCCTCAGCGGCAGCAACACGCGCCCTCGCATCAGACGCAACGCCGCGAGCCGACTCCACGTCAGACCGAGCCGCTGACAGAGCATCACGCGCGGACTCGATACGCGCACCAGCGCCAGGAGAGGCGGGGACAGCCACGCCATCCAACGTGCCGTCAGCAACGGTCGCGCCCACGCGATTAGCCCAACCAAACGCGGCAGCTCCCGCCGCGTCACCGGAACCACCGGACGTGGGTGTGTGACCGAACGCCGACGTGTCCACACGCAACACGCCAGCGGCATCACCCACCGTATAGAACCGCGACACGTCAGTTTCAGAAACATTCCGGTGACTACTGTTCACCGCCGCGAACTTCTGAGTCGCATACACGCGGCCACCCTCATACGACACGCCCACGCCCGTCACCGTGTACGCGCCCAACATGTTACGGTTGTGGGCCGGAGAGTCCTTCCACTGAGCAAACAGCGAATCGGCGATCTGCTCCGGGGTCTTACCTGTCGCCGCGTCGCCACGAATCGCGTAAGCAATGTTCTCACCCACGCCACTCAACTGCGCGCCATCCACGCCCGCACGCAAACGCGCCGACATCGACGGGTCATGATTAAAGTCTCGCGCGCCCGCCATGTGAGCGCTCCACGACTGAGCCTCACCGTCCAGCGTGCGGCTCGCCACCAAAGCGGGCAACCCAGCGTCAGCGCGATACACGTTAACCTTCTGCACAAGCAGGCGCTCCACCACGCGAGCCTGAGTCCCCTCATCCATCGCGCGCCAATCCACGGTGCCAGCCTGCGAGGCTTCCGCCTCAGCGTCCGCAACATCGCGCTCAGCCGCGCTCACGCGAGCCTCAGCGTCAGAAACCGCGCGCTCAGCGTCGGCCAAAGCCGCGCGAGCCGACGCAACGTCAGCACGGCTGTTAACGGCGGAATCGTATGCGGCCTTCGCGTCATCGTAGTCGCGCTGAGCGTCGGCGAGGCGCGAGGCCGCGTCAGAAGCGGACAAGGACGGCGCGCCAGCGTCACCGACAGTGGTGTGCTCGCCACTCGCGCCAACGGTACCAGCGTTGTTGCTGCCAGCCTGTCCGGTCGCCCCATCGTGAGCGCCCTGACCGCCACGCGCAGCATTGTCGGCGTGCGCGCTAGAAGTGCCTGTACGCGCCTCGGAGCCTCCCGCGCCTGTCTCGGTAGCCTGGGAGCCTGAAACGCCGCCAGAGGGCGCTACAGGCGTCTCCACGTTGCCTGTAGGCGCAGCGCCCGCCTGTGCGGGCGGCGCAACCTCACCCGTCGCGGCGTGATCGGAGCCAGCGTGAGCGGATGGAACGTCAGCCTGAGGCCCCTCAGACGGTGCCGCGTGATTGTCGGTAGAGGGAGGTGCTGGAATCTCAGGCGAGGCAGTGTCAGAGGGAGCCGCCGGAGCCACATCATGAGCGCCATCGGACGGCGCTGCGTGAGCGTCAGTGGGTGGAGCAACGGGAGCCTCACCGGGCGTATCCTCAGACGGCGCGGCAGGAACATCGGCCGGTGTAGTGTCGGAGGGTGGGGGTGGAACCTCGCCAGTAGCACCTTCGGCTGGTGTAGTGTCGGACGGAGCCGCCGGAACCTCAGCGTGAGCACCATCGGCGGGCGCTGTGGGAGCATCAGACGGCGCAGCGTCTGTGGGCGGCGCTGGAACCTCACCGGGAGCGCCATCAGACGGTGTAGCGTCCGGCGCAGTCACACCACCCTGAGAACCATCATCAACGCCATTGCCGGGCGCATGATCTTCCGCCGCACCCAACTGACTAGAATCAACACCCGACGAATCAAGCTCAACCGCAACCACACCATCAGACGCACCCTCGCTAGGCGACTCGGCAGGGACAGGAACACGATCACCTCCACTCGTCATAAAAGAACCAAACGACGGCGCAGGAACAACAACACTACGCGCAGAATCAAGAGCCGACACATCCTTGCCAGTCGCCTCAGCCAGCGCGTCCTCATCCGTAGGGTCAACCCCACCAACACGACCAGGGTCACCCGAAACACCGTCGTCGCCCGCACCATCCGCGAGCGCACCACTAACAGCGCCAGAAGCGCCAGCCGTCGCCAACGTCGCAGCCGCCAACGAACCCGCAACAGCCGCACGCCTCGAAAACTTAACAGTCACCGTCACACCAACTCCTCAACAAAAATAGGAACAAGAAAGCCGCAGAAAACGGCCCCACATAAAGAAATATGCGCACAAACGATACGATACCGGCGAGAAAACCCCGAAAAATCAAGCAAAAATAGGAGCGCCCCGCGCTCCACACAAAACGGAGACACGGGACACGCCCACAACAAGCATCACACGCTGTCAGAACGCGATGGGGACAAGCCCATAGTCCAGCGCCCACTGCAACGAATCAACGGTCACGCCAACCCCAGGATGCGACGCGTGAACAACCTTACCGTCACCAATGTAAATGACAATGTGCGTGCGAGATGCAAGCAACATGCCCGGCTTCAAGTCGTTCACGCTCACGCGCTTACCATACGCAAGCTGCTGAGCCGCCGTACGAGGCAAGTTAGTGTCACCCAACTGGTCGCGATACACCCACCACACGAGACCCGAGCAATCAAAAGCGTTCGGACCCTCCTCGCCCCACACGTAAGGGGAACCCAGCTTACTCATCGCCAACTGCACAGCGCGATTACCCGCCGCCTCATCAGACAGCGTGTAGCCGGAAGCCGCGCCAGCGATACCGTAATCGTCACCGCTCGTGTTGGACGCGCTCTCACGCGGCCTCGTGCCCTCCAACACAATCTCACGAACCGGAGCCTTCGTCACAGTAGACGAAACAGTAGACTCCACCTTATCCGCGTCAGACCCATCGGTAGCCGACGCGTTCACACCCTTATCTTTCGACAAGTCAGTACGAACAGTCGAAACGCGAGTGACACTACCCGGCTCGCCCGCCTGCTGGACGCGCGTCTCGCCAACAAACAACTCATCAGAGGGAAGAACCTCCGTCTCAAACGGAACCTCCTCCACACTCTCAGTACGCGACTCTTCCACGGCGTACAAGCGCACAGAATCGCCCGCGTGAATGACCTGCCCCTCGTCAACCGCCTTAGAATCAGACGTGCGCACCAAAGCCGGGTCCACGCCCTTCGACTCCAAAAAGTCACCCAACGACTCAGGAGACACGCCAGCCTTAAAATCGTAAGACTTCACGCCCGCGCTCGTCGCAACACTCACCCTCGCGTCAGCCGTGTCAACCGGCGCACCCGCCGCCGAAACAGCGCCAGCACCCGGCATCACACACAACGCCACCGCAGCCGCCGCAACAGCCGCCACACCGCCAGCACGCGACACAGAAAAACTGCGCGCACGATGCTTCGGATTACCAGACGACGCTCCACGCTTACGCTCGCCCCTATGACGGGGACTCTTACTCTTCTTCGTACTCACACACATTCCTAACAGTAGATAACAAGAAACACGAGGGGAGCGCCGCCAAAGGCGCGCGAAACACACCTTTGACGACGCTCACCCACTCACTTCGATTGAGGACGATCACCCGACGCAGACGCGTAAGGCTGCGACACAACCACCGTCACCGGCGTAGAAGCCTTCGCCTTCGACCCGGCCGCAGGAACAACATGCGTCACCTGCTCAGAGGTGACCTCGCTGTTCTTCACGGTCACAACAGTCACAGACGAAAAGCCGGCCTTCACCAGCTCCGCCTGCGCGTTAGCGCCAGACAAGCCAACCACATTAGGAATAGCCACCTCCGGGTCAGCCTTCGCCTTCGACAAGACAACACTCACCTCAGTACCGGAGTCAACCTCGCCAGCCGGGGCAGACTGAGACAACACAACACCGACAGCGCCGTCACTCTCCTGCTCACTAAACGACACGGACACGCCAATCTTCTTAGCGTCAGACTCCACGTACTCGCGGGTCTTACCCTTCCAATCCGGCAGATTCACGCGACCAGAAGCAACATCCAACGTCACACTATCACCGTTCGACACTTCCAAACCGGCAGCAACCGACGCGCCCGTCACAGTTCCAACGGGGACAGTCCCAGCCTCAACCTGGCGGACCTCACCAACCGACACGCCAACCGCGTACAGCGCCTTCGTCGCCTCCTCAACGGTCATACCCGACACGTCAGGCATAAACGCAGACTCCGGTCCAGCCGAATACGACAACACAACCGCGTCACCCACGTTCACAGTAGAGCCAGCCGGGGCGGACTGGGACACCAGCATGTCACGCGCCACCTCACCCGAGGTCACCTGCTCCACACTACACGCGATCTGAACCGACGTGAAAGCCGCACACGGGTCAACTCCCTGAGACAACGCGGCAGGCGCAGACGGGACAGCAACATCATCATGATGGTCCCACCAGTACAAGCCGCCAGCCGCCAACACGCCAGCCAACGCCACGCCAGCAACCGCGAAACCAGCGACAGTGCGACGACGTTTCACGCGCGAAACCAGCGCGCCACCATCATCAACACCATCATGCTCCAAACTCGAACCAGACTCGTCGCCGGACATAATCTCATCCCACGACACGGTGGAACCACCATCGGTAGGCTCAACGCTGTCGGTGTCGGTCACGCTCTGCGTCACCTCGTCCACACCATCCAGCTCAACATCGTCAACATGAACGTCAGACTCGGACATAAAACTCCCCTTCTAGGAAAACGCGCACCACAAACCGGCGCGCACCTCTCATACGACCAATAACCGACACCGCTCACGAAACCAGCGGCATCAGTCAACCTTCTTGAATATGACACTAACACAACAGTTAGTTACCCGGCAAATCGCGAACAAAACGCGGAACCCGATACACGCGACCCGCAACAACGTCAGCCATCAACGGAACCAACAGCAACAGCAATTCTTCGCCGCCAAAAACCGTGGACGATTTCAACCCGCGAGACAGTTGAGATGACACGTCAGACAACAGCCTACACTTCGCCACGCCCAACGCGCGGGCGCGATCAAACAACACGCGGAACTGATACGACGACTCATCCAACCCCAACACCTGAGCGACCTCGCGCCTCTCACAGCCAACCTGCAACAGGCTCGCAGCGCGCGACAGCGGCCCCATCTTCTCCAAAATCTTCGCAACCGCCAACGGGTGAACGCCACCCGACAACACGCGGCGACACACGCGCAACGACTCAGCGCCGTCACCGCGAAAAATAGGTTCCTCCACTAGCCACGGCTTCAACGACCCCTCACGCAACAGGCGGCCAGTCAAATTATCGACACTAATGCGATGCTGGTCGCCGCGCTCAACACCCAACATGATCTGCGACAACACGGGAACAATAACCTGAAAGTCCTCACCCGCATAGCCTCGCAGAAAACGCTTCGCATCCACCGACAAGCCCGTACAATCCAACAACTCGTCAGCAACACTACGACCACGAGCGGGCTTCGGCATGACAACAACGTCACCGCCAGCGTCGCGCACCATCTTCTCCAACTTACGCGTAGACGTGCGAGGACACTCACACACAATCAACAACCCAGGGTCGGCGGCGCGCGCAACATCCCCACCCTCAACCAGTCCACCAAAAAACTGAGAAAAACGCTTCACATCATCAGCGGGCACGCGACGAACAATCAACGACGACGAGTCGCCGCCATCAAGTAGCGTGCCCTCGCGACACGCAGCCAACGGCTCACCATCACGCACATAATGCGCCGGAACGCCACCCAGCTCAACGCGCGCAAGCGCCTCCTGGAACACGCCAAACGACGCGTCCTTATCAACAACAAGCCTCAAAAAAGGCATCAGAAAAACCCTCTCACACCACGCGCCGCTGTTAGCGCACAACGCCGCGAACAAATGACAACGACACAACACCATCCAACAGGCTGCCAGACTCGCACGCAACAGTCATTGAATCGCGTGACACAGCCCTATTGTCTCCCACAACAAACAAGCCACCGTCAGGGACAGTCGCCTCGTCGCCAGACACGCACGACCCAGGCAACGCCGCCACCATGCGGCCATTCACCCATAAGCCACCACCATGCAGCGACACCGTATCGCCAGCCACAGCGGCAACGCGCTTCACAGCCGTTCGGCCAGGGTTACGCCACCCTTCCGGCTCCTCAAACACCACCACGCTACCGACCTGAACCGGCGCGCCGGGGTCAACCTCAATCTCCTGACCAGACACAAGAGTCGGCGACATTGAATCGCCAGCAACAACATACCGGCCCTCCGACTCGTCGCTACCAAGCGTCCACGCGAACAGCAAAATGGCGACAACCACGCCGCACGCCAACAAGAGGCGCAGAAAAACAGCGCCATCGCCCGAGCGAGAGTCGCCAGCAATGCGACGTGAACCACGCTCAGGCAACACACTGTCACTGGAACCAGTGCCGCGAGAATCAACCATCAGGCAACAAACCCCACAAGAAACACGAAAGAAAACAACAGGTAAGCAGCAAGCCGAAAGGGCGGTGCAGGTCACACAATCTTCATAGCTGCGCGGTGATTGTTAGACACTGTCTGCAACGCATCCAACGTCGCGCGCACAGCCATCGAATTTGTCTTAAAAATTTCGATTGCGGCCTTATACGCCGACATCTGCACGTCCAGCTTAGTCACGTACTCATCGCTGTTGACTGCCGCTCGTCTCAGATCAGCGGATGACAATTCTTGAACCTGCATCGTCACTTTAGCGACGGCCTGATTATACTCGCAAGAAACCCTCCACAAAGCGTCCTGAGCCGCGCCCGACCGAGTAGCCAACCGCAAGCCTAGAGCAGCCGCTTTGAGCATTAGGCGATTCACATTGTCAAGAGAATCTGCGTCAAGCGCCGCATCCAACTCATCAGCCAGCTTCGTAATCTCAGCCATCAACTGAGCATCCTGTTCCAACACGACAGGTCACCAAACCCCTTCTACAAACACGAGCACAAAATGCGCGCACAACCAAACGAAAGAAATGACGGGCGGACAAGCGCCGCCACATGCACAAAACCATCATGCCACGACACCTGTCCGCCCGTCAAAATCTCACCAACGGCTACGTCGGCGACGCTTCCTCGCAGCACTCACCGCGTTATCAAACGTGCGAGCAACACCCACCCGCGCGCGACCATCACGCTCATCACGAATACCCAACTCCATACGGTCAGACTCCGCGCGCGTCGGCCACGCCCACTGAACGCACGACAACACGTAACACACCATCACGCACGCGCCGAGCGTGTACACCCACGTCCCAGCAGAAGCCATCGACAACAACGCGGCCACAGAAAACCCCAGAACGGACGCGGCCGCTCGCTGACGCACACTCAAACGGTTCTTCCACGGCTCCCACCCGTCTGGCTTCGTGCGGCGGCGCACATCAGTCCAAAACAGCCCCAGCACGCCAACGGCGACCGCCAGGCACACGCCGCCACCCAACGCCGGGACACTACGCGCATACATCCACCAGCGCCCCTCGGGAGCAAACACGTCCAACAACACGCCCACAGTAACAAACACGACAGCGCCCACCAGGGGCACAACAAGGCCGCGCGCGCCCTTCGTATGGTACCGCCTGCGCACAAACCGGCGCGCCTGCACCATCAACGACACCTGGCCGTCGCCGCCCTTACCGTTATCGGTCACCATAGTAAACGTCACCCTCCCAAAATACTGCCAGAACAATAGCCGCCCCGCAACCGGGAACAACATCGGTCACAGCATATCTCCATTGTACTCGCCATACAACTCCACAGCCGCCGCCACAGCCAACTCGCCCACAGTCTCGTCAGCAAGAATACGCGACGCATCATCAGACGCGTCACCCAACAGGGGTGCCTGAGTCAAAATGTTCGAGAAACGAGTCCTACCCTTCCCCTTCTGACTCTCACCAAACACGTCACCGCCGCCACGCATCGCCATATCCTCATACGCCAACGCCGCCCCATCGTCGGAAGCCACCAAAGCCTCCAAACGCTTCACGCCGCGCTCAGACATCACATCCGGGTCAGCGACAAGGAAACAATATGACTGGTAACTGTTACGGCCCACGCGGCCGCGCATCTGATGCAAACTCGCCACACCAATACGATCAGCACTAAACACGCCAATCACCGTAGCGTCAGGAACGTCAATACCAACCTCCACCACAGGGGAAGCAACCAGAACATCATACTCGCCGTCACGGAACGCGGCCATCACCTTATCCTGGTCATCCTTACGCATCTTCCCATGCAACATAGCACACCGCACGCCCTTAAACGCGCCCTTAGACAAAGCATCAAACAAAGGCTTCACAGACGCGATCGCACCCTTGTCGTCGCCCTCCACGTGAGGGGCAACAACGAACACGCGCCGCCCCAGCCAAATCTCAGACAACGCCCGCGTCACAAACTCGCTATCAGGCTCGATAGCGTTGGCCGTGTTACGCCGAACCCAACTCGTCACAATCGGCAAACGGCCCTCGGGCTTATCCGGCAGAGAAATCACCTCAACGTCACCATACAACACCTGCGCGGTAGCGCGAGGAATCGGCGTCGCCGTCATCATCAGAACATCAGGACGTGCCACACCATCAGTGGCGCACACCTCCACAAGACGCGACCTGTCCTTCACGCCAAACTTCTGCTGCTCATCCACCACCACGAGACCCAAACTACGGAAACGCACCGACTTCTGCAACAGGCCAGTCGTCCCCACAGCCACACTAATAACACCGTCAGCAACGTCACGGTTAAACTGCTTACGCTCCGCGCTCGTCGCCGACCACCGGGAATCAAGCAACGCCACGCGACCAGACACTCCCGCGCGCTCGCACGAGACGCGGATAGACTCATACAACTGCTCCGCCAGGATAGCCGTCGGTGCAAGAACCGCGACCTGCCTGCCAGACGCGACAGCGGCCACAATCGGGAACGAAGCTGTCAGCGTCTTGCCGGAACCCACGTCGCCAATCAACAGTGACACGTGAGAGCGCGTATCGGCGGCGGACTCCAACAGGCGGCGTGTCGCATCGACCTGGCCGCGTGTCATCGTAAATGGCAACGACTCACGCAAGCGAGCAACCTCGCGCTCACCTCCACTCATCTGCACGCCCGCGCGCTCGTCGAAACGCCGGAACCTATGCAGCAACACCTCCAAGAGAACAAGCTCATTGTAGGCGAGCGTCAACATGGCGTCCTCAAACACCTGTTTCGACGCGGGGAAATGTACGAAACGAATCGCGTCATAAAACGACAAGGGAGCGCGATCAGGCGACAACAAACGCATGTAGCCGGGCGAGCGCACCCCGCGAATACGCCCCAACAATTCAAGGACGAGACCCGTCAGCGTGGAAGAGTCCACCGCGTTCTTCTGGGACTGAGGATACACCGGCACGAGAGCCGCGCCCACCGTGTTATCGCTCATGTCAATCGTTGAGCCACTAATCGCCCTGTCGCGGCGGTAAAAACCAACCTTACCCGTAATAATGACGCTATCGCCAGGGAAAAACTGCTTGACCAACCACGGCTGATTAAAGAACGTAACCCGAACACTACTGCCCAAATCGTCGCGCACCTTAAAAACCGCATCCTGGCGCGGCCTACGCCCTGCGCTCTTTGACGGTACAATGTTCTGTTCCGCCGACTCGACGACACCGACAAGCGTCACCTGGTCCCCATCCAACATGTGAGAAATCGGGATGGGGTGTGCGCGGTCAACATGACGAATAGGGACGTGCATCAACAGGTCATACAGGCTATCAATACCCATAGCCGACAGGCGCTCCGGCAGACTACGGCCAGCCGCAGCCTTCGCCTGACTCTTCGACAAATACTCGTGAGTCGCCAAAAACAGTTCAGACGTAGGCACCAGCTTCAAGCTATCCAAATCACCATCATACCCGGCGATAGGGCGCGTCACAGCGCGCACCACATCCTCACCCAACTGGATAGGCTGATAGCCGTCAGCCGCCAACTTCTCGTTCGCCGCGTCAACGTCAAACACGCGAGCGAAACTCGTCTGCCACAACCCCCTGCGCCTCACGCCACCAATCTCACCAATGGCACGCTCATAGCGAGGAGACGACACGCCCTCAAAAATGAGGAACTTACCCGTCTGACTGATCGACGCGACAGGTGGACTCACGGAAGCCGGGTTGTCATCCACAGGCGCTCCGCCGTCAAACAGTGTCCCGGTGTCGGCGAGGCGAGGGGCGGGAGCGGCAGGCAGAGGAGCACCCGTGTTCACGGGAGGAGCAGGCGCGACACCGCTGAAAGCGCTCACGGGACGCGAATACACCCACTCGTATTTCGTGCCCTCCCACAACCTAAAGCCAGGCATCCAAAACTCCCCTTACAAGCGACGACAATGAACAAAGAAAGATACTATCTGAAACAAAGAATACCCCGCCCACGGTGAACCAGTCAAAACCTCACCACGAGCGGGGTACAAGCGCGCAATATGGGCGGATTAGTCACCTAACGCGTCGGCAGCGCGATTCATCCACGACGCGCACGCCAACACACGGTCACGCAACTCCCGGAACTCGCCCTCGCCAAGGAAATCAGCGGCCACAGCAAACATGTCAGGCTCCGGCAAACCATCAACAATGTCAGCGGCAGCAAGGAAACTCGACAACACCTGGGCGCGCGGGTCGCCGCCGTTAGACTCGCTAGAACGATCACTAGACGACGGGGCGCGCTCACCCTTGTACTCGCCCGTCTCAGGGTCAACGCCTGCACGCTCCAACAGCTTATCGGCCGCGTCATCAAGGAGCGACACGTTCTCCCAGTCATCATCGGAGCCAACCTCAACCGGCACGGTAGACGACACGCCCACGTAGCCGTCGCCATCAACCACGTCGTCGGCGGGGACAACGGGGGTCGGATAGTCGCCCACAGGCTCCGCCTTCTCACTCGCGCGAGAATCGCGGATACGCGAACGTTCCTCCTCCACAATCTCACCCGCGCGAGCGGCGGCATCGTCAGCGTCTAGCCCCGCCGTCTCCTCGCGGATGCGACCGGCGATAGCATCCAAGTCCTTGTGAACGTCGCGGGCAACAGCCTCCGTCAACTCCACAGACGCACCATCGGGAAGAGCCTCATCAAACACTGTAATGACGCGGTTCAGGTTAATCAACTGGTACGAGCGCGACACGCTCATATCCAGCTCGCCCGTCACATAGTCTCCCCACGTCGCGTAACCGAGCGCAATGTGAGCCTTACCGGCGTGGGCGCGGGCAACCAGCTCATGAATCTTCTCGCTCGCGCGCCGCATGTACGCAGTAATCTCATCTGTCAGCTCCTTCGCCTCACTATCAGACAAAGCGTGCTCGCCACTATTAGCGGCGGGCGCGGGAGCGTCAATGGGGTCGCCGAAATCGTCAACCGCAGGCTCAACAACAGGGTCATCGTCAGAAAAAACAGGAACATTAACAGACATGGAAAGTCACCAACTTAGAAAACAAAGAAAACGAAAGAAAATCAACGGTGGCGCACTCGCCGCCACCTCACAAGACGTGAATATTACCGCGCGGCAGCGGACGCAGCCACCATAAAATGCGTCAAACACGCCACAAACCCAGCAACCACCAGCGCAGGACCAGCAGGGAAAACACCGCCGCGATCATTCAACGACGACTCTAACGCGCCCACCGTAACCGTGAACAACAATGCCAACACGAGAACCCCCACGCCAGCGCCACCCAACAGAGGGGCGCACACAACCAGGCAATACCGCACCATCAGCGCGTCAGCGCCACCAAGCCACGGAACACGCAAACCACCCAAAAACACGCCAACAATCCAACCAGCAACGCCCAACAACAAGGCGAACACGCCAACGGACGGCGACAACGCGGCACCAAGCAGCGACAAGCCACACAACACGTTCATGGCGCGCGAATCGTATGGCACGCGCAGACTACAGTAATCCTCCACGCCACACAACGCGCCCCACGCCACAAAAGGCGCAAACGACAAGGAAAGCCACGAATCGCCCGCGCCATACAAGAGAAGATTAACAGTCAACCCAGCCAACAGGGCAACAACGCCCGTCACGCGCTGACGCTTACCATCCCAACCGGAGCCACGAACGCCCACAACACACACCCACACGCACGCCACCAAAGACATGGCGAAAGGCAGAACACGCACCAAGTGAGACACGACTAACAAACACCCCTACAGGAGAACAACAAACAGTCAAGAAGCAAGTGAGAGAACCGGGTGGGGCGGACAACTACCACACACATGAGCGAACAATCCGCCCCACCCAGTGTCTACGTGGCTCACTCGATCACAAAGTCTTGGACCATGTGAACAACCGGGTCGCCCTCGACAATGCGCTTTTCCTCACAGTCAGCCACGGTAGACAGAGGATACAGGAGAAGAACAGCGGTGTTACCGCCATTGTAGGCGCGCACGCGCACGCCCGCGTCGCCCGCACCATCCGCCACGGCAGCAATACGGTCAAACGACGATGGGTTGGAGCGAACGGCGAAACGCGCCACAACTTCGCCCGACAGGACTCGCGTCCCCTTCTCATCAACAGAACCGGCCGAATAAGACGAATCGTCGCCAGACCTGCCCGTCACAGTCATCGAACCAGACGGCCCATCAAACACGACACGCATATCGTTCGCCGAATCAGTGCCAGCCGACAGCTCATCAGCGCGTCGAATAGTCACCAGAGCGCCAGTCAACGCGCGCAAACGCGGCATGTCACACACGTCCACCTGGCTATCGCGCCACGTGGACATCATCTTAGCGATAGCGCCATTAGCGAGCGCATCAAAATCGTCGCCCGCGTTAAAAATCGCCGAATAGCGGCCATCAGTGTAACCGAAAGCCTCCAACGAGCTATCAGACAAGTGACTCTTGCGACCCAGGAGAACGACCTCACCCTCAGACGGGCACGCGAGCGCGGGGCGCTCAGCCCACGTAAACGATAGGCTATCCGTGTCGGCGGTCTCAACGTCAACGCTACTGGAATACATGGCGAGACCATTACCGCCCCAGCCGACGCACAGGAGCTTACCGCCGCCAACGAGCAGCGCCGCCTTCCGTTTGCCAGAGCCATCAGCGTAGGCAACCGCGTCAGTGGCAGCAAGGAGAGACGACACGACAGCGGCAGGCGCGGGAGTCGTCAGATTGTCGGCTTTCAGCCTCGTCTTAGCGCGAGCGCTGATAGGGCTATCGCCCATTGCGGCCGCGTGAACAGCCATGCGGACCTTCAAGCCACTATCCTGCTCCAAACGAGGAACAGCGGATGCTGAACCCGTGTACGTGATCGTCGTGTAGTCGGCGCGACTAATGAGACCGGCGAGCGCCAGCGTCTTTTCGGCATCCAAAGCGACGCGCATCACGCCGTCAGTCATCCCCTTGGGGTCAAGGCTGAACAGCGGGAGCGTAGCCTCAGCCTCGCTCTTCGTGCCGTTGCCGTAGAAAGTGATGGTCGGCTTCGCGCCGTTCTCTACAGTCATGTAGAGCGTCCCATCCTTGGAGCGGCCCACCTCGTGCGCGGCGTGCTTAATGCCGCTCACAAGGTCAGAACTTGCAATGACGAGCTTCATTTCTTCCTTCTCCCCGGAACATGTCTCGTTCCCTTGTTATTTCGTGGTTTCACTGGGCGCACTTCGCGGTGTTGTTGCCTCTGGGTCCGGTTGTTTCTCGTCCATCTTTCCTTGCGGTAGGCCGGTCAGGGAACATAACACCAGTGCGTCTCTACAACTGTAGACTCAATAGTCGCCGTTAGTCAAAACCTCACCAGATGCACTGCCCCCGGCAACCAAGCAAAACGTTAAACGCGCCTCTCGCAGCCTCAAACACCCGCAGACGCCTAAACGGTCGCGCGGGAGCTGAAAAGCCGCGAGAGGCGCATACAGTGAACCACACGGGCACATCGTGGGTGCGCGTCACTCAGACAAGCGCACCACAACCTCCCTGCGAGACCCCACCAACAGACGAGACCCAGCCTCCACGCTCTGCCACGCAACAAACCCAGACGGCACACCGCCGGACGACGAGCGCTCACGATCAACAACCACACGCAACCCCGACGACTCGCCAACAGCAACAGCCGCCTCAGCAGACAACCCCACCAACGACGGAACCTCCACGCCACCAGACGACACCGGAGCAGCATCAGCCGCCGTCATATCGCTACTCTGATACAAGGCAGGCGAATACCCATGAGCCGCAAACACGCCAGGCAAATACGAGGCCGCGCTCTGAGCGACAGCGTGATCGTTCCACCTCGCCATGTGACCACGGAACTCGTGAAAGTCCATGCCCTCAGCAGTGTTCACCGGGTCATACACGTTAGAAAACAACGCCAATCCGCCAGTCACAACCGCCCACGTACTGTTAATCACGTTATTGGAACCGGACTTAGCGGCCACATCATACCCCGGCACACGATAACGCAAACCAAACGCGCTCGGCACCGTGCCGTCCATGTTCGCGTGCATCGCGTCCGCGACAACCGCCGCAGCGTGAGGTGACAGTACGCGGCGGCACGCGTCGGCAGACGGGTCATACCCATCCGGCGGTGCAACCTCCACGCCGTCCACGCCGGTCACCGACTGGACCGGCGTGGCCGGGCAAAATACGCCACCGGAAGCGAACGACGCGAACACCGCAGCCATATCAACCGGAGAGTGCTCAGTCGAACCCAAACCATACGACAGGGAGCGAGACGAAATCGACTCGGGCGCAGGAATACCCACCGACGCAGCAAAGTCCTTCACCTTATCCACGCCGATACGCATTTCCAACGTCGCAAACCAGGTGTTCGACGAGTATGCGGCGGCTTGACGATACGACAGGAACCCGCCCTGCAACGCGCACGAATCACTGTTGTTAATGCCACCCTCGGGGCTATCGTAATCCGGCCCAGGATACAGTGGGCACGCAGACGAAAACGACAAGCTACCAGTGTCGTAGCCGTTATTCAGCGCGGCAGCCAGTACGAGCATCTTGAACGTCGAACCAGTACCAGCGGGGTTAAGGGGGAGGTTAATCATCGTCTCACCCGCGCCCGAGCCATAGTCGCGGTTCACGGCGTACACGCTCACGCCACCAGTGCCAGGGTCCACGCCAACGGTGGGAACAGCCACCCTATTGGTCGTCCCAAAATCGGCGCGCAACTGCGCCTCCACAGCATCAGTGGCCGCACTATCAAGGAACGTCTTAATCGTCAACCCGCCCACCGACAGCAAGCGCTCACGGTCATCCGCCGTCTCGCCATAGCGCGGGCTACCCAGGATATACTTCACCACGTAATCGCAGTAAAACGGGTATTTACTGGACGCGCAGCCGCCCGCCGCGCCACCGCTCTCAACCGGCGTAAATGCGTCAACGTCCGTCAACGCGTCCGTCTCCTGATCGTCAGTCAAGTGCCCCAACTGCTTCATGCGGCCAACAACCAGTCGCGCACGCTCACGCGCCCTCTCCGCGCCATCCTCGGTAGACATGTTGTAGAGGGACGGGTTTTGCACGGACCCCACCAACAGGGCAGCCTGACCGGCGGACAGGTCGGATGCGTCCACGCCAAAAAACGCGCGCGCTGCCGACTGGATAGAATACGTAGACGGGCCACCGAAAGCGACCGTGTTGAAATAGGCGAGAAGAATCTCGCTCTTACTGTGCTGCTTTTCGTACTCGACCGCCGCCTTCAACTCCACGACCTTACGTGCGAGCGTCGCAGCCGTCGCCTCGCTCTTCCCCTCATCCGACTGAGCGGAATAGTAACGCAGGTTTTTCACGAGCTGCTGAGTGATACCACTACCGCCGCCCTCGCCGCTCACGGCGCTGCGAGCAACACCCTGCGGGTCGTACCCCTCGTGCTCCCAAAAACGCTGGTCCTCGGTGTCTACGAGAGCTGTCTGCGCCCACTCGCTCACCTGGTCAAGCGACGCAAGCTCCTCACGGTTCTCATCCCACAGCTCAGCGATCACGTTGCCGTCACGGTCCAGCACGCGGCTCTTCGACGCCACCTGAGAGCCGTCAACGCTCGCGGGGATAGCGTTCCACACCTTCAACCCCGCGTCACCCACTCCAACAGCCGCGTTCACCGCCACAAGGCCGGGAACCGCCAACAAGACACCAAACGCGCACGTCAACACGAGCAGACGCGCGACGAGGCGAGCGCGACCGCCACGCCGCTGACGCTCCGCGTCCGGTGCGGTCGTGTGCATGTTGGCGGTGAACTCTCGCCACTTCGACGCAGAATCATCCTTTTTCTTGCCGAAAACACTCACAGTACAAACCAGCTTTCCACTTCGTTAGCCGAACAAGCCGCGCGTAAACGCGTCAGAATCACGAGATGCAGACGACGCGCCACCATCCGGCGCAGCATCCCGCTCTACCTGGCGCTTGCCAAAATCAACCGCCACACCATAAGGCTCGGAATGGAGCCGAACCATGCGCGCGTCACTCTTACCGCCGATCAGCGTCACCCGGTCCACGCGACTCACCGACGTGACAACCGAATAATCCGCGCCAGACTCCAACGCGTCCAAGAACGCGTACAACGCGTCACCCGCGCCCCTATCTGGCGCAGTGAACGGAACACCATCCAACAAGACAGTCTTAAAGCGCCCACGCATCATGGCGCGCATGATAGCACCCAAACGCTTCTTCCCGTCAAACCCCTCGGACGGGAGAGACAGGAACTCGGTCGCCCGCAACATTAACGTGCCCGGCAAGCTAGACGCGCCCATCAGAATAAACTCGCGCAGCACAGCGCGCGCCACATACGTTTTCCCACACCCCTCCGGGCCACTCAACCACACGTGCAACGGCTTACCCTCGCGCACGTGCGAGCGCACCATCTCCTGCAACAAGCGCAGACTATCCGCATCCAACTCTGCGGCAGGGTCACCGTTCTCAGCTTTTTCAGCGCGGGCGATCAGGCTCGTTAGGTTAGCGTCCTTCCACACGCCGCGTGCCTCACCATCCCAATCGGCAAGGTTCTTGCGGATGGTCGCAATCATCCGCTTTCGCGCCGCCTCCCTGTGCATATCGGCGCTCTCACGCTCGCCACGCGCAATATTGTCCACGTTCACCCGGTGGCGCTTCACCGGCACATACGGGTCCAGCAGGTTCTCGAAACTCGCGTCCTCACGATCATATTCACGCGTCACAGCAAACCAACCTCCCCTCGCATGTCGCGCAGCTCTTTCTTCACACGGTACTCACTCATGGCCGCGCCCTGACTGAGCACGCCACCCACAGCATCCACAAACTCAGCCGTCGAACAGTCGCCGTGCTCCACCACCAGGAGACGGAACAACCTCTTAACGACGCTCATCGTAATCGCCACGTCGTACACGTGGAAATACTCGCGGTAAGCGGCGACAGGGTTCACGCCGCGCATGTAAGCGCTGGCAAAACAATCAACCCACCCATCGTCGTCACCGTGGAAACGCTCACGCATCCACGCGTCACTACCAGCATCCAGCCCCGACAGGGCGGACACGTCATCGAACAGGCCGAACGTTAGTAGCTCGTTCGACCAGTTGATGCGCCCACGCTGGCGCGTGCGCTTCTTCTTTTCGGGCGTTCGCTTCAACAAAGCCTCCTACGTTTCCTTGCATGTATGTTTTTGATAGTAGCATAGCGGCGGACAGTCGCCAAAACCTCAGCACACAGTCCGCCGCGCCGCGCAAACCTGCTCGACCAATTGTATTCAAGACGAAGCGTTAGAACACGTCGCCGTCATCCTCCCATGATACAGAATCGCCCATCGGAGGCTCGTTCTCCCACTGGCCGAAATCGTCCACGCCGCCGTCAGCGTAATCGGCGGACGCATACCCGTCAGCCGAGTAGCCGAACTCCCCAGAATCACCATCCGACAAGCCATGCAAACGATCATCAAACGTCGCGCCCGTCGCCTCATCGCTATCCACCTGGTACACGCTCTCCAAACGCCTGCCCTCTTCCTCAGACAATCCAGCGATATAGTCAATGTCCGCATCAGACGGCGCAGTATTCATAGCAGGCGCAATCTCGGAAGCGCGATCAATCAAGTGAGAACAATGCAACGCGCTAATACAGCGGGCGCGGGCACCAGCCCCGCCGCGTCGGGCCTTCGTAATTACCAAGATAGTGTCACCAATCGTGTTATCCACACTATCTTCACGCATCATCGTAATCACAATGTCCGCATCAAACCCAGGCTTAGCGGAACCGTACAAGTCATTTTCTGTCGGCTGGCGCTTACCTGTGCCGCCCTCATTGTCTCCCTCAGCGTCGGAAGCACCGCGCTGCAACTGCGCGAGCAGAATAAACGGCACCTTTGTTGTCTGACCGAGTCGCTTCAAGTTTGATGTGATCGCTCCGTACTTGTCCACATCCTTTTTTGACTCGAAAGACGGGACGATACCCAGGTAGTCAACAATCGCCAAATCAAGGCCGCTGTCGCTCTGCAACAGTCGGCGGCAATCGCGCGCAATCGCGTCCACGCCGCCGTTAGGGTCGGCGTTAATGTAGAGTTGACCGCCGCACTCGGCGCGCTCACGCAACATGCGCTCCTGCGCCGCCTTAATCTCCGTCAGCCGCTCACGAGAGCAATCGCCCTCAATTTCGCGCATGGGGATGCCAGTCCAGCATGAGAAAATACGCACCCACAGTTCTTCGGCGCTCATCTCATACGCCTTCATATATACGGTCTGCCCGCCGCGAATCGCTGTCACGAGAGCGTCCACTGCGAACACCGTCTTACCCTTGCCAGTTTCAGCGGCGACCACTACCAACATTCCGGGCATGATGCCGCCCGTCGCGTTCGTGAACGTTTGATACGGGTAGGGGATGCCGCGAGAGCCGCCGCTCTGCCACGCCTCCCAGTTCTTGTCCAACGTCTTATCGAGCATCGTATTGCCCAAGTCGTCAAACGACTTCATGGTGGCCGTCGTAGACGACCTGGCAGATACGTTCTCCAACGTTTCGCGTGCAGACTCCAACACGCGTCCCGTGTCCTCGCCGGACGTGAGTCGTCGTGTCGCGTCCTGCATGGCGTCAACGGCGGCGCGCACGTCAGCGGTTTGGCGTAGGCCGCGAGCATACGACCGTGCCGTGCCCTTCACTGTCGCCATCACGTCGTCATACAGGTCGTTCACGACGCGGGGCAGGTCGTATTTAGCTGCCTGCGGGTCACCCAGGGACGCGGCCAACAGGTCATTCACGCCCGTCGGCTGACCGTGAGCGTGAGCGTCCGCATACAGCCCCCACACGTACCCCAGGGCGGGGTCGCGGAAATCAGACGCAGACACCGGATAGTCTACGATGCTATCAAACGCCGATGGGTCACGCAGAATACACGACAGGAGGCCGCGCCCCCACACGTCAGCGTTCGACTGGTCAACAACGAAACTCACACAAACCCCTTAACACTCACACAAACAAACAAGCAAAAATCAACACGACAAAAACGCTGCAATCAGGAAGAAACTCGGCGCTCAATTACCAGACTGCGCCGCATCCCCTTGCTGGCCGCGCGCCGCCGCCTGAACAGCGTTCGACAAACGAATGTCATCCAACACCCCATACGGTTCAACAAGCCACTGGCCGTCAACGCGCACCATCAACACGCTCATAGCCGGGGCGCTCCCACTAAACGTAGACAACGGAACGTAAGCAATCCCAGCCACGCGGTCAACATACACGCCACCAACACCACTAGCCGACGGGGCAGCAACAGGGCCACCGTCAGGCTGCACCTGAGCTGCAAGAGCAATCATCGCATACTGGTACGCGCCCGCAAGCCCAGCCGACTGGGTGAACCCGCCAGAAAGCCTCGTGTGAGCGTCCAACCCCGCCGCGTCCAACACGGTAAGGTCACCCTCGCTCACGCGATACATGCGAGAAGCCGCGTCGCCCTTATCGCTGCCACTGTTAGCCGCAGACAGCGCCTCCGCCAGCGCAGTGGCGGCGTTCACAGCCGCCTCACTGTCCGTCGCCTCCACCACGGGCGCGCCACTTTGACCGGCAGTAGAATCGCCGCCACGGGAAGAACCGGGGACACCATTCAACAATGCTACAACAATGGCCGCAACCACGGCGACGGCCGCAACGAAACCGAACACAAGCAAAGAACGCTTACCCAACGTCAGCTCCTCAATACTCTAGCAACTCAATCAATACCAGCGACGCTCACGCGCGCCCAACAGGTCACACAATAACACGAGCAGACGACGAGCGCCAAAACCTCACCGTGCGCGACCCAACCACAAAAGAGTGAACCCCACGCCAAGCCCCACCGACAAGATAACGGCGACCGCCACATAACGCCACCCATACAAGGCGACAAACGGCGTCAACGCCTCCAACTGCACGGACGCAAGGCGCTCACGCGCACCATCAGCACCAAGGTCAGCGAGTTCACGCACGCCAGCAGCCGTAAACAACAACTCCAAACGCGCACACACCCACCACACGGCGGCACACAACACCACGGCGAGGGCGCTCACGAGCCACCCCAACACGGTCAACACGCACATCAGGAGGCGGCGTGGCGCACGCTCCCGGATACGACGCACGCCAGTTGCGGCGCTGTGCTTCCCCGCAATGTCAGACGCGACACCAGTGTTGTCGCCCCGCGCTGCCCGCTTCTTCCTCTTACGTGACACCGTGATTCTTACTCCTCCATGCCGCACGCGCGCGCCAACGCGGCAACAAACTCAGCGCCCAACTCAGACGGGTCAAACCCGCCAGAAACACCATCAGACCCAGCGAACACGAGAGCGCGAATCAGACTATCCGAGTCGCCGCTCTCACGCCACGCCTGAAACAGGTTAGCTGTCAACCTCGCGTCACCCTCATGCTCAGAGTCCAACGTCGCAGAACCGGGATGCGCGCCAACAAGGCCGACGCTTTCCTTCTCTTCGCCGCTCTCACCCCATGTGAGCGTGCGCGCGTTCTTATCGGCAAGCCACGACTTGTGCTCACCTTCCAACGTCAAATACTCGTCCAACTGGATGCCCATTTCGTCCGCAATCTCGCTCACGGACGCGATGTACGTGTTGTTGCCCTCACGCTTCTTGATCTTCTTCAACGCGACAGCGCGGTCCTTCTGGAAATCGGCGAGGCGCTTCCCCAAATACTTCTCAGCAACGTCGTAAGGCCACCTGTGCAGAATGTTGTCCAAATAGCCGCTAAACGGCACAGACGCCATCTCATTGAAGCGCTCAATCGCGCCAATAATCCACTCGATGACCTTCGCGTCCACGTCACCCTTGTCGGTGAGGAAAATGCGCAAGCTATCCATGTGGGGAGCGAGACGCGACCGCGCGAACTTCTCATACACGTCGAACATGCCGAGCGTGAACTCGGGAGAAAAATCGCGCATATCCCTACGCCACATCGACGACCTGCGCACGCGCGCAGACTCGCCCTCACTATCCAGAGACTCGCCCAAAACAGCGGCCACAATCTGCGCGCCGTAAGACTCAGACCCGCACAGGAGCCGCCACTGGTCTGCGCGTTCGCCGGGCTTCACCACTCCCACGCCGCGACACGTTTCCGCAATCTCTTTGGCCTTACCCTCGTTGCACGTGAACGTCACTACGCACACCTCACGCAACGGGGCGGCAATAAACCCCTCGGTCTCCGTCATGTCGTCCCACACGCGAGCCGGGTAAATACCCTCAAACAGGCCAGCGTCCAAAGGCATGTTGTGGCGGTCGTGCCACTCGCGTACCTGCTCCATGTTGAACCTGTACGTGACCGCCCCCGTATGCGAGGCGACAATACTATGAGACTTGAGCTTACCGGCAAGCCACCGCGCGTACTCTTCCTCGGACACGTTCACCAGTTGACGAGCCTTCTTCTCGTCATACCACATGCCATCACTATACAACGCGTCCAGACGAGCGTCAGGAGACATGCTCATCATCGACGAGCGCGTGTACCTGGCCTTCCCAGGGTCAAAACCGCCGTTCACAGTCACAGGGACGCACCCCCATAAATACGCACTGACGGCTGCAAGTCCGCGCGCTCACGCACCAGCCAATCAACCGCACCCAACACGCCATCATCAGCCAACACGCCATACGCGGGCGCTGGAACATACACGCACAGTTGGCCGTTCTCCTCCTCCACAGAAAACGCCACACCCTCACGATTAAACGCCTCAGCACACGCGTCACGCACCTCACGCTCACTCACGCCGCGAGCAAACCCCACCCGCAACACGCCAGCCGGGGCGCTCACGGCAGACGATCCGCGCTCAACATCACTAAACAACAAAACGGAAACACCTCTCCATCTTCCACAGTCCACCAAACCAACCCACGCGCGCAGGAAACATGGTAGCTGCAAATACTACAGTTACAAGTATGTTACGCGATCATGCTGCGATCACGCAAACCACGAAGAACAGACGACCGCGACCGGCCAACCGCACTCATCGACGCAGGCTCACCAGCCGCCAACGAACACACCGCCTCCCACTCCACGGCAGAAAACCCCAACACGTCAGGGGAAGAACGCTCGTCCACAGCGCCCACGCCGCCATCGCAGGCAACACTGCCACCAGCCGCCAACACAGCAGGCTCGCAATCAACATCCACCATTGGAATGGAGCGTCCCAACACGCCCACCAACACGCCCACCGGCACGTCAAGGCCAGCAGCAACATCACTCACGTTCGCGCCACCATTCACAGCAGACACGGCACGCGCATAATCAAACGCCCGCATAACAGGAACATTCAACGCGGAAGCAATCGCCGCCTTCAACTCCACCAACATATACGCGTGGACGCGTCCACACGCGTACTGTGACCACGAGCCAAGCTCAGGCTCCCACTTGCGCGCCGCATCCAGCGCCGCCATCAAGCCACGCCCCGCGAGAGCGTCAACATCCAACAGGTGACGACAAAACACGGGGATAGTTAACCGGCGCGCCGTCTTAAAAGCAAACGCCCGCACACTCTCCATCATGCGCGCCGTCGCGTCCTCGCCCGCCTGAACAGCCAACACCAGAGTCTCGCGCTCTCGGCGGCGCTCCAAACGCTCCGCCTGAACAGTGGCAGCGGGTAGCGCGTCCACGGCGCGCAAACGCTCAGCGGCAGCATCCCCCGCCACAATGAGGTCACGCAGGCCGCGAGCCTCCACATCGCTCAGCGTCTTACTGTCGCTCTTGCGTGTATTCTCCACGGACAGAACCTCCACCGATAGTAGCGCCGCCCAGTAGTGAGCGCTCAGAAACAGAACCGCCGCCAACGCCAAGCGCGCCGACACTACGACGCGCACTGTTGGTGTGCAACATAAAATCTCTCATGGGGAAACTATACAATGCGCCGACGCGGGGAGACAAAAGCTCACCAAACAGGTGGCGCACTGTGAGCGAGAAAAACGGCGGGGCGAGCGACACATAACACCGCTCACCCCGCCAACAGAACAACACCACTCGTTTCCCGGTGCCGCGTCGTCACATGGCCGACACAAGAATACGCACAAACAACGCCAGGAGAAGCACGCCACACACCACGCCACCATAGGCGCGCAACGGCCGCAACCGGAAAAACTCGCGCACCCGCACAGACAGCGGACGCTCATCAACCTCACGCAAGCGCAGCAACCCGCCACGAACGGTAGGCGCGCCACGGAACGCCCGCGAACAATCAGCGAACACAAGCCCCAACTGGTCCGCCAACTGGCGAGTCACAGTAACCCGCGCCTCAGAACCATCATCTGCACGCAAAACGAGAACAGGCTTATCCACCAACAAGACGTGGCGAGACACAAGCTCCCCGCTCTCATCGTACAAGCCCTCCACAAGCCACTCGATGCGCCCATCGTCCACAGAATCAACACCGCCAGACGACAAAGCCTCATACGCATCCACGAGGCCGTCAGCAACGCTCTCGTCGCCATCACCTGTTTCACGGTGACCACCATTCCACAACATGCTGCTCACTGTTGCACCTCCCTGAACTCGCCATACTGAGACTGGATAGCGCGCGCATCCGGGTTAGGATACGTGAACGCCTCCACAATCGTAGGAGACACACCCTCCACCGTCAACATTCTCCACGCGCCATTCTCATTCACCATCGTAAACGTCGCATCCACCGGGTAAGAAGCCTCGCGCACTAGCAGACCCCACCCGTCCTCACTCGGGAGAGTACGCACACGCTGCACACTCTCCCACCGCGCACGAACAGTCACCGACAACACGGGAGAGCCGTTCACCTGCCGGAACACGCCCTCGTCGCCTGCGGACGCGCTCACACCGTTCGCACTCCACGACGCGAGAGACAGAACCTCGGCCTTATCACTCCACTTGTTGACGCTCGACGCGTCGTAGTAGTAGGTGCTAGACGTGCTGATGCGGTCACGCACACCCAAATACGCGTCCGAGCGGGAACGGAACACGTCAGATGGCGGCGCTTCCAACAGTGACAGTTCACGCCAACCGTCAAGCGTCTCCCCGCCGTCAGGCGTATTGTAGCCGAACGTGCCGCCACCCTGAACGAGACTGACGACAGCGGCCTCCGCCTCGCCCTTCTCAGCCGCCGTCAACGGACGCGACTGCGACGCAAGCGGGTCGCCTCCGCTACCGGATAGGAAATGCGACACGGCGAACACGGTCGCAGCCGCCACGGCGATCACGGCCGCGACCGTCACGCCCGCACGTGCGGGAGACACGCCGCGCCGACCACCAACGCTCACGGGCTTCTTCTCAGGATTGCTCATTCTTTCCACCTTAACCAGCCGCACCCATCCCGCCCTATTCTTTCGGGAACGAGGGGGCGGTGTGCGGCCTGCTTTCACACTCTGGACTCACAGGGCGGGGTCTGGGGTGCCAACAAAGTGGAACCCCACGTACTGCCTGCCCATTTCGTCAACGAGACTATCATTGAAACGGTCAGGCTGCAACTTACCGGAATGACTATCCCACGACGCCTCCGCCGTGTACGACGCGCCGTCCTCCTGCTGACCAACCCACAACACGACGTGCCCCATTTCGCCCGGCTTCGTAATCCACACGTCACCCGGCTGAGCCTCACTCTTCGAGTAGTACGGCTTCCATTTATCCGAGTGCTCCATCATGTACGGATACTGGACGGCAGTGCCAGCCTGCGGGAACTCTTTATCCAACGTGGGGATAACCATTGTCGCCACAAACATGCCACAGTCCGCATAGTTCGGCCACGTGTACCCCTTCTCCGCGAGCTTGGCGCGAATATCCTTGTACTCGGGCTTCGCGCACGCGCCCGACGGGTCATTGCCGCACACCGCCTGCTGGTGCTGGGCGGGAGGCCACACGGCCGACACGGCCAACGCGACCGTGCTCGACAGGTCAGCGGAACCGCCCTTGCTCACGCACGAGCCGCCAACGGTGCGGCCAGCGCCCGTGAATCCATCAAACGCGGCCTGCGCCTTCTGGTACTGTTCCTCGCCCTTCGCGCGCCAGTTGCCGCCGCCCTCAGCGCAACCCGTCGTGTCATCGTCAGACACGAGACGGCACGAACCCTCAAAACTACGGTTCGACGTGGACGCGTAATAACGCACGTCGTGCCCGGCCTGCCAGAACCGGCTCATGTCCCCGGCGAAGCCCCTGCCCGTGTCCAGCACGGTTTTCACGTACTCGAACTGGGCGTCAGCGTCACTCCACTTCTTGCCCGCACTGTTCGCATACTCGCCCAACCCAGCCAGGCTAGAGCCGCGCAACTGGAAGATGCCGACAGCGCCGCCGCCGCTGCCCTGACTGTTCGCGTAGGCGATGATCTGGTCGTTACTGTATGAGGATAGGTCCGCGCCGCCCTGAACGAGCGTCGGGTCATAGTTGCTGGTCTCCATCTGCAAGTTGGAGACGAAACCTGCGGCCTGCTCTTTACTCATGGGCTTACCGCCGTTAGGGGTAAACCCTGTGGTCATCAGCCACGCCATGATGCTGTCGGTCGCAGCCTTGTACGACTCGGGGTCGTTCGCTCCCCCGGCTGGAATGTTGATAGCCGAGGACGCGCCGCCCGTGCCGCCCACGCACTCATCCAGGTTATCCTTACCGATGAGGCTACTGAACACGCCCGCATGATTCAACAGTGCGAGAGTGACCACGACGGCGGCGACACCAATCCACGTTGCCGGGTTAGTGATTGCACCAAAGAAATTACTGACCGCAGCCTGCACGGCGTGCGCAGCGTTACGGACGCGCTGAGCGGTCTGCGCCGCCTTCTGCGCCCACTGCGGCGACCGGGAGGTGACCGCGCCCTTCAACATGCCAGAAATGGACGCGTCAACACCCCCAGCGGTGGAGCCGCCCTCTTCTGTCGCAGCCCCCCCGCCCTGCGCCTCAACGTCGGGCGCACCGTCAGCGATCTTACCTTCTTCCAATTCTTCTTCCATGCTTGTCACCTCGCGTCGCCGCCCGCCGCATCATGCGCGGCACTGTCATCCAACTTCTTCCTCACGTCACCCGCATCCAACGCCACCGGGGTCACACCGCGCTTAGCATCAGCGTGTGCGCTCTCAATAACAGCGTCCGACGCGTCACGCTCACGCTCGACATCACGCAGCTCGGACGTGAGCAAACGGGAGCCAGTCTGCTTTTGAGCCTTGTCAATCGCCTGAATCTGACGCTTCAATTCGCTCACGTGAATCTCGGTCGCCGCTTTCTCAGCCGACGCAGCCTCATACTCGGCCTGAGCGTCAGCGATCAACTTGTCGCCGCCGCGCACCGTCTCCACCGTCTCCGTCGCGCCACTTGCGCTTGTGACAGCCACGTTACCGACAGCCTCGTTAATGGACTCCACGCGGTTCTTCGCCTCAGCCATCGACTCCTGGAACGCGCGGTTGTCGCCGTCAGAGAGCACGTGCGCCTTCTCGCGTAGCTTACCGGCCTCGTCACGTAGCGCCTGCGCCTGCTTCTCGAACTCAGACGCGGCCTTCTCGTCGCCGATACTACGAGCGTACACCGCGTCGGCTTCCAGGCCGTCAGCTTTCGCTTCCTTGAACACGGCCTCAGTGACGGACAGGTGCATGTTCGCGCGTGCTTCCGCACGGTTCAACGCGTCCACGTCCGCCTCGCTGGTCGCGTTCTTCTTCCGCTCAGCAATGTCCTGTAGCTGCTTTTCCACGCGCCTGCGAGTGCTGTTCTCGCCCTCGTCGATCAAGTGTGAGCGCTTCACGCTATCGGACTCGAACGCGTTGTAGCTGCGCTTAGCGGCAGCGACACGCTCGGACACGCGGTCAAGGTTCTGCTTCGCGTTCTGCGCCACGCCGCTTGTTGCGGCATCCTGGTTACGCATCGCGTTCAATTGGTTCTTCACGTCACGCTCGGCGAGCTGCAAGTCCTTCTTGTTGCGGCCGTCAATCGCGTTAACCTGACGCGCAGTGTGACCAATAAGGCCCGTACTCCTGGACGCCTGACGCAGAGAGCCTTCCTTCAAGCCCTCCCACATGGCTGCGCCGCGCTCGCCCTTACCGGCAGCAATCGCGCCACCCACAGCGCCACCCACAGCCGCAGTACCGTAAGCGACAGCCCGCCTCCTGTTATCACCCAGGAACTTCGACGCCGCCTGCATGGCGCGGCTGCTCATCTCCTTACCACCCATCTCGACGCGACCAAACATGACGATCACTTCCTTACGGTACAAGACCAGAAGAACGGTCAATACGATCACAACGAGCGTCGCCGTCGCCGGGTTGGAAAGCGTTTGCAACGCGCCACCGTACACGAGGACAGAGATAATGAGGAACACCTCACTGACGAGGAACTTCAACACGCTACCAAGAATCTGTTGCAGCCAGCCGAAGAAATACTTGCGCGTCCTCTCAGAAATCGCCAGCAGGAGGAAGAACGGGGCGAACGCCACCACGACGATAGCCTGGAAATAGTAGACGAGCGCCCAGATGCCAGTCACAAAGAACACAATGTTAGCGAGGATACTGGTCACCAACATGCCGCCAGCCGTCATCGGTGCAGACAGTGCGCCAGCCTGAGATGTGAACGACAGCCACGTCACATCGCTCGCCTGAGCCGCACCAACAACGCGCCCCCACCTCGGGTCAGAGTAGGTTTTAGACGCGTCATACTCGCCCGAACCGTCATCAATGTTTGTGCGCAACATAGCCGCATAAGCGAATAGGTTACACACTTTGTCACTGCCGCCGCCATTCATGGCGAGCGCCTTACCGTATGAGTCTTTCAACGCGCCAATCGTGTTCTTCGGCACACAGAACTCATCCCCCGTAAAACCCTTCTCTTTCAAACGGGCAGCAAAATCGCCTTCCTTCGTGTCCAGCTCGTCGAACGGCAGGCCGAAAGTCTGAATCGCAACAGGGTTAGCGACAAAAGCCTTCCACATCGTACACGTCACACCACTAATCGCCAGGGAACCGCCCGTCTCACCGTCAGCGGACGCGACGCACGCGCTCTCGCTACTGGTGGCGTTAGGTCCGCCACCGTTCACGGCGTTAGCGACAATGCCGCCAACCTCACCCATCACCCACAGTGGGGCGGACGCGAACGTGTGCGGGAAAGCCAAAATACCAGCACCCAAAATCGCGGCCACAACAGCCACGACCGCCTCACGCAAAGCTGCCATGATCTGACCGTGGATGATCTTCCACGCCGCCAAAGCGAGAGCAATAATGACAGCCATCACCAACAGCGGCATGTACACACCCTGAGTCAACACGCCAATAATACCCTTGTCGCGGGAGGTGTCAGACTTGCCTCCAATCACGGACACGAGGTCAATGCAGTTCTTACTGTTCCCATCCTTACAGATGAGCTGACTGTTGAAAGCGCTCACGGTCACGTACTTGCCCAACCCCAGCACCATCGTGTTGAGGTTCAGGACAGCGTTCGCTGCGGCCATACCAACGCCTGTGGTTACGCACCCGCCCGTACCCAGCGCTTTGCGTACTTCGTCGGCTTTCGCTTTGTCTACGTGGTCGGCTTCTGGGAACTCTACCTCATTGTCGGCGACGAAGTTCAAGCCTGAGCTGTTATCGACCTTGCCCGTCCCGTAGAACAGCATGAATTTGGTCCCGTTGGCGGCCAAATCTTCCACACTGAGCACTCGACGCTTAGCCGTATCATTCTCGAAACCGCCGGGACTATCCCACGCCGCCGCACGCTGCATGTTATAGCCCATGCCGGAGCACAAGCCGCCGCCGTCAGCGGACGCGACAACGCCACTGTCAGACCACAAGCCACCAGCGGCGCTATGGGAGGCAGCGCCGTGTGAAGCGCCCAGCATTGCGCCAAGGAACACCGTGAGCGCCACCGACAAGACAGCAAACACGGCCGCCAGCCTCGGTGCCCACGAGCGGCCAATAAAGCCGCGAGAAACGCTTACAAACACGAAAGAACCTCCACCACGAAACCACCAACACGCCACGCACGCCACCTTAGTGTCGTAAGCGCGAGGCATTACACATTAACCATGAAATAGCCGACAGGAAACCCGCCGAAACTAGGCGAACAACCCGCCCCGCGAAAACACCTGTAACCGCACGGAAACAAGCGCAAACGCGGGACGGGCGATCACCACACCCAAACGCGACCAACGGCCATTACTGGCACGACGACAAGCCGGAGTTGAGAGCCTGGCGATCAGCCTTACCCACTGTCAAACCGTACTTCTCACTCGCTGCCACCCAACGCTGAGAATACTCACAACGATACGACTTCAACGGCGGCATATACTCGCCAGGACCGGCCGCACCCTTCGACCTATTCTCGCGCGCAGAAACAGTAAGCAAAACCGTGTCCAAGTCGTTCGCATACGCCTGCTTCTTCGCAGCATCCCACGACGCGCCGCCATGCTGATGCGCATACTGTAGCGGGATAAGATGGTCAATGTCCATCTTCTTCGCATCCGTGAAAGTCTCACCACTATACGGGTCCACCCACGAACCAGATGTCACCTTGCACGTAGACGGGTCAGTCACCACGTCAGAGCCGTCGCGCACAAGCGCCGTCTCACGCGTATCACACGCACCCTGAATCGCAATCCAGTGCTTGTAATCCTTACGATTATAGGGGACAGACGCGTCAGCCTCACCAGAGGGCAGCGCGTCCAATCGGCGTAGCCAATCCTCGCGCGAACCGGAACCAGGGGCAGACGCGGACGACGAGCCAGAATCGCCACTAGCGCTAGAAGAACCAGAACCCGAATCAGACGACGAGGACGAGTCAGAACCGTCACCGGACGCAACAGAACCAGGAGGAGACACGCGCGGGGTATCCCAACACTCATCCACGCTACCGCCCTGCATCGTACACAAAGCGGACGCAGACAAGCTCTTACCTGTCTCCGACAGGTACCGGAAATACCCGCCAACGCCGCCATGAGCCTGAACGCTCCTCGCCACCGACAAAACAAGCGCCGCCAACAGGAGCAACGCCACGCAAAGCCTGACAGCAGACGACACGCCAGCAAACAAGCCGCCACCAGACGAGCGACCCTTCTTCTTACCCTTCGCAGCCACAACAACCTCCATACAAACACAGGCAAGAGTATCAAATAAGGCTACAATAGCATACATTTGTAGGTTACGCAACCTTGTTTGAGCGCCGCCTGAACGGTCCCCAGGGTACCGCGTGTACCCTGGTCCGCTAGTACCCTGGCATCCAAGCTGTGCGCTTGTACCCTAGCGGGGCATACAGGAAGATTCACCTCCTTAGCGATACGATGTTTCTTCCTTTTCGGTGTAGGCGAATTTTTCGCCCTATCCCGTCCCGGATATTTCAACGAAGCCCTGGCTGTCGGCGTTCTGAGCGGCGTCTGTGGCCGTAGCTTCCGTTTTTTCGCCCGAGTCGCACGCGCTTTAGTCACGCGCGGGACAGCCCGTGCGGCAATGTTGGTTGCAGCGTTCACATCCCGGTCCATCGTCCCGTGCTCGGGACAAACGGACAACTCGTGCGTGGGGTGCGAGACTTGCTGACCGCACTCGTGGCACTGTTGCGAGGTGTTTGCGGGGTTTACTGCGACGACCCATCCGCCGTTTTGTGACACGTAGTGAGTGAGCCACTTAACAAGCTCACCTCGGTTCCACCGGCCGTTCTGCATGGTATTAGCGATCCAGCCTAAATCTTCAACAGCCACAACCGCGTTACCCCACACGTGCGACAGATAGGCTATCTCTTGCGAAGCCAGAATCGCCAACTCGCGCTTCTTCCTGGATGCAGCCTCGCGGTGGAATTGTGCCTCATCCAACGCGGCCATGCGCTCCTGCCGGTCGCCGAGCATCGCCGCAGCTTTCTTTCTCAGAGCACGTACCTGAGCCTCAGACGCGCGGACACTGTTCCACAGTGAATGAACTCTCTGGGAGAGCGTCGTCTCATACACTATCCGACCCGCCTCAACCTCGCGCACCACGACGGTGGCGTAGTTGTTGATTCCAACGTCCACGCCGATAACATAGTCCCCCGAAAACTGCACAACCGGATTATCGGTTACCACGGTGAAAATAAAAACGGGACGACCGTCCTGAATCTTGATGATAGGCAGGGTTACTTTCCCCTCGGTGAACCGCGTGTTGTCGAAGCTAAAAATCAGTCGGTACCATTGCCCTTGAATGACCATTTTCAGGACAATCTCACCATCGGTAAAAGGATTATTCTCAATGACCGCATACTGTTTATCCACAGCGCCAAGGTTCACATAATCCACACCATACGACGGAGCAGACGCATCTACAGTGCGCTTCCAACCTTGGCTCACATACTTGGAACTCTCACCGTTCGCGGCGTTTGCCCTCTCTTTCCAGGAACGGTGAGTGGTCACGACATTGTATTGGAGCAGCTTCTCTTTACGCGACCTACCAGACTTACCCGACACTAGAAAATCAGGCATGGTAACACCCGCCTGGCGGCCAGCCACCGCAGGCTGAACAGCGGCAACCCGCGCCAGCTCGCCGCCTAGCGCCTCGTCGTTGCGGACAACGTAAGTAGCATAGCTAGAGATGTCACGAACCTCAGACGCAAGCCACGTCAAAACGCGAGCACAATCTAGCAGCTCACCGTCCAAGCCTAGAACATGGGTCGGGCACGCAACAAAAGCTCTATAAGTTTGGTTCTTAGCCAACGCGTCGCCCCAACAAAAGAAATACAACCAATACCATCTATACAATCAATAGCAACGAAACCATCAACTGTCATATAGACTCTACCATATGCTCGCCACGCCAAGCAAAACGCCGCCCACCACGCGAAAAACACGTGGCAGACGGCGAATAAAATGCGAGAGAGACCTCTAGGCGCGCACTCACTGAACGCCATAAGTGAACATGTCGCCGGGGCGCAGCGGTAAAGTGTCAACGCCCCCGTCATCGACAACATGAAACGCCACCAAGGCGCAGAGTGCGAGAATGACAATCACCACTACACAAGCGGCGAGAGCCGACCTACCTCGAAAGTAGCTAACAATCACGCAAGCGATAAGAGACACGCAAGCAAAAATAAGCCAAAACAGCATCACGGCAACGCACCCCTCACCGGGTCGCCAGCAGAACTACCAAAGTTCACGCCACACACGCCCACGCCCTCGACCGTCATCGTCTGATCGTAGTCCGTCAACTTATGACCGCCACCCGGCAACATCTCACGCAACAGAGAAGCCTGAGAACCCATCGGCACAATCACGCGAACACCCGTATTGTCATACACCTGGCGTAGCTCATTCACGCGACGCACCAACTCATCCTCGCTCTCGGCAGTCACGGCCACAACGAATGAGCCGACAAGCCACGGGCGCGACTCGTCCTCGGCGATCACACTTTCCGCCATCGACAAGTCGGCCAAAGAGTCATCCAAGCCAGCGTCAGACGCGCGCGCCTCCATGCCAGCCGCACTCACCTTACTCAGCTCCTTAGCCTCATCCACCTGGTCAGCCTTCTTACGGCGAACCTTACGCTTCACCTCAGCCGACGGAACAAGCCGGAAAAACCCAAACGTCGAATAGTCCTCACCAGCCAACGACGGAACATACAACACCGGAGGCTGATCGGGATATGTGCTATGACGAGGCAACCCGCTCACAACAAGCGACGACATGAAGCCAGAGCGCTCCACACCATCATACCAGCGGCGCACTTCCACACTACGAGGGCGATTCACCACCATGAACTCGTCAACAAGCTCCACAATCTCGCCGCGACCCACACGCTGAGCGCCCTCATCCTCCAACGGAGGCAACGGCAACTCAGGCGACAACACGGCGTTCATGTAGGCGACAGTCTCAAACGCGCCCTTCACGCGCTCCGCACCCAACGCGCCCGTAGAAACAACCGCGTGCAACGCGTCCTCTTTCGCGCGCCACACGCGCTCCTCCTCGCTCGTTACCTCCTCCACTGGCCCAAACAGTCCAGCGAAACGATGCCACGCCTCGCGCACGCCACGCACGCCAGCGAACGCCGCGCCAAACGAGCGCCTATTACCCAGCTTCACGCACAAGTACGAGCGGCGAGCGCGAGCACCATTATACGCAAGTGTCGCATACTGGTCGGAAACCAGGTCAAGGAAATCACTGTTATCGTCATTGTATTCACTGTTGTGTGCGATCACCTGCTTCGCCCACAAGTCCAAATTCATGGGCAGCACGACCGACGACACGAAAAACTCGCGACTCTCAGACGATTCCGACCCCATAGCCGCAAACGCGTTCGACAACTGCGCGCCAATAGATGCGCGAGCGCCCCACGACATGAAATCATAAGGATGCAACGACAGGCTATACAGCGCCCACACGCTAGACCCCGTAAAAATAAGGTTCCCAGACAAGCCCCTGGCCGGAATCTCGAACTTCACAACAACAATCCCTTCAACACGCGCGCACGACAACAGTAGGTGCGCCCTACAGCAAGAAAACCATGAAAAGGTGAGCCACGAATGGGGGCGCGGGGAACCTCAACAACACGAGGAACCCCACACCCCCAGCCGCACGCGACCTACTGGCCGGTCACGTTCTTCACAACCTCGGTACCCTTCTGGCTAAAGCCCTCACCACCCTGGCTCCGCAACCACATGCCAATGCCGCCAACAAGGATAATCACGAGAGCGCCCGTAATCACCTTAACGGCAACGGCCTTAGCCGAACCATCCTTAATGCCGCTCCACAAAGCCTTAATGGCCCACAGGAAGAACACGATCACAATGAACGAATAGAACACCGTCGCAACAGTAGACGTAGCGGCAGAAGCAGCCGTCTCCAACGGGCCAGCCCTGTAAACCGCGTCAGCAACAATACCGGAAAACATAAAAACCTCCACAAGAAAAGGATTGTCAGACAACCACCCAATAGCGGGTAGCACCAAAAACCGCGAACGAAAAGCTCACGAAACCGCCGGATTCAACCGGAACGGCTCAAAACGCTCCACAGCCCAACGCGACCCGTCCTTCACGAGAGCCACCACATACTGCGACTCAAACGCGTAACCAGAACCACCAGACGCAGACGAACCAGACGACACCCCACCAGCACCAGAAGCGGACGAACCGGACTTAGCGGACGAACCAGAAGCAGCGCCAGAGGAGCCGCCCTGAACCTGCGACCACTTCACCGACACCAACGCGCGAACATGCGACGCATCCTCACCCTGAATCAGACGAACATTCACGCTCGACTCAGCGCCACCAGCAACCTCAAAATCGCCATTAAACCCATTAAAAATACTCACGTCAGCGCTAGGCGACACGTACTGATCGAGCAGCGTGTGATTACCCGGAGACGCCTTACCGTAAGCATCCAAGAACCCAAACACAGCGCCACGCAGCGCCGACTCCTCGCCACCAGCATAAGCCTGCCCAGTACCAGGGTCAGTGTACGCCGGAGCGTCAGCGGACGCACCAACAGCCGGAGCCGGAATCAGAGACGGCGAATTAGACGGAATCATCAACATGTCTTTCGCCTTGTCGTAATAAACGCTCACCTCCAACGCCAACCAATGCGGCGACGGATTAACAGTAGCCGCACCCTCGCCGTCCGCCTGCTGGTCAACCACAAGCATCTGAACCTTATACACGCTCACCTCAGCGGTACGCGGCAACACCTCAAAAACGTTCACATCACCAACAAGACGATACGAGCCGCCCTTCGGCCTCGACAGCGACGCACCCGTCACGCTCGCAGGCTTACCCAGAGCGCCCGTGTAGAAATACGACAGCGCTTTCTCGCTCGTCTCAGACCCGTCAGCCGTCACATACGCCTCAGCGAACCTGCGCGCAAACGCCTCACCGCGCTCCATCGGGAACCCAGTCTCATGAATCGACGCGTCAATCTGCCCCTGCACATCACTCTCCGTCAACGGCTTGTTCAACGCCAGGTAAGCGCCAAAGCCCACGGCGACAGTGGTCAACACGGAAAGCGTCACCCACGCAACCGCGCGCGAACCGCGCTGACGGTCCTTCCGCTTATCCAACGGGCGCACGCGCCCCTTGCCGTCAACGAACCCGCCAATATCCGACAGGTCACCGCCGCCAGCTTTCGCGCTCTTACGCGCCGCCCTACTCAGGCGACGACGCTCACCCGGCGACAACACAACCGCAGGCGCGCCAGAAGCGCCGCTCACGGCCTCAAAACCGTCAGACCCAACCTCAGCACCATCGGCGACTGAAAACGCGTCAGAAGCCTCTACAGGCGCGTTGTCGGCGACAATATCACCATCGCTCACGCGCTCCACGTCGCCAGACGCGCCCAAACCGCGACCCAAACCCATCAACAAACCCCTTCACAGACGAACGCCCCCACGGAAAAGCGAGCGCAACCAATACAAAACAATAGCGAACAACCGGGCGCTACCGGCGCAAACCGCGACGAACAGGCGCGCCACCCGCAGAACCACCTGAACCCACAGGGGCGCTACCAGTGGAACCGCCAGCGGGAACAGTCCCCGGCAAACCGCCAACCGGCACACCAGGCAACACCGCCGCCGGGGAGCCGCCAGTAGAACCGCCAGCCGGACGCGTCCCCGGCAAACCGCCACCAGGCGACGGCGAAACACCAGGCAAAGTGGTAGCAGTAGGCGACGACGGAGCAATTTCCGAGACCGTAACCCCCGGCGACGCCTGACCGCCACCATGCGCGCGACCGCCACGCTTACCGCGACGCTTACGCCCCTGAGAGCCACCAGACGCGCGCCCATCACCAGGCGACGGCAACACGCCCGAATCAACGCGAGCAGACTCACCACCACCCACGGCGGCGCGAATCTCCTCAAAACGAGCAACGTTCACAGCCAACGCCCTATCAGCCGCCGCCTTATTGTACGAATCACCCAACACTTGATCGGGTGGAATAAGGCGAACCTTACGCACCCACACGCCACCAGTAGAACCAGCCTCACGGCGGCGACGGCGACGCTCACGCCACCCCACGCCCTCCGGCGCGCCACCCTTCACCAGGTACACGGCCTCGCTCCTAAACCCGTTATCAGGCTTCGGAGACACCAAGCGCGTAAACAACTCAGGCGGCGTAAACCAATCCTCAGACGCGTCCTCCGTCACATTCTGATTCTTCCTATTCAGGAAATTCAGAGAGAACATGTGCGTCTGATTGTCATTCGTGCGCCTCCACGCAGCGCGCTTACCCTTACCGGCAATACCCGCCACGCGTTCCGCGCTGTCACCGCCAGCGCCCGAGCACACGAGGAACGAACTAATCGTGTCACACACAGTCGTCAAATACGCCTCACCGTTACCGGGAGCAGCCGTCACAATATGCGAGAACGACTGAGCGGCCAACGTGGTACGCAACCCAGCGCTACGCCCCTTCTCCAATAGGGGCGTCACGAACGTAATCGGAATCTCCTGGAACTCGTCACAATACAAGCTCAACGGCGACTTCTCGCCATGACGCTGACGGTGGTCCATCACGCGCGCCATGTCACTGAAAAACAGCGCGCCAAGCGTGCGCGCCGTCTCCTTATCCGCACCAGACGGAACAGTAAACAAAATCACGCACGGAGGAGCGTCATCAGCGGTATCGCGCGCAATGTCAATCATGTGATAGTCATACGGGTTAGCGCTCAAATGGGGTCCGAAAGCGCTCATCGACAGTGCGCGCATCTTACCGGCAACAGCGCTCGCCTGAGCCGCCAAATCAGCGCCCCTCGACAGCTTACGGTACACGCCAGCGCCAGCCTCATACGCGTCCGTGCCCTTCGCCGCATCCACGAGCTGACGGAACGCGTCAATGTTGCACGCATCCTCCACGGCCTGCACCATGCCGCGCTCCCACCGGATGAGCGGAACATCCTTCGGGTCCACCGCGTCGAACAGCGTAAACAGGGCGTTCAAGAACTCCTGCATGTCGCTACGGTACTTGTCGGACTCCTCGGTCCACACGCGCAGATTCAGTACGGTTCCCGCGCGCTGAACGCCGCCCGTCGCCAACGGGTCGTATGAGCACATGCCGTCCGACAACGGAATGTCATACTCGCTCAACCGGCCCTGGCTCACGTGGTAGAACTGGTAGCCGTTTTCCTTACACATGGCGGCAATGTCAGCGGCCAACGCCTTATCGCCCTTCAAGTCCATGTAAGCGATATGTTTCACGCTTCCCGTGGACACTTCCGCGTACAACATGCTTTTCAGCGTCGTCGTTTTACCCGCGCCAGAGCCGCCCGTCATCACCATACCGAGATTCGCCTCAGTGGGGGTGCGCGCCACAATCTCATCCGTCTGCGACAATGGATTATCGCTCAACGGCTCCTCAACACCCAACGGGACACTACCGTTCTCAGCAGCCACGCCAGCTTTCAGTGACTTCACCCTCGCACGCCGGTTCATCGCCTCCCACGGGGCGCGCCTGTACGAAAAGCGGCTCTTCCAGTCCCCCGCGCCTTTCAACTCGCGGATGTGCGGACTCACACGCAACTGGTAGTGCAACATAGGATACGGCACCATGCCAGCCCACACGCCCACCAGCGCGCCCAGCAGCACGTACAACCACAACAAGCCCCACCAGAACTCGCCACTGTCGTAGGCGAACCCCGCGCCCTGCAACCCGACAACAACGCCACGCAACCCAAACAGCAGCGCCACCGACAACAGGGCAGCAATCATGACGGCAACCGTCCACTTTTGACGCAGCCACCGCATCACGACGAAATGAAAACCAACCGCCGCGATAGTCGCCGGGAAAAACAGGAGACACGCGACCGCGATCTGACCGGCGCGAGACAAGAACGCGCGCTCAACCGCCTCATTCTCATTCTCAATACCGTCATGCGCGCGAACATCGTTCTCGCTCTCGCTCACACCATCACACCCTCACATACGCCCCCTGCGCCAGCTACACGCGCAGGCGGGAAACAAGCCACACAAATAGTACAAACCATGAATATCCTCAATAAAACTCAGCGCACACGCGCCCCTGATGGACACAACAGCGCCACGTGTTACGAGAGACGTAAGCTCACGAACCAACCGACGCGTCCAGCAAGCGGAAATACTCGCGCAACGCCACCGCACTCACGCGCACGTAATCGGCGTCCGTCAACTCGCCCACGCCAGGGGCCGGGAACTCACACAACCCCAACACGACACCCATCACGTCAGCGCACTCGCCGAAATCGTCCAACAGGACGCGCTCACGCCCCCACAGCGAGCGAAAACCATCCAACAAGCGAACGAACGGGGCGGGCGTAGACGGTTCAGAGGCGAGGTGACGCAACAACTCCACACGCTCCGCCACGAGCGCCGTCACGTCCTCGCCCGCCTCGTCGCCGTAATCGCTCTTCGACGGAGGCGCGTAAAACAAGCCAGCGAACGCCTGCACAAGCAACTGTACGCCCACGCTCTCGCTATGCCAACGACGCACCCACTCACAATCCGCGCACGCCCCGCCGTCAATCCGTGCGGACACCTGCGGCACCGGGACACTCTCAACAGCGGAACCCGACACCAGGGTATCAACAAACGCGGTCCTCTCGTCCGCAAGCTCACGCATCGACTCCGCACCAACACCCACCAGCGCCGCCACGTCGGCCGCGAGCACGTCACGCGCCACGCCCGGACACTGAGCCAACACCGACGCGGCCACGCGCGCAGCACGCATACGCTGCCCCGCATCCGACAAGTCAAACTCTTTGATCTTCTCTGACGCGACAAACACCGCCAACGGCACACTCTTACCCACGTCAAACAGGTTACGCGCCGCGTCCACGCCACCACTGGCGAGCACGTCACACGGGTCCACGCCGTCGGGACACAAGATAACGCGGCCGTCAGCGCGCACCTGCTCCACGCGCTCAAACGCCTTCACGGCCGCACCGCGACCCGCATCATCTCCGTCAAACACGAACACCACCTGACACTCGTCCCCGGCGGCGCGGCGCACCAACATCGCGTGGTCGCCAGTAAACGACGTGCCCAACGACGCGACAACGTTAGTGACGCCTGACTCCACGGCTGCGGACACGTCAAACTGCCCCTCGCACACGAACACGTGCCCCGCCTTGGATGCATCACGCAGGCCGCGAGCCGACCAATACAGCTCGTGGCGCTTAGAGAACAACTCTGTCTCGCGGGTGTTCACGTACTTGCCCATGTTGTCCTTGTCGGACAGCTTGCGGGCGCTGAACGCCAGCGGGTGACCGTGAACGTCCGTGATCGTGAATACGAGCCGGTCACGGAACGTGTCAAAATGAGCGCTCCTGTCGTCCGGGTCCGCGTCCTTACGGTGAGAGACAACGCCCGCCGCGCGCAACTCGTCAAGCGTGAACAGTGGCGCATCCTTCCACGGGCGAGCCTTCAACAGATACGACATGAGACGGTTGCCTCCCGGCGCATACCCATACACAACGCCGTCAGCGGACGATGAGAAATCGGGATGCCAGGAACCGCCGTCACTGTTTTCACCAGGGCACGCGTCCGACAGGCCGCGCTCTGTGACGGCGAGGCGAGCCGGGTGATCTTCTGGCAGCTCGTGGTATCGCTGAGCGTAGAACCTCGCAGCCGTTCGCATCAGAGCGCGCAAGCGAGCCTGTGGCGAATCGTCGCGCGCCGCCGAATAGTCAATGCCAGCTTCGCGCGCGAGATCACGCAGCGCCTCCGAAAAGTCCACGTCGCGCTGCACCTGGACGAGCGTGAGGAGGTCACCGGAAAACCCGCACGACCAGCAATGAAACCTGTTCTCTAGCTCAGACACGTCCATTGACGGGTTGCGGTCGTTGTGCGCGGGGTTTTGGCAGTTGATACGCAGGCCGCGACTGGTTTCCTCAATGCGCGTGCCCGGCTTCAAGTCAGCCGCGTGCGCGCGCACATAGTCTACCAGCGGCAACGCGAGCTTAATCTTCTGCGCCACATTCTGTTCCACGTCGTCTCCCCTTGACTATCCCTTGTCTCATGTTCCTTGCCGCCTTGCGTGCCGCCTGCCCCGCCGTTGTGTGGGGCGAGCTGCGCGCGGCGTACTCTTACACGATAATAGGAGGGCGTTTACTGGGTTGTCAAAAACTCAGCAAACGCCCTCCCGTTGTCGCGTCACTCGCACCCGTTACTGTGCGGCTTCTAGTGTCGCGGTCGCGGCCCTCTTTACCCTGTCGGGGTTGAACCCGGACCAGTGTTCCACTATGTTGTCGCCCCTCTCGTCGCCGTCGGTGTTGGCGTGGCGGTCGCGGACGACGACGACGGGAACCTGCTGGTATCCCATGTTTTTCACGAACGCGTAGGCGACATCATCCTCGGTCACGTCCACCTTCGTGTACGGTGCGCCCATCTTGTTCAAGAGGCGCGCGGTCGCGTCGCATTGCGGGCACCGTGGCTTAGAGTAGACGGTAATGTCGTACCTGTTGTTTTCTTCTGTCACTGTTTCCTCTCCCATTGTTGCGGGCTGGCGACACCAACCCACCATTGTTAAAACATTAAAATAAACGCTCCCGTGGAAGAACGTGAACGCGCTCGGAAAGCGCCACCTCTTACCGGCGATTCCTCTTCTTTACACGATACACCGGAGCCGCCATAGCCGGATGCCCCGCGCCGCGCGCGGACAACCGTCCGTCATCCAGGGCGCTCGAATACAAGCCAAAATCATCAACGTGACCGCCCCTCAACTCGGGGCCGTCCACGAGAACCAACACATTCTCATCCACCGGGATAGCCTTACCCGACCCCGTAGACCCGGCAATCAAACACATCGGAGCAGCGTTCGCAGCGTGCTCGTCAATCTGCACGCCCTGCTTCATCTTCTCTTTCGCGCCCGAATCGTGCCACGAGTAACCGATCACATGCTCCTCTTCGCCCGTCTCAGGGTTATGAGTCGTCACGCCACCCTCAACGCCCAACCCGAGGGGGATAAACGTCCACGGAATGTCGTCGCCAAGAATATGGTCCACGCGCAACGGTGCCATCATCGGAAGCGGCGGCAGGCTCGTAATCGTCACCGTGCCCTCGTCTGGGTTCCAACCCAACGGCCGCTTCGTGTCATCGTCTACGCCGCTCTTTTCCACCCACGCAAGCTCGCGACCGAAAGCCCCGTTAAACGTGCGCAGAAAATTCTCCTCCTCGTACACGTCAAACGAGTACGCGGGCGGCAGCGAAAACTTAATCTCTTTCGGTTTCAACGGGTCACGCCACGCCAACACTTCAATACATTCACCGTATTCCTTGAAGCCGCCGCTCTTTAGCCCCAACCGTGGTGCCGACACCTCAAACATGCGCACCAACAAGCGCTCACGCCCATCCACGATAGCCTTCACACTCGACACCATAAGTCGATGCAGCAACGGCCCACCCAGTAGGATAAGAATTGCGACGGGTATCCACACGTACAAAGCGCCAAAAACCGCGCCCAACACCGCCATGACAGCCTGAACGAGCGGCCAAAAACGCCGGTACTCAATGTTCAACGTCACAGGCTCGCGAGCCTCACGGCCCTTCTTCTCATCCGCTGCCCGCGCCTTCCGCACAACAACCTGACGCGTATCCTCACGACGCGCAAACCGAATATACGGCTTCCACACGTCGCTCTTCTTTTTAGGAAGCTCCTCGCCCTTCTTCGGCTTGGTTTTTTCGAGCTTACGCTTCACAAACAGCCGATAATGAGCGGCCGACCACAAGCCAGGCGCCCACACAACGGCCATGCCACACGTGAGCGCGCACAACACGCCCACAATAACCCTTGTCACCACAAGCAAAACCCCTTCAACAAGCCCCGCAAGAAACAATACGGCTAGTTACTGTTGCCACGACAACCCAGACAACACAGACTCCACAGCCTGCCCATCAACGCCAGACACAGCAACCATCATCCCATCAGACAATAGTCCCACACCCACATGCAACACGCCACCACCATCAGCGCCGCCAGGAACATCCACCATAAACACATCCAACACGCGCGAATCAGCGAACGACCCAGACACCGCGCCCACGCGCACACTCTGAGCGGCCACAAACAAGTCACCCTCCAAGCCGCCACGCACCACACTCACCGTCACCGCTCCGTCACCGCTCACGGCGACAGGACACAGAGTGCTCGCACCGTCAGTAAGCGCGCACTCCTGCACACCACGCCACCCAGACCCAGGCAACACCAACCAACGCGGCCACCCATCCACGCCCACACGCCGACCGTCAGCGTCCAGCCACGCGCGCACACTGCGCCCATCCATGCGCGTGTCACGCTCCCACACGTCCTGACTCTCATGGTCCACACTGTTGTTGCCCGATGGCGTGTCGCCAGGCTGCGGGTGACGGTCACGCACTAGCTCATAAAACCCCAACAATCCACCATCGTTTACCGCCACATTATTACCGCCAGTGGCGGTAATAGACTGACCCGACGACTGCGCGCCACCCTCATGACGGGAGCCACCAGATAGCACATACACGACCGCGAACACGGCAGCGACAATCAACGCCGGGGCAACGAGGAACAGCCACGCCGGAACGCCACGCCGCTTGTTAGAGGTAGCGGGGTGAGGCGCACTCCCACCCGCGCTACCGCTCTTGACGGGCTTCCACGCTATGCGACGGGAACCATTAGTAGACACAACAATCACTCCACCAAAAAGTCAACAACAACCAAACAGTAAACAAGCAAGATGCGTGGTTAGCGGCGCGGCTGCGGCCACGACGCGGGAACAGTCACACCAGACGGGACAGCAGGAGCAGACGGCTCCGCGCCAACGTCCACAGTCATCTCCACCGGCTTCGCCACCTCGCGCTCACACTGCGTGCGCGTTTTCACCACACCGGCAGAAGCGGACGGCGAGGGAGACGGGGCGGGACGGGCAGACGGCGACGGGGAGGGCGACGGAGACGGCGACACCGAGGGCGCGCCACCCATACACGCAGTCACAGCCGACTCCCACCTGGCCGATGCAGCATCGCGAGCAGCAACCCTATCACGCCACGCGTCATGCGCAGACACATACGACACCCACTCGGGGTAAAACGCGGCACGCCCATCAGCAAGCGCCCTGCGCGCTGCGTCCACCTCACTCACGCGCCGATTGTAGTCGCCAGCGTTCGCCGCCACAGCCGCGCCAGACACGCCACGCCACCTCGCGGCACTACGATCACGATACAGGGCGGCGGCAGCAGCATCCGCCTCACCCTGAGCCGACTCCACCGTGGACGCGCGCTTAGCCGCCAACCCGGCCGCGTCAACAACAGGAGCGGCCTGACCAAACCACGACCACCCACAGCCAGGACCATCATCGTCAGCCACACGATACGACACGGTACGCCACGCTGACGCGAAATCAACCGTAGCCGCCTCATCCGAGAAAGCAACCTGCGGGCGCGCGGGCACAGTCGGGAACCCGTCAGGCAACGGCCCCTCCGGCTCCGGCACAGACGGAACATCCAACGCGGGAGCAGACAACGACACGCGACTCTCACCAGGGTCCACAATGGACGGACCAACAGTCTGAGACTCCACCAAACCCGTAAACCCATCACCATCATAATACGGCGACCTCACCGTATCCGACACACTCTCCGACAGCGACACGCAACCGCCAGCAAGAAGAAGCGACTCCGCGCGGCCACGCACGCCACGCCAATCAGCGCCAGACACGCCAACAACCACGCTACCAGACTGGAACAACGCATACTGTCCGCCCTGCCACTCGCGAGACCCAGACGCGCCATCCACGCCCTCACCCAAACACGAATCAACGCCGTCAACGAGCGCCGCAAACCCCGACGCAGCATAACCGGGAGGGAACACAAACGCGCTCACATAAGACGAGCCACTACGAGACGACCCATACAACAGGGGACGCACACCCAGACGAGACACGCCAGGAGAACACGACACGCCATCCAACAGCGCCGGGTAGCCGCCAGGCTCACCAGCCTGCCACCCCTCACCACCATCAGGAGACGCGACAAACACAGACAGCCACGACCACGCGGCAGACGCGCCCGCAACGTTCTCATACGGGGACTCGGACTGCGCGCCGCTCTCGGTATCCTCGCCGAAATGGTTAAGGGTATGGACGGTCGAACCAGTCTGCCACGCAAGCAGCCCGACCAGGCACACGCCCAACAGTGCGGCAACACTTTTCGCGACAAACGACCCGCTGCCTCGTCGCCCATCAGCCGACACCATGTAACCAACCCCTCCTACAGCCGCGTCACCCGCGAAAGCTCGCGTGCTACCAACGTGTAGCTAGAAAACTTTTCTTCAATGCTCACATGATAAACGCCGCCCACCACGCGTGTCCAATCTTCGCCAAAACAGGTGCGAAAGTAAGAGGGCACAGCCGTGGTGGGCGGCATGACGTGGACGCGAACAGGCGCGCGGCACTTTTCCCTAGTAGGCGATTTTCACGGCGCTCTCCCAAAAGCGAGGCCCATCCTCCACCAGGTAGAAAACATAACCGCCACGCGGGCGACGCACAGTAACAAACACGCGGCTCACCGTCTCGCCCAGAAGATAATCGCCAATGTATTCTTCGCCCAGGAGAGAAACAACAGTGGCGCGAGCTGCGGCAAGAGACCCAACCGACAGCGCCATCAGCAAGCTACGCCCGAGCGCCGCCTCGGCATCCTCAACCGTATCGAAAATGCGCATGATTCTTTCCTTCTTGTCTAACAATGAGTCGGTTCGCCGTTAACCAGGTTCTACGCTAACAAACATACCACGAAACATGTCACCGCACAACGCATACAAGGTAAACACTGGAAGCTGTTTTAACGGCCTCCCACACCCTAAACCCTACCAGGGCGCAGCGAACACACGAAACCCCCGCAGCGGTCCATACAGAGGCCGCTTCGGGGGTATCTCGCGCACCTGGCGCAAACAGGAGAACGGTATTATGTGGTTGCGTCTCCGCCGGTTGCCAGCACACACCACGACAACACCAAATCAGCGCTCACCGTGTCTCCGCCAATGCGCTCGGCGACAGGAACATACGCGCCCACAAGAAGCTCGCACGCGCCCAAAAAATCACCCGCACCGAAACGCTCCTCCAACGCCTCCGCATCCAACGGCTCGCTGCGCACCTCCACGGGCAGCAACAGCGGGGACGGTAACAAAGCCGCTCCCTCGCGGGCGCGCCGCTGATTCTCGTCCCACAACCTGCGACGCAACCCCAGTGCGGGAGAAACACGCCGAGCGAAATCGACAACAAACCAATCCGCAAACGACCGGGGAGGAACATCCTCCCACGTCAGCGCACCTCCACTACTCACTTACTTTCCTCACTCTCGTTATCGCCAACACGCTTACCATTCCTGTTGCCGCTCTCGATCTTCTTAGCATCACGCCCGCCGTTGCCGCCGTCGTTGCTGTTACCGTTCACGACACCCTCACCGTCACGCCGCTTACCAACATACTGGTTATGGCGGGCAAAATCACCCAAACCACGGTCACTACGACGGCGCGCCAATGCGGCGTCCTCCAACAGCATCTCACTACTCGACGAACCAGTAACGGGCAAGCCCGCCCTATAATCGCGACCAGTACGACCATGATAATAGGAGATTACAGCGTCAGCGACAAGCTCACGCGCCGCCTCGTACTCTCCGCGAGAAGCCAATGCGTCCAACGCCGCGCGGTCCACGTGAGCCTCCACCTCCGGCGGCAACTGGAATGTACCAGCCCGCTTGAAATCGCCGCCCCAATGCACCGCACGCTCCATGTGAGCGCGCTCCTCACACTCAAACGCCGTCATCAACAGCACGAGAGCATTACGCAAATCAGCGTCAGACAACGCTTTGCGGTGATCGCCCACAGTCTCCACCTTACCGATAGCGCCAGCAACTGCGTCAGAACGCATCACCGACGCTCCCGCACCCATCAGGCGCTTATCCTCCTCATACACGAGGTTCTGCGCCTCATCCTTGCGAGCCTGCTCATATTTCTCGTCCGCAGCCTGATTGAACCGGATAGTGACAGCCATCGCAGGGTCAGAATCGTCAAAAAGACTACTCTCGTAGCATGTGTGGCAAATGTACGCGCCAGACGCGAGACGGCCACCATTAAATACGCCAACGCCATCCTCAGCTTCACTATCCACCAGCGGTCCGCCGCACGACGCGCACGACCTGCCCGCGAACTTCGCCAACCCCTCACGGCCAGCAGCCCTATCTTCATACACGCCGACCGCTGTTTCCAAGCCGGGCCGCGTGTACACGAACAGTTTGCCCTGCTCCCGCAAGCCATCCCAGAAGCCGCTCTTTGCGCTGCGCCCATACGAGCGGGCCGTCGCAGCACCTGCAACGCCAGCCGCCGCCACGTTACCGACATTAAGGCCCACGCCCAGCGTGCGAGACCCCACGCGGCGCATCGACCCAGCCAACCCAGACAACGCCGCACTCTCAGTGGCACCACCCGCCGACAGGGCGGACAGTAGCACGTTATACAAGCGCTTGCGGCCAAGCCACACGACCAGTCCGACAACAATGAGGAACATCATCGTCGTCCACCAGCCCAGCTCACCCAACATGTTCAACAGCGCGCCAGTGAACAGCAAGTCAACGATCAACAGGAGGCCAGCGCCCAGCTTGAACGCAAACACCTTCACCAACAGACGCCACCACTGGCCGAGCGCACGCCAACCAGGACCACTCCACAACCCAAACAGGAGGAACAGCGGCAACAGGCACATCACCATGACCAGGCCAAGACCGAACACGACACTCGACAAGGCCAGCAGCATGGGAGCAACAAGCGCCACGCCAGCCACCACGAGAGACGAGAATACGGCACCAAGGCGAGCCAACATGTCACGGCCCGTCCACATCTGCCAGTACGGTGACGGCTGATTATCTTTCGGCGCAGTATAAGTCACAGCCGCAGTAGCGCCAGACGGCGTTTCGCTCCTCTGCTCCTCCTCGTAATTCGACAAAGCGTCCACAACGCGATACCAGTCAGTCTGCACTGCCAGGTTCGGCAACGGGTCCACCCCATCCTTGCCGACAAGAGCGTGCGCACGCGTCTGAGTGCTCACCTGGAACACAGCCCAGTTGTGCATGAACTCGCCGCCACCCAACGGCACGGGCGCGTCCCCCACCATTGAATCGTTCACGTTGCCTAGCTCGCTAACCGGCTCGCCCTCGGCGTCCACCATGTTTTCTGGCGCGTAACCGTTCGCCCACAGGTGATTGTAGTCCACCCCGTATTGTGCGATGCTCCACGGGCGAAGGAGAAGCTGCTCCCACAGTTGGCATCCGACCGCGCTCTGAGCGTCCAAACCGGCGCGCGTCAAAGCGGCCTCTACGCTCTCGCCATCGTTCACGCCGCCCACGTTTCCGCCGGTCTTGCCGCACATCGTAGATTGAGACTCGAACTGCTGCGACACGCCAGACAACACTACGCCATGCACGAGAGACGCTGCCCTCGCAGGGACAGACACTACCAGGGCAGGCATGGCGGACAACATACCCGCCACGAACAAGATCACAAACGGGCGAATGGCGAGCTTCAATGCGGCACGCACACTACCTGACTTCACGAACGCCCACAACGCCACCATCAGACTCAAAATGACAGCCAACACCGACAGTGGCGTAAACACGCCCTCCATGAGGCGCACAAACAAGCCGCTATCGCCGTCAACGACGCTCGACAGGCCAAACGACGCGGTAGGGTCAGCGAACGCCAATCCGATGAGCGCAATGGTCGCGCCCACAACGATTTTCGTCAACAAGAACACGAAATTTGCGGCACCGTTAGCGAAACCCACGCCCCACTTATACATGGTGGACGAATCATAAGCCTGAGAGCGCACATCCTGAGACGCAGACAACGCACTGTACGTGGTTTTCGGCTCCAACCTGCCAGGGTAGAACACGCTGCCCTTCAAGTCCTGCGGGTCCTCGCCCTTACAGGCGTCAAACTTGTAGTATTTCCACTCACCGTAGTATGCGCTCAACTTCAACCCGGACACGCCGAAACGATCATAGGGCGTCACGCGGTCCCCGCCGTTAAACGACAGCTCCTCCGCGTCTGCCGCTCGGGGCGTGACAGACACGTTGTAGCCGACGATGCGGCTGTTTGTTTCAGCGAAATCGCGGCCAGCGTATGAGATCATGCCGTTAATGCCCGCGTCCACGCGGTCCAGGGACGCGGCTGCGCTCTTCGACAACAGCTCGTATGGAACAACGTCCGTGCTGACCATGTTGTAAATAATGTCGCCGCCGGGAACCAGGTTACACATCGCCCAACCGACCACGCCCAGGCTGTCCTGCTTGTCGTCGTCAGCCAACGCGCGCGGCACCACGTGAGAACCAAAAATGGACAGGCACAACACCATCGCAGCCAACACGGCGGACACGGCTGCGCCGACCGTCGCGGATGCGCGGCGGTGGCGCGCAGAAACACTCCACGCGCCAGCGCCGCCAGCGTTCACCGACACCATCAGTTCTCCTCCTCAGTTCCACCGCCAGCGGCAGTGTTCACGCTACTGTCGTCTGCGTAAGCGCCGTGACCGTCACTAAGAGTTTTTCCGTCACTCGAACCGCCACGGTGCGACGCGCCATCTTCACGGCGCTTGCGCTCGCTCTCCCACACGCCGCCAACATCCTGACCGCGCAAGCCACCATCACGGTACTTGCCGGACGCGCGGTGCCCCTTCTCAGCGCGCTCTTTCGCACGCGCCACACGCTCAGCGTCACGCGCCAACAAGCGGTCCTGCTCAGCGTCCAGGCGCGCAATATCAGCGCGAGACTTCTCCAACATCTTGCGCACGCGCGCTTTCGACACGCGCCTGCCCTCATTCAGCGCCGCATTGTGGGCGCGCATAGCTGCCGCACTGGATGCGACAGCATCCACATCCACGTCAATCGTGTCACGGTTCATGTCCTGCTTGGACCTCACCGCGTCCACGCCCGCGTTCTGGGACTCCACGTACTCGCGGCGGTCTTTCGCGGCGCGCGTCACCATGCGGCGCATCTTCCTGTCGCCCAACACGTCGGAACGCTGCGGCGGCACCGGCTTGTACTGGCGTTCACCGCCCACCAGCTTGTACTGTCCGTCGCCGTCAGCGAGCACGCGGCCCGACAGCTCGTTCCACGCGGACAACAGGCGCTCATACTCCTGATATTCGCTGGTTTTCTTGTACTGGTCACCCACAATATGCTGCACATGCTTATCCTGCATGGCGTCCTCGCGATATTTGTCGCCAACGTTCTTGGACACCTGTTCGGCGGTCTGTAGGGCGGCGAAACCACGGCGGCGCTGACGGAAGAACAACTGCTTGCCTTCACGTTTCATAGCGTCCCCAGCTTCACGTAGCCCCTCGCGCACGTCGCCGCGCGCACTCACGGTACCAGCAATGAAACCGCCCGTCGCAGACACGGCAGCGACACGCGCCTGCTGCATTTTGTTAGCGATAAACCCGGTGCCCGTGGAGCGCGTCGAGAATGGGTCGCGCACAAACCCGGCACCCACGCCTCCGACGCCGCCCAAACCTTCGGCCAGCTCGCCCGTCACATTCAAGATTGTGCGACGCTCCATCATGAACAGGACGCACACGATCAACGCGAACAACATGCCAGCGCCGCCACCCGTGCCACTGTTACCGGCAGTCACGAGAATACGCAACAGGACGGCGAGCATCATACCCAGGATAACGCGCTGAATCATCAGCCCGACAACGTTGCCCGCGTACATGGTGAACTTGCGCCACCCCACGGTCGGATGCAACGCGATGAGGAGCATGAACGGCAACAACAGGAGCATGAGCGCCGCTGTGAACGTCACTGTGATCTTCGCGATACTGTAGGCGACGACTGTCACGCTGCCCGCGATAGCGACAACGGGAGCGAACATGCCGCCCCACGACAGGCTACCGCCGCTCTTCCACGCCGCGAAATGGCGCGAATCGTAGCCGGACCCAAACAGGCCAGCCTGCGCGTCCACCACCCGGTACAGGCTAGGGTTCACGGCGCGACCCGTGCGGGACACAGCCTCATGGGACGCGGTGCCAGACCCCATAGCGTCCACCTGGTACAGCGCCCAGTTGCGCTCAACGATGCCGCCGCCCATGTTCACGGATGCGTCACCCACCAGGGTAGTGTTCGTGTTCGACAAAGCGTCGCCACCCTCGGGCGCATACCCGGCAGCGTACAAGTCATCGTAGGACGCGCCCCACTGAGACTGCACGTATGGGCCGAAATAGAACGCCCGCCAATTCTCACACATGAGAGTACGTACAGCGGTGGACGCCTGCCAGTCGCCGCCCACACTGTTCCCGCTACTATCGGCATCGTGAGAAACGTTACCGTTCGATGCGGTACACAAATTATTATCCACGCTGTTTCCGGTTGACAAGATAACGCTCGTGATAGCCGCGTCCGCTTTCGCCGGATAGTAGTCCACCGCGCGCACCAAGGCGGCAGGAGCCACCAGGAGAGTAGCGCCAAACACGGCGGCAATCAGCGTCGTCAACGCCATCTTCACCATACTGACAGTACCCGTCACCAAGCCACGGAACAACGCGTAACACAATGCCACGAGGGCAACCAGCACGAGGAGCGGGAAGTACAAGCCGTCACGGATGATCTCAACGGTTTTCACGATCACGTCGCTTACATTCAGTGAGTCCAAAATAGGCGAGTAAGCCAAGCCGATAGCGGCGTTGGACACGCGCGTCGCCAAGCCCGACACTGCAAGCCCCATGTTAGCCGCCGCGTTAGAAGCGGTCGGCAAGCCAAACAGGACACCAACCACCTCATCCGACGACATGACGCGCGAATCAGCGGCAGGCTGCTCCTGCGACGGCAGGTAGCCGTTACCGAACAAGCCGTTTTGGATGGGTGAACGCACGCCGTGACCACACGCAGGGTTCACCGTGCCGTCACTCAAATAAACGTTGACGGTACGCCCATCCTCATCCAGCACGTCGCGGCCGTCATCGCCGACGCACACAAAACGGTTCCACGGCGCATTGTAGTTTTTCTCCGGGTCCGCCTCAATGGCTTTCTTCACAGCGGACGCGAGAACGCCTTGCACGAACTTGTTGTTGTTTGCTCCCTGAGCGCCTTCCAAGTACGTGTTGTTCGCTTTCTGCCACTTGTCAGCCCAACCGGCCTGCATGTTTTTGATAGTGTCGGCGCGCTTCGACTCGTCAGCGTCGTAAGGGATGCTGATGCCGTACTTTTCAGCGGCCTTGAATAGACTGTCGTTGCGTGTGCGCCAGTCGGCGAGGGTTTCTTTCTTCCCGTTGCCGTCCACCGTCCAAGTGGCTTTCTTGTTGCGGTCCACGCTCTTCTGCTCAGCCTTGCAAGCGGCCTCGGTCGGGCCGGGAGCAATATCTGAGTGTAGGCGCTCTTCCACGGTGCCGTCAGTTTTCGTCACCATGCACAGTGCGATGTCGTCTTTAGGCATGGCGGGAAGGTCGCGGATAGCCATAAGATCATCCGGCGTTTTCGCCGCGTCCGGCCTACCGCCGTTGATCGCTTCGATCAGCATTTGCTGACCGCGCGCACCGATCTCCTCAGTCGTCAACTCGCGCCCACCGTACAGGGTAGCACCGTAGCCGACGCGATACCAGGCGTACAAGTCGAGCGTGTTCTGGTCGCTCGTATCCAGGAGCGTGTTCGCGGTCGCCCCCGCACCGCCAGAGAATAGGCCGGTGTAGAATGATGCGATGCCGCCGATCAGGTCACCCTTGCTGAACGACTGGGCGGCGTTACTGGCGGCGGTGGATACCGCGCCCGTCACGCCGTTAATGACAGCGGTCACACCAAGGTTGATTTTCTCCATCCACCCGTAATTGCTGAGGCTACGCGCAGCCGTCAACACCTTGATATGGTCCCACTCGCCCACGTAGCTCGTGTACCGCAGATTATAGCCGTACAGTTCCAGGGCCGTGTACTTCGCCTGACGCTCACCAGGGTTCGCGGGCGCGCCGCCACCCGGCAGGTCGCTCGGCAACCCCAGGGACGGGAAACTCAACGTGTTCGACGACGTTTCACCGCCGATAATGCCGGACGGCGCAAAGAACGAGAACGCGTCCTGCAACACTTCGCCCGCAATGTTGGGCACGTCGCAGTTATGGTAGGTGAGTGTCCCGTTCCGCTTGTCCTGGGCGTCACAGTTCGTGTCTTTCGCGTTCTTCGCAGACAACGGGGTAGCGTTCATGTACCGGGGTGTCATGAGGCGCGACAGCGCGTAACCGATACTGTTACTGTCAGTGTCGGCGCGCATCTTCTCCAAGGTTGCGCGCTTGTCTACCTCGCCGCCGGACTGCACCGCGTAATCGTCCCACTGCTTCTGCAAAGCGCTACGTTCTTCGCTGCCGGACTGCGCCTCGTTGTCAGCCCACGCGGGTAGCGCGGCGCGCGGTAGGAGGAACGGGATAGTGACAGCAAAGACGGCCACAAGGGACCACAATGCGGCGAGCGCGCGACGAACCACGCGACCGCCCCCAACGTTAGACACAAACACCATCACACACTCCACACACAAACATTCACACCCACACGCCCCACCTTTCACGTGGGCGGGGACAGCGCCACCCTAGCGGAGGCGCACCCTTACCAAACAATAGCGGCAGCAAAAACGCGCCGCCACACGCACAAAAACGCGCCCTAAGAGGTGACCGACGCAACCAGCGAGGCGGCTACCGCACGTAATACTCCTCGCCATTCTCGCCCGGAGCCGACTCCCACTCATCAATGTTGACACCCAAAGCCGCGAAATACTCACCCACCGACATTCCCACAGGCCGCTCAGGCCACCTCAAATGAGACGGACGCAACCCCTCAGCATACGCCAAATCACGCAAACGGCCCAAAGTGCGAGCCGTCACCGGAACATCCCACGACTCATCCCCCCACACGCGCGCATTACGCAAACACTGCAACCCAGGGTCCACCCGCAGCCTATACGAATGAGACAACGTGTACGAGTCAGGCGGAAACACCTCATCCGGGTCCGCACCCTCCGGCACCCGAGCGCCGTTGAAATACTTGCGCCCCTCCTGCTTCATAGCCATCGGCTTCGCAGACACATTAAACATGCCACCAAACAAGCGGGCGCGCCCATGATTCACCAAGTCCGCGCCGATCTCCTCGCCATACAAGCGAACAACAGCCCGCACAATACCCTTATCAATACCGGAACGCCTCGTAATCGCAGCAATAATCTCTTCCTCGTTACGCGCAGGCTTACGCGCATACAATTCCGCGTCGCTACCGTTCTGCTGCGGCAACTCCACGTGCGCGGGAATACTCTCCCGCTTCACCCTCTTCGACGGCACACAACCCCCAACACAATCTTAACGACAAAAATGGCGCTACCCACATCTCGCGTCCGCGCCCGCCACATCACATAACCGAGCTGTGAAACGACTTCACCTGATAAAACACGGCAGTAGAACTCACGCGACGCACATAAGCAAGCAACGCAGTCGGCGCATCACCCAAACGAACGCCCCTGCCCTCACGATCACTACACAACCCCCACCTGTTGCCGCGACCGTGCATCACATGAATATTCCCCTGATCGCCGCTCAAATCTTCCCACCGGGACGGCAACCCGGCAACCAGGCTGCACGCATCCTCGTCAGCGTCCGCGCCCGCATCCACCAGCAAGCCCGCACCATCTTCATCAGCGCCGACAAAAATCTCACGCAGGCGAGACCACACGATAGAATCATGCCAGCGCTCAACCAGTTCCCTGTCTTTGGTGCTCAACGCGCCCAGCTTCGCCTGAGCGTCCGCCAAACCAGACTTGAAGCCGTCCTCGACTGCCTCTAGGATGTTCCCGCCCCACGGGACGCGAACCACCGCAGACACCCTCTTCACCGCCACAGCCATACTCTCCCTTCACACAGAGTAGACGGACACGCCACCACGCGCACCCCCGGAACCAACCAGGGAAAACAACGCGCGCCGCTCAGCCCGTCATCAACCTTTTCCTTCACTTAACCGCAACTATAACCCGTGCGAAGAGCAAACACCAAAACCTCACCAACACGGCCAACAGAAACGGAACGGGCACGCAAAAACAGCGGCGGGGCGACCGCAAACACAGCCACCCCACCACGCCAAACAGCGATCAGACGGTCAGTCGTCCACACTCTCGCCAGCCACACGATCACGCAGACTCTTACACGGCCTCGCCTTCACGCGACGACGCTCCCCCAACTCTTTCAACTCCCCACTAGGCAACCGCTGAACGCGCGGAGGGAGCGTCACCGGCTCAAACTTCACAAACCCCAACGTCACATCCTCGCCACGCATCACAGCCTCACCAACAACCATGTCAATACCAGCCAACACAGCCCGCACATCACGAGGGGTCATCGTCACCTGAGCCGCAACAGCGTTCACCACATCCTGCTTACGCACAAAAACACTCCCAAAAGATCAACTTAAATGGAACAGAAAACCTTGGAAAATAAACGGACACAAACCGCCATTAACCACAACAAAATAGCGTAAACAATACAAAACAGACGCAAATAGCGTGGAAATGCGCAACAAAGAAGAAAAAGAAACAAAAGGTTCAAGAAAGAAAAACAGAGGTCAACACACATCACGCACGAGGCGACGCAACAAGAAAACGCCGAGAGAGGCGACGCGCCAACCGGCCAACGACCGGGGAATAAGCGCGCCGCAACTCCCGGCGGACACGGATACGAAACGCGGGCTACATCTCAACAATCGCGTCGGCAACATCCAGCACGACAGGGGAATGAGCGACCATTACGACCTGACCAGCCGACAGAGACTTCACAGCCTGCAACATCAACTCAGCACGCGCCGCATCCTGAGACACCAACACCTCATCCAGAACCATCATGCCGCCGCTACCAGCCACCTCAGCCAACCCCATACGCAACGCCATAGCCGCCGCACTCAACTCGCCGCCCGACAACACGCCACACTCACGCGACACACCCTCAGCGGTCGTCACGGTCACGTTGTACTTCTCATCCAGCGACAAGCCAGTAAACGCGCCATCCGTACACGCCGCCAAGAAACGAGACGCAGCCTCAGCCACAAGCGGAACACCCGTCCTAATGCGCTCAGCACGGTACTCCTCCACCACGGCGAGCGCAGCCGACGCGACCTCGATAGCCTCCAACGCCTCACCATAACGCGCCATACGCTCACGCACACCGGCAAGCTCACTCTCGCGAACACTCAGAGCACCGGACGCGTTCGCCTCATCCACACGCAACTGCGCCAACAGTCCCTCGTACTCGCTCAGCGTCGCCTGATGCGACAACATGCGCTCACGAGCGTTATCCACCGTCTCGCCGCTCACCAGACGCTCACCCTTCGGCAACGCAGCCAGTTCAGCGTCCGCGTCACTAATGGATGACAGCAGGGTGCGAATCTCGCCAGACACGCGGTCCAACTGGCCGCGCACACTCTGGAACTCCACGGCAGACGACAACACCATGTCCGCAGCCTCCACAGCCACGCTCTGCTCGCGAACAGTCTCAGTCGCGTCGGCGAGAGCCTTCTCACGCTCCCCCAACAGGGCCGCAACGGGCGCGCACTCGCCCACAGTCGCCAGACGGTCACGCGCCGCTTCAAGGCGCGTAACAGCCGCGTTGAGAGCGTCACGCACGCGAACGCCCTCAGCCTCTAGCTGTTCTGACTTCTCGTTCGCCTCCTGCGCCTGCAACGAGAGAGAATCAGCGAGCGCCTTCGCATCCTCCACGTCCTGCTGACACGTCGGGCACACGTGCGCGTCCCCACTATTGCCACGCAGCATGTCCGCCGCCCGCATCAGTCTATCCCGGTCGGCGCGCGCAGCGACACACTGGTCGCGCAAAGTATCGAACTCGCGCTGTAGCTTTTCCGCGTCCGCCGACAGTGACGCCACTGTTTCCGTCAACGCCGCTTCGGTCAACGTCTCGCCGCCATTGTCGGTGAGAGCCGCCTGTAGGCGCTCACCCGCCGCCCTGGCTTCCTCCACGAGGGCGGACGCTGCGCGCTCGCGCTCTCGCGCAGCATCCAACGTGTCGCGGGCGCTCGCGAGGCTGTTTTTCGCGTCCTCCACGGTCACGTCTCCGGTGTGCGCGCCGACGCGTCCCATTAGCTCCCGCTTCTCCGCCTCCAACGCGCTGATACGGGCTTTCGCGCTGTCAATACGCTCGGTGAGGGCGGCTTTGCGGGCGCGCCTCTCCTGCCCCGCAGTGTAGGCCGCGCTCTTCTCCTCAAACACCGTGCGCGCTTTCTCGTATTTGTCGCGGGCATCACCCGTTTTTGCTTCCCCCTTAGCGACGCGCGAGCGCAGCTTCTCCACATCCGCTTTCGCGTCCTTCGCGGCCTTCTCCGCATCCTTCACGGCGCGCTTATCCACATGCAGGTCGCGGCTCGAACGTTTCAGCGCGTTCACTTCCTCACGCGCCTTATCGCGAGCAACAGTGAGCGCCGTAATGCCAGTCTGCTGCTCGATCACCTCGCCGCGCTTCTTATCGTGAACAAGATCGTCCACCTGCTTCTGCTGGACGTGGACGGCCGCGAAATACTGTCGGCTATCCATGCCGAGCGCGCGCACGATCACCGGATTAGCGTGAGACACGGCAGGACCGGCCACGTGCTCCCACCCATCCGCGTCAGCGAGCAGCGTGCCACCATTGGTGCCGTCGTAGTCGGCGGCTGGGCGCTGCCACAGGTCCACCTCGGTCGCACCCTTGCGTGTCGTGATGCGCCTGTTAACTCGCAGCAAACGGCCATCACCCGCAATAATCACGCACGTGACCTGAGTGCGGTCACCAGCCTTGTAGTCAGCCTTCTCGTTAATGAGCGCATCCGCGCGCTTCACACCCTCCGGCTTCTCACCATACAGGCACCACGAAATACCGGCAAGGATACTCGTCTTGCCGGTCCCGTTCTCACCCACGATAGCGGTAATGCCATCACTTGCAGGCGTAAACGCCTTGTCTGTAATGCCTCGAAAATACTTCAAGGACGCAGTAATCATCTTCATACACCGCTATAGTAGTCGCAGGTGACAACGCTGTCAAAACCACGCTAAGCGACGTACCACTGTTTACGGTGAAGATACAGGAAACCCCGCCAACGTGGCAGGAAGTAAGCGCACGGTCCCAGTATGGCGGCAGCTATCTTCGCTCCAAGCGTCCACGCGGCGGAGCGTTCCCGGAAGGCAACTCCCCCGGAAACCGAGTTGCCGTAGAGTCGCTTTCAGACTATTTTTCCTTCTTGAATAAGAAAACCATCGTGCAAAACAATAGCATGGCTCTCGCAGGCGACGCAGTACGACAGCCCGAAAAGCGGAGAACGAGACCAAGGTCACATACGCGTCCGGCCGTTAACGGCGACTGCTCACCGCACCACCACGAGGACACGAAAAGACGGAGCGCCCGCCCCACAAAGAGGAAGCGAGCGCCCCGCCACAACTCCGCACGCGCAGGTGTGCGTCGGTTCACTTCACAGGCTTAAACCCCAGCGCAGTCATAAAAGCGTCAATCGACTCGGCATGAGCCTGGTCCACATTGCTCCTGTCCACCTCGTAAGGCGTCGCGTACACAATCTCACCATTGACGGTGACAAGATAGCGGCTCACCTCAACATTGCCGTCCTTGTCGTCGCGGAACTCGCACGACAGCTTGTACTCGTCCGCGTCGTCACCGTCAGCCAGGCGGAACAGTGCGCCACGCTCATTAAGGCCAAAAACCGGGTTCTGGTTGCCCGGTTCACGGTAGTCGCGGCACACGCTACTCATTACCAAAACGCACTCTTCGTCAGGCGTGTTAATAATGTTACTAACAGCCTCCCCTTCCTCGAACACGATACGCGGAGCCTGATACTCGAACTCGACCTCGTTACCATTCACATCAACAGTCATGACATCATTCCTTCATCTATTGTAGAAAAACGCTTACAGCCTCCGTTTTGGGGCCTTCACTCATACATATTAAAAGCCTTGCTCTCAAACTTGCGGAAACCCCGGAAACTCAACGAAAAACGGTGGCGGCGCAGCCAGTACACAACCGGACACGCCGCCACCGCTGGGCGGTCAACGAGCGGGAGCGCCACCCATTAGGCCGCCAACCCCAGGCGCTCCATCGTTTCCTCGTTCTTGCGCTTAATGACGCTCTCGTTGTCGCGCACAGTCACGCGCACCTTACGGGCGTGGAACACGCGCTGAATGTCCGACTCCGGCCAACCAGCCTGACGCGCACGCTCCTCGTTCGGAACGCGCTTCGTCGCCGTCATCACCTCAGCCAGCACGTCACCCGGAAGAGTTTTCGCCAGCGTGTCCGCGCGGCGGCGGTTACGCCTATTCGATACCAGCACGCCGCTACCGTTATGCTTACTCGGCATAAACAGTGCGCCCGTGTGGCCGCGAACATCCAACGCGCCAGCAAGATTCTTCATCTTATCCTTCGACGCGTCCTCTTTGCGTTTCGTGCTTGCCTTGCTACCCAGCAGGTGACCCTTGACTTCGCCGGTTTCCTCATCCACAATCGCCTCACCGTACAAGTGAGCCTGCGACCTCTGACGGTGAGCCGCCAAACCTGCAAGAACGTTACTCGCGTTCTCCGTCAACTTCGCCCTGTTGCCAGCGAACGAACTAGAGATCATCGCATCACTCTGACCCATTTCCACAGGTTGACCGATCACGCTCTCCACCACGTAAGTGTCACCCGTGTACACGAGGTCACGTAGTTCCGGCCGCTCCTCGATCAGCTTATCCAGCTTCTCGTAGTCAATGGTCGCCTCCTCAACCTCGCAGGCGGCGCGCATCTCCTCACTCATACTCGCGTAAGCGTCCTCGTGGAACTGGTCGGGAACAACTTTAGCGGTCACCGTCACCGTGCCGTCAAGGCTCGTGAACTTGTCGCTCCAATCGTTCGGGAACTCCTTGTAGGAGGCGAGCGTGTTCAACACGTTCTGCGCGTGCTCACGGTTCTTCTCCTCGTGAATACGCAACATGGCGGCATCCACGATCTCTGTCGCGTCCACAATCTCGCCCGTCTGCTTGTTGACGACGGTTGTGCCGGGCAGCGACTCCGCGTGCTTCAACTTCCGTAGCTGATGCTCGTTGTTGCGGTTGGCCGCAGCGGCCATCGCCGCGATATGCTGTTTCGCGGCCCTCGTCGGGTCGAACGTAGACAACGGGGCACCGTCAACGCTCTCCACATCCAGCACCATCGGCTCGTCACAGCGCGCGGTAGCAAACTGCACGTCACGGTCAGTAAAGCCTGTACTAGAGTTATCAATCCCCCACTTCGCCAACGCATCGTTCGTGGTTTTCAACTCAGGGCGGTGGCGACGGTTCCTCCGGTACGCATCCTTCGTCATATACCGGCGCGTACCATCGTGATACTTTTCCATGTACTTTTTCGCCGCATCCTGGTCCACAAAGTGAACACTCGGCAAACCCTGCCGCAACGCCACCACGTTAATCGGACACCGATCAGGACTCTTCGCAACACATGTCAACAACTTCCCGTACAACACGTTAAAATGCGTCTTAGGTACGCCAGCCATAACACCAACCCCTTCAATCAAGAAACTCGCCACCAGCCCGTAGCTACAAAAAGGGGGAGGTGGCGCTAGGCAAACACCTAACACCACCCCAATAGCACGGGAAACCACGCCACACAACCGCTCACGCTCCCGCGCTCGCGGACACTGACACTCACACGCCCAGAACACCCTTAATGTCGGGTGGGAAAAAGCCCGGACCCTTCATGAGCTTGCCGACCGGCGCGGGAGACCCGTCAGACCTGAGCATCGTCCCGTCAGAAATAATAGGCTTGCCGTCCTCTCCGAGCTTACTCATGTTCGAGGCGTGGACCTCCCTGAACACGTCCATCAGCGGAATACCCGCTTCCAAGGCGAACCCCCACACCAAGTACATGATGTCAGCCAATGCGTCCGCGACCTCAACAGTATCCACGTGGCGCGCCTCATAACCGTTCTCACTACGCACGCGTGACAGCGCGCCACGCAACACGTTACCAGCCTCCACGCCGTAAGTCGCGTCCACCAACTCGATGAACTCTTCACCGATCAGGTCAACGCGCAACGCGGTACGGCCAGCACCCATGCGCTCCACGCTCGCCGCCTCACCGGCAGGCGCAACAAACTCATCCTGGTCGAAACGGTGGTAGAACTCGCGCACCATTCCTTGCATGTCATAATTCTTGTCAACAATAAAAGAACCCAATGTACCGTTAACCTAACTTCCTATTCCAACAACCGCTGTAAACACTCTCACACAAATAGCGACATATTTTCGCGACACACCCGCACGTTCACGCGCGGTACCGCTCAACGCTGATGCCTGCCATCCGCATAATCTTCTCAGCCGCACCTCTCCGACCATCATCCCAGTCCACCCAGTACACGACGCGCTTGATTCCCACCTGGGCGAGGATACGCGCACACTTGTTGCACGGGTAATGTGTCACGTACACGGTCGCACCCTCCATGTCACGCATCACCCCGCGATAATTCAGCACCGCGTTCTCCTCCGCATGAACCACATACGGGTACTTTGTGCCCAACTCACCCTGTTCGCTCTCGCGCGCCCACGGCATATCATCGTAGCCGGTGAACCCCCTCGGCTCACCGTTATAGCCAGCCGACAACTGACGATGGTCAGCCCCGGCGATCACCGCGCCAACCTGCGTGCCAGGGTCTTTACTGCGCTGCGCGTACACGCGCGCCAACTGCATGAACGTTTCGTCCCACGACGGCGGCACACGCCCACGTACAGCGTTTTCTGCGCTCATAGCTTGTCCATGCACGCAAACGACACACCCAACTCATACGCTACCAGCCGAACAGTCTCAGCGTGCGTGTACTCGCCGCCAAGGTCCGCGTGCAGCATCATCGGATGACACTCCACCAGGGCGAGCGTGCGCCCCGCCTTCGACCGCACCGCGAACACCCCCGACTCTTCTACGACGGTAGGCTCCAACGCTGTGGGCAAACGCTGCGCGATCATGTCAGCGGCCAGCCGTCCGCGAGCCTCAGCGGAATCAACGTCCACGCCCTCGGTTTGCGTGTTCTCATTCGTCATAGTAGTAGCCATCAGTTCAGCCACCCCTTTCACTTTTGCTCTCTCATGCGGGCGACGGAACATTCGCCATCCCATCCGCCCTTGTCACCGTTATGATGGTACACACGCTAACACCGTGTACGCGTAGACCGCAAAACTTCACCAACGCCGCCTCGCTTTCCTGTGTCAACGCGACGCTTAAACATGTGTGCGCCCCGGTCGCAACAATCGTGGACAGCGGTCGGGGCGCAAGTAGTAGAGTTACAGGGATGCGAGCGCCCCCAACACGAAACCACGATACTCGCTGTCAGCAGACGGTGACGCGCCCTCACGGTCATCCTCACCGGACAGGTCGCCAGTGTTGCCGTAAAACACGTGTTCCACGCCAACGCTCATCACCTCGAACGCAAACGGGGTATCCGTGTTGTACACGCGGCCAGCGTAAGTCCTTGGGAAAGAATCAACGTACCCTACCGGCATCTTCTTACCGGCAGCGCCACCATACAGGCCACCATAGTTGCTGCCGTCTGCCCGGTAGCGCAGGAACGCCTGCTCCGCACCTAGCAAGCCGGGGACTGTGCGCTCCATCCGGTGCATCATCTCATGACACATCCTCTCCTCGATCACGTCCCTATCTGCGTCCTCAACGACCCGCAGGCGAGCGCCAATCGACCCGTCACTGTACATCATGCTCTTATGCTGGTAGAACCCGTACTCGGACAAGGCAGCACCAATGGCAACGCTCTTCTTCGCCAGTACCACTTTCACCTGATTATTCTCAGGGTCACTAAACGCCTTATTCCAACTGGTCGGGTACAAGCGGGATGCGCTTTGCACGATCTTTTTACCGGCGACACTACTCCTTGGCGCAAACGCCGTTTTCGCATCCAGGCCACCGCCCATGTCACGAACCTGAGCGAGCAGGCGCGTGTATGACTCCTGGCGAGCCTTCCCGACCGCCTTCAACGCTTCCGACTTCTCGCGGAGCGACGTGAGCCAACGATCACGAACATCCATCCAACGGCTACGTACACCATCCAGCTCATCACGCAGTGCGCGCACAGCGTCCCAGTCTTTACGGTCTCGCGCCTCCTCATACGACTGGTTTATTTGATCCCCTTCGGATCTCACTTCCTTCAACTCGCTAGAGAGCTTTTCTTCCACGCCAGACACCGCATTGAACCGTTCTCGCGCACGCGGGATAGCTTCATCCTTGTCCGCCTCAGCGGCCAAAGCGCACCCCACTTCGACAGCTACGGCGGCGCGCACCGCGTCGCGGCGCGTCACGCCATCCAAACCACGCATACTCTCGCCCGACAGCATGGCAGCCATCATGTCCGGGTACGCGGCTACGAGCGCGTCACCAGCCGCGCCCTCTAGCTCCTCGTCAGTCAGAGAGTTCACTGTAGCGATAACGTTCTTGGCGGCGTCAGCGTCCCACCCTGCGCGCAGCTTCTCGAACGACTCGCGGGCAGGCATACCCTCGGGGAACACACCTGCGGGCGTATCACTCGCGTTGCGCGCACCAATGGCGGGTGTATCTCCCAACGCCACGGCCGCTTTCTTGGCCTTGTATTTTGCGCTCCTACGCGCGCTCGACTGGCACGGGCATATCCTACCGCCGTCCACCTTACTCCTGCACATGAGCTGTCACCGCCCCTCTTCGTCACTGTCGTCTACGATTGCGCCGTCCTCGAAAACACCGCCCACGAACATGCCGCCGCTAGGCTCCCACTCGTCCGGGATACCCAGTCCCTCGCCCGTGCCCACAGTCGCGACATTCTCTCCCTCGCTGCTTTCCGCCGTTGGCGGCGTGTGGAAGAACATGTACACGCGCTCGGGGCAAGCGACAACCTGCAACCGACCAGGGGAATAAGACCAGATGGCAGCGAGCGCACCCAGCATCGTGCCGTCACACTCTACGAGGCCGCACGGAGCCTCCACGACAGCGCCCCGCTTCACCATGCGCCGCACATACGCGCACACCTCTTTGTCGCCCTGGAATACGCCGTCACACCACGCGATCTTCTCACCATTCACCCACGCCGCCAACAACGGCCCAGTCGGGTTCGTCATACTCCGTCACCTCTCCTATTTCCCGTCAAGGTTTTTCTTGTTACGGTGGCGGTGGCGAACGAAATCGCGCTACCGCCCAGTCTCACGCAACCTGAATAGCTGCGCCACCGACATGATTTTCGCTTCCCTATTGACGGGCGCGTGTTGACTGTGATATTGTTTCACTGTGGTTCGCCGCCAGGATGCAAGCTGGCGGGCAACGAATCGCAAAACGCGCGCCCGTCAGGCCGTACAACTGGCGAAGCGCGCACTACGTCGGTAGCTCAATTGGTAGAGTCACAGACTCCAAATCTGTTGGATGCGAGTTCAAGTCTTGCCCGGCGTGCCAATCGCCCCGCACGGAAACAACAGGCGCACAAGCGTCGCGCCCGCCGTGCGGGGCTTCACTATTGCGCCACGCCACGCAACATGCTACAATGGAGAGCAGAAAGACAAACACCAACAACGCGCACACATGGCGCACCCAACACCCAAGAAAAGGAAGAAACACCGTGAACGACATCCTGAACATGTGGAACGACATGCTAAACAATGCAATCGCCAACGACGACGAGCATCGCGAGGCAGAGCGCCGCCAGGCCAAGCGCGAGGCCGCAGAAGACAACGGAGCCAACCTCCTGAACGAGATGCTGAACAACGACCTCGTTCGCGTCAAGGAAAGCGGAATTGAAGGCGTGGTCGCGTGTAACTTCACGCGCAAGGCTTTCTACAAGGGCGCGTGGGACGAGCAGACGGTGCGCGCTCGCGGCCTGTTCCTCGACAAGAACACGGGCGCTGTCGTGGCACGCGGGTACGACAAGTTCTTCAACGTTGGTCAGAATGGTGCTCCCGCCACCATCCACGACCTCGCAACCGAGGCAGCACGTGAAGCGCGCGACAACGAGCACTACAACGTGACGCTTCGCAAGAAGCACAACGGGTTCCTCGCCATCGTCGCAACCATCAACAACAACCTGACGGTCCTGTCCAAGAGCGGTATCACCGCGTACTCTCGCGAGGCCGAGCGCATCCTGCGTGAGCAGATCGGCGACGCGGGATGCGAGCGCCTGCGCCGCATCCTCGCCGAAAACAACCTGTCGGCAACCTTTGAGTGCATCAGCAAGCGAGACCCGCACATGGTGTACTACCGCGACGACAAGATGATTTTCCTCGACTTCATCCATAATGCGCCCGACTATGACCCGGTTCCGCTCGACGCGGCGTTCACGACCATCCGCGCCGTGGACCCGTCCATGCCGGTTGCCGAGAGCAAGATTCTCGCATACTGGTGGATGTGGGAGAACGACACCGACCTTGCGAACATCATTACCCGCATGGCAGAGAGGGCTTCGCGCGAACACGCGGAGGGCTACGTCATTTCTTACGGTGACGGGCGTATGGCGAAGATCAAGACCGGCTGGTACACGCGCGCTAAGTGGCTGCGCTCGATGGTGCAGAACGCGATTTTGCGTGACAACTACGAGCCGGGCAAGCGCGAAAGCGCCGAGATCACGCGCATGAGGGCGCTCCTCATGGACGCTGGCGTTCTCTCCCACGACTACGCGGAGCGCATGGGGATGCTCGTAGAGGACGTGACCGGGGACGCGATCACGCTCGACTACCCGGAGTGGCTACGCGCCAACCGCACGCTCCTAGACGAGTCCGGGTACTTCGCTGGCGGCGACAGCAACTAACAACGCGCCCCGCGTCCGCTCGTTAAATGTGCGTGCGCGGGGCGGGGCGCAACATAGAGGACCACACGGCAAACAAAAACAAGCAGAAAGAAACGTGAGAAGCATGGCAAGGACACGAGAAACAACCCCCATCACGCGCGACGACCTACATGATTTCGTCGCCGAGTGCAAGACCGTGGGTGAGCGCATGAGGCGCGACCCCTCCCACCTTATCGGCGCGTTCGAGCAGTCCCACGCAACAAGCCGCCAATGGGAGTATGTGGAAGATGTTGCCGGTAGCGCAGAAGCGTTCCTCAACCTCGTGGAAGAATACGGGTACCGCGTCTCCTACTCACCATACGGCCAGTGCATCAACGTAGACACGCTGCAAGAGGACGGCACTATTTGCGAGGGCGACTACGCGGGAATCAGCATCAGCGTAACGCCCGACGCAAGGGAACAAGACCTACTCAGCGTGCGTGAAGGTGAATCGCCGATGGATATTATTAGGCGTTTCAGCAACCCACAGCGGTACACTATTTGCACCATTGGTGACTCGGTGATGCTCGACCGCGTGGTCGCCATGTGGCTCATCTACCAGGCCGACCAGATGCGCCCCGGCCTCCTCGATCAGATCACGCAGTTGGACGTGGACAACTAAAAGACCAGGTAGCGCACACACGTAGCAAAGCAAAGGAAGAATGGGGGTGTTTCCATGCCAATTGTCGTAGCAATGACAGTTATAGCTATTGCCGTACTGTTAGCCGTTTGCGCGCCCCGCTTGTTCCAGAGAGTGCGCGGTAAGGTAGCGGCCCGTATTCAGTTGCGTGACGGCCTCGCATGGCGCGGCGACACGCCCCCGCACGAGCCAGTTAGCGCGCTGCCGCCCGGTATATGGCGCATCACCGCAACACCCGCATGGGACGAGCGCTCGGGCGCGTGGACAATGGGCGGCGTACCCGTGTGGCGGGGCGGCAAGAACGACCCCGTGACGGGCATGTGGCAAGTCATGATTGTTGTTGACCAGGCGGGCGGCGTCGCCACGTTGGGCGTACCCGTGAAGCCCGGAGACGCATCCTATGGGCTAGTAGCCGAGCGTGTCGCACGGTCGCTCGCAGACAGTATCGGCATCACCCGGAAGGACCAGTAAGCCATACGGCGCGAGTGAGGCGCAGGCAAGCGTGAGAGATACCCGCCACAAGCGGACACAGCGGCATTGCGTTCACCAACAACGCGTGCTACACTGGTAAGGTTGCAGAACGTGAACCGTGGGAGCGCATAGGCGCGGCCCGCGAAGAGGAAGAGGAAGAGGAGAAAAGAAACAATGACAATCATCAAGAACAAGCAGAATGATGTCGCCTTCATTGGCGACTACAAGCAGGCCACGCACTTCGAGCGTGCGGCGCGAGGTCTTGGAGTCACCGCAGACGACAAGACACTCGCACGCGCAGCGCAGCGCTTCGAGGCGGGTACGCTCACACAGAGCGAAGTCAACTCGCTTGGACTGACTCTCGCAACACGCTAAACGCGGTGCCAGAGAGTAAGCGCCCCAACAGGAGCGCGGTAGCAAGAAACGCCCCACGGCAAGCTCACACGAGAGCGAAAGCCGTGGGGCGTTTTCTCATACCCGGCACAGTGGCTCGCGTTCGCTTCACGCCATCAAACAGCGCCGCGAGCGCCACAGCCGCGCCTACGCGTCCACCGTGGGAGGCTCAGGCGCACGCATCCACTCATCCAACACAACAACCTCACCCACACTCAGGGAGCCGTCACGCCTGCCCGCGAGCGTCGCCTGCACGTCCACGACACGCTGATTACGCGACCCCATAAACGGCAGATTAAGGTCACGCTCACCCAGAATAAACGGCCCGTCCACCAACACATCCAACATGGGCAACAACATGCGCGCGTGCTCACGCTCTAGCAGCTCATCAAACGTGTACCCGGTCCACGCCCAAATAGTGCGCTCACCATCCCACCCGAAACGGTTTCGCACGAGAGCGCACAACGCTGTCGCGTCCGCCGCGTTCAACGGGTGAAATGGGTCACCGCCCAACAGGCTCAAACCGGCGACCTCGGGGCGCTCCAAATACGCGACGATCTCACGCCGCTTGGTGGCCGTCATATCGTGGCCTATCCTCGGGTTCCACGTTTGCGGCGACCAACACCCCTCACACCGCAGCTCACACCCACTATAATAGATGGCTGCGCGCACACCCGGACCATCCGACGTGTCACCCAACATCACGCTCATGTACTTCGCCACAGAAAACACCACTCCACAAGCAACGCTCAAACAAACACAAGGAAACCAAACAACCGCCCACGGACGCGTGCCCGCGCCGCGTGGGGCAGGTAAGAAAATAGCGACACCACACAACCGCACACGCAGCGCTTGGGGCGGGCAGCCACCACAGTAGCCAACCCGCCCCAAGCGCTCGCTCGCGCGCCTCAGCTTACGCCAATGCGGCACAGAGTATGGTCACTCATCAGACGAAAACACCGTTTTGTCGGTGCTCCACGCCACAACCGGGCCGCCAGTGCCCGCACCCTGTTCCAGGTTCACGATACCCGGCATGGACAGGATGGGGCGCTCCTCGCCGCCCAGGTCCGTGTCACGGTTACGGTGGCCGTGAACGATCACGCACGCGCCGTTATCGCTGAGCATCGGGTCCGCGTCGAAATACATGCTGCGACCGTAATATGTCGTATCACGGTCCCCGGTGCCGTAGATGAGCTGGTGGGCGTGAACGTTCTGAACGATACCGCCGCAGGCGAACATGTCGCCGATAGTGCGGTTCACGCCGCCGTGGCACGCGAACACGGGGGCGCGCCCCTCACGCTCCACCACCACGCCAAGCACCATGCGGTCAACCGTGCGGGCGCGCAACATCTTCTCATCCCACCCCACGGCCTTGAAAGCATCAATAGTCTCCCTGGTCTGCGGGAACGAGTTAGCAAGCTCCTTCTCATCCGCATACAGGCGACGCAGGTTGAAATCGTGGTTGCCCTCGACAAGGATGAGGTCTCGGAAGAACTCGTGCTTGTCGAAACTGCGGAGGAGGTCTTTTGTCCCCACCGGGTCCGGGCCGCGATCAAACAAGTCACCCAACAGGACAACCGTCGCGTTACCCTCCCCGTAGCGGTTAAGAATCTGCTGAAACACATCGTTCAGCCTGTCCGCGTCACTGTGAACATCACCAACGAACACGACCGGGTGCTCGTCCGTGGCGGTCAGGCGCACGATACCGTTATTCGCGCGCTTGTCGTTGACGATACGCGCCATCTCACCGATGTTCAATACGACAGGGGCCGCGCCCGCGTTGTTGTAGCGCCACTCAGCAGTCAGGTAGGTGCCGCCCTTGCGTTCCACGATGTCCTTAATCTTTCCGGTTCCCTCGCGTACTGCCTCCCACATGGCGGCGACAGTCGCACGGTCCACATACGAGGGATGGAAGCGACGAAGCTCCTGCATGTCCAGCACCGCATCCAGAGGAGCGTCACCCTGCATGTCAATAACCGTCAGCTCGTAGCCGAGCTTGACGCAGTATGCAGCTTCTCGGGCAACCTTGTCCCACGTGATACCACACGTGTCAAGGAAGATATCGCTTCCCTGGCGGGCGCGCTGACGCACACACTCGTGCAGGAAGTCCCACACGAGCTTACCGTCGCGGCCACCGAACCCGCGAGAGCACGCGCCCGAGCCGTCACCCGCCATGACGGTAGCAGCGAGCATCTGACGAACAGCGTCAGACGAAACGATCAGGTTCTCCTGGTCTGCGCCAACCGTGCGCAGGAAGCGGCTCTTGCCCGTACCCGGAGCGCCGCGCATGATAAACAAATTCCTCATAGCACCTACCATATCACAGGATCGCGTTTGGCCGCAACGCGAACGCCGGGACGAGTTACTGTTATTGTCTGCCCCACCATCTATGCGCAGGCTATCGCGTACACCCTAAAACGCCGCCTGACGAGACGAAAACGCTCAGTGCGCCCAACTGGTGCCAGAGCGGCTGAAAGCCCGTCAAACGGGCGCACAGACCCCACGGAGGGCGCGCTACGATTCTACTGCGCGTCCTCAAACGTTTTCACAACACGAACATTCCCGTCCGCCATGCGCTCACGCCGCTCACCCACCATCCGCAGACGCATGTTACGCGGCAACAAACACTCATCCTCATCAGCGTGAGTAGACACCGCGCTCATATGCAAGCCCCGTGGAGTGCGAATCTCCATCACAGTCAACTCGCCACCATCACTGTCACTAAAATCGTCAGCAACAGCAAGGCTCGTGGACGTAGACAAATACTCGGGGAACACCACCACGTCACCCACGGACGCGTCCGCAACCTTCCCCCCCGTCGAATGAACGCCACTGTAGTTGACACGCGCCTGCACGCCACGATACAAGGGACGGTCAGCATCAGCGCGCGCAGGGGCCGCCTCGAACGCCTCGTCCATGAGCGCAATCACCCTGTCCGCCTTCTGAACGGTCAACCCGCCCGCGTCAATCTCCTCACGCAAACTCACCGGCTCACCGCTATCGTAGTCGCCGAAAAGATCACCGCCAGCGAAACCCCCAAAGTCCGGGTCACCGAAAACATCATCGTCATCATCGAACCCGCCGAAAGCAATGTCGCCATATCCTACCAGGTCATGCAAGGTCACCATGTACCCGCACGCAACCGCCACGCGCACAATCGCGTCAATGGTCTCGTAGCATTTCTTGTCCACTTCGTCGGGAACATGCGCGCCAATGGTCGGGTACTCAACGGCAATGTCACCGCCATTCGCGGCGCGAACACGCACCGCCGAGAGCATGTAATCGAGGGCCGCGCCAATCTCGCCCTCGTCGTAGTTGTGGATAACATACCCGACGCCAGACCATCCCACTGAATCGTAGAATGTCCCACGCATCCGATCAACAACAGCGTCAACGCCAAGGAAGCCACCCCTAATTGGCGTTTCCTTGACCGCGTATTTCGCCATCTTCGGCGACGGAGTACAAATAATGTGCAGATTACGCATAGCGCACCCACCCTCTCATATTCAAGCAGCCCAAGGCTCCCTTGTGGCCGCGTATCTTGCCTGAGTGTCCGCGACTGTCGCGGCAGGCAACAACCAATATACGATGGGTGAGCTGGATGTGACAAACGCTCACAGTCGCCAGCAACCACGGACGCATACAAGCCGAACGCTGGAAACTCGTTTTAACAGCCTCAAACGTACTCGGCGGCATCAATGCGTGCGCGAGCGACGAAAGCCCGCCAGAGGCGCGCACAGGCGCTCTGGCGGGTATTGTAAGGGGTGAATGCGCGTGCAGAAAGCGCAACGGGCGGCGTGCGCGACGCCTTTAGCGCCCCAGACGCTCCCTCAGCCTACGCGCATCATCATTCGTCCACTCCGACGACGAGCCACCCGCATACTCAGGCTCGCCCGCGTATTCCGTGGACCACTCGCGCGGCTCACACAGGAACGCGAGAACTTCCTCATCGGTCACCGCGCCACACGTCACACCATCCAGGATGTGATGAGGGACATCGTGCGCGTCAGAAAACCCTTCCTGGCGGTCAAGGATGAGCTTCCGCGCAATCTCGTTCGCGTAGCGCGGGTTGCACGCGCCAAGCTCCGGCAAGCTGCTACCCTCCCCGCCGAAACGCCCATCAAGGTCACAGAACAGGTCATGTGGAATCGCAAGATTATCACACAAGCGGATAATAACCGTTTGCACGTCGTACCAACGTCTGTTAGCGTTGTCACAGCATCCGGCGGCAATGTCGTGTAGAACATCGGCGGAAATGCACTCCATTCGCGCGAACCCATGCCACACGCACGCAAAACGCCCCCAACCGTCACGGTTAGCAATGGCGCGCACACGCCAGTAGGCCGAGCGTAGCAACGCGGGCGAAGCACCGTCACGCCTCACTATCGCGCCAGCCTCCAACAGAACATCGGCCACTTTCGGCGACTCGCGCTCAACGCCGCGCCCCATCCCGATTAGCATACCGCCGTACCGTTCACGATCAGTCACAGACACCCGTGCGCCCCTCTCAGTCCGCCCACACGTTTAAGCCACACAAGCGCATCTCCACGTTCAGCGCGTCATCCTCTGTCCATACCCGCCTGCCGCTGTAGTTTCTCAACGTCCACTCGCGCCTGCCCTCACCCATGTATGCGAGAACATCCTTGTCATCCACAATATCCTCACGCACCGCCTGCAAAGTCCTCTCCGGGACGTAAGCAACGTACCCAGCCGGATTACCTAAGATCGTGCGCCGCGCCACCCTGTTGGCGTACACGGGGTTACGCACCCCCAACTCGGGGCACACGCCGTCATCGCCTCCGTAAGCGCGTTCAAGACCATCGTAAGCGTCGCGTGGGATAGCCGGGTTATCGCCCAAAGCGTACACAACCGGGAAAGCCAAGTCGTCGAACTCTTTGCTGCCCGCGCCATCCACCAGGACAGCGGCCATACCCATCAACATGCGCGTCGGGGCAGACGGCAAAGACGCGAGGCGCGCCAAACGATACTGGCGGCCTATCAGCCGCCCGCACCCACGCGCAGGAACATCGTCATGCGACATGAGAGAATCATAGAGCGCCAGAACAGCGGATGCGGTCGCGTCGCCATCTTCCGCCTGTTCGATGCGTCGCATCCACTCATCGTCATCCCACGCGGACCCATCTACATTGCTCATCCATATCTTCTTCCACATTTTCTTCCACACTCAACTCTAGTCACCATGGTACATGGTGTTTAGCGCACGCGCCACAGTAACCAGTGTATGCGACAGCCCGGAGGTTCGTTGCTATTTGTTGTATAGCTGGTGGAGAGTGTATTTTGGGAGGTCGCGTTGGCTAAAAACCAGACGTACAGGGCTTTCGCCTCGCGCCCGTCTCACGTTTTAGACTTGAACGGTGAGCTACTAGATGGCACTCATGTTTTGGCGTCTCTTGCGTCTGAGGTTCGGGACATTTCGGCTTATGCGACCTACGTGGTTCGTAATGACGAGGGGTTAGGTGGCGAGCTGGCTCGTGTTACTGCTGCCCAACCTACGGCGGCTGGCCGTCGGGCTGGCGTGACTATGCCTGATTTTCTAGTGTCTGGCAATTCTGGCAGGTCGCGTAAGGAGATGCTGGTTCAGCATCGTGTGGTCACCGAGTATCGTTCCTACGAGGAGCGTGTTAAGGCTGCGAGCGGCGAGAGTACCAAGTATATCTCGCAGGGTTGGAAGCGCACCGCAAACGGTTCCGCACCGTCTTATGGCGAGGACTACGTGAACCTGGGCGCTGTGGATAAGCAGTACGCGGCCATCGAAAATAATCCTTTTGTTGATGGCGAGATTATCCTGAAAATGGTCATTCAAGGCGCGTGGCACCGTCTGATCTTTAGCTTCGATAACAAGCGGTTCCGCGAGGGTAAGATCACTCTACCTGTCATTAAGGTTCAGGACGGCGCACCTGCCTTTATTTTCACGGTCGTGACTGATAACCCCATTGTTCAGTTTTCTGGCGACTATACTATCGGCGTGGACGTGGGAATCAACAACTACGCGACCGTCGTGGTGCGCGAGGCGGAGACGGGTCGGATAGTGTATGAGACGACGCTCTCACAGCGCGTTCATTCACTGTGGAACAGCATCCGCGCGTCGCAGTGGCAGGTCCGCGACCTGCGCTGTAAGGCTGCGACGTTGCTGCATGACCGCCAAGCTCGCATGGCGGCGTTGGATGAGGCCCAGCTCCACCGTGAGGCGGCATCCCGCAAAAAGAGGGAACTGGCGATTCTCGCCGCACAGGAGATAGCCGACCTCTCCCACGCGTGGGGGAACGCTATCGTCGCTGTGGAGGACCTAAGCTGGGTGGCGAACACGATGCAGCATGGCAGGTGGAATCGCGGCGCTTTTGTCCAGTGGCTCGCCCACTACGTGTCGCAAAACGGCGGCTGGGTGGTGGCGGTGAACTCTGCGCACACCTCGCAACTGTGCCACTCGTGCGGTGCGAAAGTCTCGCACCCGACGCACGAGGTGTCCGTCTGCGTCGAACATGGGGCGATGGACAGGGACGTTAATGCTGCGGCAAACATCGCAGCCCGTGCCGTGCCGCGCGTGGTTAAAGCGCGAGCGACACGGGCGAAAAACCGGAAAATACAGCCACAAGCGCCACTCAGGACGCCGCCCGCTAGGACTTCGTTGAAGTATCCGGGGCGTGATAGGACAAAAAACACGCCTACTCCGAGAAGGAAGAACCTCTGTCGAGCTGCGAGGGAGGTGATTCTTCCTGTACGCCCCGCTAGGGCACAAGCGCACAGCTTGGAGGCCGGGGTACTAGCGGACCAGGGCGCATGTAACAACCTGGGGACCAATATGGCGGCGCTCAAACAGGGAAACGTAGCCTAACAAATGTAGGTTATGTAGCCTTATTTGATACTGTAGCACAAGAAAGCACAAGGGGCGCGCACCCCACAGTCAAGCGGCTAACAGCAGCCGAGACCAGAAGAGTGCGCCCCAACACGTCAACAAGCGGCTTGCCGGATGTCAGGCGCGGCCCAACCACCGGCCGCTACCGTCAAACAAGTGACGCACACCATCAACAACGGTCACGCCGCCCTCGGCCATAGCGCCGGAACCGTCAAACCAGTACCATGAGCCACCAATATACCGCCAGCCGGTCACCATGCGGCCCTTCGCGTCCAGGTAGTACCAGCGCAACGGCGCATCCTCACCGTCTCCGTTAGCGACATGCACCCACCCGGTCACCATCTTCGCGGTCGCGGGGTCCATGTAGAACCATCCGGTCCCGTCGTTCACCCATTCGATCTGAGCGGCACCCATAGCGTCCATGTAGTACCAGGAGCCGCCCACCTTGTGCCATCCGCCAGTCAGCATAGAGCCGTCAGCCTGCATGTAGTACCAGTGTGCGTTGTAGGCGAACCAGCGCGGACCAGTCGCCAAGCGGCCATCGTAGCCCACCCAGTACACGCCCTTACCGTCACCGATCAGTTCCCACACGCTGTTGTGGTCGGCTCCGTTAAACCAGTACCAGGAGTCGCCACGGCTCCACCAGCCCGTCCGAGAGGTGAGCTTACCGCCCTTGAAAAACCATGCGGCAGGAGCACCCTCCACGGGCGGGTTTTCGTAAAACAGGACATGCTCAACGTTACTGTAGTCGCCTGCCAGGTTGACGGTGCCGCCCGCGAACACGCCCGCAAGCTCAGCGTGCCCCGCTGCGCGTGTCACGTCCGCGTGGAACAGCATGTTGCGTCCACCGGCTGCGCCCCACGTCTGCCACACCGCCATACTGTCGGCGTCGCCCTGCTGGAACACGAGACCCAGCGCAGTCTCGTCCGTGAAGCCGTGAGCGCCGCCGTCAGCGCGGCCACGGTTAGGGGCGGTCCCCCAATCGGCGGTCCCCACACGCGCCAGTAGGTTATCATTGCTGACACTGATGCCGTCCGTGGCTTGAACGTCGCCGGGCAGGAGGACACTACCGCCATGAGCGGACGCCTTCACCATGTATCCGACGCCACCCGTAGACGACGCGGCACCACTCTTGTATCGCGCGCCGGGGAGCGCGTGGTAGAGGTGGAACGTCATGTCGCCCACCGTGAACAGCGTGTCATCGTGCGAAATGGTGGTGCGCGCACCGTAAGCGCGGTTCGCCTCCTGCATTGCGCTGGCGAGGCGCGCGTAGGCGCTGCTCGCGCCGCTGGCTGGGGTTGCGGCGATGTTGTTTGCGTAGCTTGTTGCCCACACGTTCTTTGGCTTGAAGTCGCGGATAATTGCGGGCGCGCCCTCGATCACGTCAGGGTTCGCGTTCGGTGCAACATACGCGTCCAACGTTGTCACGCCACGGTTTTTGAGGTACCGGTATGCCGCGTGGTCGCCGCCGACAAGCACCCACCGCCCGTTTGTCTCAAAGACGGTGCTGGTGCCTGTGGTGAGCATGTGGACGCGTTCAGCGCCACTGTCTTGCGTGTCTACGGGCGCGGCCATTGCGCCTGCTGGTGTGGCGAGCACTAGTGTTGCTGCTACCGCCGTGGCGGCTGCTGCTCGCGTCAGCGTGGTTGACATGTCGTTGTCACCTTTCTTGTCTGGTTGTTTGTCGCCACTGTTTTTGCGGCGGCGATTCAGCATACCTGTCAAACTGTTCGCGCGCAACACGAGAGGGCAACGGGCCGGGTACGGTGAAAACAACAACAGCGTGACAACGGTCGTAGACGTAGGGCTTGGCAGGAACAGTGTCAAGCGGGAGATATAGCGAGGGGCGGGAGCGTCAACAATTCCGTCAACGCTCCCGCCCCATTATTCACTCGCTCACCAACGACACCCGCGCAAGCGGTGCGCCCGCGAGCTTCAACTTACGCGACCGTGAGCACGCCCCGCGCGCCAGCGCTCGTGGGAAGTCATTGGAGCTTACCGTTCGCGCCAAGGTTCCACCACTTGCCGCCGTCAAACACGGTGCCGGTACGCATCATGCCGTTACCGTAGAACAGGTACCATGATCCGTCAATACGCGCCCAGCCGCCGCCCTGCATTGCGCCGCTCGGTTTCAGGTAGTACCAGCCGGTACCGTCGTTCACCCACCCGGTTTTCATGGCCGTGGTCGCCGGGTCCATGTAGTACCAGGAGCCGCCGATAGCGTTCCACCCGGTGACAGCGCGGCCGTTGCCGTCCATGTAGTGCCAGTTGCCCCACAGGCTGTGCCAGCCAGCGCCGATCATTGCGCCGCTGCCGGGTGTCATCCAGTACCAGCCTGAACCGTCGTTCACCCACGCTTCACGCATTTTCGCGGTAGACGGGTCCATGTAGTACCACTTGCCGCCAACGTACAGCCATCCCGTGTAGGCGCGGCCAGACGCGGACAGGTAGTACCAGGAGCCGTCGATCTTCGTCCACCCGCCGCTCAGCATCTTGCCATCGCCGCCGACACGGTACCAGGAGCCGCCGTCGTTCACCCACGCGTTAGTCGCCATGAACGAATCAGCGCCCATCCAATACCAGGAACCGCCACTGCTCACCCAACCGTTTTGCACGGCTGTCGCACTGTTGTTGAAATAATGCCAGCCGCCGTAGTGGCCTTCCCACCAGCCGGTGCGCGCCCACGGCCCACCATTGTAGAACCACCACGTGCGCTTGGATGTCTTGTCGAACACGTGACCCACGCCCACGAGATAGTTTGGCCTCGTGATGCCCTGCGGCGTGAACGTGCCAACCAGCGCGTCATACCCGGCTTTCTTCATACTGTACGCCTCGAACCACTCGTACTCGCCGCGCGTCACGCCACCAATCGCCCCATCGTGAGACTGGAACTCATAGCCCGTCTGCATGACCAGCTTCGGGGATACGCGCTCCATGAAATTGCGGCTACTGGACGAGCGCATACCGTGGTGCGGAGACTTCAACCAATCCACATGCCCCACAATGGGAGCAACGTAATCCTCCTGCCCGTTCGTCGCCTCCAAGTCGGCAGACAAGTAGGCGCTCCTGCCGTGCGCGGTCACCTTCGCCGTGTACGCGATCAAGTTAGCATCCGGAACGCCCGTGCGCTTGTAGTTCTCGTTCGGGTCCGTGGGGATGATCTGGATGCGCATGTCACCCATCTGGATAGTGTCATTGTATCCAGGGGTGACGTGCTGGTCGAGAGTGCCACCGTATGCGGCCCACGCCCAGTTCGCGGCCCGAATCATGTCGTCGTAGACTTTCTGGTTATCCCACAGGCGCGACTTGTCCGTAATATAACTGTCGGAATATTGGGGCGTGTAAATGCGCTTCGGACGGTACTTGTAAATGATCGTGTCCGCGTTACCGATATGGTCAGAGTGCGAGTGCGTACCAATGTAAAAGTCCAGATTGGAACTATTCACGCCGAGCTTCTGCAAATACGCGTCCACGTTGCTCGTGTACCCCCACGTGGCGATACCGTCGCGCCACGGGTAACGCGCGTCCGACCCGTCCGCGTAATCGTTGTCCTCAGCACTGTCAACGATGCCGAAATGGCCGTTAGACTCCAACACGATAGCGTCAGTGTCAGGCAGCGCCATAATGTGAACCTTGTCGTTACCGACGGTCCCGTCCGCTTGCCCGAACGTCACATACGCGCCACCGTTTTGCCCCGTGGACGGGTTACCCGTCGTTTCAGCGTGCGCCGCACCCACAGTGAGGGGCGCGGCGAGCGCAAACGTGACCGCCGCGACCGCTGGCACCACCCCCGCAACACTCTTTTTCTTCAACATGTTCAACACTGTCATTCGCCTATTCTCCACATCCTTTTACCTTTGCCGCCCCGAAACGCAACATGCGCAGCGGACGGGCGCTCAACCTATGTCCTTCATTTCACCTGAACGCACACGCAACACACCATCTCGCGACCCGCGCGCCGCACAAAAAGAACAGCACAACAAAGGGGCAGGACAGTAGTTACGCGCTAACGTCCAAACGTTACCACAATAACACCGCTAACACGCGACGAAACCCACGAAATAGCAACGGAAAACCGGGACGCACACAAAAGCGTCACGCCCGGCCATCACACGCTAGAACGACCGCGCCTCACCCTTCGCCGCGCGCCACGCAATGTTAAACGTCAGCAGTTGAGGCAACGCCTCCGGACTATGGTTGATCTTGCACTTCTTCTTCCACTCGACGCGCCCGTTGGGATGTACCCATACGAGACCAGAACGCTGGTCAGCGCCCACGGGAGGGCGATCAATCAGACCAGCGGGAACCGCATACACATAACGGTGGACGACCATCATCCACGGCCTGATTTTCGCCCACGACTCGCGCTTCGCGTCCGCCACATCCACTTTCACCTCAATGGCGGTGCGCATACCATCCGGGGAGAACATGAGCGCGTCAATGCGCCGTTTCAGCGGCCCATGCTTCTCGCCCGCTTCTAGCTCACGGTACAGCTCCCTCGTGTCCGTGATCGTCAGCTCCGGGATGATGGCTGACTCTTTCCATGCGCGCTGTAGCGCATCCAGCACGTCCCCGGCGCTCATTTGAGTAGCGCTGCTCATGCCAGCTCCGACGTGTGGGATTCCGACCATCTCCGGTCCAGCTCAGCTTGCGCGGCGCTACCCATATCCCTCGCGAGAGCAACCACGGCCTTCTCGTCATGCTCACCAACAGCGAATCGTAGACACACATATCGTGCGCCTCCACCGTCAGGCGAGGCAACGCCGGGGTCAACCACCGCTCCACACGCGACAAGCGCCGCAACCTGCTGCTCCATCCACAAGATACCCACGCTTGATCTTGTGGTATCCCACCGCATAGACAGGACGGGCGCAGCCTGGATATGATTCAGCGGATAGAAAGCGCCCAGCACAACCGGCTCGGAGGACACGCCCGCCATTTCCAGCGCACGTAACACGACAAGCGACGGTGTACTCCACTGGGAGAGTGGAACCGTGCGGCTTGACGGGGAGACGAGGCACATAGCCGACTTTAACACTGCGCTTTCATGCTCGTTATCGTTCATTGTATGTTTCCTTATCGTTCACTTCTCGGTGTTGTCGTACAGTCGCACAAGGGACACGCCCGGATAGTCGGTAGGCTCGTATTCTTCCACGCTGAGGCTCACAACATCGTTATCTGCCACGTGGACGTGCGACACTAGGTCGCCCCACGTTTTCCACACAAGCGCCTCACCAGGCTTCGCTGACACGCCATTCAGAGACACACCCTCCTGCGTGACACGCACGTCGCCGTCCGCGCCTTCCACGGCGAGCGCCGCCCTCACGCGTCGTGCGTTACTTTCCCACTGGTCGCGTTCGCCGATAACGCACGCGGCCACCTCGTTCTCGTCTGCGGTGCCCGCCATTTCAATCGAACACGCGATGTCGTTCAACTCTTCGTCGTCAACGATGCGCACCGACACCGTATCGGCACCAACGCGGACGAGAACACCGTCCCCGTATTCCCACGCCAGGAACCCGCAAAACTCACCGCCAGCGAACAATGCGAGAACATCTAGCGGCTCCGGCTCCGGCCCGTCTGAGCTGGGAATAATCGTCGCCACCGCGAGAACCCCGAGAGAACACAACACGCGCTGCACCTCGCCTGAGAGAGAACACAACGACTGCTGAGCGTCACCCGTATTCCCCGCGACAGTGTAAACGCCGGGAGAGAACACATGACGCTCCGCGCGTTCGCCGTCCGCCTGGCGTGAGACGATTTCCAACACTTGCTCGGGCGTCCACGTTTGCACGTTCCACGCCTCGCGGGCGTGCTCCCAATAGGCGGCGTTAATGTCCCTGCGTTCCGTCCACGTGACCGCGCCACCCGGAGGGACGCGCACGCCGTTGACAAACACAGAGAGGTCGTCATGCTCAACGATGTCAGCGCCGGGAATCATCTGTGTGAGCCTGTAAGAGTACCAAGTACACCTGTGGCTGACAATGTAGGCGCGATCACGGACCCCGGCTTCCTCGCGTGGTCGTTCCCCTAACCACCCGTAACACGCGTTTGCGATCAGAGGTTCCCACCTGTCGCGCTCAGCGCTCACGGCTGCGAGGCTTTCGTGAACTACCCGCTCGTTTTTGTTAATGCTTTCATCCATAACAGCAACCATACCACAGGAAAGGGCACGGATGCAACGGCGACACGACACAGGAAAGCCACACCCCTCGTCAAGCGGGGGTGGGGCGATCTGTTCACATCACCGTGTTTCCCAACGGGTGCCTCACTCGAACTTAGCAAGATACTTGTTCGAGACTACCTTAAAGTTTTCCCGCGAGGACATCCAGCGCGGGAGCGGCGTCGTGTCGCCCGGCTCACGCACCATGTGGTACACGATACCCTCATTCAGACCGTCACCAATGTAGCCGCGCAGGCCGTTCACCGCTTCGATAAGCGCTTCCGGCGACTCGAAACGAGACGGCCGCCACTCATCACCGAGAACCGGCACACCCATGTTTTCCAGGAACGCGGGCCACTCGCTACGCTGTAGCTTCACACCATTCAGCCAGACAGAGAACACGAGGACACGACGGCCCTTGATACCCAGACGGTTCTTCTGGATACCCTCGCCGACCAGTTCTCCCTGAACAGTGAAGCCGGGATTGGCTTCCAGCCACGCCCACAGGCCATTCTGCTTGGCCGCAACCGCGCGCTCGTTATCTTCCCCGACCTCTAGGTTGCGGCTGAACACGCGCATCTGACCAGCGTCGTTAGCAGCCGTCATGGACGTACCATCAGCCTTTAGTGTGGGCATCCACTGCATCTGCTGAATCTCATCCCAGTAGCGGGTGAGGTTCTGTAGACGCTCAGCGTCCGTCTTAGGGGCGAGGCTATCGTCCCACTTGCCGCGCGCCCCGTTGTTGCCATTCGTGTCGGGCTGTGCCTTGGGGGCGGGCGCGTACTTAACAACCTCTAGGTAGTTGGTCACGTCCATGCCGTCCGCGAAATCGAGTGCGTTCATTTCCTCCGTCGTGAACACGTCGCCGATAGGGAGCAAAAAGCCCTGCGAGTACACGCCACGGATGCGCTTCGTGCGCAGGCGGTGGCCGCGCACACGGAACACGGTCTCCGTGTCCTCATCCATGAGCGTGAAGTCCTGGCACTTAATGTTCATGAGCGGCTGGAACGCCGGACGCTCCACGGCGGTCTTTTCGGGGACCACGGCGTCCACCTCTAGGTAGACAAACAAGGCGTCCTTGTCATCCGTCTGTGCTGCCTTTGGGGCGATGACTGTCCACCCGCCGACGTGAGCGGCGACGATGCGGTCCGCACCCTCAATCGGTGCGAACCCGTCAACCGTGGTGATGCGCGCGAGCTTACGCATGTGCTTCCTCTTTTCTTTCGCGTTTTGTGTTACGATTATGTCTCGAACCAATGTTACACGACGCGAGCGTTTCACGCAACCGCAACAACTCTCGCATACGTGTGGCGGACAACAGGCGCAATGTGGTAGGATACGAAGCATGAGTGAACAACAGTCTGAAACCACCATTACCGTGTCCGGGTACGGTAGGAAGCTGTGCGTGCTCTCCGAGTACGTGATGCGTCAAGCCGTGTGCGGATATAGTGCGTATGGTCAGCGTGTGCTGGATGCCGCCACGCGCGCGGCGACCGCCGTGCAACTGGTCGCGCAGCGCGCCAACGACAAGTATTGGTGTGACGAGGCGCTGATGAGCGGCCTCACGAACACGCTACGCGGCCAGGTGGCGGATGCTTTCGCCCTGGCGGAAAAGGCTGAGCCTGAGTCGCGTCCGCAAGCCCGTGAAGCGCTTGTGCGCGTTCTCGGCAGCGTGGAAGAGCAAGCTCTCGCGGTGAACAAGACGTTCGTTGAGTCTGCGTTGCATGAGCTACAGAAGATCGGCGACGAACTTGCCAGCATTAAACGCTACTATAAGGATGCGTCGCGGGAGGCTAACGCGGTTGAGCGTGAACGGTTCCCAGCGCTCGCGGCCATCAAAGAACGAGCACGAGCCAACGCCACCAGCGGTGGCGCGCCTGGCAGCGACGAGGACACCAACAGCAAAAACGAGGCAGGAGAGGCATAACTTTCGTGTTCTGGAATCGGAAGAAAAACACGCAGGCGAGCGGACACGCAAACGACGAGGCCGCGCAGCGGCCACGCGTCGCACAAACCACCACCATCAGCATGGGGGACGCGCCCGGCGTGTGGGTAAAAACCACCGGCAACACGGACGTTAACCCCGTCGTCCTCGTTGCCACGAGCGAACGCGTAGCCCTCGTTGAGAGTGCCGCCACATTCATGTACGACCTCAAAAACAGCGAAAATGACAGTGAGATCGTGTCGGCGCTCGCCTGGTCGCCTCGCCCCATCTCCCTCATCGCTGCGGGCGCAGACGGCACCATGCGTGTCGTTCACACGGCAACCGTGGAACCCGGCACTGTCCACAACTACGCTGTCACGACGGGGGAGGGCGGCGACGTGACTGTGACGCTCACTGTCATCGACCTGACGGCCACGTTCCCCATAGAGGAGCGGCCCGAGCACGTGACGGAAACATCGTGGCTGAACATGTGCGCACGACAACTTGTGCGCACGGCGGCAGGCGACGAACCAACCGTCATCTAACACGCGACCGTAAACCCACGTGAGAGGTGCGAGCGTTTACGCGCGACATAACCTAACAACCGTGGTACAATAACGATTATCCACATGAGTAACGTGAGCACCGTTAAAGAAAGCGAGAATACCCATCATGGCTACCAGCAAGACCACCACCGCCTCATCTAGCAAGAAGAGCACCGCCGGAAAGACCGCCACGAAGGCTAAGAAGGCGACGACGGCGAAGAAGTCCGCCGCCAAGAAGGCGACGCGGAAGAAGAGTACCGACATCGTTGAGGTAGAGGTCATTAACGAGGGCACGTACATGAGTGACGTTGCCCGCAAGCTCGCAGGCAACTACGACGTGGAAGAGCGCGAGCGCGAACTCGCGCCCATGATTCGCGCGAAGATCAGCGGCACGCTCGAAAGCCGCGACCAGACCAAGTACACGCAGATGGCCGCCGAAGTCTCCGCTATCGGGCAAGAGCATGTGAACGCCGCCGTCAGCGGCAAGACCGACATTTTGAGCCGCACCGCCGATGGCGCAAAGATTAAGACGGACGGCGCGGAAGCAATGCGACGCGAACTCGCAGCCCTGGCTGTCACAGTGAATGGCCTCGGTAAGCAGAGCGCCATCGCGCGCTGGCTGCCGTTCCTCGCATCCCCTGAGAAGCGCCTCCGCGAGTTTCAGGCGCGCTTCCAAAGCGCAGAAGAGTCGTTGCAGGATACGTCCGACTCTGTTCACAACGCGGCGCTGACGATGACGCGTGACGCTGACCTGCTGGACACCGAGGCCGCGTACCAGCGTGACCGTATCCAGGATATTGCTGCGGACATTCACGCGGTGCGCATTATTCGCGATGACGCGGAAGCCCGCGTGGAAGAGCTGCGCGCAACCGGCGACGAGGGCGACGCTGTTCTCGCTGACGCGCTCCACTCTAGCGTCGTTGACGCCGCCGACCGTCGTGAGAACGAACTGCTGGGACAGGTCGGCACCGCGCTCTACGTGTGCCAGGAACTCGCTATCGCCTCACAGTCTGCGCGCATGTTGGCTGGCCAGGCCGTCCAGACACTCAACAACACTATCCCCGTATTGAAGGCGCAGACGCTTGTTCGCACCGCGTTGGGCACGCAGGAGATGGTGGGCGACACACTGGATGCCGTTAACGCGGCGGTCGCTAAGCTGACGGACGAGAACACTCAGCTTATCGGCAAGAACATCACTGGAATGGTTGCCCGCGAGAAGAGCACCATCGCTAGGGTGGAGGACATTAAGCGTAACCTTGACGCGCTCACCGGGTTTATCGTTGATGCTCGCGCGCAACTGTCTACTCTTGGTGAGGAACGTCGAGCTAACAGCCGTGAACTCACCGAGTACGTGGCTCCCCTTGTGGACAAGTTGGAAGCTCGCCGCGAGATTGACGGCGGCAGCGTGAACGTCCTGTAACAGTGGCGGCGCGCCCACAGTCCGCTTTTTGTGTGGTTTGTGGGCGCGCATCTGCCCGTGTGGCTTGCGTGCGGGCGAAAGCGGTGGAGAGAAAATAGGGAGAGGGGCAACAAAGTTGGATACTGTGGTACTGTTTGGTGTTGGACTGGTGGTCGTGTTCGCCGCATTGGCGTTTGTTTCACACTGGTTTGGGTGGCGCTTCGTGAGCATGATGTTCACTAGCACGACAGTGACGTGTGTGACGGCGACCATCGTGTATGCGACGGGGTTACCGAAAATAGTGACGACGATTGTGACGGCCATCGTATGCTCTATCCTCTTGAACCGCCTCGTCGCTGGTCAAGCACCAGCCAAGTCGCCCCGTGAACGGTGGCTCGAAAATCGTGCCGAGCAGAAGGTGGAGCGAGAGCGCGCGGAGCGAGACGCGGAGGTCGCACGCGCTCACGAGGCGGCGACCGCCAGTGAAGCCACAGCCGGTGAGGCTGGGGACGCGTGGGAGCGTGAGCTTGACGCGGCCCTCCACAAGTAACAACGCTTTTGCGGGGATGACGGTTACCACCGCGAGAAACAACGAGAACAGGAGAAACGTCATGAAGAACATGTCAGGAAAGATTGTCGCGTGGCTGAACGACGCATTGCGTGATTACGTGTACGGGCCGCGCAGGTGGTTTAACCCGCTGCGCATCGTATTTGTCGTAATGGTTGCGTTTATTGCTTCCCTCGTGGGTAGCGCGTTCGCGCATTACATGGTGCCAGCCGCCGTCGATAACGGCACGTTTGAGGACGGGTACATGGCCAGGTACATGTTTGAGGTCGGCGCGGTCGCGTTCATTGTTGTAGCCATGCTCACGCGTCGCATGTTTCGAGCACTGTGCTCAGCGTATGTGCGCCATTTGGATATGGATGATGCTATCCGCGCGGGCGGCGTGAAGCCGAACGCTAGTGACGCGGACACAAAGAGTGCGCCATCTCGTTCACGAGGCTACGCCGGTAGCGTGAACGGCGACTATGTGAGCGCTGTCGATAGCCGCGAGGACACCATCAGTGAAAGCGAAGGCGGCGACGCGTGACGGCGCTTGGTTCTCGCTTACTGTCCACGCTTGCGCGTAAGCGCGAGGCGCGGGCGGCGCAGGAGCGACTTGTCAGAGCCGCAGCGGGGCTTATACGACAGGCTGCGCGTAGCCAAGGGCTTTACGTGCGGCGGTCGAACGCCAGCGAGAACGTTGACGAGCTGGCGCGCCATGTTGCACACATTGACGCGGCACTGGGGCGCAAGCGCGGATAAAAAGATTCCTGTGAGAAAAGGGCGGCTGGTGCGTGCGTTTGCGCGCGCCGCCCTCTTTTATGTGGTATCATTGGTTGGTAAATGTTTATTGGCCGCTACCGTGTACCGTTAGTGAACGGGTGGCGGCGATAGGGTGGAAGGGGTCTCCTTTTATGACTGCCGGTATGGCTGTTGCGTTGTTTTTTGTAGGCGCTGTGATGGCGGTCGCTATGCGCGTCATGTATGACCTTGTGGAGCGCCGATACGGCAACATGACGGGCGCGTACCGTTTTGGCGCGAACGCTGTCGTGTTGATCGCGTTTATTGTCCCGTCGATTCCCGGTTCACATTATCGGTCAGAGCATCCGGGCGCGAGCTTCCTCGGTGTCGGCCTATTAGCGTGGGAAATCATTGTGGTCATTACCTTGATTGTGGCGAGCAGCGTTTGCTCTGCCGTGGTGCGTGGCGGCACACTCATGGACGAGATTAACGCGCAGCCGAGCGACAGTGAGGGCGGCGAACAGTGAACGCTATGGCCGCGTGCGCTGAGGCGTGCAGCAATTCAACAGGGAGCCTTCCAGAGGCGTTCGCTGATGTGCAGATGCGCATTGTCTGTATTGGCCTCTGGTTGCTGTTTGCCATTGCCAATGCGCGTTTGGCCGGTTACGTGTGGCGCGGGTGGCGTGATAGTTGCGGGTGTATCAGCAAGTGTTTTATGCGCACCCCTTTGCGCGCTATGCTCGCCGCGTTCGTGAACATGTTGTTTCCGATTACGAACACTGTTTTCTTTCCCTCCGCGTCAATGAGCACGCGAACACCCGTCGGTGGCGGTCCTGCCGCAGCGCCGTCGCCGGTCGCGGCGCTTACTTTCGTAGCATCGGTCGTTGTTCTCGCATACTTGTGCGTGACGGTGTACACGGTCCTCAACCGGCCACCCTGCCACAACCAACCGTACCTACTCGAAACAGACACACAGGTTAATGACGGTGACAATGCGGCGGACGCTATGACACTGTTGGAAGATCGACTGTTGAGTCCTGGTGTCTCGTGGGAACGTGAACTATCAGCCGCACTCGCGAAGAAATAGGTGAAGAATGACTGGGACACTATGGTTTCCGTATTCCACGCAGTCTGGCAGCGTTACGGGAGAGAGCGCAAGCGAGATTTTCCATAACACCGCGCAGGCACTTGCAGTCGGCGGATTAATTATTGTCTCCCTCCTCTGCATATTCGTCAACTGTATGTTATTTTACGCCCATTGCAACGATTGCAGGTGCAACACGTGCCGGGGTCTCAACCTGTTTTGGTCGTTTCTCGGTTGGGCGCTCAACACCGTCGCGTCTGCTCACTTTTGTGACTCCGGTAAGTTCTCTTGGGTCTTTCGTTGACATGTCGAGGACAGTGATCGGTGAGAACGGACCAACGGATGCGCGCCTATTCGTTCTGCTTGTTCTCACCGTTTCGTTGTTTGCGATTGCGCTTGTGCATGGCGTTATGTTCATGAACACCCTGTTTTCTTCGACGCGGCCAAGTGAACAGTGTCCGTTTAGATCGGGAAAAACTGGCGACTCGGCGGTGGACACTGAGGCTGACAACGTGGTACAGTGGGAGAATCAGACGATTAGTTGCGGCATCGCGTGGGAGCGTGAGCTTGACGCTGCCCTCCACAAGTAATAACGCTTTTGTGTAGGCTTCCGGGGTTTTAATTTGCGCTATCGTGCTATCATGTGTTATAGTTCAATGGGTGGATGTGAGATGGGAAAGGGGAAAGTGCAATGTTTGAGGCGGTGAAAGTTCGTCTTGACCCTACGCCGAGGCAAGAACGCCTCATGGCGAGTCATGCCGGTGCCGCCCGTTTCGCTTACAACGCTGGCCTCGCTCATGTGAAAGAAGCGCTAGAAAACGGTGAACCTGCTGACTGGTCGCATTATTCTCTGCTCCGTTGGTGGAACGCGAATAAGGATAAGCTTGCTGTTAACCAGACAACGGGTGTCGTGTGGTGGAGCCAGAACAGCAAGGAGTCCTATAGTAGGGCGTTGCGTGACCTGGCTCAGGGATTGTCGAACTGGTCTAAGTCCCGTAAAGGCCAGCGTAAGGGTAAGCGGGTTGGGTTTCCTCGTTTCAAGTCGAAGAACACCACCATGCGGTTCGCATATTCCACGGGGTTCACCACCCCAACGGCTAGTGACCCCTATGGGTTGAAGCTGCCCCGCATTGGTCGTGTGCATTGTATGGAGAATGTGTATCGGCGTGTGGCTGGTGCTCGTCTTATCCGCATAACCGTGTCGCGCCGGGCTGGCCGCTGGTATGCGAGCTTGACCGTGGAACGAGAGACAACCGCGCCCGCTACGACTCCAAAACTAGGTGCTGTCGGTGTTGACCTCGGAGTGAAAAACCTCGCCACCCTCTCGGATGGGACTGTTATCTCTAACCCCCGCGCTCTAGGCGCACGGTTGAAAGCACTGCGTAAGGCTCAGAAAGCGTTGAGCCGTAAAGTCGCGGGTAGCGTTCGTCGTGAGAAAGCTAGGGCGCGTGTCGCCCGGTTGCACGCCCGCGTGGCGGATGTGCGAGCCGACGCTATCCATAAAGCCACGACCATGATCGCCCGAAACTACAGCACCGTGTGCATCGAGGACCTAAATGTTGCGGGTATGGTGAAAAACCATAGTCTTGCCCGTAGCCTGTCAGATGCGGCTTTGGGTGAGTTTCGTCGCCAACTAGAACACAAGACCGCACGCACTGGTGCCGTGTTGCGTGTGGTTGACAGGTGGTTTCCGTCCAGTAAAACATGCTCAAACTGTGGGACAGTGAAAGCCAAGCTATCCCTGAGTGAGCGAACATTCAACTGCGACGCGTGCGGTCTATCCATTGACCGTGACCTCAACGCGGCAATTAACATTCAGGTCGCCGGGAGTGCCCCGGAGACATTAAACGCGCGTGGAGAGGACGTAAGACGGGCCAACGACATGTTGGGCAACGCTGACCCCGGTGAAGCGCGAACCAAGCGGGCGCATCAAAGCGCTGTGAGACTTGGAGCCGGCCTTGGCAACGAGGCCATGCAGCCTAGAATAAACTAGGTTTGCAACGCGCGCTTGGAAGGAAACAAAGGTAATGACGTTCACTATTTTGACCACTCTTGAAGTTGCGTCGCTGTTGGTTCTCGCCACGTCACTGTATGGCAGTGTGAGGGCGGTGTACGCGCGTGACAAGTTGAGGAAGCAAACGCCGCTGACGCTACTCTCGCGTTATGGCGTTCTGTATCGTCGTGTTGCCGCCGTATGGGGCCGCTACGCGGTGGGGGCGCTGGTTCTCGCAAATGCTTGGTGGGTTCCGCTTTACATGGGTTTCGGCGGCGAGGAAACAACGGCGTGGATGAGCGCCTACGTGTCGGTGAACTGGGCGTTCCGATTGCTTCCGATTGTAATGGCCGGTGTCGCCGCTTACTACTACATGCGCAGCCGCAAATATGGCGACTATGGCGACGAGTCCCCCTCTCCGTGGACAGAGCGCGCGGAAAGCGAAAGCAGCGAAGTCCACCAGATTAGCGCGGAGAGCGTCAACGAGAAGGCAAGCAAGCTGGGTGGCGCGTGGGAGAGCGAACTGGCGCACGCGCTCAACCGCCAAACGAGCGGACAAACCCACTGAAACCGGAGCAGCAGCGCCCTTACGACCGACCGCTCGCGTACCGGGGTAGTTTTTAGCGCGGCGAAAACGCAAACGCGCGGCGTTTCGAGGCGCAGAAAGAGCGGCAGATTAGCGGCGAAGCCGAGTGCCCCGCAGGTCCGTTAGCGAACTTTTGACAACGCTCATATGGGCGTTTATATTAGACTTTGCAAGGAAAAACCAAGACAAGAAAGAGGATGGAACCTTGGCAGGAGAAACAGTAATCACGGTTATCGGCAATCTGACCGCCGACCCCGAACTACGCTGGACGGGCAACGGCGCAGCCGTTGCCGACTTTACGATTGCGTCCACGCCGCGCACATACGACCGTAATTCGGGTGAGTGGAAGGACGGCGAGTCGCTGTTCCTCCGCTGTTCCGTGTGGCGTAACGCGGCTGAGAATGTTGCCGAGTCGCTGCGTAAGGGTATGCGCGTTATCGCCCAGGGTCGCCTGGTTCAGCGTTCCTACGAGACGAAGGAAGGCGAAAGGCGCACCGTCGTTGAACTACAGGTTGACGAGATTGGTCCGTCGCTGCGTAGCGCTCGCGCTCAGGTGACGCGCACCAACAACGGGCAGCAGGGCGGCTACCAGTCGGGCGGTCAGCGTCCGGCGCAGGGCGCGGGTGAGCAGATGCGTCAGGCCGCATACAATGGCGGCGGCGCGCAGCAGGGCGGTTTCCAGCAGCAGGCTCCCGCCGCGCAGGCTGACGCTTTCGCTGGCGGCGGCGCGGCTACCCAGTTTGGTGACGAGCCTCCGTTCTGACAGGGGCGCGCCTCGCTGACGGGCGGGGCGTGAGCTTGCAGGAGAGAGGATGCTAGAGGCGAGGGGCGCGCAAGTTAGCCCATTTTCATGTGGCGCGGCTGACGCGCCCCTCGCCTCACCTGTTTCTACACGTGTAGAAGCGATAACGCGGGCCGCACGCGGTGAAAAACGCGGCACACAAACAGGGCGCAACGCGCCCCATTCAGATAGAAGAACACGACGTGTCACATGAGGAGCAACGATGACACAGAACACTAACGAAACGAACACAAACGCAACAAACAACACGGTTCCACCCTTGTACGAAAACATGCGAGTGGGAGACAAGGTGTTCCCCTTTGTCGCACTCGCGGGCGACCCATCCATGCCCGTAGACAAGCGCGAACAGCTAGAGGTTCGCACCGGCTACGAGCGCATTAGCAAGCTGGACATCACGAAGCCAAAGCCGGGCAGCAACGCGAACACCCGCTACCGCGCCATTTTCACCCACGAGGGCGACGACTACGACGTGTACGGCAGCGTGTTCGACGACGGCACCAACAAGATTGCCGCCGCCCTCCGTGAAGCCCACGGCAACGGTACCCCGGTCATTTACCGTATCGAGAAGTACCGCAAGTACAAGTCCAAGCCAGGCACAAAGCCATACACCGAGGACGGTCATATCGCACCCGGCTTCAATGGACACACGGACAGTACGCCACTTGACATGCCGTGGGCCGATTTTATGCGCGAATACGCGGAAGCCAAGGGCAGCATGTCCGAGGGAGATGCCGTCAAGAAGTACCGCATCTTTGAGACCGCTATCGCAGCCGTGTCCCTAGACGGCGGTAAGACGTGGATTGTGGACGACAGTGAGAACGACAAGGGCTTCAAGCGCAACATGCCCAAGAGCAACATGTTCGAGGACATGATTGTTCGCCGCAACCCGGAGCTGAACCCGGAGGCGGCGCGCGCCCTCGCTAAGCGCGAGTTCTCGACGGGCAGCGCGTGGGGCGCGAACGTTCCCGCTCAGGAGCAGGCACCGGTACATCGCCCCGCGTATGAGGCGCAGGGTACCAGCCCGGAGCCTAAGCCGTGGTTCCCGTACACTCAGAGCGGCGACCCGAACCCCGGTAGCAGCTCCATCACGGCGGTCGCGTCGCTGTTCAATAAGCTCATGGACGCGAGTGACGGTATTCTGACGGCGGAGTCGGCGCGACTTGTTGCCGAGCACCTGTACCGCAAGATCGGAAAAATGCAGGTGTTCATCCAGGGGTCAGTCGGCAAGCTGAACGTTACTAAACCGGACGCGAACGTTGCGTCCCACACGCGTATCCGCCACAGCGTCATTGACGCTCTCAACTACGGTATGGCGAGCGTGCCGGAAAACCTGGGTGAACTTGCGCTCGCCGAGGACGACACAGAGCTGAACGAATGGTCAACGAGCGTCATGAAGGCAGCCTACGATCAGTACATGTGGGAGATTGGCGTAGCGTACCCCGAGTGGGAGCAGCAGTAATCTCCTAACCGGGATGCGCCGTAAACGGGCGGCGCGTTCACGTGATCGCCCCGCCCTGGCATTGCAGCCGATAGAATTGGTTGCGTTTCGCCGGGGCGGGGCGTTTTACTGTACCGGGCGCAATAACAAGCGGAACACTGGAAGCCGTTTTAACGCCATCAAACACGCTTAGATGTGTCGGAGTGGGTTAACGGGCTGTTCGCCCGCGAGAGGCGCGCACAGGGCGCGTATCGACGGCGATACGACCCAACAAGCGCACGACAATAGAGGCGAAGCGAACAAACACACTATGCGCTACGCGGCAACACCGTTCAACGCCACATCGCCACACGCGCCAACAGCAAGCGCATCCGCACCAGGCTCGCCCTTGCAAGCCCCATCCAACCCCAAAAACATGAGAACACCCAACGGCGACATACCCGTCAACACAGACGGGGCAACGCCGTCACGCAAACACGCCTGAACCATCCTCGCGCACACGAGCGCCACGTCCGCACCATATCGCAAGTCAACCATGCCGCCCTCACCGCCGAGACCGTCACCGCCGCGCAGCGCTGCGTCGTCACGAACCAGTGTACGACGAAACACCATGTACTTGTTTTCGGCGCTGCCGCCCACGCTCACACCCAAACGCTCACACTCGCCCATGAACGCCGTGTATTCTGCGCGGACGGCAATACCGCGAATTTTCGCTTCCCTCTCACTACGGGACAACCCGGCCACAACAAAACCCCTTCACATGTTAGGAACGCGCGAACATCACGCCAATAGCCCACCACGCCACCCACACGCGTGAACGTGAAACTATGACACAGACGCGAGGGAGGAACAACGCCGAGGATGAGGCGAAAAGCGTGTGGGGCGCGCCCCGCCACCAACACGGCAGCAGACCACACCCCACACATTCAGCGCCCACACCGTCACAGCGTGAGCGCGGCGGACAGTCGCTTATTCGTTCACGAACACCACGCTCACACCAGCGGCCCGCCCATCCTCAATAACACGCTTATCCTCGCTCGCGTTTGTTACAACGATCACCATGCGCGTGAACTTTCGGCACTTCGCAGCCGCCGCAAACGTCTCACCCCAATACACGTAACCGTCAGTAATGAGAACATGAACATCCGGCAACTCTCGGCGGCGCTTACCGCCAGCCTCCCACTCGCCGCGCATCCACTCGTATGGGACAGCCATGTCAGTGCCGCCGCCACCCAGCGCCTTCATATCGCGCACATGCGACACCATGCGCGGCTTTTCCGTCATACGCGTGTCCACCCCGTAGAAGCCGATAGCAGCGCCAGACGCGGACGTGCGCAAAATGCCCTCAATCTCACTCACGGCGCGAGCGTAGTCGCTGCGCCCCATGCTACCCGACGTGTCCACCGCCACATGCACGGTCGGCCTGTTGTCCTCACGGGACGGCCACAAGAACTCACCGCCCTGACGGCGACGATTCGGACGACGGTAGGTCGCGTACCTGTTTCCGCGCATGCGAGACGACATCGAACGCCCCACCACGCCAGCAAGCACGCTCTGCCAGTGGACGCGCGGGGGAGCCATGCCAGCCAACAGGCGCACCCACACGTTACCCTCACCGTCACCAATGTTCGCGTTGCCTTCGGCGGCTTCACGCACCAGAGCTTCCGCGTCTTGGCGCGCGCCTTCCACGTCCGCTAGTTCACGGCCACGCACGCCCGTCTCACCTTCGATGCGTTCACCGTCGCGGTCATCCTCGCTGTTGCTGCGTGACCCGCACGCGTGCGCCACGTGCTGACGCACATACTGGCGCGTCCAACCACCCTCACCGTCACCATCTTCGCCACCCTCACCGTCGCCGGAAGATGATGAAGAAGAACCAGAGGAAGAACCGCCATCGCCACCCTCGGACGAGGAACCACCGGAACCGGAACCAGACTCGGCACCGTCAGAGCCGGAACCTGACTGACCGTCCTGTGAACCGCCTCCGTTACCAGAAGAAGAACCAGAACCGCCCTGTGAACCGGCAGAGCCATCAGAACCCGGCTGACCGGAAGAACCGGACGCGGAACCAGAACCCGCGCCGGAACCATCCTGCGACCCATCGGAGCCAGACTTGCCGTCACTGGACTGACCATTACCAGACTGACCAGAAGCACCAGACTCGGCACCGGAAGAACCGGACTGCCCACCCTGCGAACCGTCGGAACCAGGCTCGCCGGAAGAACCAGGAGCGGAACCGGACTCGGAACCCTGCGAACCAGACTCGCCAGAAGAACCGCCACAGCCGTCCCCAGAAGAACCACTCTCGCCAGCCGCAGCCGCCAACTGGCGCGCCAGTTCACGCAGCTTTTCCATATCACCGGACAAGGCGACAAGGTATTCTTCCATAGTGCGAGAACGCTCATACCCCATGCCCTCGGGGAACACGAACCTATCCTCATCCTCCGAGCGGGCGACTCCCATGTTGCGGAGGAGATCGTTAATCTCCATGTCGCCCGCAAGATTCAACATGCGGTGAGCGTCCTCGAACGTCCTGCCCATTTCGTCCGCACGTTGAAAGTGACGATTCGCCACATGCAGAGCCTCGTGGGCGAGCGCAAACGCGCGCAAGCGATTGTCCCATTCGTAGAAGAACGCGAGACCCACGCCGACGCGTGCGCGAGTATCCGTGTAGGCCGTCTCGGCTGTAATGTCCACGAACGGCGCGAGGAGCGCAAAAATAGGCGACAGAGGGTATAGTCCGTAGCCGCCGTCCTTCACGGGCAGGAGAAGCGACTCAACGGTCTTGCTCCACGTGCTGCCCTCCCACGAGGACATGCGACGATAACGAGCGCCATTCTCGGCCATGTTGCGAGCGTTCTGCTTTGCCCACTCTTCGGCTTCGCGCGCTTCACGCGCCAGCACTTCCTTCGTAGTCGCCACAGCGGAACTCTCCTTAAATTGCGTCCGTTACACTCAGGGCACCATTATAGCACGAGTACGGGTGAGCGCGCCACAGCAAAACCGCGCGCAGAACAGCACGCGGTTCACGCCGCTCCGCACCGGCTGTAAGTGCTGTAACCACGAGAGTACGCGCGTCACTCCGTGGGAGCGCAAGCGTGCCACGCGAGAGCGAGCGGGGCGGCGCGATTATGTACCACCTCACGCCGCCCACGGCCCACCACACTGTTACGCGGCTTGGCGCGCGCCCTTCATGTTCTTTGCGTCAGAAACATGCGGGCACGCGAGCGCACGAGCGAGCGCGTTCACCACCAGGCGGCGCTTCACCCTACCCTCAGCGTCACTAGCCGTCACCGCGTAGGCGTGCTTCTGAGTCTCCGTAAACACCTTACTGACACTCTTGCCAAGCGACGCGAGTGCGCTACTGTCCAGCCTCACGCCCAGGCCGGGAACCTCCTCATCGCCCGACAGGACAGGCAACAGGAGCATGATATTCAGCAGTTCCTCGGCGGTCACGTGGGTTTCTTCCACGTCATCGACCGCGAGGCGACCGGCTTCACGGGCGACAGCGAGACGATTGTCCGCGCCGTTCTCGCCGACGATGCGCTGCCACTCGCCCAGCGTGTCAGGGTTAGCCACAGGCTCGCCGTTATCGTCGAGCGTGAACGCGTCGTTAATGAACGCTCGCGCATCAAAGTTCTTTTCCGCTTCGCGGCGGCGCTTCAAGAACTCGCGGAAAGCGCTCGCGGCCTTAAAGCCGATCATGCCGCCCGCGTAGAAATGCTCTAGCTCCGTGTCGGGGCTGCCATCTTCCAGGAGAGACGCGTGGGCGAGCTTAGTGGCGAGGCGGTCCCACGACCTGTAGGAGGGGAACGCGTGCGCGGCGATCATGTCGTTCGCCGGGTCGCTCTTAAACCCGTACTGTGTGGGGGAGACTGTTTCACCCATCGGGTCGTTGGGCATGTTCGCGTATCCGGGGTTTTCGTCCACAAAGTCCGCGATAGCGCGGCGCATCCACTGTTCGCGCTCGCCGACGGTCTTACCCCATGCGCGGCGCACGCCGTCCAGCCACGCGCCAAGCGGCATATGGTAGGCCGCCAGACACAAGCGGTTTGCCAAAGCTGGCGACATGTCGTGATACTCTGAGCCGGTGTCCCGGTCATTCATTGCGCCCAGGATGACGGTCTCCTCGGGCATAACCTCCCCGTTAGGGAAGCGTCGGTCAGCGAGAATCGTGAGCAGAGAGGACACGACGTCCGGGGGAGCCGTGTTCAGCTCGTCCAAGAACACGACAACACGCTTATTCTCCATGACAGTACGCTGCCACTTTTCGACCGCGTACTCCACCTGACGCACCGTGTCCACAGTGCCGTCCGGGCGCGTCACCGTGAAGTCAACCAATGTGGGCATACCCGTAATGTCCGTGCGGTCCTTCTGTGAGCCGACGATGGTAATCACGTCGTACCCGCGCTCGGCGGCGAGCGCGTACACGACCGCCGTCTTACCCTGGCCAGGCTGCGACACCAGGACAACCGGCGTGCCAGTCGGATTGTTAAACTGGTCGCGGACCATCCGGTAGGACACGCTCTTTTCCATACCCTTGGGCAGGAACGGGATAACGCCGCTCTTAGCGTCGGCGTTGTCGCGCGTGTTCGCGTCAACGGTGTTAGGCTTGCTCTTAACAGTCATCGCGGGTGTCCTTCACTTTCGTTTTTGCGGATTCGCACTCAATGCGCGAACGCCGACACAGTATAGTTTCTCTTGCAACGAGAAACAGTATAACAGTATCAAATAAGGATGCAACTTTTGTAGGCCGCGTTTCCTTGTTTGAGTGCCGCCCGACTGGTCCCCAGAACGCCACGTGCGCCCTGGTCCGCTAGTACCCTGGCCTCCAAGCAATATGTTTGTGCCCTAGCGGGGCATACAGGAAGAATCACCTCCCTCGCAGTTCGGCGGTGGTTCTTCCTTCTCGGCGTAGGCGCGCTCTTGGTCCTGTCCCGTCCCGGATACTTTAACGAAGCCCTAGCGGGCGGCGTTCTAAGCGCCACTTGTGGCCGTAGCTTCCGGTTTTTCGCGCGAGTCCGCCGAGCTTTCTCGACTTTTGGGACGGCGCGGGCCGCAATGTTAGCTGCTGCGTTAACGTCCCGGTCCATCACCCCATGAGTAGCACAGACCGACAGCTCGTGCGTGGGGTGCGCGACCTTGGAGCCGCATTGGTGGCATTGTTGCGACGTGTTTGACGGGTTTACGGCTACGACCCAGCCACCGTTCTGCGACACGTAGTGGGTGAGACATTTCACCAGTTCGCCCCTGTTCCAGCGGCCATTTTGCATGGTATTGGCGATCCAGCCCAAGCCCTCCACGGCAACCACAGCGTTATCGAACGTGTGGGATAGGTTGGCGATTTCTTGCGCCGCAAGGATAGCTAGTTCGCGCTTTTTCCGGGACGCGGCCTCACGGTGGAACTGCGCCTCGTCCAACGCGGACATGCGCGCCTGCCGATCATGAAGCAGCGTCGCAGCTTTCCGACGCAGGGCGCGAACCTGGCGCTCGGACGCGCGCACGCTGTTCCAGAGCGAGTGAACCCGCTGAGAGAGCGTCGTCTCATACACTATCCGCCCAGTCTCGACACTGCGCACTACCACGGTGGCGTAGTTGTTGATCCCCACATCCACGCCAACAACATAGTCGCCCGAAAACTGGACAACCGGATTATCAGTGACGACAGTGAAGATAAACACAGGCTGGCCGTCCTCAACTTTAATGACAGGGAGAGTAACCTTGCCCTCGGTGAACCTCTTGTTATCAAAATTGAAGATCAGCCGATACCACGCGCCTTGAATTACCATTTTCAAGACAATTTCGCCGTCGGTAAACGGGGTATTTTCGATGACCGCGTAACACTTATCCACTGCGCCGAGGTTCACGTAGTCCACACCATACGACGGAGCGGACCCATTTACAGTACGCTTCCAACCTTGACTCACGTACTTGGAGCCCTCGCCGTTCGCTGCTTTGTCCCTTTCTTGCCAGGAACGAAACTCAGTGACCACACGATGCTGAACCAGCATCTCCTTACGCGACCTACCACTCTTACCCGACACCAGAAAATCAGGCATAGTAACACCCGCCCGACGACCCGCAACGGCAGGCTGAGCGACATCAACACGCGCCAACTCGTCCCCAAGCTCAACGTCGTTGCGGACCACGAATGTCGCGTAAGCCGAGATGTCACGCACCTCAGACGCAAGAGACACCAAAACGCGAGCGCTATCTAGTAGCTCGCCGTTCAAGTCCAGAACGTGGGACGGGCGCGCGGCAAAAGCCTTGTATGTCTGGTTTTTAGCCAACGCGCCCTCCCAAAAGAAATACACTCAATACAAACTACACAAACAATAGCAACGAAACCCCGGGCTGTCACATACACTCACGCGGCAAGCGCGCGTCATAAAAACATGATACCATAACAACAGTAGAGAACAGCGGCGCGAGCGAGCGCGAAAATCTGGAAGAAAACAAGTCTCCGTTGAAAGATGCGGGCGAGAGAGGTACAAGGGACATGCCAATCGTAGGATACGCGGAAGCCATCGCCAGTGAACGCGCGAGCTTACAACAGCAAGTGGACAGTATTCAACGAACATGCAATCTCTTACAGAAAACGGGCGACACGCACCTCCCCGCCATGCGAGACCAAGCGCTCTCAGACGCGAAAACAAACCACGCAGCAGAGTGTGCCGCAATCATCGCGCAAGCGTACCACAACGGCGACTACAACGGCTTCTGGCAAGCGCTTTACGAAGCCACACGCATCGACTGGTTCTGCTTCACCGAACCGCTCATTAACAGCATTGTGCGCCACACCATCACCCTGACGGGACTATGCGACCGTCCCGTCAACGAAGCGGCCCTACACGTCGAGCAATTCACAGACACTATCATCCGGGACGCGGCAGTCGCACCTAGTGTGGGCGCATACCGCCTATTCAATCACCTATACGACGAGGGTAACGCTCGCGCACTGGCAGTAAACAACGCTAGTTTCGTGGCGGCTCGCAATGCCATTACGGTAGGTAACCGCATCGTCGAAGAAATCGCCAACAGCGGGGAGCCTGACGACATTGGCAGCCACCAGGTCAATCTCGGGCAATTAACAGTGCTCGCGCACCTGGCGGGCGCATCCAACCACGGGCGCACCCTACTCGCACAATTGGGTGGCAAGAGTTTCCACCTGTCAGCAGCAGGAGCGCCGACCCTAGTGTCAGCGGACTATGGACTCGTTCACGAGCTATGTGGGAGCGTCCACGACGCGGCCGCGCAGTGGCGGACCGCGATTGACATAGCAGAAAAAGACAAGAACAAGTCACGAGAGATCGAAGCCCGATGCGCGCACATGAAACTTTGCGGCGCTCTCATGGAACGCGGGAGCCTCCCAGCAGTTGACCTCGCCGCGCTCATTGACACGTTCCAATCAACGCTCCTCATGCAAGTGCAACCGCCCGGTTATGTTATCATGAAGCGAGAACTTATCATAAGCGCACGAGACGCGCGCGGAAACGCCACCACCGCAATTAAGATAAACAACGTGGAGAAACTACTTGACGCGGCCGCGTCGCGCATGGAAACGGGCCACAAATAACAGGACAGGAAGCGAGATAACCAGATGACGAACGACACTACCGGCGACTGGGTGAACGCGCTCACCGCCGAGCGAGCCGCATACCAACGCGAATACCTGCGCGGAGGCCACAGCACCCACCAGCAAGAAAGTCTAATGGATGCGCACGCGAGAAAGTGTGCCCACATCATCTCGCAAGCCTACCATAATGGCGACTACTCGGACATGTGGCGGGCGCTCTCCATGTGCGCACGCTACGGTATAGCCACCCCCAGCCCCACTATCAACCGTATTATCCGCCACACCATCAACATGGCCGGGTGGAACGAGCAGCGTATTGACGAGGCTGCGTTCGACTGCGAGGCGTTTGCTCGTGCGGTCCACGGCGACGCGGCCAGCACTCAGACACCGGAAAGGCCAGCGGGCGTGTGGCTCCTCCTCGACCACCTGACAGGCAACGCCAACAGAGGCAACAGTGTGGCGGGCATTAACGCTGCCGCAATCGGCAAACACGCTGTCAAAGAACTGACCGCCAGCAGGAGCCTCCCCGAACTCGTAGAACACCCCAGGCGCTACTCGGACGACTTTTCCAGCCTCGCCGTGAGCGCGTACCTCGCAGGACAACACCGCGCCCACAGTTTCCTCACCCTCGCGCACGTGGGGCGCGTCATCTTCCAAGGAAACGTAGAGACACGCTACAGCGTGTACCCGGCGCACTACGGTATCGTCCACGCGCTATGTGGTAGCGTTACTAGCGCGGCCGCATGGTGGCGGCAAGCCATTCAATACGCGGAAGAACAAGGTGACACCGGCAGCGAGGTAGCGGCCAGGTGCGCCCACATGATGCTCGCAAGCGCACTCCTAGAGCGCAGCGAACTCACCCCCAGCGACCTCGCCGCCCTCATTGACACGTTCCAAGAGACAAGCCTCATGGAGGTTCACACCAAGAAGGGCAACTACTGTCGCACCATGCACGTCAACGGCAACCGAGTATTCGACAACACGCTACCGTTCCCCACAATCGAACTGGAAAAGCTCATCGACTTTGCCGCCTCACGCATGAACATCAGCTAACAGGCCATAGCTGTGCTACAATAAGACCATTGAAGCCATAAGAAGATAGGACGGCCGCCAATGACCACGCAATACGCAAGCGCCTTTACGTCCGCGCCAGAGAAGCTAATGCGCGACACCTTTTTCTCCATTGACAACACATGCCAGGAGGCACGTAAAGCATACGACGCGTGGACGCAGACATCGATCACGGTCGAACGCGACTGCCCAACAGACCAGTACGGACGTTACGACCAGACCCACCCCACATACCAAGAGCACGAGCAAGCGACCAAGCGACTCAACGATGCGAAGCGACGCCACCAGCAGGCGTGCGTAAACACGGTCAACAACGCCATCCACGAGGGGGACGCGCAGACGCTCTGGTGCGCCATCATGTACGTCCTCTCCTACAATTTCATGCTCACTAACGGCGACACCAACATGAGCTCACTCATGGACTGCGCCGACTGGGACGCTATGGTCCTCATGGGGGACAGCCTCTACGACTGCAACGCGTTCAGCAAAGCAGCATCCGCACTGGCCGACGGCGCGATCTACGACTCGAGCACGACACTCCACGGCCTCATCAAACAGCTCAGCGAAGAAAGCGAAACGCTCACAGAGAAGGCCCTCGCCAGGCGCGAGACGATGAAAACCCTCATGCGCGGCATCATAGAGAACGCGGCGCGCATCATCCTCGAAAACATGAGCAAAGCGAGCAAACCGCACTCGCTTATCCCCACGGAACACAGCATATTCACCAACACGTGCACCTGCGAATACTTCATGTTCGCAGGCAGTAGCGCGGCGGCGCTGGGTCGCCTCATCATCTGGAAAGACACCAGCGGACTCTTGCTGCGCTCGATCACGGCAGGGGCCTACCAGCTCGACACATGCAGCACCGACGCGCTCACCGTAGCAGCCGAACGGTGGCGCAGCATCATTGACGGCACGGACGTAGACGCGGCCGAGCACCGCGAGGCGCGGTACGCCCACACAGCCATCGCTGCGACGCTCTTCGCCTACCGGGGCACAATCGCAACAGGCGACCTGTCGGCGCTCATTGACATGTTCAACGAGCAGGAGCAGGCGCGCGAGGCCGGTAAGGATGCCCATACTCTCACGCTCAGCTTTTGTGACCCCATGCGCCATTATGGGTTCATCAACAGCGTGGAAACCCTGATCGACTACGTTGCTCAGCGCATGAGCGGGACAGAACGAGCACAATAAGCTGCGCCACCGCGCTAACCGGCTGCGCGTATGCTACACTAAGAAAGAAGAGCCAAACGGCAACCGTTCAATGGAAAGAGAGAGTGAGCCACCCGTGAACAACAACACGATGGACCAGATTGACGCAGAAGCCCACGCCGAGCGCCTAGCAGCCACGCTTGCCAACGATGGCGCTAACGCGTTTTGGCGTGAACTCGCCAACATGCTCGCCACGCGCACCGATAACGGGAAGAACGCGTGCGCCGCGCCACTCACCAACACCATCGGCAGCAGCGCAGCACGCAAGCTCACCGACGCGGAGCTTTTCGACTGCGACGGGTTCCGTGAACTCGCCTCCGTGAGCGCATCCAATATGGGCGGCATGACGCGCACACCCCTCGAATACATCTTCCAGTACGCGACCGATGATAAGGCTGTGGACCGGCTTGCTCGCGGCGTGCTCCACTACGCGGCAGACACTATCCGACGCGGAGCGAGCAACATGACCGTGTTCGCAGCCGACAACCCCGACACGGCAACGCGACTCGCCGGACACTACATCACAGAAGCAGCCACCGCCGACCGCGAGGATGGAGACGACGCATTGGCGTTCAGCGGCGAAATGCTTACTCTCACGCGCCGTCAACGCACAGCCGCGCACGGCCACGCTTACGGGCTGGACGCACACGACACAGACACGCTCACCTGCGTCGCCCACTATTGGGGGCACTTGGCTGAACAGCGTGAGGACGAGGGCGACAAGAACGGTGCCGCGCAAGCCAGGACAGCGCACGCCATCACATGCTCCATCCTCATGGGGCGTGACGCAATCACACCCGACATGCTGAGTGTCCTCCTCGAAACCGTAACGCTCAGCGGCAAACAAGGCACCTGGTATGACGGTGAGGATGCGCTGCCGATTTGCCTGTACGTGCGCGACAACAACAGTAGGCTCGGCGAATCGCTGAGCACCGGGGAACAGGTCATCGACTACGCGGCACGCCATATGGGCGGACAGTGACACAATAAGCCGCTCTGGCGCGGCCGCACCATCTTTGAGCATATGCGCAACAAGGGCGGTGCGGCCACACTGTTACGGCAAACACGAACGAAAAGATGGAGGTGTTATCGCGTGAACTCGATCAAGTGGGACTACTGGCAAAACGTCGGAGCTGCGCGAGACGAATACACGACAGCCAAGCTGGCGCTGCACTCTATGTCAAAAAGGTCAAACGGATACAGTCGTCAGCTCGAACACGTTGACAGCCTGCGCAACAAGTTCATTAACCGTAGCGTGTCGTTCATCTGTCGTGAGAGCCGCGCCGAACGTCCGCGCATGTGGAGCGCACTCCACTTGTCCATGCTCGATTGGGACAAGATCAACGGCGACGACCCCCGCGACGAAACCGTTTACAGCGTGTTGAAATACTTGTTGCGCGCCCTCGGGTGGGACAGCGCACCAATCGGCGACAACAATAATCTTTTCACGTGCGACGACTTCCACAAGTACATCAACCTGGACTCCTGTCTTGACGTGGAGCGACCGAGCGTCGCCGGACTGTGGGCAATCGTAAAAATGCTAGAGGGAATGGGCGGGGTAGCCGCCCGTAACGCCGAAACCATCGCCCTACACTATCTCGTTGACGCGGCAGCAAAAAGCGGAGACGACAAGTACATGTGGAAATACGTGCAGCAATTCCGGTACGACGATGATGAGAAAGATAGTATCGAAGAGCACATTTTCTCGCCAGCAGCGAGTCCAGCAGGCAAGCGGGCGCTCCTCGCAAGAATACGCCTACGGTCAGAACCAGACATCGCCACCAGCCTGTGCCCACCCGTCAAAACAGTCAGCACCAGTCGCCTCATTGAAGCCGCCGGGCGGTGGCGGCACGAAATCGCCGCACGCGAAGCGGACGGAAACACGCTGTTGGAAACGGACGCAAGGACGGCGCACGCCCTCGTATGCTGCGAACTCGCGGGCAGAAACCACATCACCGCGAGCGACCTCGCGGAACTCATCGAAACAATGAGCGGACAGCACACGTTCCACGACCTCACGTTGAACACGCCACACGGGCGGCAGCACGTCACTAATGTTGAAGAACTCATCGACGCTGCCAGCCCATACATGACCCGATAAAAAAGGGGGGGGAGAAACAGTGAACCAATACAAAGAACACATCAAGCGTCTACGCGGCGACTACAACGCCGCAGTTTGGGCAAGCTCACCGTTTTACGATGAGCCAGAGGACTACCGCTCGTGGGAGCTTGATTACGAAGCTCACGCGGACGCGTGTGCCGAAATCGTCGCGGACGCGTACCGTAAAGGCGACTACGCGCACATGTGGGAAGCACTCAACGAAGCGTTAAAACCACGAGACGACGACTGTGACGAACTGACAGGCGCTATTCTCACCGAAACCATCAGCAAGCTACAATGGGACACGCAACCCATCAACACCAGCGTATTCGACAACGACGCGTTCACTAGGATGGTTCTCGACTCACTAGCACCCCTCACCGCCGGATACGCAGCGATGACACTCGAACTCGTTATCGAAGCCCTGGGAGAGGGCGACGACACTGAGTATGAGAACTCGCTAACGATCATGGAACACGCGGCCAGCATCATTCTTGCAAGGACACCTCCCATCGGTGAGCGTGACACAAAACGCGTCACGCGCTCCCTCCCATTCCTGCGCCATCAAAGCATCGCCGACCACATCACACGAGCGCCAGGCGAGCAGGAAACCACCTTCACCAGGCTGGGAGACAAGATACTACGATGCGAAGCTATCGCATGTGAAGAAATCGGCGACGACGCAATCTTTTTCATAAACGCCGACACGAACCTTGTGCGCGAAGCCGCGCGGCGGTGGCGTGACACTATCGCGCGGGCAGAAGAACACGGCGACAACGAAATGGAAGCGGCGGCGAGGCGCGCACACGCTTACCTCTGCCTCACACTCATGGACAGGCGCAGTCTCCCCCACAGGGAACTAGCAGCACTCGTTGACACGATGCAAACCCCCACCAGTAGCGGAGGAATACTCACAATCGTCATAAGCCCCGATGTGTGGAGAAACACAATCACCACCGTAGAAGAACTCATCGACTACGCGGCCACACGCATGAGCACAGCGCTCTAACAAAAGCCCGCCGCTTACGCACACACGCGCCTGGCGTGGCGCGAACGTGGTAGAAATGTGGGCACCCCACGGGAACACGCGTTAACACGCTCTCCCGTGGGGTGCCCCTTCTGTGCTATCAACGCCACCCCGTCACAGCCGCCCACGCCACCAACGGTAACCGAAACAGTTACACCGGTAGGCGTTGAACCGCAATCGGCCAGTGGACGGCCCCGGCGCTCACGCGGCAGAACCGCTCACACCGACGGCGACACCACGTCAGCAACACCGGCCGCGTCCGGCGCGTCACCGGCACGCAAGTGCTTCACGCGAGCAACAATCTCCTTTCGCTTCCCCTCCACCACGGGGCGGTCAGCGAAAGACCCCAAATAGCCGCACACCCTACGCACCACGCTGATCTTCTCCTCGTCGCGCTCACCACAGTCCGGGCAATAGAAACCACGCACGTCGGCCGCGAACTCACCCGAATAGTCGCACTCGAAGCACTGGCTCACCGGCTGATTCACGCCAAAATACCTGACGCCCGCAGCGACCGCCGCGTCCACGATAGACTCCAACGCGTCCGGGTTCTTCAACAGTGTTTCAGTCTCCACGTAATCAATCGCTCCGCCCGTCGTGTACGGCAAATACTGTGCCTCCACGCGCCACTTCTCGAACGGACTCATGTTCTTACGCACGTCCACGTGAAAACTGTTCTGATAGTAGCCCTTGTTGGTAATGTTCTCCACGTCACCAAACAGGCGTGTATCCAATCGGGCGAAACGGTCACACAGGCTCTCACTCGGCGTACCATACACGCCATAGCCGCGACCGCTCTCAGCTTTCCACGAGCGCGCCAACTCATCCAACCGGCGCACAATATTCACGCTGAACTCGACCGCTTCACGGTTACCGTACCAGTCGCCCCCGTAGAACCTTGCCACGGCCTCGTACACGCCGATGTAGCCCATGCTTGCGGTCGCGTAACCGCCCTCCACGAGATCACCCACCTTATCGGACGGCGACATGGCGACACCCGCAGCGCCCGTCACATAGTGGATAGGCGACTGGCTGGCGGTCGCCTCACGCACCTGATCGAAACGCCAATCCAACGCCTCGCGCACAATACCGGCGCGAGCATCCAGCAAGCGCATAAAATCGCTTGTGCTCTCGGTTTGCATAGCGATACGCGGCAGATTCAACGTCACCACACCCACGTTAAACCGCCCGTACTCCACCGGCTCCCCCGTTTCCGGGTTCTCGTAGTAGGACAGGAACGACCGGCAGTTGTGGGACACGACACCGTTTAGGTCAAAGTAGTCCGTATCCGTCGTCAAGTCATACGAGGGACCGTCGTATTCTTCTAGTGCGATACTGGAAACAATCAGCCTATTGAAAGATTCGTCCATCTTTCGCCCATCGCGGCTTTCGTTGTAGTTCTTTTTCTTCTTTTCGCATTTAATTGCGTCAATAATTTCTCGCGTTGGATAGAAACGAACAGCGATACGGCTCTTGCTCTGGTCGCTCTTGTTGTACCTGTTAACAGATGCGCTTGCAGGTATTCCAAGCGACTCAATGAGCGCCAACTGGCCGTATGCGATTGACTTATTGACGCTTCCCAACTGAGCTTCGCCAGTTGATGTGTGAATGTAACCGTCCGCGTCAATCATGCCAGCCAAAAACGCGACGCGCTCAGACCTTGGAGCGTTCAGGATGCCAGCGGGTAGCGACCTGTCGCTCTTTTTGACGCCTCCAAAAAGTTCAACCATCCTTCGCCTCATGGCAGAATCTTTGATAGCTGTTTCGTTGTAGGTTCCCTTCTGCCCCCTCTCATGGCGCTTAACGCGCACCTTCGAGGAGCCGACGACAGACACGATAGCTTCGTGAATCTCCAACTCGCTATCCGCGTAGGACACGAGCATTTCACTATGAGAGTGAATACACCCGTCGCACAAGATGACGCCAGCGAGCCAAGCCTGCCCTTCGTCGCCGAACATACTCTCGCCCTCTGTATCTCCTGCGCGTGAGCGGAAAATAATGTCACCAACGTTCATGTCACCAGCAAAAACACGCCCCTTTCCCTCTACCGGAAGCGGGTGATTATCCGTTACCAGTAGCGACCTCGACCCGCCATGCCTGTTTTCCGGGTCGCGTGTCTTAATGCGCACCCAATTGTTGTTGTAGTTCTTCACCAGGCGCAGCACGCGAGCACCCTGCTCCGTGCCGGTGTGCGAGTCCGCCACCTGAACAGCACCAGCCGGAATGTCAACGTACTCGTCAACACCGTTAGGCTGCTTGCACGCGCCATACTTACCCTCAGCCCACGACCACAACTCTTCTCCGGTCACAACGCGGTAACCCTGTTCGCCCTCGCGCTTCACCCTCACGGTATGGTCGCCAGCGAAACAACCCATACTGGTGGGGTTGAAACCCAGGTCGCGCACCGTGTTATCAACCGACTGGAAATCAGGGTAGATACGCTTGGACGCGCAATACAAGGCGAGGCGCTTCACATCATAGTTCGGGTCACCCGGCCTCATGTTCACGCCTTCTTTCAGCATGTACACGAGCTTGGGGAACACGGGCGTCTTACTCTGCGCCCCGTACCCGTTGATGCGAACTTTCAGGATAGCTTTCTGGACGACGCGGCCAGCCCACGACGTAGCAAGCCCGAAACTGATGGTGACGAACGGTGTCTGCCCGTTGCCCTGCACAGTGTTCAGCGCATACTCGACGCCTTCCATACTGTCGTACACGATGCTTTCCGTGCGCTTCTTAGCCTCGGCAACGCTCATGTCCCAAATCTTCTCACCTACGCCAGCCGCCACCCTGTCGCGCTCACCGGACGCAACTAGGAGAGCCACGCTCTTATCCAACGGCTCCACCCCGGCGACACCCATCTCAGCAGCGACACGTGTCGCGTTTTCGAGGGCGCGCGCCAACTCACGCCGGTACGTGTACATGACGTAGGGTTCCAACACCTCATCGAGCTTACTGTAGGTCTGCCCGCCGTACTGGCCGACACTGACCTGCGCGGCAATCTGCGGAATCAGGTCTGTCGCCGTTTCGACACTGCGCACACGGTTGACGCGCGTGTTCCCGATGGGGAAGTCCTCACGTGAGAGAATGAACGGCAGGTCCACGAGCATACAGTTGAACATGCCTCCCGGCACCGTGTAGTCAAGATCGTGGAAGTGAATGTCGCCGCTCACGTGCGCGGCACTCACCCGCTCCGGCAACTGTTGCAGCGCGTAATAACGACTCACCTCGCCAGCTTCAAGGTCGCGGAACGTAGAGAACAGGCGCGCATCCTTGTTCGCGTTCTCTTTCGTTTTCGTCTCATCCCCACCGAACAGGCCACCGAGGCGCTGTTCAATCGTCTCCACGCCCGCGTTGCCGCCAGCATTATCGCCGGTAGGGGTAATGAGCGGCGCGGGCAAACCGCTCTCGTTGTCGGCGCTACCACGCGCCCCGATCATGGTCTCATTGCTGTTGACATTACTCATATGTGACACTGTCCCCTCCCGGATACAAAGCGCCACCCCGCCCGTGGAAAAATAGTTGGCGGACTGGCGCACAATCGTACAATCAAACAATTCGGGGACACGCCAACAAAAAGCCCACGCCCACGCCGCACACGTGCGACAAAAGGTGAGCGCAAACTTCACAGAAGCGTGTCCGCCACGCGCACAATAACCCACCGCGTATGCGCCGCCAAGCGGCTAAACCGACGGGAAACACGCGTAGCACACCCCGCGCGCCCACTATGCGAGACAAGCACGCGGAAAGTGATACACGACACCACACTCGGCCGAAAAGCGCGAGCAAACGACGCGCCAATAAGATGACACACCGAGAGGTCGCGCCCCGACTATCGCGCTACGCGCGCCCCAAAAACCCGTCACGCGCGACCGACCACAACGACTTGTGAGACCACCGGGCGCACGCGCGCCTCACCTCCGGCGGCATATTCTCATGCGCAATCACGTCAGTTAACATGTTCCTGAGCGTTTGCTCTCCCCGCCACTCGCACTCGTTAATGACACCCTCCACGGCATCCACCAGCACGTCACTTGGAACACCTGGGCAGGCGACGGCACACTCCCACTTCCCATCGTCGGCGAGGTCACGCGCATAACCGTGCGGAACACTCGCAGCATAGCGCACAGCGTTTCTAATAAGATCAAATTTTCTTCGCGCAAGCGTATCCCACCACGCCCAATCCGGGCACGACACGGAACGCAAGACGCTCTTCACGATACCGTCACCGTAAGGCTCGTCACGGTGGAGCGCATACGCACGCTCTAGCGTACTTCTCCACGCTCTCGGATGAGACAACGCGCGCTCAACACCAACGCTACCAACATGACGAGACGAGCTTCCCACGTTCCGGCACCACATGTTCACGTACCAGTCGATAATCTGCCCGTCAGCGTTCGACCACGGCTCAAAAGCATACATTGCGGCCACATCAATGCTATCGTCTACACCCTCTAGGAGAAGCCGCACCAGTTCCTCCCTCGGCAATACGGGACTACCCAGCACGTACTGACGCAACGTAGCGTCGCCAGCCCACTCTAACACCACGTCCACCGGCATGGAAACATTCTTGCAGCCACGGGTCGCAATCGCTCGCCCACTCATACCGATACGCCTCGCATACTCCACAAGATCACGCAGAGCCTCGCCATCGAGCGCACTGTTCGACAATAGGTTACCGATAACAGCCTTCGACTTCGACCTTCGTAGCACGCTCACAGCGTCGCCGCTAATCGCCGTGTTTCCGGCCAGCGCCTCACGCACAAGAGCACTCTTACTGCGCAGCGCGTCCCGCTCCAACCGTTCAGTAATGTTCGGGTGTGCGGCCAAGTCCGCGCGGAAACCGTTACACGCCCGCCCGTTAGAAAACAGCGTTTCGAGAGCGCCGCCCGGCAGGCGACGGTCAGACAGCATCGTATCCGCCCAACGGAACCGCACCTTGTCATATTCACGGCTCTCAAAGTCGCGCCACGTCACCCAATCTATCGCGAGCAGCGCATGACTGTACGCGTATGCGTCACCCTTGCCGACGCTCGTCACAAACTCCCACAGGTTATTATTGACAATCGGGACGCCCAGCTTGTCGCGCAGTATCGCATCGTAAGAAACAGTCATACTCCCATTGTAGCACAACTGTTCACGCCGGGCGCGCAGCAAGTGGTTAAGCGCCCACGTCACGCGCCGTCAGCGCCCACACGCCTGACAGTAGCACACCGTCTGATACCGTTTTAGGCGCGCCCCAAAAACCCGTCACGCGCAACAAGCCACATCGACACGGGCGACCACCACGCATACTCGCGCCTCACACTCACCGGCATATTATCGTGCGACAACATATTTTTAAGCGCATCACGCGCGCGAAAGAAGGCGTAATCGGAATTGCCGCTCTTTTCTTCCGCAGCCGCTCGCAGCTTCGCTTCCAAAATCTCAACCAACAGGTCGCCGGGAGCGTTCTCGCAATCGGCAGCGGCAGCCAAACACCCGCACTCGTAGAGCAGTCGAGCGTGCTCCGGCGACGCGCTCACGCTATCTACGCTCACGCTCGCCGAATACCCTGCATCAACAGTCCTACGTATTGCGTCACGCCGCACCCAGTCAGGGGATGACGGTGCTCTCGCCGCCGTCATACACATGCGCATATTGACGCCTCCGTAACGCGCGTACATGCGCTCTAACGTGACCGCGTGAGCGCGAGGATGCAACAAAGCAGCCTCCGCCGTCCACTGACACTCAATCCGCTGTGGGAAATTACTCCGTAGCGCCCCGCCCACCTGTTTCTCCCACCGGGACAGGAACCAGTCAATCATGTCGCCGTCAGCGTTTGACCATGATGGGAAAATATCAATACCCGGATAAGAGTAGCTATCGAAAGCGGTTTTTTGTGTAAGGTGTTCCCACAGTGCGGCGGTCGGTGCGACTGGGTTGACCAGCGCATTAAGGCGCACGCCTTCATCCGACGATGATAGCCACGACTCCAACACGTCAGCGGGCATGGACGCGTTTCTTCCGCCCGCCCATGAAATGTCTCTCGTTCTCATACCGGTGCCGCGCGCACGCCGCTCCGCACTCCGTAACACATCCCCACTGAGCGCTGCGTTCCCCAGGAGCGTTTCAACGACACGCGCGGACTTCGACCTCAGTAGACGCTTCATCGTTTCGCCACTCACGCCAGGGCTTGCCGCTAGGCGCTCGTTCAATGTCACGTTTCTTTTCTGCCGACAATAGCGCTCCATGTCCGCCGTCACGTTAGGGTGCCTGGCGATCATCTGCCATATGCTTTGAACCGTCGGCCAGCCGCCAAGAATCGCGTCCAACACCACGCCGGGTGTAAGCCAATCCTCGATGACTGGTTCTAAGCAGTAATAACCGAACTCGCGCCCAATCGCTACGAGAGCATCCGCGTACGCATCCTCATCGCCTTCACTGACGCTCGTGACAATGCCCCACAGGGCACTACTGACAGTCGGCTCCCCGATCACGCGACGCAACAATCCCTTGTAGTCATCACTCATACTGACCATTATAGCAGAAACGGGAGCATCATCGCGCGCCTGCGATACTTCACCCGCACAGCGGATAGAGCGAGGAAACATCAACGCCATCACCGCCGGACTTAGCCGCTTTCTTCTCGTGTCGTCCGCGATACGCGTCGTCAGCAACAAGCGGCCACAGCGCGCGATCATCCCACGCCAAATGAGACCGCACATCTGCCGGACAAAGACGGTGAAAGAGAACATTCATGCCCGTCGAGTAGCCGGTTGAGAGCCGCCTGTCCGCATAAAAGCCAGCCAAATCTCGTACCAGGGCGGGCGGCGCGTTCCTGAAACCGAGCGCACTGCCCGCACCGAACACGCGATACACGTCCCACACGAGGCCGGGCGGAAAACAACGGTTACGCCCCGCCTCCAGCAACAGGCGCTTCTTATCGTTACTGCCAGTGAACAGTAGCGTCTCGAAAGCCGCGCGCGTCGCCACGGGATTACCGGCGATACTCTCCCACGCCGTCTTGCACTCGATGTCGCGCGCGCCAGCTTCCAGCATAGCGGGGTGTGCGCTCTCGTTAGAGAACACATACGTGAGACCACTCTCACTGCGGCGCTGCCTCATTTCACGCCACAGCGTCTCACTCGACAGGACCGGGTTCAGGAGCGCCCTGTCACGCCACGGGTTATCCACGCTGTGAACGATCCTGAGAACGTCATCCTCGCTCACGTTTGTGGCGTATGCGGCCGCGTGAGGCGCATACAGGTCGCGGCTCAGCCATTCGTCCACCAGGCTGTCGTGCGCGCTTCCGCCGCGCATGGCGGGTTCCACGAAATCGCGTCCCAACCCCATGTACGAGCGATTCTCGCTTCGCGACTCCCACAGCGTGCGCACGTCATCTCCGGTGAGCGCGCCTCCCATCAACATGCTGTACACGATGAAATCCGGTAGGAGGTTCGCCACGCTCATAGCAGCGTCTATCGCTTCGCGCGTGAGCGACGGGTTATCGAACACATTGGAGAGTTCCATGCGGGGGTCGCGCTGCGAACCTCCGACCTTAATCGCCGATACGATGACGCGCGCCGCTTCGGTAATGCGTTTTTCGCCGAGACCTGGCTGCGACAACACGGCCCTGTGGGCGTCAGTGTGTGGGAGATTGTCGTACACCCATTGCGCGGCGGCGTCCGGCACGCGACGCTCTTCAAGGAAACGACGCATAGCCCGCGTGTCGTCATCTTGCCACGCACCAGGGGCTTGCCACAAGCCGATAAGAACGCGCGCGTACTCATCCTCGTCGCCGGGCGCAATGCCTGTCACGTCGCTGAAAAGGATAGTCACCGATGCCGCCTTTCTGTTCCGTCTCTTTACTCAACCGTTATTCAACGGGAACGCTTCTTTTAGTCGCGGACCTCTGGCTGACGAACGATACGGAAAGCGTCTCCTCCGAGAACGCCCCTATGATACCAGTAGAGCACCTGGTGCACGTTTGCCTGGTTGCCGTCGTCAATGTTATCCCACCAACCGTCCAGCGGCCCATACTCCCACTTGTTACGGTACGCGTATAGGGAGTCGCCGCACATGACGATTGTGCCATTGACGAGAAGATCACCGTATTCGACTCGCCTCTCAACGCCGTCCTCACCAACGACGGTGACTTCCGCGTCGCAGATCGCGCGAGTCAGCTCATAATACTTGCCAGTAATCGCCTGCATGTCCATCGTTTCCTCCTTTCGTCAGCCAACCGCGAGATACCAGATACCAGCGAACGCGCACGCGCCAACCATCGCACTGCACAGCAGCATGATCGCAGACACGCCATCGTCTAGCTTCCCGCTGAAAGCCGTGTACACTCCACCGCCACACACCAGCGTCGCGAGAATGGTGAGAACGATTACTGCACCCATGTTTGTTTCCTTCTCTTGTTTTCGTTTTCTACGATCAACGCCTATCATACCACAACATGCGTGGCGATATACAGATAAAGGCCAAGGAACGCGCACGCGGCGAGCAGCGCAGCGCCCACAGCAAACATCGTAAACGCAACCCCGCGCCTCACGCTAACAGGGGCGCACATTGCCAAGATAAACATCGGGGCTGCAAGAACAGCGGGAACAACCACAAGGACCATGACTGCCTCCTCTTTATGTTATGTTTTAACGTGTCGCCACCTATGATACCACGCGTGTTCGTCGCGTTGCCGTTTTTAGCGGACAGCAATGAACACATTGACCAACGTCAGTATCACAATGGCAACGACCACAGCGACCGTAGCGACATCGCTCATGACTTTACCTCCTTCCGCTTACCTTTTCGCGATCATCCCTCATGGTATCACGCATCGACGCACCGCGCGCGGTTGGTGAGCTTTTGCCCCACACGTGGACATGTGCTTATACTGTACCATGTAGGCACAAAAACCATATGCGCCCACAAAGAAAATACGCCCGTTTCACACAGTCGCAGGGTGCGACGCGCGGGCATGGGTGCGCGACAAGAACAGGAGAACACAACAAGTGGCTCGACCAAGGAAAACACAGGCCGCACCAGAGGCGGCGAACGCTGGACTGTCAGCGAAGCAGCAGGCGCTCAACGCCGCGCTCGCGCAGATCGACAAGCAGTTCGGTAAGGGTTCCGTCATGCGCCTGGGCGACGATAACCGCCCGCCCATCCAGGTAATCCCCACCGGCAGTCTCGCCCTTGATGTGGCGCTCGGCGTGGGCGGACTCCCCAAGGGCCGCGTCATTGAGATTTACGGCCCCGAGTCGTCCGGTAAGACCACTGTCGCCCTGCACGCGGTTGCAAGCGCTCAGAGGGCGGGCGGCACGGCGGCGTTCATTGACGCTGAGCACGCCCTGGACCCCGTGTACGCGAAGGCGCTGGGCGTTGACACAGAATCCCTCCTAATCTCCCAGCCTGACACGGGTGAGCAGGCGCTAGAAATTGCGGACATGCTGATTCGTTCGGGTGGCGTTGACATTATCGTTATCGACTCTGTTGCAGCGCTCGTCCCGCGCGCTGAGATTGAGGGCGAAATGGGCGACTCTCACGTGGGCTTGCAGGCCAGGCTTATGAGCCAGGCGCTCCGTAAGATCACGGGCGCACTGAACGGCACCGGCACGACCGCGATTTTCATTAACCAGTTGCGTGAAAAGATCGGCGTTTTCTTCGGCTCCCCGGAAACCACGACGGGCGGTAAGGCGTTGAAGTTCTACGCGTCCGTGCGCATCGACATTCGCCGTATCGAAACGCTGAAAGAGGCTGGCGCACCTGTTGGTAACCGCACGCGCGCGAAGATCGTGAAGAACAAGGTCGCGCCGCCGTTTAAGCAGGCTGAGTTCGACATCATCTACGGTAAGGGCATCTCCCGCGAAGGTTCAATCATCGACATGGGCGTGGAGCACGGTATCGTCCGCAAGTCCGGCTCCTGGTTCACCTACGGGGACGACCAGCTAGGCCAGGGCAAGGAGAACGTGCGCCAGTATCTCGCAGACAACCCCGAATTGGCTAACGAGATCGAGAACAAGATTCTCACCACCCTTGGCATCACAGGCGACACCGTTGACCAGGTGACGAGCGAGGTCGCAGACGACTACGACCCGATGGAGGACGCGGGCTTCTAAACGCCGCTCAACACTCATCCAGCGTCCCTGCCCATTAGCGCGCCACATTGCGCGCGGGCGGGGGCGCTTGTTTTTCATGCTGCGCTGCGTCTCGCGGGCGGACGACAGTTCAGCCGCCGCGTGTTGCTGGAGCAGTGGAGGCGCATGCGCGTTTACCGGACGGTTAAGAGAGAGGCGGCGAGTATCGTCTAACGCCGGGGCGAGACGACGCACGCCGACGCGCATGAGCAGACGCTTTCCCGCATGATAGCAACGGAAAACCCCGAACCATACCAAACGGTACAAGTTCGGGGTTTTCCCATTTAACCACCGCAACACCAACATGGAGAAACGGGGCGACTGACGGGACTCGAACCCGCGACCTCCTGAGCCACAATCGGGCGTTCTACCAACTGAACTACAGCCGCCATCCGCAAGCGCGCAGCCAGCAACTAAGCCGACTACCTGCGCTTACAGGAACCAATATACCACGCTCACCATCTGCGGGTCAACATGACACGCGGACGCGCTCACAGGAGACGGAATACTCGCGCGCGGGCCACTACACACCCAGCAGTGAGCGCGCCCGCTCCACCATAGGACCAGTCAAACCCGCGCCCTCGTTGGTTCCCACTGTCACAATGCCGTCGTGCTCCACGAAACCAGGCACATGCAGGTCATCCACCCACACCACGCGCTCACCAGCGGCCGCACACTCGCGCAAATAGGCGAGCGCTTCCGCCAGCTTCGCGTCCTGGTTGACAGCGCCCACCGTGCACCCCTCAAACACGTTCACCACGCTATCGTCCACGCGCACACCCACCTGGCGAGCGGCCTCCACAGCAGCCGCACCCCACGACGACCCGTTGCAGCCTATTTTACCATAGACCGCATGACCTCGTTGCCAAGGCCAGCTCCAAGCCTCACGCCACCAGCGGGTGACTGCTTGGTTCGCGCTTCACAGGGGTCAGCGTTACCCAACAATGAGTTGGCACGTCTTACGTCCCCTCCACGCGCGTTTAACGTCTCCGGGGCACTCCCGGCGACACAAATGTTTATGGCCGCGTTCAAGTCACGGTCCAAAACGAGGCCGCAACTGTCGCAACGGTAGGTTCGCTCAGATAGGGAGAGTTTGGCTTTCACACTCCCACACCCCGAGCAGGTTTTACTACTGCGGTACCAGCGGTCCACGACATGCAGCGTTGCGCCGCTGCGAGTCGTCTTGTATTCCAACTGTCGGCGGAACTCGCCAAACGCCGCGTCGCTCACGCTACGAGCGAGGCTGTGGTTTTTCACCATGCCCGCAACATGTAGGTCCTCGATGCACACGACGCTATACGTCGTAGCGATCATGGTTGTTGCTTTGTTAATCGCGTCAGCTCGCACGTCTGCCACGCGGGCGTGCAGCCGGGCAACCCGCTCTTTAGCTTTTTCACGCCGCGCGCTACCCTTGACCTTGCGGCTTAACGCCTTTTGGGCCTTCCGCAAGGCTTTCAGCCTTGTGCCCAGGGCGCGAGGATTAGCGATAACAGTGCCATCCGACAGCGTGGCGAGGTTTTTCACTCCAAGATCGACACCAACCGCGCCTAGTTTTGGAGATGTAACGGGCATGGCGGACTCGCGTTCCACCGTCAAACTCGCATACCAATTACCACCCCAACGCGACACGGTTATGCGGATAAGACGAGCGCCAGAAACGTGCTTGCACACATTCTCCATGCAATGAACCCGGCCAATGCGGGGAAGCTTCAACCCGTAAGGATCGCAGGCGGTGGGCGCAGTAAACCCCGTGGAATAAGCGAACCGCATAGTGTTATTCTTGGACTTGAACTTAGGAAACCCGACGCGACGGCCCTTACGCTTGCCTTTACGGGACTTAGACCAGTTCGAGAAACCCTGCGCCAGGCTACGCAACCCCATGCTATAGGCTTCCTTGCTGTTATGGCTCCACCACACCTCACCCGTGTCCCTGTTGACGGCAAGCTCATCTTTGCTCTTGTTCCACCAGCGGATCAATCCATAGTGCGACCAGTCGGCAGACTCACCGTTATCCAGAGCTTCTTTCACGTGCGCGAGACCAGCGTTGTAGGCGAAGCGAGCGGCCCCGGCATGACTCGCCATCAGCCGCTCCTGCCTCGGCGTAGGATCAAGGCGAACCTTCACAGCCTCGTAAGAACCCATCTGGCGACAACACCTCCAAAACCTTTCCCGATCACTTACCAGTACGACGCGTATCATAACACAATATCAGCGCGGAACCTTCACCCGCACCCGCGCCCTATCCGCATACTCGCCCACCACACCGGCAGGCTCAGGAGACACGAACAGCACGCCGTCCAAGTCAAGAGCCAACACGCCGCCCGCACGCGCAAGCGCGGAACCGCCCTCACTTACCATTACAGCACATCTTTCATATCATGCTTTCGCAGCCACTCCCCGGCATCCCAGCTTACGCCCCTCAATGCTAGACACTCATCATCGTTCGCATACGGCAAGCCAAAGCGAGTGTATGCCAGCACTTGCGCATAAACTGACTGACTATAGTGAACGAGCTTGTGGATAGTCGCCGCCTTACTCGCGTCGCGCACGATCACCTCATCAAACACGCGCGCTGGCATGTTATCGTTGCAGATCGCCACCTCACGCACGCGCTCCTCATCATCGTGGGCGAGCTTCACGAGGACATCCCTCGGCGTATTCACATGATGGGCGACGCTACAGCGCACACCCCAATCAGGGTCGTCGGCAAGAACTCGCAGCACGCGGCCCGTCGCAGATGGGTTATCCGACACCGTCTCGTAGCCCGGACGCTTGCCCTCCACGAGCCACAGCATCGCGCGCTCAGGCAGGTTCGGGTTAACGATCAGGCGCTTCACCGATAGCGACACTGCACGCTTCTGACGCTCGCACTCTCCGACAGCGCGGACAATACAATCCCCCACAAAATGCGCGGGCAACGCCGGATTACTCGCCGCTTTCTCGCTCAAACATCCGCCAGACGCGCCGAACAGGATGGCAGACACGTACCCGGCCAGGTCGCACACGGAGGTTTTCGGGTTCTCGCACGCCGCATTACGCACGTAGACGACGCCATCTTGGGAGAGGCGGCTCAGGTCGGCGGCGGGCGTTAACGGGCTACGCGCGGCCGCTTCACGCTGTTTGCCGTTCGACGAGCGCGCGTACTCGACGGCAACGTCAGCGGTTTCAGCAAACCACTTGTGCTTGCCGTATTCGTCATTGTAAGCAACCATAGCTGTACGCCCCCTTTTTCCTGTCTCGCCGCACGCAACCCGTTTAGTGGGTGGCGCGCGGGCGTCCGATACGCTTGAACGCTTCTAGGATACCACACGTCAGCGTGCGACGCGCAAGGGACGACACGTCGGAACACAGGATACGTGGGGCGGACGTGCGGGCCAAGTCGCATGTGGACGCGCGAAGCAGACACCACCGAGTCAAAGAAAGACGGGCGGCGCAGCCCCACCAAAGCCACAACCGCCCGCCCCCAAAAGCGCAACACCCCACTGGTAGCCCACGCCTTCCGCGCAGTTTCACCCGCCGACGGGGCCGTGAACAGCGTCCCTCATCCTCATCACTCCCCTGCGCAACGCGCGACGCGCCGCCACCTTCACCTTCCCACTATCAGCACCCTCGCCGAGCTTTTCCAACTCGCGGCTGTACGCCCGGTTCATGCGGCCAATCTCCAAATTCAGTCGCTTCGTCTGCTCAACCGTGTACTCCTCATACCCCGCGTAAGCCCTGAACTCGCGGATACGCGCCAAACACCGGGCCTTCTCATCCCTGTCCGGGATGCGGCCCGTGACGAGCACCCACTCTTCCAAGTTTTGGTTGCCGCGCGCACGGTTACACGCCACACACGCCAGCGCCATGTTCCCATACCGGGTTGCGCCGCGCACCGTGCTCCCGCCCCTGGGGTTTACAGGCGTGATATGCTCTGCTGTCGCCTGACCGTCCGCAGGCTCACCCCTGTGCAACGGCCTGTTACAGTAACAACACCTGCCGCCAAACGCGAGAACGCTCATCACGTAGCGGCTCTTGTTCATGTCGTTGTCGAACGCGGTGAGCGCGTGACGTGACAGTTTCGTGTCCTTACTTTTCACGGGGACCGGGGCTGTCATTTGACCAATGTTGAACGCGAGAATGTCAGCAACGTCACTGGTTTTCACGTCGTCACCCAAATAGGCGCGCAACCTGCGGCCGTCCTCCGTGTCCGCATCCAACTCCGCGAGGAACAAGCCGCGAGCCTTCTCACCCGCGCGCTCCCACAAGGCGCGACTATCAGCCGCCTTCTCCTCATCACCGTCAGCGATAGCGAGATTCACGCGCTCCCACAGCCCTCGAATACTCGCCCACGTTTCCTCATTCAACGCCCCAGCCACTCGGCCCGCCTGCTCAGACAATTCCTTCGCCGTGAGCGGACGGCTTACGTGCGAGTTCTGAAACACGCCAGGACTAGGCTTCGGCACGCCACCAGGACGCGGGATATGCACTCCACCCACCTGCCCCGCACTAGGACGCACACCAACGACACGGGCACCGTCACCACCACCGTTAGCGGACGCGTTAACTGCCACCCCACGCTGGAAGCCGGGAACAGCCTCAGACAAGCGCCCCTGATTCACCGCACGGGCCTGCGCATCAGTGAGCACCACATGCCCCGCGTGCGGACACCGGCCACGCCCCCTGTTCTCAGGCTTCGCCCGGCACCGCTCCACACAACCATCCTGACGCCTCCCGTACACGTACTGCACATTATCACCCATCGGCGCACCTCAACCTTCGCTCTCTACGCGCTCCCACAAGCCGCGAATACTCCGTTACAACCTAGTTTATTCTAGGTTGCATGGCCTCGTTACCAAGGCCAGCTCCAAGTCTCACAGCGCTTTGACACACCCGCTTGGTTCGCGCTTCACCGAGGTCAGCGTTGCCCAACATGTCGTTGGTCCGTCTTACGCCCTCTCCACGCGCGTTTAACGTCTCCGGGGCACTCCCGGCGACCTTGATGTTAATGGCCGCGTTCAGATCACGGTCCAAAGATAGACCGCACGCATCACAGTTAAACGTTCGCTCACTCAGGGATAGCTTGTCTTTCACTACCCCACAATTCGAGCACGTTTTACTGGACGGAAACCAGCGGTCAACCACACGCAACACCGTGCCATTACGCGCGGTCTTATACTCTAGCTGGCGACGAAACTCACCCAAAGCCGCATCCGACACGCTGCGGGCAAGATGATGGTTTTTCACCATGCCCGCAACATTCAAGTCCTCGATGCACACGGTACTGTAGTTTCGTGCGATCATGGTGGTGACCTTGTTGATCGCGTCAGCTCGCACGTCCGCCACACGGGCGTGCAGCCGGGCGACACGCGTCCTCGCCTTCTCACGACGAACGCTACCCATAACCTTACGGCTCAACGCCTTTTGCGCCTTCCGCAACGTCCTTAGCTTCGAGCTTATGGCGCGAGGGTTAGGGATAACAGTCCCATCCGACAGCGTAGCGAGGTTTTTCACGCCAAGATCGACACCAACCGCACCACCCTTCGGTGCCGATGCTAAGACCATCGCAGGCTCTCGATCCACCGTCAAGCTCGCATACCAGTGGCCAGCACGACGCGACACGCTTATACGAATCACGTGCGCCCCATTCACTAGCTTGTACACATTTTCCATGCAATGCACCCGGCCAATACGAGGCAGTTTCAACCCGCAAGGGTCACTAGCCGTGGGCGCGGTAAACCCCGTGGAATACGCGAACCGCATGGTGGCGTTCTTCGACTTAAAACGAGGAAACCCAACCCTCTTGCCCTTGCGCTTACCTTTTCGGGACTTAGACCAGTTCGACAAACCCTGAGCCAGATCACGAAACGCCATGCTGTAGGTTTCCTTACTGTTCTGGCTCCACCACACCTCGCCTGTGTCACGGTTGACGGCGAGAGTGTCTTTGTTCTCGTTCCACCACCGGCGCAAATCGTAATGCGACCACTTGGGAGACTCGCCGTTGTCTATCGCTTCTTTCGCACGAGCAAGACCAGCGTTGTAAGCGAACCTCGCAGCCCCAGCGTGACTCGCCATGCGCCGCTCCTGCCTCGGCGTAGGGTCAAGCCGGACCTTCACAGCCTCATACGAACTCATCTGGCGACATCACCCCCAAACCTTCCCGCTCACTTACCAACATTGCGCTTACCGTAACACAATATCAGTTCAGAAACCAAACCGAAACACCACTACCGTCAACGCCCACAACAAACACACGTAAGCGCACTACACGAGCGGAATAGCCGCCGCAATAGCACCGCCATCACACAACAACACGCCGCAACAAGCAAACACCGCCGCCAGACGCTCTGTACGCGCCTCTCGCAGACCCGCAGGCGCAAAACGCACTCAGGGAGGGGTGGGCGCGTGAAAGCCCGTCAGAAGCGCATACAGTAAATGCGGCGCGCCACCAACCCCGAACACAAGGAAGATAGCACGCCGCAAAGACGCCAGCGACAACAGGAACGGCCGTCTACATCGCAGCCTCAGCCAGAATAGTACGCGCACGCTCATAACGGACAAGGCGCGCAACGTCAGCTTCCGACAGGTCAACGCCGCCACCAGGCAGACGCGACGTGTCCAGATTATGAGCCAGGTCGCAGCGCTTCACTGTACGCGCAACGCTATCGCCGCCCACACGCTCAATGTACTCGAAATACGGCTCACCCTCACGGCGCGTCAGCCCGTCAACAGCCTCCACGACACGCGCAGGGAACACGCTTGCGAGCGCATCCAACGACACCGCCGTATCCTCCACCACGTCATGCAACCACGCGGCCGCAACCGCCACCTCGTCACCGCCAAGCCAGCGCACGCGATCAGCGACAAAAGCAGGGTGCTCAATATACGGGGCACCACCCTTATCAACCTGGCCAGCGTGAGCAGCCTCAGCGACAAGACGCGCAGCCTCCACCAACAGACCGCCAGGCTCCACGATCCGATACTCGCCATACTCGGCCGCGTCCTCAATCCCGAAATACGGGACCAAAGACACGTACTCGCGGCCAAGAGTACCATCCTCGATGTTTACGGTGATCGCCTCATAGTGGTCAACACCCACGTCGCCACCAACCGGGACCGCAACGCGCTCCACCGCGCCGTCAGTGAGCACGTAACCGCGCTCGCCCCACAGGATACGCAGACCAGCGTCCGCGCCATTCGCAACCTTCTCCACCATGTAGCTAAAACCTTCTTTCCGCGTTCCCCTCCACCAAAAACACCATGTGGCGCACAGGAGAGGAACCAACTGACACCAACAATACCACACGAACGCGTCTCGCGTCTACCGGCGCGCCGTCAACACATCCACCGGCACCTCCAAGCCGCTAAACGTCGCATCCATCGCACGGCACACCTCCTCGCGCTCAGCCGCCGTCACATCCGGGCGACGCAACCGCTCATACAGGACGTGGACACTCTCTTTCGCCTGCAACGACTCAGGCGTGTGAAACTGCAACTCGAAATGCGCGCCATCCGGGGAATCCATCTTCACGTTAATGCCCTTGTACCCGCCTTTCGCGCGACTCTCCTCCGTCAGCTTCCAAAAGTCCGTCACCTCAACGACCTGGTAACCCTTCGCCGTCAGCGTGCGTATCGTCCGATTAAAGTCCTCATAGTAGTCACCCACGCCACTCACACTCGTGTACCGGATAACATCGTAGAGTGCGTCAAAACGCTTACCACGATTCAACACCTTGTCCACCGTGCCAGAAGCGCTCTTCACACGAAACTGTAGGTTCCACAGGTTCAACCCGAGCGCCTGCAAATCACCAGTGATACGCGGCTCCGCGCCTACAGCCTCATGGTATCGGTCAAGAACGGTTTGCGCCTCCCCCCCGTTCTCGAACGACGCGCCAAACCTGCACGCGTGCTTCGCCCTGCACGGCAACACGCGCCCCTGATTGTTAACGTGGAAACGCATACGACCACCAACCAACTCTCACAGTCCACTCGACAAGAAAACGCGCCCCTGCAACCGGGCAACCAACCAGGGACACAACCACGATAGCAACAAAATATCACCGCCACAAAAACCGCGCAACACCGCGCGTCCCAAACGCAAACGGAAACCACGCTGTACGCGCCTCTCGCGGGCTCGCGCGCCGCAAACAACCCAACACGCACACCGGACTCTCAACGCCCCTTAGAACGCCGCACAGTGAGCCTGACGGCGCAAGCAACCGCATGGCGCAACAATTCCAGATAGCGCACCGCGTGAGAAAAATGCGGAGCAACCGCCCAAAACGCCAGCCAACCCACCAGGCGCGCCACCCAGGAAACACGCGCCACACACGACAGGAAAGCAAAACGCAGGCGCACCGGGCGGCGCTCCGCAACAAAACCCCACAACCTTCACAACAGAAAGCAGAGGGGAGAAAAGGGATCGCGCCGGGACTCGCACCCGGACCCACACCACCAGTCAAACGTCCACACGAAACCGCGTGGCGGCGAACGCCCGTCAGCGCCGCAGCGAGGTCATGACTCTACACCGCAGACCAGTGGCCGCTCTCACTGTTTTAAGCTACGCGACCAAGCTACAACCAGTATCCAATTATCCAAAGTGCCCCCGGCAGGAGTCGAACCCGCGACCCATTCATTAAGAGTGAACTGCTCTAACCAACTGAGCTACGGAGGCTTCATTTTTGCGCGCTTCCGGCGGGACTCGAACCCGCAACCTCCCGCACCGGAAGCGGGCGCTCTGTCCATTGAGCTACGGAAGCAAACATGCGATATGAAATTATTTTGTGCCCCCGGCAGGAGTTGAACCTGCGACCTGCCGGGCTTCAACCGGCCGCTCTTACCAAACTGAGCTACAGAGGCTTCATTTTGCACGCCGAAGCCACGCCAACAACATGGCGAGACGCGCACAGTTCTGGCGGCGGGACTCGAACCCGCGACCACTGGCTTATGAAACCAGCGCTCTACCATCTGAGCTACACCAGGATACACGCAGCAAATAGCGCGCTCACGCGCTACGTGACGCTGCCAGTATTTACTTTTGTCCCGGCGGTAGGACTCGAACCTACAACATCCACTGTATCAGAGTGGCGCTCTCACCAATTGAACTACGCCGGAAAAGACGAAAACAAAGTAGCGAAAGAGCGACCGCACAACACGGCCATCACGTGCCGCCTCTGTGTGGTGAGCGAACGAGCATCACGAGTGATCGAAAGGAGGAAACTAAACCCACGACGCTCGTCCGCTGAACGCTTTTTGTTTTCGTCAGTAGTCCTACCGAGAATCGAACTCGGGTCTCCAGGGTGAAAACCTGACAGGCTAACCGTTACCCCATAGGACCATCATTGAAACATACCACTATTCTGTTGTTTCGAGTAGCCCTACCGGGAGTCGAACCCGGCTCTGACGACTGAGAATCGCCCGTACTTACCGATATACTATAGGGCCATATTCGCTTATTTGTGGCGGCGGGACAGGGATTTGAACCCTGGGCACCTGTCGGTGCTACAGTTTTCAAGACTGCTCGCTTCGGCCGCTCGCGCACCCCGCCATGTTCAGTTTGACACTGAGTGCCCCCAGTAGGACTCGAACCTACGACCCTCGGATTAAAAGTCCGCAGCTCTAACCAACTGAGCTATAGAGGCTTATCTTCACCCGGACCTTTAGCACGTGCCCACGCGCAAGGCGCAAGCGGTGGAACAGTCCGGGCGGCTGTATGTGAGGGGATACAGCGCCCCGCGCACCTCCACTACCAAACCGTAAGCGTCATCTTGAAGCGAACCCAGCGCCAGACTCACACGCCAGGCATCCACTATCACGAAAACGCTCTTTAGTTTAGTGCAGCCACGTGTTACCGAGGACGGCGCGCACTGTGGGCCGTGCAGGACTCGAACCTGCGGTGTGGACTGGTTACCTGTGCCCGGTTTACAGCCGGGTGCCTTCGCCGCTCAGCCAACGACCCATGAGACACGAGAAAGACCAGTGTTAGGAGACGAGTGTAGGACCAGTCTCCCTCGCGTCAGCTCCGGCAGCAGGACTCGAACCTACAACCTTGCGATTAACAGTCGCTTGCGCTGCCTATTGCGCCATGCCGGAATGATGAAAACACTATGTAGTTCTCGCAGCGTCCGCCTGGATGGAATCGAACCATCATCACCCGCTTAGGAGGCGGATGCTCTGTCCGTTGAGCTACAGGCGGCTCATGGCGGTAACCCCGCCAACACGAACATACTAACATGTTATCCGCGCGGACGCAAACGCAAGCAGGAGATCAGTAGAACTGCAAGACATGCCCCCAGCGCGGTTATATTGGCTTACTCACCGCTAATAGCGTACACGCAAGAAAACTCGCGCGTCAAGCCCACCAAGAGTGAAGCGCGCCACACAATCGGGCAACAACCCATCAGTGTGCCGCACGCAACCGGCAGTCAAAAGGAAAGCCCGCCCCGCGAAAGCCATAACAGCTTACTCGCGGGGCGGGCTTACTCGCCCTAGCGGACTATCGCCTCAGCTAACGACGAGCGTCAGCGACGACGGCGACGCGCGGCAACGAGAGCCGCAACACCACCGGCCAGCGCGGTCGCAGCAGCACCCAGGACACCAGCGTCGGCACCCGTCTTAGGCAGCTGACCGGCAGCGGCCGGGGCAGACGGCGCGGGAGCGGGAGTAGAGGGCTTCGGCTGCTCCGTGGTCGGCGTAGACGACGGCGCAGGCTTAGGCTCCTCACCCTTCGGGGTCTCCGGGGTGGACGGCTTCTCCGGGGTAGGCGTCACAGGCTTCTCGGGAGTCGGCTCGGTCGGCTTGTCCGGGGTCGGCGTGACGGGCTTTTCCGGGGACGGGTCAACGGGAGTGACCGGCTTCTCCGGCTCAGGTGCCGGAGTCACAGGCTTCTCGGGAGTCGGATCGGGAGTAGGAGTAGGCTTCGGCTCCTCGGGCTTGTTCGGCTCCGGTGTCACTGGCTTGTCCGGGGTAGGCTCAGGAGTGGGAGTCGGCTCAGGAGTAGGAGCAGGCTTCGGCTCATCCGGGGTCGGCGTCACCGGCTTCTCGGGAGTCGGCTCCGGGGTGGGAGTAGGCTCCGGGGCCGGGGTCACAGGCTTCTCAGGCTCCGGGTCAGCCTCAGTGTCAGCGCCAGAATCGCCCTTGGCGCGCCACGTGGCTGTCGCAGAGACTTCCTGCTCGTTAATCACGGCGGTGTTCACGAACTTCTTGGAGTCGCCGGTCTGCTTAATCGACACGCGGCACGTCCAGTCGCCCTCGCCAGTGGCGGGAGCAACAGCCGTAATCTCGGTCTTGTCGGCGTTCAGCTTGTTCGCCGTCGCCTTGGTAGTGTTCGCCCAGTTACCGTCGTTCGTGCAGTAGAAAGCACTGCCGAACGTGGCGTTAGCGCCCTTCTCGACCGCCTTTAGCGCGGTGCCAGGGGCGACCGTCGCCTGGACGTACCCCTTCATCACGTAGTGGCCCGCATCGTCCTTACCGGCCGCGTACATGTACTTGTCTGCGCCGGGGTGGAACGCCTCACCAACAACACCCTTACCCAGGCTGATGTCGTAAGAGGTGCCGTCAACAGTGATGGTCGTGGACTTCTTACCCACGGCATCCTTGTTCACCTCAAAATTGTACTCAACAAACGCGTTGTTGAGCGTCCCGTTACCACCGAGAGTGTTCACACCCTCATCAATGGTGAACGTGAACTGCGTACCACTGATCTTAGCGGTACCGATCTCCTTCGTGCTACCGTCCAGGGCGGTAGCCTTCAACTTAATGCCAGTCAGGCCGGTCGGAACCCGTAGGCCGGGACCGAGGTCAGCGGTGAACGTCGCGCCCGGAGAGACGTTCTTGCCCGTATAATCAATACGGACAGAGAAATTATTGCCCACGGAAACGGTGTCGTAAGGTCGAGTGACCTTGACACTCTGAATAGACAGGCCGCCGGTCGCGGTGGAAGCGCCGGGTGTAGAACCAGTCACACTGTTGATACCGTTCGCAGACGACTCGGCGGGAGCCGGAGCCGGACCCTCAACGGGCGCAGCATACGCGGCAGACACGCCGAGGCCACCAGCAGCGACAGCGAGAGCAGCGCACGCGATCATCGCGCGCGTAGCCTTACCAGCACGGCCAGCAAAAGTAACAGGGAACTTCAAGAGTATTTCTCCTTCATGTTGTTCGTCGCGCCACCAGCCACCACCGGCCACGCACGCCGCTCTCGCCCCACCATCCCTTATGACGGCAGGAAACACTCACGAAAACGACGGGCATACCTGTGGGCAGTGCAAACCGCTGGAAACGCCCATTACACGGTAAACAATAAACGACAACCACGGTCGCCGTCAAATGTACACCCGCACAAACTTGCATGAACCACGTCACAGTAGGAGCGGGAGCACTCACGAAACGCACACCACACAATAGCCGACAAACAAAACAAACCGCAACAAACCAGCAACATGCGACAGAGCAGGACACAGCCGACAAACAAACAGCCGAGCGGGCACACCGCGACGCGCGAACGGACACGCAGGTAACACACAACAGCACGTCCAACCCAAAACAAGGCGCGCACGCACACGAAAACGCCCCACACGCAAGGAAACCCCGCAACCGTACCCAACAGGCACAGTCACGGGGCATCCCGACACCGCATACGCAACCAACGCCACCACGCCCAGCAACCACACCCCCACAAGGGGAGCATGTTCCCGAGCCGCGCGCAATGCACTAATCACGGCCCAGCCACAGGTGAACGGGAACCACCACGAACACACCCCAACAAGGGAGTACGCCCACCCGAGCGACGCGGAGAGCCGCCCGAACATGGCCGAGACAAGGAAAAGAGAGAAGCCCACGCCCCGCCCGCCAGAGCAAAGGCGGGGAAGCCCCAACAGACAGGAGCATGGACCCCAGCGGACAGCAGAGGAATCGAACCTCACCCACAATCACGTGAGCGAACCGATTAGCAGTCGGACCCAACAACCACGCTGGATTACTGTCCAAAACGGGGAAACAAAACAGCCATCGAGCACGCGCGGCGCGCAACAAGAACCCGCGCACCATCCGCCAAACGTAGGACACCAACGCCCCACGGGCGGCACCAACCACAGGGCTACACGCCCCAATGTCGGCCACAACACGCGCACACGCGCACCGTATTCAACCGTTTTGTTTCCCCCAGTACCAGTCGCGGGACTCGAACCCGCACGCCCAACCGGGCACCCGCTTTTGAGGCGGGCGTGTCTACCATTCCACCACACTGGCATCGTAAGCGCCATCCCGCATTGTCGCGGGCCGCTAGTACCTCCGGTGGGACTCGAACCCACACACCCCAACGGGCACCTGATTTTGAGTCAGGCATGTCTACCAATTCCATCACGGAGGCAAAAGAAAAAGGGAGCGGAAACAAACACGAGAGACAACCACGCGACCACAGTGCGCCCAACCAGCGGGACACACGCACACCAGCCGCACCATCGGCCAGTCCAACCCGCGTGCGCGGACACTCTCAACCGGCCCACCCAGACCGGCCCAACTTACTCACCAACACCGAGAGCACCCTGGCGCAAACACCCAAGCGCCACCCGCACACACCCAGCGCACCACCAATGCCGCCACACACCCCAGCGTGACAGCACCCGCAGCCGCGAGCACCCCCGCGCTGTTTCCGCTCCCCGGTCGGCGTAGCAGGACTTGAACCTACGACCTCCCCCTCCCGAAGGGGGCGCGCTACCAAACTGCGCCACACGCCGAAAACAGGGAAACAAACCCTAAAACATCCACTATTTAGTTCAGTTTTCCTTGTTGGTTCCAACTGTAGCACATTCACGCGCCACTGTCAAAACCTGAGCCGGATGTGGGACTCGAACCCACAGCATCTCGTTTACAAGACGAGCACTCTACCAGTTGAGTTAATCCGGCCTAACCGCGCCTCCCTCACTATAGCACGAGAGGGGCGCGAGCGGCAAGAGGAAATGCAAGAAACCCGCTTGCCGCCCGTGTGCCCGGTGGGAGTCGAACCCACACGCCGCAAGGGACACCAGAGCCTAAATCTGGCGTGTCTACCAAAATTCCACCACGGGCACATAATCTTCAATTGTAACCAACCATCCCACGTACGCGAGAGGCCAGCCAGTGCGCCCAGTGGGACTCGAACCCACACGCCCCATAATCGGGGCGCCGGACCCTCAATCCGGCGCGTCTACCGACATTCCGCCACAGGCGCTATACACCCAGCCAGTCCCGGAGGACGACTGGGAACTACGAGAACATAATATCACGCCCACCAGCTCGCGCGCAAGCCGACAACACGCGCCCACACCGTAACACACGCCACAACAAGCGACGCACGAAACGGCGCGGAACTATACCGCGCTCCCCGTGGACTGTGCAGGACTCGAACCTGCGACCTCCCGGCTCGTAACCGGGCGCTCTGTCCACTGAGCTAACAGCTGTATCAAATAAGGCAACATAACCTACTTTTGTAGGCCGCGTTTCCTTGGTTGAGTGCCGCCTGACTGGTCCCGGCGGCACGCGCTGTGCCACCGTCCGCTAGTACACTGGCCTCCAAGCAATACGCTTGTGCCCTAGCGGGGCGTAAAGGAAGATTCACCCCCTCAGAAACGAGGTGACGTTTATTCCTTTTCGGCGTAGGCTTGCTCTTGGTTCGGTCTCTACCCGGATACTTCAACGAGTTTCTAGCCACGGGCGTTTTAAGCGGCGCTTGTGGCTGTAGTTTGCGGTTTTTCGCGCGTGTCACCCGCGCTTTAGCGACGCGCGGCACGGCACGTGACGCAATATTCACCGCAGCGTTCACATCCCTATCCATCGTCCCATGCTCGGGGCAGACGGACACCTCGTGCGTGGGGTGAGAAACACGCGCCCCGCATTTATGGCACAATTGCGACGTGTTCGACGGGTTTACGGCGACCACCCACCCGCCGTTCTGCGACACGTAGTGAGTCAACCACTGGACAAAAGCGCCCCGGTTCCATCGGCCGTTCTGCATGGTATTGCTAATCCAGCCCAAATCTTCCACCGCAACGACCGCGTTGCTCCACGCGTGCGACAGGTAGGCTATCTCTTGCGCCGCGAGAATCGCCAACTCGCGCTTCTTCCTGGACGCTGCCTTGCGGTGAAACTGCGCCTCATCCAACGCAGACATCCTGGCCTGCCGGTCATGGAGTAGCGTCGCGGCTTTCTTTTTAAGGTCACAGACCTGAGCCTCAGACGCGCGGACGCTGTTCCACAGTGAATGAACTCTCTGGGAGAGCGTCGTCTCATACACTATCCGACCCGCCTCAACCTCGCGCACCACGACGGTGGCGTAGTTGTTGATTCCAACGTCCACGCCGATAACATAGTCCCCCGAAAACTGCACAACCGGATTATTGGTCACGACCGTGAAAATAAAAACGGGGTACCCGTCCTCAGCTTTAATGACGGGGAGAGTGACCCTACCTTCGGCGAACCGCCTGTTATCGAAATTGAAGATCAGACGGTACCATTGCCCCTGAATAACCATCCGCAGCACAATCTCTCCGTCAGCGAAAGGGTCATTCTCGATACTAGCATAAGCTCGGTCTACGGCACCAAGATTCACGTAGTCCTCACCATACGACGGTGCAGACGCATCTACGGTGCGCTTCCACCCCTGGCTCACGTACTTGGAACTTTCACCATTTGCGGCCTGAACACGCTCCATGTAGGAGCGGTATGATGTGACCACGTTATACCTAAGTAGATTCTCTTTACGCGACCTGCCAGACTTGCCCGATACTAGAAAATCAGGCATGGTCACGCCAGCACGCCGCCCAGCTGCGGCGGGTTGAGTGTCGGTAACACGCGCAAGTTCATCCCCTAGAATCTCGTCATTGCGAACCACGTAGGTTGCGTAACTAGAGATGTCTCGAACCTCAGATGCGAGTTCAGCCATAACAGATGAGCCGTCTAGCAGCTCGCCGTCCAGTTCTAAGACGTGAGAGGGGCGCGCGACGAAAGCCTTATAGGTCTGGTTCTTAGCCAACGCGCCCCTCCCATCAAAAAGAAATACACCCAATACCAGCTATACAGCGGATGGTAACAAAACCGTCCGCCGCCAACAAGCCAGCCTGTCTGGACTGGCCCACGCGGACCCCTTAGCCGCCCCGTGGAGTCAGACACCCCCACAGGAGCTTCGGGGCTGGCCCGCGCTCTGCACCCTACCCCGCCGGGAGTACCCACTCATATCTTGTGGGCCTTAACCGGCGGTATCGGTCGCATTGTGTAACGGCGGGAATCGAACCCGCTCACATGCGCATGTCTGCGCAAGCGACCACACCAGTGACGCTACTTTGGAGGCGGTCATCACCATTCCTGTTGCAAACTAATTTGCTTTAGTTTGCATGACCTCGTTACCAAGGCCAGCTCCAAGTCTCACAGCACTTTGACACGCCTGCTTGGTTCGCACTTCACAGGGGTCAGCGTTCCCAACAGTATGTTGGTTTCGTCTTACGGTCCCTCCATGCGCGTTTAACGTCTCCGGGGCACCCCCGGCGACCATAATGCCGATAGCCGAAACCACCAGCCGTGGGGAACAACCGCTCCCCGCAGCTTGACACTCTTGTAGCTTCCGCCACGAGATCCCCATGAACTACGCTCGCTTGGACTCGGGCGTTACACCAAAGTTCAACGGCTTCCCACAACTCACAGGCATCACCAGCGTTCTCATGAGTATCGTGTATTGTCGGGAATCGAACCCGAGCGCATGCACACGTCTGCCCCATGCGCCCACTACCAGAGGCAATACTTAGGAGGGGGCCGTCGCCTTGTCCTCCCGCGCCCGCCGCGCACCCGCCGACTCGCGGTGATCTAGCCGCTAGTCGGTGTGCGCTCGAAAATGACGGGCGCTACCAGAGGTTGCGGGAGTGGACCCGCTCTCCCAAACAGAATAGACTGTTGAGTCTGAATTGTTCGGGCGCTTTACCGTAAGCTAACCTCAGTGGACCGTACAGGAATCGAACCTGCGACCTCCTGCTTGCAAGGCAGGCGCTCCACCAGCTGAGCTAACGGCCGTTGCAACCTGGCTTACTCTAGGCTACATGACCTCGTTACCAAGGCCAGCTCCAAGTCTCACGACGCTTTTACGCGCCCGCTTGGTTCGCACTTCACGGGGACTAGCACAACATGCCCTGACGGGCTGCCACGTCTTACGGTCCCTCCATGCGCGTTTAACGTCTCCGGGGCACTCCCGGCGACCTAACGCTGATAGCCGAAACCACCAGCCGCGAGGACGCTAACCCCCGCGATACCAACTTGGTTAAGGCTGGCACCTGTCGGAGTAGCAGGACTTGAACCTGCGGCCTCCCGCTCCCAAAGCGGGCGCTCCACCAAGCTGAGCTACACTCCGTTTCTTCTGTTGTTTCTCTATTGTATCAGCTGTCGCTGCGCGTGTCAAAAGATACTGCCCTGCGGTTCCTCCCCGACGCTGACTTCCACAGCCAATATCGGAAGCCCTATGCTGGGCGTCTCCACTTTTCACGCCGCAAGTTACGCCCGTTTCCGTTGGCTCCCCTCGCTGACATGAATAATCATAGCGCACAGACGACCGCCATGTCAACGTGAAAACAAGTGAACCACGCCACAATGTGGACGGTGTGCGAAACCACCTCCCACACCGCACGACGGGGCGCGCCACCTCAACGGGGAAACGCGCACGCTGGGTCACGCCCGCACCTCATAGAGGACGCAATCAGCAGAAGAACACCAACACACCCACACCACAGCCCGGCAAACCCCTCTCACGCCCGCCCAGACACAGCGCGCAACATCTCACGATACTGCCGCACACACCCCAACACGTCAGGCAACGCACGATGCGCAGCCGGACTATCCGCCACCCACGCAACGCTCACGCCGCCCGCACGCAGGAAACGCGCAACACTCGACGCATCCAACACCCGGTGATCCAACGACGCATACACGCACGGCAAAAAGCGCTTCACAAAACCCCGGTCAGCATGAACACCATTCCCGCCCAGCCACACCCTGTACGACGACCCGCCATGCAACCCAGTGAACGCGTCCGCGCACTCCTCCAACCACGCGCACATCTCCATATCAACCAGGCCAGCCACCATGCCAGACCCGCCCGCGCGTCGCACGTTCTCGGATAGGCCGCTACGCGCGTGCATCACCGCCGCACGCCCACGCAAACCATCCACAACGCGCTCAGCCTCCACCGTGCTCCCCTGGTCCACAACGCGACTAAAAGGTTCCAACCCCAGCGTGCGCCCCGACATGTCAGTCACCACGCCCGCAACCTCCAACAAGCGCTCGCAGTCCGCGTCAACACCCGTCGCCTCCACGTCAACCCACAACACAACATCAACCACACCAGACGCGTCCACGCCCACGCCGTCAACAGGAACGCCACCAACCACAGCAGCCACAACCCTTCCACATAACGCCCGCGAACCACAGCAGCAAACCACCGCCACAAAAAGAAGGAACGCGACACAATCAACAGTAACAGGAACGAAATAGCACAAACAAGCGGAAACAAGAACACAGACACGCCACACGACGTAGGTCGAAAGAAAACAAGAGAAAGAGACGCAAACAAGAAAGAAACGTAAACCAACAAGAGAGATAGGGCAAGAGAGGAACAGAAGGCCGAGACAAGAGAAAACAGCAGGAAAGATACGTAGACGAGAAAGAAAGAAACGAAAAGCAAAAAAATAGCGCGGGCTGCCCCGTCAACAGGACAACCCGCGCACCCCAACCCGAAAGAAAGAGTTACTTCACAGAAAAGAAACCATCGCTCAAACACCACTCACGCTCCTCGCCAGGACGCGGCACACCAAACCCAGCAGAAACCCTCTCCCCCACAGGCAAACCCTTATACTTTTTCGCCGCTCGATGACACTCATTACGCCGCAACCGGAACACAATCACCTCATGATACAGCGCCCCATCACCCTCACAACGCAAACCCTCCACAACGTCATCCACGCCCGCACGCGACACGCACACACTCTGCGTGAAAGACCGAACGTTCGCGCCCTCATACCAGCGACACAACACATCCACGCCCGCGCGCCCCCTATCCGCATACGACTTCACCGCAAACACCGGCACACCCAGGCCGCGCGTCGCAAACCGCAGAGCCTCATACACGCCCGAACGCTCACCATGGTAGCCCACCACACCCTGACCAGCCGCCACATAGCCCGCCAGGTGAATACGCCACTCCTGCCACCCGGCAGGCATCGACACAACCACGCCGCCAGCAGCCACCACGCGGCCACACAACGCGCTCACGCGGCGCGCCCACACCTCACCAGCTCGCACCCCCTCCTGCACGATACCGCCAGGCGAAACATCAGGCACCAGCACCACAAGCCCCTCGCCGATAGTCTCATCACAATCGAGGAGACGCGCCACCATCTCAGCGCTACCAGCGCCAGTAACAGGAACAACCAGGCAACCCCACCCGGTGCCGCCCGTCGCATACTCTCCCGCCACCGACAACGCATACGAACACAGCGCCGCACCATTCATCGACTCAGTAGAGAAAGACTCCACGCTCACGCAGCGTACCACGTCGCGGCCCAGCAGTTCCTTGAAACGTTCATACGCGTCCACGCCAAGCCCGGCGGACACGAGCGCGGTCGCCTCCCCACCTTCGGGGACGGGCGTGTACCCCGTCTCATCCACGAACATGCTCGCGCGCTCGCCCCACCCCAACACTGGGGCAGACACCACGCCGCCGCCTGTAGCCTTGCGCCCCGTCTGACCGCCATCATCGTTGGTCTTATTATCGTTCGTCAAAATAGTTATCTCCCATCATATTCTCCCGCCCCTTTTTGGGTGGCCGCCCCCTATTATGTGGGGCGCTATCTTTCCCCTACACGTTACCACAATCGGAACCGCGCACGCAACGCGAATGCGCACAAACCAGTATCAATTAACCGTGTTCAGCAGCACAAGTCACACAAACGCGAACACTCCACCTGCAACATTTCCTTCTCGCGGGCGGGGCGGGTGGCGGTTTAGATTTCGTCGGACGGTCGCGCGCTCCACGCCTCAGCGATCAGACGATGCACAGCCCACAACTCACCGCACCCGTTCTCGTCGCTCTGCGCCGCGCCCCACACAGTCTCCGCATCCCCCTCTACCGTGACCGTGTACGTGAACCACCTGTACGGGGCGAGAACGCCCAACACCGCCTCCACCACGGGAGCGAGCGGCACGCCCTCACGCCCGGCGGACCGGGCAGCCGCCTCTACGCGCTCACGCCACTGAGCGAGCACATCGCGCGACTGCGCGGCACCAAACTGGCCGAGCATCGACAAGGCGCCCATGACCGCGCGGTTGCGAGCGTTCAGCCACGCACCCGCATTCACCAAAGATGGCACATACGTGCGCTCCATCACATCCTCGAACGCCGTGACGAGAGCGTTACCGCTATCCAGCACGCGCGCAATACCCGCCTCACCCGTAGGGGTCACATGGCAGGTGGACGCGAGGAGAGACGCGACGTGCGCGGGCATCACGACTTCCATGCGCACCCCGTAATGGGTGCCAAGCTCATGCACGGTGGCACTCAAACGCTGCCCATGCGGCTTATCCTTGTCCGCCTCATAGTAGACTGTCGCGGACAAGAACCGGGTCACACCAGTGTGGTATCCGGTGCCGCGCGTCACATCCACGCGTACGCGCTCACCGTCATACGTGTCACCCTCATCCGGGCAGCGCATCACGTAGTGGTGGAACACGCCGTCGCTGTGGGCGGCGACATCACCGTACGCGTCATCAAGACTACAAGAAGCGGGAACAGCCCGACCAATCGGCATATTATTCTGTGTCATGCTCATGCCACCTACCATACCACATGGGGAATCCGCGCGGCAACCGCAACACACGCCACGCGAACAGGAGCGCACACGTGGCACACTAAGCACCGTAGTGCACGCACACAAAAGACAACCAGCAACAATAGGGGGAACAGGCCATGCGACTGCGGCTCACCGACTTCAAATCCAACACGCGCAAGGGAGTAGAAGGCACATGCGAACCATGCATGCGCACGGGGATACTCGACTACCCCACCTACACGTTCGCGGACAGCGGCGGCGGCGTACACGTCGTCGAAGGTTGGTACTCTGACTGGGGAGACCACATTGTCCTCGACGTTAACCTACCAGTGTTCACCCACTGGCTCCACAGCGTAGAGTTCAAGCGGCCAAAGGAAGTCGCCGAATTATCCGACATCGACGGCCTACTGCGACACCGAGCAGGAACTCAACAAAAACCTCGCCTGGGCGTCCCTGGGCAGTCAGTCCACGAACTAGCCGACAAACCAGAACAGCAACCAGACACGGGAAATAGGGGTGCGCCTTACGCGAAACTGCGCGTGGTGCACCTCTTACTCGCGCCCGCAAACGAGCGCGGCACAACCGGCCGTGGAAGCTAGTCGCGCAAAACCAGGCGACTAACACGTGTTAGAAACGCGGGAAAACGACTAGCGCGCGCGAAACGGGCGCAGGCACGGCGGGCGCAACAAAATGCGGCGAGAAAAGCATCGCAGCAAAACGCAACACCTACAGGAACAGGCGTCACCGCTCACGTGCCACACCAACATTGCACCGTTGCAATGACAACGCGGGCATGCAAAAGGCGCACCCCAACAGTCAGGGGTGCGCCCACACACAAATCAGTAACACATGCGCATCAGCGGCGAGCGTTCAACGCAACAGCCGCAGCCTCCAAATGCGCGACATTCGCACGCTGCCCCTGATCGGCAACGCCGCGAGCCGCCCAATCGGGAACGCCCTCGCCAAGGAAAAACTCACGAACGACATCCAGAACACGGTAAACCACAGTACCACTCCTATCTCAACAGCCCCACGCCAACGGGCGGCGCGCGGGCACGAAAAACGCGCGCACACCCCACAAGAGGACGCGCACGCGACACCGACAAACACAACAATAGCGCACAAACCCTCTTGTGCGCAACCACGTCAAAGGCGACGACACGGTAAAACTCGTCACATAAAAGGCAGAGGGCGCGCCCCCTGAAAAAGATCAGGCAGGCACGCCCTCAGATGCGCCACCCACACCTGGTGGGGTACGACAATCCAATAATAGCACGCAATCACGCGTCAGCGCAACCCGACAACACGCAAGCCAACTGCGCTACACGCGGCTCACTCGGCGACGGGAGCAACCACGCCACCAGACACGGCGATGACCCCACCATTCCACGCGCGCACCACAATAACCTCACGGTCACCGTTCGATGACGCGGGAATACTCACGCGCCATGCTCCTGGGCGCTCCCCTACCTCGAAGAACACGCCCTCGAACGCCACGCGCGAAAACAGCTCCGGTGTCTCGTCAAACACGCGATTCATCAGGTCACGCACGGCTGGCAGCATGTCCGCTTGCAACCAATCCATGTTCGCGTAATCGCGGCGGCACACAAGGTCCGTCACGTCAATACCCACCACACCCTCGCCCTCATATACGGTCGCCGGGCATCCTTGCGCCCATGGGAACACGCTCGACACACGAGCGCCACTACCGGCGTTAACACCTGGAACAGCAGACAACGGGACGACCGCGTACATGCGGCCCGTCTGAATCGACACGATCAACCAACCTCTCACAGAAAGAAACAAGAAAAGAAACCAACCGCCAGAAAACGGTCAAAACAACGACAAACAATAGCAAGTAACAAGAAAAGGAGCAAACGAGGCGCATCCAGAGCAGGACGACAACGCGTTACCCATAACATGCGGACGACGCCACCGCAAGATCATGCACGCCAAGCACGCAATCCTCCGGCGCATCAAACCCACACACGCGCACACCAACGGACGCCGCCGACTCGCGAACAAGCGCCTCAAACGCGCGCTCACACGTAACCGCTGAATCTCCACTCACCTCAGCGGACACATACACGTCTACAAGATCGGAACCATCCACCGGCTCCACACTCACGGACGCGCGCTCTACTCGCCACCCGCGAAAACGCGGCAACCCCGCCGTGCGACGCACACTCTCAGCGAACGCGTCGCCAAGAGCGCCACCAAACGACACGTCGTACCCCTGGTAACGGTACTGGAAAAACAACCGGACTCACACTCCCACTTTTTCTTAGCCTACAAGCAAACGATGCTGGCGGCGGTGACGCCGACGCCGTATGTGTGCTCTACGCGTCGCACAGCTCTTTTCTGTCAGTCAGCTCCCACACGAGCGCGCCACCGGCATCAACGACGCGCGTTTTCGAGCACGCGTCCATAATACATGACATGGGAGGCGTCGCCCACTGCTCGCACGTGGCCGCCGCGACACGGAAAGTGAGCGCCCACCGCTCAGCCTCACCGCACAACACAATCCACGCGGGCCTCCCCTCACGCTCGCCTCGCCTGACCGCCCGCTTCAATAGCGCACCCGCCACGCGAGAACCACCGTCATCGCCAGGGAACCTCACTGCCATTTCAGCAAGCCACATGCACGAGAACGCTTGCAGGCGCGCCACCCACAGCAGCTCAACCGCCACCCCATCGCCGCCGCCTGCGCCTAAAGGCCGCCTGGCGGCACGCCGATACACACCCGCCAGCGACTCTACGGCCTCCACCATGCGCCCGTAATCAGCGGCTTCGGGAGTACCGGCCTCGAACAAGCCGAGCGCCTTTTCGCACTCGATGTGCGCTTTCCCGACGGCGCGCACCGTCAACCATTCGCGGAGCGAACCAACAGCGCCCAGCGGGCCGCTACGGCGCGTCACCATCGCGTCACCCATCCACCACGACGACGCATACGGGCTACTACCGACACGAAACATTCTACAAATTCCTCCAATCAACAGCGGGGCGCGCGGGCGTTAGGGCCGGTCAGGACGCGGCACAGCGTGTACGCCGTGTCACTGTCGTTCACGAGCGCACGGTAGCCGCCGTTGCGACGCGCGCCGACACGATTATCTCCGCGCTGCGACTTTCCATTGGCGCGGCCTCGCTTTCCTGCGTTCATGCTTGCCGCGACAATCGCGGGCGTAGGCTTTTCTTGCTGGATGCGCTGCTCTCGTTCATGAGTCTATCATACCACAGCTCGGACACGGCGCGCCACCGATAATAAACCACATACGTGCTGCGCCGCACGAGGAAAAGCAACAGGGCGCAGCCCCCCCTTTTTTACGGGAGAAGCTGCGCCCCGACACAGGCGGGCAACAACCAGTCTGCCGCCCTCAGCGCCAACCGTCACACGCGGCCAACCGCCACAGGGGTGGACGCGACAGGCGCGAACTCGCCGCCACTAGACGAGCGCGTAGACGCTTCGACCGGCAGGCCAACGGTCACGCCGCCGTCACCGTCAGCAACAGCCACACTCTCAGCCCCGCCGACCGTGACACCGGCAAACAGTAGGTCGCTCTCGCGCTTGCGGTTCACGCGCACAGCCATACCGCCCGTACCCCTGCCCTTCACGTTGAACTCGTCCAGGCTGGTTGCCTTCCACGCGCCCTCACGGATGAGACCACCACCAGCGTCCGACAAGGACACCACCAGGGCGTCACTCGCCTGAGATGACGGGATTGCGGTGAAAGCGATCACACTGTCACCGTCAGCCAAGCCAATACCAGCAACACCGCCCGCGCGGCACCCGGCGGCACGCACCTTACCCGCATCCGCGCGCAACACCTTACCGGCCCTTGTAATGAACATCATGTCCACGCCCGCCTTCTCCGACTCGCTCACGTGTACGGCAGACACCAGACGGTCACCATCGGTGAGGGCGCACACGGGAACAGTATCCGCGCGCAAAGGATAATCCGCCTTCACGCGCTTCACCACACCCATCTCAGACGCGACAATCAGACCATACGCACTATCGCCGCCACCATCAACCACACTCACGCCAACCAGGTCACCGGGGAGGGTGACACCCAATGTTTTCGCGGTCGCAGGCACACCGTCATGGAAGAACGACACGGGAACCTTCACGCCCTCACCGTTATCACAGACGAGCAACAGTTCACCGCCGCCATCCGTCCGCTTATCGGCGGGAACAGTGAACGACGACGTGATGACACCGTGCTTGTATGCGCGCGTCCTGGGCGGGTACTTCCACGGGCTTGTGGAACACACGACCGCGCCGCCACTGAGAACGCTCACGTGTAGGTCGCCGGACGCAAGATCACCACCCACGCCAGCAACGCCAGCAGCATCACCATCCGCACCCGCCATAGCATCCTCAGCCGGGTCCGCGTCGTGCAGGACCGTGAGGCGCGGACTAGAGATGAGCTTGTGCGTGTCCACTAGCTCGCTTTCAATGAGGTCATTCATCGCATCCGCGTCGGACAGCACCAACTCTAGCTGCTTCTTCTCGTCGCGCAGACCCTTGTCCTCCACCCTGATCTGGTCGCCGTCCGCTTTCGTGAGCCGACGCAACTGCATAGACAGAATGTAGGAGGCTTGAAACTCGCTAATCTGGAAGCGCGCCATGAGCGCTTTTTGCGCATCACCAGGCGTTTTCGCTTCCCTAATAAGCGCAATGGCCGTATCCACATCACCAATCACCGTCAACAGGGCTGCAAGCTGGGAGAGGCGAGCATCAATCGCGCCCACACGCTCACGAGTACGCCGAGCAACACACGCGCGCCGGTAATCCAGGAACAACCTCATACACTCGATAGTACCCAACTGGCGCGGCCTACCGTCCACGAGGAACGTGTTGTTGACGTTGAACGCGGCCTCCATACTCGTGTACTTCCACAGCGCGTCCAACACGCGACCAGCCTGCCACTGCCGGTGAACAACAATCTCTAGGCGCTGGTCCTTGTTACTCTTGTTGGACGCGCTGGTAATACCCTTCTCGAACGCCTCCACCGCCGGAATAGGCTTGCCCTTCTTCGTTTTCGGCGGCTGCTCTTCGCTCTTCTCGTTGATCTGGGCGAGAACGTCACCGACGCTTACGCCGTAGGGTAGCTCTGTGACGACGATCTTGGACGCGCCCCTGGGTAGCGGCTCCACGCTCACGGTGGCGCGCATGACGAAACGCCCCTTGCCGGTCGCGTAGTAGTCGCGCGCCCCCGCCTGGTCCTTATCGTACACGTGCGCGCCTGTCGGAAAGTCGGGTCCGGGCATCACAGATAGCACTTCGTCCACGGTCGCGTCCGGTCGGCGCAGGAGCAACAGGTTCGCTGCCAGCACTTCGTCTGGGTTGTGGCTTGGCGTGTTCACGGCGAAGCCAACCGCCATACTGTTCGGCGTGCCGTTCACCACAGCATTATTGAACCTGACCGGCAGGTCCACCGGCTCCGTCGTCGTCTCATCGTAGTTCGGCTTAAACTCACACGCCCCGCTCCTGGCCTCCACGATGCACGCCAAACCGGCCTCGGACAGGCGGGACTCCGTGTACCTCGCCGCCGCAGGCTTGTCACCAAAATGCAAGCCCACACTGCCCTTCACGTCAACGAGGGGAACCCTCATGCGGAACGGCTGCGCCACCGTGTACACGGCCTCCTGCACACTCGCGTCACCGTGCGGGTGATAAGCGAGCACGAGACCCGCGAACGACGCGGTTTTCTTATGCTTCGCTGATGGGGTGAGACCGTTGGTGAGGGCCGTCCATAGGATGCGCGCGTGGACCGGCTTGAAACCACTATACACGCTGGGGATAGCGCGCGACGCGACCGTTGAAAGCGCGTACTCGCCATAGTTGTCCTCTAGCCAGTCGGCACTGTCTGTTGCGACAATACCTGTCCTCTGACCGACGCTCTCCTGTAGCTGTTCGATGAGTTTTTGCTGGCTCTTCGTCAGCTTAACTGTTTTACCTGCTGCCATGCTCTTGTTGCTCTTTCTTTCCTCTTACCGCCAGGTGATGCTAGTTGTTTGCCGTTCGCGTCAGTCCGACACTTCCACGCCAGCATCCAAGCCCATGATCCACTCTTTACGCTTCTCCGTGTCGCCGCCAAAAATCACGTCCAACACGCGCTCGGTTTCCTCCACGTCGCGGCGCTCCACCCGCTGCCAACACTTCTCCGAGCTGAACGCGTACTGGTGTAGTCGCTCACTCGTGGACTCACCCAAACCCTTCATGTAGTCCGTCGAATACGACAGTCCAGCGTCAGCCAATTGACGCATCATGTCGTGAGCCTCCGACAGCGTGAACGCAGGCAACTCCACCACGCCACCCTGCCCGTCACCGTTCTTCACCGACACAACCGCCAAAGGGGTTTTCACCTGAAACAACAGGCCAGCGTCAATGAGACCGGGGAATAGCTTATCCACGATCACGTACAGGAGCGTCGCAATGTGCGAACCGTCAGGGTCCGCGTCCGTCGCAATCACAATACCCCCAGGGTAACGCATCGCGTCCAGGTCGAACGACGCGCCAAACCCCGCACCCACCGCGCTAATCAGGTCTTTCACCTCGCCGTTAGCGAGCACCTTCTCCGTGGACGCCTTCAACGCGTTAATGCCCTTACCGCGCACACCCAACAGCGCACAATCCAGCGTGCGGGCACGCTTCAAGCCAGACACAGCCGAATCACCCTCACACACCATCAGGAACGTCGTCGCACCCGTGCCAGCGCCCTCAGCTTCTACGAGCTTCGCAGGCAAAGCAGCTTTCGCAATCTTCGCAGACGCGAGCGACGCGTCCACCTTCTTCTGCGCGCTCAACCGGGCGCGAGCCGCCTTCAACACGCGCTCACACACCGCCGGAACGTTCTTGTCGCGCCCCATCGCCCACTCTTCCAACGGGCCGCTCATCATTTTCGCCAGAGCGTTCGACACGGCGCGCGAACCGTCCAACTGGTCTTTCGCCTGGTTAGAGTAGGTTGCGCCCGGCATCCGCACGCTCACGACGGCGACGAGACCGTGCGCCACATCCTCATACGTCACGTCCGGGTCTTTGACGCTCAAACCCTTTTTCATGGACCGCAGGCGCTTATTGACCGCCGCCGTCAACGCCTTCTGGAACGCCGCGTAATGCTTACCGCCAAGGCGCGTGAACACGGTGTTGCTGAACGTCTCCACATGCTCACTTGGCGCGTCACACCACGTGAACCACAGGTCCGCCGACATGGGCACCTCACGCTCACCCGCAGCCACGGAAACGCCACGAGGATCATCCCCCGGTCGCAGGGCCGACGTTTTCAAGAATACGGTAGTGGACGCGCTCACATGGAACGGGTCTGTCGCGAGCTTACGCGGGGCCGCATCCTCCAATAGGGTTTGCACACCCTCATCGCCCTCAAACTTGTAGGTAGCAGTCCACGCACCCGCCTTCTCGTCCACGGTGCCGCCCAGGTTAGCGCCTTCGCCCGCACCGTGAGCAAGCTCCTGGTAGCTGGTGACGGTCGCTTCCATGCCGGGGGTGAGCGCGCACGTGCGCTTCACCCTCTGCGCCGCATCCACATCCGAATACGGGTTATCCGACTGGAACACGCTATCGTCCAGCCACACGGTAAAACGCGTGCCTTCCTCCCACCCGGCACGCTCGCCCCTAGAGCGCGTGTCCGCGCTCTCGTGCAAAACGCGCGGGTCAACCGGCGTGAACGCATCATCCGGGCCGTTATCTGCGTCAAAATACCCCGGCTGACCATCCTTGAAAGAAAGACGGAACTCGCGGCCACTCTTCCACGTCACCGCATCCACTCGCGCCGCAATGAGCACGACAGACGAGAAGCCCACGCCGTTCGTACCCACCGCCGAATGATTATCACCGTAGTTACTGGACGTTTTTGTGCGACCAATCGCATAATACACGCCAGAACCCACCACGCCATGCTCGTCCGTCTGCTCCGACACCGGCAAACCAATACCGTTATCCTGCACAGCGAACGAACGGTCCTTGTTGAACGTGACGCGCACACGCGTCGCGTACCCTTTAAGCACCTGGTCAAACGCGTTCTCAACCGTCTCCATGACGGCCTTCTGCTTCTGACGGCTAATCGTCTCCCCGTCGTCCTCCTGAACACCGAAAGTCAACGACAACCGCTTCAACAGGTGTTCACGATCAGACAGGACTTGCAGTTTCTCCTCGCGGAAACCACCACGCTTGCCGCCAGCACCTTTACTACCGCCCGCACTCTTTTTAACAGCCACCTACTCCGGCCCCTTCCCCTTCTCACGCGCCACCCAACGCACGTCATGCGCCTTGTTGGCGCGATAGCGCACAAAACTTACTCTGCAAACTAAAATATATGCAAGCGTAAGCATCCGCGTCAAAACCTCACCAATCGCGCCGCAACACTGCCGCGCAAGGGCACCCACCCAGTCGCGCGAACCGCCACCACACGACAGCGCACAGCATACGCGAAAGCGGCGTTGACACGCACAACACACGCCAACACCGCCACCACCGCGACAAGACAGATTACAGGCGGGAAACACCCGTCAACACGTAGTATGTGCCGCCGCCACCGAGCAAGACACTACCCTTGTACTCGGTATCGCCGAAAGCTCGATGACACTCCACGCCGTTAGGTACGCGAGCGCCACGAGAATCAAACCGGCTCACGCAAGCCTCATCCCACATGAACATCACGCCCATATCATCGCCGCCCCGCATGATGATGCTCTGATTCTCGTTAAGGGACATCCTCGACACATCCAACGCAACACGATCACCCGCGTCCACGCGCCCGTCAATCCAGCCCATACTGTAGGGGATAGTCAACACAGCGCCATAGTCTGTGCGCACCGTGTAATCAGTGAGAGTCACGCGCTCCACCGTCGCCTCATACACGCCGTAGGGTGTGTAATCACCCTCAGCGACAACATGACGCTCAGTGTTCGCCATGTAAACGCCACACACCACGGGAACAGAAACCAGAGAGTATCAAATAAGGCTGCATAACCTACATTCGTAGGCCGCGTTTCCTTGTTTGAGTGCCGCCTTACTGGTCCCCAGAGCACTACAGGTGCCCTGGTCCGCTAGTACCCTGGCATCCAAGCTATATGCTTGTGCCCTAGCGGGGCGTACAGGAAGAATCACCCCCTTGGTGATACGGAGGTTCTTCCTTTTCGGTGTAGGCGCGTTCTTCGTCCGATCCCTACCCGGATACTTTAAAGAGTTTCTAGCCACGGGCGTCCTGAGCGGCGCTTGTGGCTGTAGTTTGCGGTTTTTCGCCCGCGTCACCCGCGCCTTAACGACACGCGGGGCGGCTCTAGCGGCAATATTCACCGCAGCGTTCACGTCCCGGTCCATCACCCCGTGCTCGGCGCAGACGGACAGCTTGTGCGTGGGATGTGTAACCTTAGCGCCGCACTTATGACACTGTTGCGACGTGTTAAACGGGCTTACGGCCACGACCCATCCGCCGTTCTGGGTGACGTAGTGGGTAAGCCACCGCACAAGCTCGCCACGGTTCCACCTACCGTTCCGCATCGTGTTTCTAATCCAGCCCAAATCTTCCACGGCAACAACAGCGTTACCCCACACGTGGGAGAGATACGCTATCTCCTGCGCCGCCAGGATCGCAAGTTCGCGCTTCTTCCGGGATGCGGCCTCCCGGTGGAGCTGCGCCTCATCCAACGCAGACATGCGTTTCTGGCGCTGGGAGAGAAGCCCATCGGCTTTCTTTTTGAGGTCGCGGACCTGTTGCTCGGACGCGCGCACACTGTTCCAGAGTGAATGAACCCGCTGAGAGAGCGTCGTTTGATGCACTATCCGCCCGGTCTTAGTGTCGCGCACCACGACGGTTGCGTAATCCGTGACCCCTACGTCCACGCCGATAGTATAGTCTCCCGAAAACTGCACAACCGGATTATCTGTCACAACCGTGAAGATAAAAACGGGCTGACCGTCCTCAACTTTAATGACAGGCAGTGTGACCCTTCCTTCGGTGAACCTTTTATTGTCAAAGTCGAAGATCAGACGGTGCCACGCGCCTTGAATAACCATCCGCAACACAATCTCACCATTGGCAAAAGGGTCATTCTCAATGACTGCGTACCACTTATCCACGGCACCCAGATTCACGTAGTCCTCACCATACGACGGTGCGGAAACATCTACTGTGCGCTTCCAGCCCTGACTCATGTACTTGGGAGTCTCCCCGTTTGCGGCTTTAACCCGCTCCCGGTAGGAGCGGTAAGCGGTCACGACACTGTATTGAAACAGCTTCTCTTTACGCGACCTACCACTCTTACCAGTTGCCAAAAAATCGGGCATAATCACGCCCGCCTGGCGGCCCGCCTCAGCGGGAGCAGTCGCGGTAACCCGCGCCAACTCGTCCCCAAGCTCAACGTCGTTACGAACCACATAGGCTGCGTAAGCAGAGATGTCTCGAATCTCAGACGCAAGGGACAACAAGACAGACGTGTCGTACAGTAGCTCGCCGTTCAAGTCTAGGACGTGAGAGGGGCGCGCAACAAAGGCCCTGTAAGTCTGGTTTTTGGCCAACTCGCCCTCCCAAAAAGAATACACCCAATACAAGCTATACAACTAATAGCAACAAAACCCTCGACTGTCATGTAGACAGCAGGAGCACCGCTCCGACCCAGAGGTCACCGGCGGTCAGCTCATGCTCACCACGCTCCTTACCCCTATGTGTCCACGCGTAAGCGCCAGCAGCAACGAACGCCACAATCATAGCCGCCAACAGCATATTCCCCAGCGCCACGGTGAGCGAGAACGGCACTGTCTCGACCAGAACCTCCACGACTGACCACACCTTCCTGAAAAATCATCACACACGCAACAAACATGTGCGCGCGGGCTTTTGCCTATCAAACAATTGATATTGTAGCATGAGAAACGAAAGATGGCGCGCCCAAAACGGGTGTGCAACCACTATGATACCTCGCACAGCTACGCAGGGGAGAAAGCAGGCACGCAACCGTGAGCACTAAAGCATACGACTACTTTATTACCGACCTCAACGTATTTGACGCGGCAGATCGCATCCGCGAAACAATCAACCCCGTATTCTTCGACGCGTTCCGCGAACAGCTAGACCTCCTCAACGAACGCCTACAGGAAAACGTCAACGCCACATGGGACGAAACGTTCCTCGCGGACCTTCCCTCCGACAACCAGCGCATCCTCCCCGCACGAATTACCGACATTAAACGGTGCAGCGATTTCGATAAAATCGACACACTCTACGAGCGCATGAGCGAACTCAAAAAGTGCGCAAGGCGCACGCTCACCCCAGTAGATATTTTCTACGACGCGATCATCATGCGCGGACCCGACGACAACACTGTCGTATTCAAGGTATTCTCCGAAAACCCCGCGTACACGGAAGCCCTCAACACGCAGGACTGGTGTAACGACTTCTCCTACTGGAACAACACCGACCGAGACAAGAACGTGACGGAAGAGGAATGGGAAAAGCGCGCACAATACTGGCGCGACATGCCATACAAGCCGATGAGTGAACTGTCCGTCGGCTTTACACAGCCCCCTATGTCCACCGTGACAATAAACCTCACCCGCTCATAAAGCGTGAGCACTGCGAGAGTAAAGCAACGAGCGGGCACAGCAGAGCGGCCGACCGGAACCCGAAACGCCACCACATTGGCGCAACAGCCCGGTCGGCCGCTCACTTGTCCTCTCAGCCGCTCACAAGGCACGCTTTACCGCAGAGCCTTGCGCACCCTCTTACCCTCAGACGTGTCAATGTCGCACACGCACGCGAACACAATCATCCACAGACTAAACAGCGTGTTCCCCATGAAGAACCTGGCGACGTACCACCACGGCGACGCGTCACCAACCAACTGCGAAACATAGTAGAAACCGTAGGCAATCGCACCCTCGACCAGCGCTCCCACAACGATAGCGAGAACGCGCGCACGACCGCTACCAATGATGTACTCGTATTCGGCGGCGGCAACAACATTGTTCCAGCCGTCCATCACGCGCAGCAGCATCACCACCGCTACGATGGCAGCGAAGAAACCGCCAGCGGCACTCACCTGGCTGACACCGAACACGAACCAGAAGCACATGAGACCGTACACGGCCACCGTGAAATACCTAGCGACCTTAGCGGCAACAGCGATCATGTTCTACCTCATTCTTTCACGCGCGAACACTCACAGGCGAAGCGCAACCTTACTTACATCTTTCCGACAGGAACCAGTATAGCACGAGCGCACGCGTGGCGCGCGACGAACACTCGGTTGCGTCAGCAAGCCGGGACCACCGTTACGCCTCATCCTTGCCCGCGAGGTCGCCTACACGCTTGCGCAGCAGCTCAACCCACGAGCTGAGCAGCATCGCGTCAACAATAAACCACAGCATAAACACATCCCACGCGCGAAAACGATAAGCACCCTTGAACACGAGCGACAGCACCAGGTTCAAGCCGTAAAGCGCGGCGATAAAAGCAGCGCTCTTCCAATACCGCTTCCACGCCACACGAACAGCGTCCACGACCTCCCGCCACTCGACACCCGTCAGGCGCTCAGCAACGCCGCCGGTTGTCCTACGCCACGCACGAAACGACATGAACGCCGCTGAAGCACCAAGCACGATAGAAAGAACCACCGCGATAGGGTGCCCAGTGGAGAGACCCCACACGATTGAGGAGGCAAGAAAAATACTCGGGCTGACAATGCCCATGATACGCGCAAACATTATTCCGTTTCCTTTCGCGTGCGCCCACTACAACTATCTCCGTCATAGTACCACAGGAACACGCCGCGCGCCCACACACCAAACGCAATGCCAGGCGCACAACAAGTGCCCAAAGCGAACCACACGCGATAAGGGTGCGACCAAGCGGGTAAACACGGCGACTAACACGTGTTAGATGCGTGTCTCGCACGCGAACAGGCGCTACGCGACCAATCGGGCGTTAGCTGGACCGCAAGCTCTAACAGGTGCCGCGCGACTGCGTGAAGCCAGCCACCGACCACGTCACTCGACACGCACGCAAAAACGGCGGGGCGGGGCGCAACACGAACCCCACCCCGCACAGGCGGCACATTCTAAGCCCAGCCTCCCAACGGGCCGCGACCCAACAGCAAAACCGCCCGGTCACTGACGTAACACGCCAATAGCCACCCGGCAACGAAAAACACGCGCTCTCACGCGAGGTGGCGCGAGAACACAGTCCTACTGCGCGGCCTCGCCAGCGGGTGACACCTGAACGAGATAATACCCGCTCCCGCCGCTGAACGCCTGACGGTACGTCACCGCACACTTGTATCCGTTCTCATCTTTGGCCGCGCACGCGCCAGAGGATACGACGAGGCTAATAGCGCCATCGCCCTTGTAGCCAGCAACCCACCCGTCATTCTGGCGAATCTCAGAACGCGAAGCGTACCACGGAAGATCGTCACCACCTGGCAGCAAATACACATCCACTGTCACCTTATCGCCAGCAGACGCATCCTCACCCAACGCTTCTCGTGGCATTTCAATGACAGCGCCGTACCGCGTCTCAATCTTCACGTCAGCATACTTCGCTTCCGTCACCGTACCGTCGTAACTGCCGACGTGCGCCAATTCAGACACGTTCACTGAGTGCTCGCCCATTGTAGAGTTGCCGAACAGAAGCGTAAAAGCCGCGACAAAAACGATCACCGTCTGCACGGTCGCGCACCCGCCCGCCGTCTCATCTGTCTTATCGAGCCACAGGTAGAACGCGTATGACGCAGCGCCACCAACAACAAGCGACACCAACATCGTGAGCAACACAGCAGGGAAACTAGGAGCAACATCCCATGCTACTGTTCCCATAATCATTAACCTTCCGTTGATAGGTTTTATTGTCAGTCGGCGGCGCGAACAGCCGTCACCGCGTAAAAACGCGCCTTACCGCCCCACTTGCTGCGCGGCTCATCGCCCATAGCAACATCCGCCCCATAGTCGGCCGTACACTTACACTTGCGAGCGTCCACGAAACCACCCACGCCATCAGCGCGCACATCACCCTGCCCGGCAGGAGAGACAACAACAGACGCGTCAACCTCCACACGAGACCCACGGAAACACGCAACCTCCGGCACCCTGTCCGCGTCAGCGAACAGGACCGCGCCAGAATCTGTTTCAACCTCTACGACATGCGGCGCAACATTCCTCACCGTCGCGTCAAACACACCCAGCGGCTTATAGAAATCGTCGGGCACCGGAAGAACCTTCCGCATCATGTCAGACGCAATCACGCGAATGAGCACCACAAAATAAGCGCACAGAATCACAGCCCCGAAGAACGCGGCCGTAACCATTGGAAACGAGGAGCCAACAATCAAGATGACAGCCGCCCCAACAATCAGGAGTACACAAACCACGTTGGTGGCCCTCTTCTCCCATGCAGCAATATGCTCATAGACAAGCATTGTTAAAACCTTTCAGTAATCACTTGAGGCGGCAGCCTACGCGCCACCCTTTTACACGATCATAACACGGCGCAGGCGACTACGCGCGCCGAAACGCTCACATTCGGTCGCGCGCCTACAGGAAACACCACGCCACCCAACTACTGCACCAACACTAGCGAACTCCGGGCAAAACCGCAGTCACGAGGTGCGAACGGACGTGACAGCGTACCAATGCTCGCCATCGTCGTCGAGAGCTTGCGAACATGTCAACACGCCAGACGACGCACAATCAGCATCATACACGAAAATGGGACCGCCCTCGCCAGCAGCGCCACGGTCACGATTCGGCAAAAGCGAAAGATGCTCCGTCGCTTGCAGCCTCGACACATCGACATCCACAGTAGCGCCAACAGCGCTCGTTCCTTCCGGCATCATCGACGCGGGGACAGGTAGAGACACGCCGAAATCGGTTTCCACCTCAACCATCTGCGACTGCGGGTACACGCGCGTCACTGTCGCCGTATAGCTCCCCAACTTCTCGTAGTCACCCTCAGCGACGGGGCGCGGACTAGATGACAGTAGCGCGTGAGCGGCGAAACCTCCGACAAAAGCAATCGTGTAAGCACCAATCAAGCACGTGACAGTCACAGAGGCTACCTTGCTTTTCTTCTCCTGAGCATAATCGTACAGCACAAAGCAGACAATTGAACCAAGCATCAACACCAACATGGACACAGCCATAAATGTAACTTCGCTAAACGGAACATCACGAACTGTCACAGCATATTCTCCATTTCTTCATCCCACGGGAGCGCGGGTACATAGCATATTGGATAGACCACACCATACCACGAGAACACCGGACACGCCACAACAAACACGTCAGGCGTGCCGTGCTCGCACGTGCTACACTATAACCAGCAAGGAAAACACCAACACATAAACGATAGGAGACGCACCGTGTTCGTCAACCTCGACACAGACGACAGCGCTTATGAGACGACACGAAAGTGCCTCCCCTACTACTACGCGGTTGCCGCCACCAGCCCACACGTGCAAGCGATGGCTGCCGAGCGCCTACAGGCTGGGTGGACCAGTGCGCAGCTCAAACAGACGCTCCCGCGCCTCAGCGATTATCACCTGGCGACTACCGACCACGCCTCGCACGTCGTGAACCGTTGGACACACAACGCTCCCGTGGACAAGGCGCCCAACGTCATGCGACGTAAGGCAGAGGAAAAAGCAGCGCGCACCATCGAACGCCGCCTCAAAAAGTCTGAACGCGAGCAGTGGGGCACCGAACAGGGCCGCGAACGCCTCAACCTCACCAAGCAGCTATGGGAGCAGGTGCAAGCCGAGCACCCCGAATACGGGCGCGCACAAACCGCACTCGCAGTCTCACAGCTCCTCACCGAGCGCCGAGGCGTGCAGGCGTAAGCAGTCGCCGCTCTCCCCTTGGTAGCAAACAGCCGGACCCTCCAACCCTCACATAGGGGATTGGCGGGTCCGGCGTTTTCTTAACCACTTCAACGGATGGCGCACGTCACCGCCCGAGCATCGACGCGCACGCAGCCCGCCACCTGCCATCGGTGATGAAGCCCGGCACGCCCAGGCGCGCCTCCACGGGGCGACGAAACCGCGCGGGAACCGAGTCCACCGCTTGTGCCAACGCAGCACCGTCGCCAGCAGACACGGCAGCGCGCACAGCCACCACATGCGCATCCAGCTCCGCCTTCACACTCACCGTCTCCACGTCGCCGTTACGGCCCTTACCCTTCTGCGCGGCCTTCCAATCAAAATCAAGGGGATGACCCGCCTGCATAAGCATTTCCTGCACCGGCACCAACGCCCACAACCCGAAACGACGCACCACCTTCTTACCCGAATCGCCGACACTGTTCATCTCCGCGACGCGCGCCAACCCGGTTTTCACCACCTTCTTCGTCGGCAAACCGTTCTCGCGCACACCCAACGCGTCCAACCACTTACCAACAGTGGAACCGCCCACGTTAAAGAGCTTCCCCACTTCGGTCGCGGACACGAAACCGTCACTACCCTCACCCGGCTGTTTCACACGCTGATTCGCCCATCCCCGCGTCAGCGTAATACCCGCACTTTTGCGCGCCCACGCGGCCACCGCATCCACGCTCCACAACGCCACACCAGAGCAGCGGAACACCAGCCCAGCGTCCACCGCCTCCTGCGTCGGAATCATGCGCTGCACGCGACCACCATTCACGCGCTCACGCAACATGCCGCCAGCCGACAACAACGCCAACACATCCCCGCGCGTCACACCCTTGTAGCAGTCGTGGAGGTTTTCGACGCGAGCGTGCGACGGCGACTTACCCGTCGTGTACGCCGCCTCCGGCAACTCGTTGCACATTAGTTTACCTCCTAATCTACATGGCCTCGTTACCAAGGCCAGCTCCAAGTCTCACGGCGCTTTTCTGTGCCCGCTTGGTTCGCGCTTCACAGGGGACCACGTTACCCAACAATGAGTTGGTCCGTTTTACGTCTCCTCCACACGCGTTTAACGTCTCCGGGGCACTCCCGGCGACCTGAATATTAATAGCCGCGTTAAGGTCACGGTCAATGGACAGACCGCACGCGTCACAGTCAAATACCCGCTCACTCAGGGACAGTTTGGCTTTCACTACCCCACAATTCGAGCATGTTTTACTGGACGGAAACCAGCGGTCAACCACACGCAACACGGCACCAGAACGAGCCGTCTTGTATTCTAACTGACGGCGAAACTCACCCAGAGCCGCGTCCGACACGCTACGGGCAAGATGATGGTTTTTCACCATTCCCGCAACATTCAAGTCCTCAATACACACAGTATTGTAGGACCTGGCAATCATTGTCGTAGCCTTGTTAATCGCATCAGCCCGCACGTCCGTCACGCGAGCGCGCAGCCGAGCAACGCGCCCTTTAGCCTTCTCACGACGGGCGCTACCCATAACCTTGCGACTCAACGCCTGTTGAGCTTTCCGCAACGCTCTCAGCCTCGCGCCCAGGGCGCGCGGGTTAGGGATAACAGTCCCGTCCGACAGTGTGGCAAGATTTTTCACCCCAAGATCAACACCAACCGCGCCACCCTTCGGCACCGTGGTAACGGCTGGCTCGCGTTCCACAGTCAAACTCGCATACCAACGGCCCGCACGACGAGACACGGTTATGCGGACAAGACGAGCACCAGCAAGCAGCCGATACACATTCTCCAAACAATGCACACGGCCAATACGCGGCAGCTTCAACCCATAAGGGTCACTAGCCTTGGGCGCAGTGAACCCCGTGGAATACGCGAACTTCGCAACAGTGTTTTTCGACTTGAAACGAGGAAACCCAACGCGACGCCCCTTGCGTTGCCCCTTACGGGACTTAGACCAGTTCGACAAACCCCGCGCCAAGCCATACAGGCCCATATTGTAGGATTCTTTACTGTTCTGACTCCACCACACGACGCCAGTATCAGGGTTAACGGCGAGAGTATCTTTGTTCGCGTTCCACCAACGGAGTAGACCATAATGCGACCAGTCGGCAGACTCGCCACTATCCAACACTTCTTTCACGTGGGCGAGGCCAGCGTTGTAAGCGAACCGAGCAGCCCCGGCATGACTCGCCATCAGGCGCTCCTGCCTTGGCGTAGGGTCAAGCCTCACTTTAATAGCCTCATAAGAACACATCTGGCAATCACCTCCAAAACCACTCCCGCTCACTTACCAACATGTTACTGATAGTAACACAATATCGGCGAAGAAACCAACTCAACTCAACAGCAAGCACATCCCATTCCCCTCACCTAACCGTCACCAATACCCGACGCACAGACGGATCGGTCAGCGCGCTAACGAGCGTATATAGCAGCGCACGAGCAGACAAAACAACGGGAGCCCACAAGAGAACGGGAGCGGCGGCAAAAGAAAAACCCGCAGCCGGAAGCGGTACCACCTCCGGTTGCGGGCAGAAGCAACACCCACAGGGGCGCTACCTCACTTTGCATGGCCCAATCCATTTATGCTTCAACCCGCACCTCGCGCGAAGCGATAGGTGAGAGGCCCGGAATGGGATCTGTTAACACAACAATAGCACACTTACCGACGAGCGCGCAAAACGTAGACACACCCTAACCGGCCAGGCTCATAATCCACGCCACGAGCTGACCAGCACCTACCGCCAAAGCGAACGGCAACGCAACCAGAATCACCGCGAGCGCACCGGCCAACACCCGACCAAAAGTGGGAACCTCACGCTCACGAACAAACAAGGAGGCAGCGATAGCACCCGGAATCGCAAAAATCGCCGACAACAAGAACACAATAACACTAGCAGTCACCGACATAGGGGGAACTCCATTCTTCGCTTAGCACAACGACACGGCGCGAACGCGCCCGCGCCCGCCACCTTCTGACACGCGCCATTATACACCATAAGCTCGGGTGTCGCACACAAAAGAGAAACCCCGCAACCGGCTACGGGGTAGCAATACGTTAGCGTCGCTTCTCCACGGATACAGCCATTTGTGCAATCAAGTATCAAATAAGGCAACATAACCTACTTTTGTAGGCCGTGTTTCCTTGTTTGAGCGCCGCCTCACTGGTCCCGGCGACACCATACGTGCCGCCGTCCGCTAGTACCCTGGCGTCCAAGCGTTGCGCTTGTGCCCTAGCGGGGCGTAAAGGAAGAATCACCTCCCTAGAAACTCGGCGTCGATTCTTCCTTTTCGGCGTAGGTTTACTCTTGGTCCTGTCCCTGCCCGGATACCTCAGCGAGTTTCTGGCCACGGGCGTTTTGAGTGTTCGCTGTGGCTGTATTTTCCGGTTTTTCGCCCGTGTTACCCTCGCTTTAGCGACGCGTGGCACGGCACGTGAGGCGATGTTGACGGCAGCGTTAATGTCCCTATCCATCGCCCCGTGCTCGGCGCAGACAGACACCTCGTGCGTGGGGTGTGTAACCTTGGAGCCGCACGTGTGGCACAGTTGCGAGGTATTCGAGGGGCTAACCGATACGACCCAACCGCCATTCTGCGACACATAGTGAGTGAGCCACTTAACAAACGCTCCTCGGTTCCACCTGCCGTTCTGCATGGTATTAGCGATCCAGCTCAAATCTTCAACCGCGACGACAGCGTTACCCCACACGTGGGAGAGATAGGCTATCTCCTGGGCAGCAAGAATCGCCAACTCGCGCTTCTTCCTGGATGCGGCCTCGCGGTGAAGCTGCGCCTCATCCAACGCGGCCATGTGCGCTTGACGGTCACGGAGCAGTGTCGCGGCTTTCCGACGCAGGTCACGGACCTGTTGCTCCGACGCGCGCACGCTGTTCCACAGTGAGTGAACCCTCTGGGAGAGCGTCGTCTCATACGCTATCCGACCCGTCTCAACCTCGCGCACCACGACGGTGGCGTAGTTGTTGATTCCCACGTCCACACCAACAACGTAGTCTCCCGAGAACTGGACGACGGGGTTATCGGTCACGACCGCGAAGATAAACACGGGCTTGCCGTCCTGAACCTTAATGACAGGTAGGGTGACTTTACCACCAGTGAACCGCGCGTTGTTGAAGTCGAAGATCAGATGGTACCACGCGCCTTGAATGACCATTTTCAGGACAATCTCACCATCAAGAAAAGGGTTATTTTCAATGCGCGCGTAAGCGCGGTCCACAGTGCCGAGGTTCACGTAATCCACACCATACGACGGCGCAGACGTATCTACAGTACGCTTCCAACCCTGAGAAACATACTTGGCGCTCTCCCCGTTCGCAGCGTTAACACGCTCCTGCCACGAGCGATACTCGGTGACCACACGGTGCTGAACCAGCCTCTCTTTACGCGACCTACCGCTCTTACCTGATACTAGAAAACCAGGCATAGTCACACCAGCACTGCGGCCCGCCGTCGCTGGCTGGACGGCAGTAACGCGAGCCAGCTCGCCCCCAAGCTCAACGTCGTTGCGGACCACGAATGTCGCGTAAGCCGAGATGTCCCGCACCTCAGACGCAAGCCTCGCCAAAACGCGGTCGCTATCCAGTAGCTCGCCACTCAAATCTAGGACGTGAGAGGGGCACGAGGCGAAAGCCCTGTACGTCTGGTTTTTAGCCAACGAACCCTCCCAAAATACGCTCTATACCAGCTATACGACCAATATAGCAACGAAACCCTCAACTGTCACATAGACTACGCCACCACACCTACAGCGCTCCCGCCTCTTTCAGCACGCGCAACGCCACCTGGGCGGCGCTCCCCTGCGACGCGTCAACAGCCGGGACCGCACCACACTGGGCAGCCACATCAAGAGCCGTCTCCGTCTCATGGTGTAGCGCCTCAACGCTCGGCAGCGCCCCGTCACGCCCCATCAGGCGCTCACGCTGCACCTGGGGTGACACGCGCAAACACACGACAGGCACACCCGCATCATACAAAGCAGCAACCTCATTCGGCATACGAACGTCCGTGAAAACAGGAAACTCGCGCCCCCAGTCCACGCTCTCGACGGCGGCGCGCACCCAATACCCAGAGTCCACGCCGCGCACAGCCTGACCGAGA